>Ga0075420_100001714_pt1 | contig 18655 bp, 11 predicted proteins | sample SoiMetdeltSBSDD4_FD_75296 | JGI IMG/M metagenome (GOLD analysis project Ga0075420, IMG submission 75296) | Bulk soil microbial communities from a Populus tree surrounding site in Tennessee, USA - Soil MetaG P. deltoides SBSDD4 | ecosystem: Environmental > Terrestrial > Soil > Tree plantation... | reverse complement strand
TGGCCGCAATGGAGCCCGCCCCTGAGGAGCGGGATGACAGCCCTGGCCGGGCCCCAGGCTCTGGAGATACACATCGGGCCGCAATGGAGCCCGCCCCTGAGGAGCGGGATGACCCTCGGGTCCCGCGGCACTGATGAGGTCTCCTTCCAGCTAGCCGCAATGGAGCCCGCCCCTGAGGAGCGGGATGACGCGGATCCGCACCGAGGTCAGCTGCTGTTGTAGCTGGCCGCAATGGAGCCCGCCCCTGAGGAGCGGGATGACTTCGCCTGATGACCGACCGGACACAAGCCAAGAGGAGCCGCAATGGAGCCCGCCCCTGAGGAGCGGGATGACGGTTTCCCCATGGGATGGACCCCCGCGCAGGCAGTGCCGCAATGGAGCCCGCCCCTGAGGAGCGGGATGACCGAGGTCGATGGTGTTGGTCTTCGCCGCCTTCAGCGTGCCGCAATGGAGCCCGCCCCTGAGGAGCGGGATGACACGCGCAACCGGCAGCGGGACCGCGACCGGCGGGAGCGGCCGCAATGGAGCCCGCCCCTGAGGAGCGGGATGACTGGACGCGACTGGGACCGAGGTGGTCAGCGCCTGGCCGCCGCAATGGAGCCCGCCCCTGAGGAGCGGGATGACACGAGTACGGCATCGGCCGGTCCCGCGCCACCGACCCGCCGCAATGGAGCCCGCCCCTGAGGAGCGGGATGACTCGGCGATCTCGTCCAGGTCCCCAGCCGCCTCTACCAGGCCGCAATGGAGCCCGCCCCTGAGGAGCGGGATGACGCCGGCCTCGATGGTGTCCAGTTCATCGCCGACATCATGCCGCAATGGAGCCCGCCCCTGAGGAGCGGGATGACGCCAGCAGCGCCGGGGTGGCCGCGTCGGAGTACAGCGCGCCGCAATGGAGCCCGCCCCTGAGGAGCGGGATGACGCGTAGAGGGAAGGATATACAGTCTTCGTAAGGGGGCCGCAATGGAGCCCGCCCCTGAGGAGCGGGATGACGGTTCTTCCAGATCGTGCGGTCGAGGTCGAGGTTGCGGGGCCGCAATGGAGCCCGCCCCTGAGGAGCGGGATGACTCGCGGTGCCCTCGCACACGTTCATCGCCACCGTCGAGCCGCAATGGAGCCCGCCCCTGAGGAGCGGGATGACCTTAAAGGAGGGTGAGATCTATGCACCTAATTATAGGCCGCAATGGAGCCCGCCCCTGAGGAGCGGGATGACCCGGTGCATCGTCACGCCGTCCAGCCCCAGGTCCTGGCGGCCGCAATGGAGCCCGCCCCTGAGGAGCGGGATGACACTATGGCTGGCTACTGGACCCTCGTCTCAGGGCGAGCGCCGCAATGGAGCCCGCCCCTGAGGAGCGGGATGACACGCGGCGGCGGATGCAGGTCGGCTCCCTACTGTGTAGCCGCAATGGAGCCCGCCCCTGAGGAGCGGGATGACTCGCGGTCAGCTTGTCGTCGTGCGGGGCCTCCGGCTCGCCGCAATGGAGCCCGCCCCTGAGGAGCGGGATGACGTCGTTCTCCAACAAGTATGTCCCGCTACAGGGACGTCCTGCCGCAATGGAGCCCGCCCCTGAGGAGCGGGATGACAGGTGGCCGTTGCGGCGGCGGGTTGCGTGGCTCACCAGCCGCAATGGAGCCCGCCCCTGAGGAGCGGGATGACCCAGGTAGGCGTCCCGCAGCGACCGGTAGCCGGACACGCCGCAATGGAGCCCGCCCCTGAGGAGCGGGATGACACGCCCAGCGCCTCCAGCGCAAGATCGAGGACACACAGCGGCCGCAATGGAGCCCGCCCCTGAGGAGCGGGATGACTTCCGCCCTCCCCGGCGCTGGTGACTCGGCTAACCCGGCCGCAATGGAGCCCGCCCCTGAGGAGCGGGATGACGGGTGGTCGACTTCTGCACCGAGTAGGTCGCATCGATGCCGCAATGGAGCCCGCCCCTGAGGAGCGGGATGACGCCACTGGAAGGTGTGCTGCTCGTACGGGCCGGCGCAGCCGCAATGGAGCCCGCCCCTGAGGAGCGGGATGACGGAACCCCTCGTGCCACTCGTACCGCCGGCCGGCCAGCCGCAATGGAGCCCGCCCCTGAGGAGCGGGATGACGCCTGCGCGGCGCGGACCCGCACTGGCCACCCCGCGGGGCCGCAATGGAGCCCGCCCCTGAGGAGCGGGATGACACTCGCCCGAGGTCTCGTAGTCGCACCGGTAGCTGTGGATGCCGCAATGGAGCCCGCCCCTGAGGAGCGGGATGACCAGATGCCGGGCACCGGGATCCGGCGCCGGATCTCGCCGCAATGGAGCCCGCCCCTGAGGAGCGGGATGACACCCTGGAGATCCGCGGGTTCCGGGTGCGTGGCGTCGGTCGGCCGCAATGGAGCCCGCCCCTGAGGAGCGGGATGACAACCTCAGCACGGGGCTAGAGAAGCTGGTGCAGATGCCGCAATGGAGCCCGCCCCTGAGGAGCGGGATGACGCCGGCTGGTTGTACAGGCCGGTGCGGGTGCGGTAGCCGGCCGCAATGGAGCCCGCCCCTGAGGAGCGGGATGACGGCTCGCTAAATACGAGGCCGTTGACCTGCGGAAACGTAGCGGGTTGCGAGCGGCGGCTTCCGGCATTGGTCGGAGGACGGTGCGCTGGAGTTGTCAAGATACAAATCTTACCCCTGAGCTGGGCGCGAGCGGCTACGCGCCGGGGTGTCACCACCTCGGCGCTCGCGCGGTCAGACGATGACCGCCTCGTTGGCGGGCAGTGGTTCGTGCTGGCCGATGAAGAGGAAGCGGGTGGAGTCGTCGGTGCGCCCGAGGTCGATGACCATGACACTGTCCTCTGAGGACTTGATGCGCGTCTCGATGTCGCTGCGCATCGCGACGACCTCCTGGTCCGACAGGTCACAGACGAAGACTGAGTACTGGATCCGGTCGCCGTAGCCTTCCATGCAGGTAGCGACGCTGCGAAGCCGTCTATCCTCGCGGATGTCGTACGCGACCAGGTATCGTCGCCGAGCCATGATGTTACCTGGTCACCAGGGGCTCGTACTGAGATAGCTCGCCGATCAGGCAGGCGGCGAGGATTCGGGCTTGCAGCTCGACCGCCCGGCGGTAGCTGACCGAGTAGCCGAACAGTGGGTGCCGCATCTGTGTGGACATGCGCCGCTCCCACGCGCGGATGACGGTCTTGCGGCCTTGGGCCGTCAGCGCGACGGCACCGGCGCGCACTACGAAGTCGGACGCGGCGACCTCACGGTTGTTGACCACGGTGAGGACAACGGAGTCGGCCAGCAGGGGCCGGAACTCCTCGGCCAGGTCGAGTGCCAGAGCAGGCCGCCCGAACCGCGGCCGGTGGAACAGCCCGATGTACGGGTCGAACCCGACCGTGAGGCAGGCGGCCATGACCTCTTTTGTCAGGAGCCCGTAGCAGAAGGACAGCAGGCAGTTGACGGCGTCGGTCGGTGGGCGCCGGTTGCGCAGCCCGCTGAACGGCGGCCCAGGCAGGTCGGCCGACTTCACAACGAGGGTGGGCAGCGCCTGGAAGTACAGCCGCGCGGCTACCCCTTCGGTGCCGAGCAGCTCGGCGCTGCTTTGGGCGTTCTCGGCACCGGTCGCGAGCTCGCCGAGCTGGGCGACGGTGCGGGCTACGGCCTCACCGCCGTTGCGGCGTAGCAGCACTCGGCAGTTACGGATCTTCCCAGCGATCATCCGGCGTGGACAGTCGAGCTGCCCGCGAGCGGCGGCAGTCGTCTGCCGGATGCGCAGCATCACGTTCTTGGCAGGCAGCCCGGTCGTCATCCCGAGCAGCCAACCACCGGACGAGAAGTGGAAGACATCGATATCCTGCTCGAAGAGGGTACGCAGGGCCTGCGCGGTGACCTGGACGTTGCCGTACGCATTGACGTGCAGGACATCGATGAGGCGGACGCTGGTCAGCAGCTCGCGCCGCTTGGAGATGACCAGCCGGCCACCCTCCAGGCCGATCATCGCGCCCGGCTCGGTGACGTACAGCGGTTGGGCGTCGGGGTCGCTTGCGATCAGCCGTCTGGGCTGGCGGTCCTGGCGGCGGGCGAGCAGGTTGGTCTCGTCCGGCAGGCAGATGCTGACCAGCGAGCAGCGCGGGCACTTGGGGCTGGACTCCAGCGGTGGTGGTGGTCGCAGCTGGGTCGCTGCTGCGCGCGCCTGGTCCACCAGGGCCAAGGTACGAGCCACCAGGCCCTCGGTCGGCTCAACCGTCACGCGCTGGCGGGTCTCGGCGTAGAAGATCTCGCCGCGTTCGCAGGTGTACCCGTGTTCGCGCAGCAACAGCACCTGCGCGCAGACCTGGACCGCGTCTGCCTCCCATGGCGTGCCGTCGGGGGCCGGACGCCCTTTCTTGGTGTCCACCGGCACCACGCCACTACCCTCCACGCCTTCGACGAGGTCGAGCTTGGCGACGATGCCCAGGCGTTCGCTCGCCAGCTCCAGCGAGCGGGCCGTCCTCAGCTCGCCCTCGTCGGGCAGGGGGGCTGCACCGCCGCCGGAGTCGACCCGGCGGTGGCGGCGCAGCCCTTCCGCGACATCGGCGTTCGACGCCCAGAGCGAGTCCACCCACTCCAGGAAGAACAGCCGCGGGCAGTAGACGTACTCGTTGAGCATCCGCGCCGGGACGAGATCCGGCAGCACGGCAGTCACCGCGGATCGCTCAGCTCGGGTACGAAGACGCCGTAGCCGAAGTGGCTGAGCTGGCCGAGCAGCAGCGGCCCGGGTACCTCCGCGGTGAGCTCGAGCCGCAGCCCGAGCCCGCGCCGGGCCTTGTCCATACGCTCGGCCGCCCGGTAACGGCGGAACTCCAGTGCCCACCGGTCCAGCAGCGTCTCCTGTGGACTGAGCCGGGTCACCGTCACGTCCGGCCACTGCTGGGGACCGGTGCTGCGGTAGCCGAGCTCGCGGCGCACGTCGGTGGTCACGTACTCGTCCAGTGTCTCGCGCTTGCGGTGCCAGTGCCGGACCGGCAGGTACGGCGTGAGGCTGCGCCACCGCCGTGCCGGGTGGCACAGCTCCGGGGCGACCTGTTCCACCGGCCCGACGGCCTGGAGCCTCAGCTCGGTGTCTGGGAAGCCCTTCACCTCGTAGCCGCCGTTCCCGCGGCTGCCGGACAACCACCGGACGTTGATGATCTTCGCGACCTCGTCCGGTGCGAGGCCGGCGGGCACCCAGACCAGCAGCGACTCGACCGTCGCGCCCCGCTCGGGACCGTTCGCTACCGGCACCCAGTGGGCATGGCGGTGGTCGGTGGCCGCGCCCCCATGGCCGAGCAGCTCACCGCTGCCCCCGTTGAGTGCGCGGGTTACGACGCGGTGCATCTCGTCGGCGAGGAGGATCCCATGGGTCGCCTTGAACGGTGCCCGCGCGATGACCGCGAACCGGACCGCGTTGAGATCCGCGCGGTCCGGCGTGGCCCGCTGCGGCGCGGCGGTAGCGACCGCCTCGGTGCGGGTACGGGCGTAGGCCACCCAGGTCGTCGCTGGTGGCACGGTCCGGCGTGCCTTGCGCACCTCGACCGTGCTCAGCTCGAGGATGGGGCGGCGGATCGGCCGGGCCGGCGTCAGCAGCCGCACCGTCTCAGTCCCCGCTGGCGACGGCCGCCACCACTGCTCGTCGGGGGCCGGGTCGGAGTCGAGCAGCCTGATCTCGCATACCGACTCGGCCCGGCCGAGGTAGGGCACCAGCTCGGCCAGCTTGGCCAGCACCTCACGTTGCTCACCGGTCAGGTCCGCATCCCAGCGGACCCACAGGTCGCCGTCGCGGGGAACCGACAGGTACGGGTCGAGGGTGAGGTCGGTGGCCCCGGTCGCTCCCTTCCGGTGGTCGGGATCGGGCAGGTAGTGGCGGGTGTGCGCCGGCCACGCCGGTGGTGTCCGGTAGGACGGTGGGTCCCCGAGCGCGTCGAGGAGCTCGTCCAGCACCGGAGCGGGCAGGTCCGGCCAGCGGGTGTACCAGGTGGCGACCAGTGCCCGCAGCAGCCGCCAAGGCGATGGCGGCCACTCGACCGCTCCTTCGTTGACGCTGCGGTCCCACCCGGTCGCGTGGTAGCGCCCGAGCGGGAACCGGATCGCCAGGGTGACGCTCATGGCTTTTCTCCGGTCCAGGTGACCGTCGTGACCGGGCCCAGCTCGTTGGCGCACTCCTCGACCAGCTTCGCGATCCGCCGGGCGGCCTCGGCCGTGTCCGGACGCGCACCGTCAACATCGACGACCGCCAGGTCGCATGCGGTGCGCAGGCGCAGCCCCGCGTCGAGCAGGGTGCCGACCTCGAAGTCGATCAGGGCCTCCAGCAGGGCCGTACCCGCCTCGGACAGGCCGTACGAGCGAAGCTGCGCCCGATCCACCGCGAAGTAGGCCACGATCCGCCCGGCCGTGTACTCCACCCGGTGGTGTGGCACGGTGCCGTACCCCTCAGCCGTGCTCCGCCCCGGCACTACCTCGTTGTTCACGATGTCGCGCTTGACCCCACCGCTGACCACCGGGCGCACGTCGTACGCCTCGACGAAGCTGGTCACCGCGCGAGCAATCTTCGGCTGCCACGGCCATGCCTTGCGCGCGAAGAACACCCCGTGCACGAGCGACAGCGGATCGAGCGCGAAGCACGCCCTGGCCACCGCACGGTGGTCGATGGGACGCCCCGGCCGCAGGCCCAGCTTGTCGCGTACCCATTCCTCGCCCTTGCCGCCGTCGATCTTGCCGAGCATGACGTACGCGGAGGCGAGCCGGTGCGCCTCCAGCCGGCTCGACGACAGGAGGTCTCCGGCGCTGTCAACGATCCTCACGTATGGCAGGCCGGCCAGCTCCTCGACCTGGTCGGCGCGGGCATCGTCCCAGGTGGCCGCCTCCAGCCGGTTGGCCATCGACTGGGCCGACTCCACCAGCAGGGCCCGGCCCGCGGCCGACTCGAACTCGGCGGCGCCCAGGTCGGGGAAGCCGGTGGGCTGGAACCGGGTGCCGACGAGCGGACGCAGCTCGGCGGTGAGCACGCTGCGCTGGGTCGTAGCAGGGTGGGTCATGACATCTCCTTTACGAGTACGAGCTCGGTGGTTGGCTCGGTGCGCGCTGGTGTGGCGAGGTGTTGGCGCAGCACCCGCGATGGCTGCCGGCAGCGGGGGACGAGCGCGGCGGCGACGTGCACGCCGTCGGCATGGACCCGCGCCGGAGCAGGTGCGGCACGCCAGCCTGCCTGGCGTAGCCGGCGTACCGCTTCGGCATGCACCTCGCGGACCTGCCCCGCGGCCAGCCGGATCGCCCAGTCGGGGGCGAGCGCGAGCCGGGGCGCGTCCGGCTCAGCGTTGCGCGAGGCACGCTCGTTGCCGTCCGGGGCGAGCCCGTCCGCGAAAGGATGCAGCAGCCCGAGCGTTGGTACCGGCACCGGCGGGGAACCGGGACCGGTCCACTCAGGACGCACACCGTCCCAGCGCAGGGCCAGGCACGCCCGCACCCACAGGTCCAGACGGTCGTCGTCGAGCTGGCCAGGCGCGGCGAAGGCGTGCAGGTCCGCGTCGGGCACCGGGACGCCGATGCGGAACGTGGGAACGCCGCGGAAGCTGAACCGCGGCGGGTCGGGCTCGTCGGCGGCGGTGCGGGCGCGCCAGGCGAGCACGTCGGCGAGCACCGCGCGCAGCGGTCGCAGGCCGAACCCGGGCACCAGCGACGTGCCCCGCCAGCGCGGGCCCGGGTCGACCGGTAGCAGGATCTGGCGCATGGTCCTGACCGGCTGGCGGGCCTGGTCGGGGCCCGGCACAGTGGCGCACGAGGCGATCCCCACGGCGATCCTCAGCTCGGGGCATTCCGCGGCGTCGAGCATGGTGAGGAAGTCGCGGGCCGACGGTGGCCTCCGCGCCGGGACACTGTCCCGGGCCCGGCCGCTGCGCCCGACGGCCTGCTCCAGGTCGGTGACGGCGGCGAGCAGGCGGGCCAGTGGCAGCGCACCGCCGTCGCGGGCGAATGCCAGGTGCGCGTCGTCGAAGCGACGCACCGCCTGGCCGACCGCGGTGGACGCCTCGCCGCGGCGTACCCAGGACACCCAGTCCTCGAGCTGGGCGGCCAGCCGTACCTCGGGCCTGGTGGTCACGGTGACCTGCTCGATCGGCACGGCCATGAACGCGAGGCCGTTGCGCTGGTGCAGCCCGTAGCGCGTGAACGCGGCGACGCCGCGGGCCACGCCGAGGGTGCGGGTGGCGGCGTAGAACTCGACGGCACGCTGGGCCGGCCTGCCCCGCCAGGACGCCCGCGCCTCGGTGAAGAGCTGGCGGACCTCGGCCACGGTGAACGGCTTCTCCCAGACCGGGGTCCACACCTCGCCGCGAGACTTCTCGTCCCGGGCGCCGCTGGCCGAGCCGGCCGGGGAGTCGAACACCGTGAACGGCATAGCCGCCCGCCCGGCCGCGTGCTGGTGGCGGCGCGCCGCAGTGGAGGCGAACAACAGCGCCCCCTCCACGAGCAGGATGAACATCCACGGGTTCACCATCGAGTCGGCACCGCCGAACGGTGAGGAGTTGCGCCCCCCGGCCGCGGCCGGGTCGAACTGACCCACCGGCGCCGGGCTGAGCCGTTCCTCCTGCGCGCCGGCGAGCAGGTCCCGCGCTTGGGCGAGGGAGCGCTGCCGGGCCTTCGGCGTCGCGTCGAGCACCTCCAGCAGCCGCTGGTGGAAGCTGGTGGAGAAGTCCAGCCTGCCGTCATTTCCGCCGGTGCCGAGCAGCGGCGGAAAATACGCCTGGTCTCCGGCCAGCACCACTGCCGCGTCGATCCAGGGCAGCAAGGCGTCCGGGCACCGGTTGCGGAGCTCCCGGACCGCGCGTTCCTTGGTCCAGCTCCGGTCCGACCGGTACCGCTGCGCGACGGACGTCGCCGCGGCCATCGCGGCGCGGAACCGGTCCAGCCTGGGTTCGGGATGTGATATCAGAGCGTCGAGGGTCTGCTTGGGGGTCTTGTCTTTCGCGCCGAAGCCGCTGCCCTCGTTCCACGGGCTGAGCACCGGTGTCGGCACGTAGCGCTCCACCAACCAGGCGGCGATGTCCTCCACAGTGGTCTCCAGGACCAAGCCGTCGGCGGCCCACGCCGAGGTCAGGCCGGGGTCGGCCTGCTCACCGATCAGCCGCACCAGACCCAGCCCGGCCAGGTACGAGCCCAGCGGCGCCGGGCGCAGCCCGGCCAGCAGGTGGTGGGTCATCGCGCGGCCTCCTTCTGCCCCGCCAGTGGCATGCCGGCGCTGGCCCGCCAGTCGGCGATGCGAACCAGGGTCTCCAGGTACGCCAGGACGAACGGGCCGTAGCGGTCCCGCAGCCCCAGCGCGGTCCGGGTCCACGACCGCGGTCCACCGAAGGTGAACTGGTCCAGATCCAGGGTCAGCTCACCGGCCGGCTGCCCGAGCAGCTCCTGGGTCTCGATGACGGCGTTGCGTTTCAGGCCGAGCAGCGTCTCCTCGTCGGTGTCGTCAGGCCCACGCACCTGCACCCGCAGCTTGCCGTGGTGCGCCAGCACGAGATAGCGCACCAGGTCCGGGTCGTCGACGCCGTCGAGCAGCCCGCGCAGCGGGCCGTCCAGCAGCAACATGGACACCAGCTCGTGCCGGAAGCTGACCCCACCGGCGAAGCTCAGGCGCCCGTTGACCGCCGACTTCGCCCACGGCCGGTCGCCGTTGATCCGGTCCCGCTCGTCCGGCGGCGCCAGGCGACACAGCGCGTCCTGCCAGATGTCGTGACACTTGCCCGCGTCGTGGGCGTAGCCGGCCGCCGTGACCGCTCGCCGCACCGCGGCGGTGAGTGCCGGGTCGACCGCCGCGAGCAGCGCCGAGGCGTGGTCGCGGACGTCGTCGCTGTGCTGCTCCAGCGTGATCCACTGCGGCTGCGCCACGCTCGCGTCGTCCTGCCGGTACGCGTCCTCGGCGCCGGAGGCCGGGTCAGTGCCGGCAGCGGCATCCGGACTGCCGTCCAATGACGGACAACCCGCGACAGCACCCCGCTGCGACGGGTCGAAGCCCGCCTGCGGGTCGTACCCACCGTCATCGGCCGCCATCACCAGCACCTCGCCCGGGCGGGCCGGCGCCCGGTCGGTGACCTTCGACCACTCACCGGCGGCCTGGTCGAACCGCCACACGTCCGCGCGTCTGGCCAGCGCCCGCAGCTCGCCCAGCGGCACCCGGCAGCGCAGCTTCGCCTCCGGCGCCTTTGCGTCGGGTGATGGGCGGCCCGTGCGGTCGGCCGGCGTCCACCGCGCCCACGCGAGCTGGACGTCGAGATCCTCGGCATCGCGCACGTACGGCGCGATGTCCAGGTCGGCTCCGCCCAGGTCGGGCGCGGTGTCGAACAGCGCCAGCAGGTCGGTCCGCCGGACCACGCTGACCTGCGGCTCGGTCGTAGCCACCGGCTGGGCGAGCAGGTCCTCACCGGTGACCGCGACGCCTTCCAGCGCCGCCAGCCCGGCCGCCGCGGCATCGACGTCCGGCTGCTCGTACGGCAGGTGTCTGGGCGGCGGTAGCCACCACAGCTGCGCGTCCGGCACCCCTCCGGTCCGGTTGCACCGGCCCGCCCGCTGCACCACGGCCGGCCACGGCGCCGCCTCGGTCACCAGCACGGAGGCGTTGATATCTATCCCTGCCTCGACTACCTGAGTGGAGACCACGATGTGGTCGCGTCCGCCGGGGTCGTCGGTCAGGCGCTTGACCAGATGCTCCCGTTCGACGCCGCGGAACCGGGAGTGCAGCAGGGTGCACGCCGCGGGCGCCCCGTGCAGTGCGGCGTAGACCGCACGGGCGGCGGCAACGGTGTTGACCACCACCAGCGTGAGCTCTCCAGGCCGGTGCAGCCGGCGTACCGCGGCGGCGACCGCCTTGTAGTCGCCGGGCTCGCTCGCCAGCCGCCGTACGGTCCGGGCCGCGTTCAGGCGCTTGGCCAGCTCGCCAACTCGTTCGTCCTCCTCGATCCGTAACACCTCGTCCACCGCCGGCAGCGGGTTGTCCACCGTGTCGAGCAGGCTTGCGGAGACCGTCGCCGACATGCAGGTCAGCCCGAACGGCTCGGCCGTGGGCCACGAGCCGGTCCGGCTCGCACCGGCGAACCCGGCGAGCTGGCGCAGCGTGGTCGTCGACTCCGGCGTCAGCTGGACCTCGTCGATGACCCAGTGAGCGCCGTTGGTGACCAACGCGAAGTCAATCGGGTAGGTCGCCCGCGAGATGCCGTACCCCCGGTTGAGGGCCTTGCTCACCAGCGAGTCGACCGTGCCCACCACGATCGCCGGACGGTGCATCTCCAGCCGCCACCGTCGCTGGGTATGGCCCTCCCCGCCCATCACGACGTGCAGCGCGACCTCGTCGGCCAGCCCCAGGTTGGCCAGCCACCGCGCAGCCTCGCGGGTCACCTGCTCGACGAGGGTGCGCTGGGGCAGCGCAAAGACCAGCCGGCGGGGCGTGGCCCGTGGGTCAGGCCCGTACAGCCGCCGCCACAACCAGGCCAGGACCACGCTGGTCTTTCCGGTGCCGGTCGGTGCCTGCACGACCGCCGGCAACCCATCCCGGGCCAGCCGCGCCTGATAACCGTATGGGGGGTTACCGGTTGCCCGATGGAAGAACTCGTCGAATGATGGCATCTCAGCTCCTGGCATTAGCTGGGGGAAGTGGACCCGGTTCCCGGCCGGACGACCGTGGGGCCGGGTCTCGCGCGTCGGGGCTCAGCGTGTCCCTGCCCTGGGCATACGGAAGTCATCAGGCCCTGACCCGGTGGTGGTGCAGGTGGGCCATCATGGCCTGGTTGGCTTCCCAGCCGTCGGGGAACTTGGCTGGCTCGTTGAGGTAGACCGGCTCGGTTGACGGGTGGGCGTCGAGCAGCTCGGGGATGCCGGCCCGGGTGACGACGACGCAGGCGTGGCGGTGCCGCGAGGTGAGGACGCACAACCGGCCCGCCTCGAGGTGGAATGCGGTCGCGTCACGGCGTCCGGACAGCGGGTGCCAGATGATCGTCACGTCGTACTCCCTTCCTTGCAGCCGGTTGGCGGTGTCGACGGTGATCCCGCTCCTGGCCGGGAGCAGCGACCGCACCGTGGCCGCCTGGTCGCGGTGCGCTGTCCCGATCGCGATCCGGTCCGGCGTCAGAGCGGCGCCGTCTGGTGCGCGCTCGGACCGGGCGACACCGCCACGCTCCAGCAACCGGCGCGCGAGCGCCGCGCAGGCATGGGCGACGTCCCCGTCGGTGCGTAGCGTGTGGCGGGCGGGCAGCTCATGTAGCGCCCACCCGGACGTTGCCGCCGTTTCCAGGGTCATGTCCACCGGTTGGGACCCGAACCCACGGGTCTGGAACGAAAGGGCCCGTTCGGCGTCCGCGGTGGCGGGCTGGAAGCCCGTGAACGGGTAGAAAGCCTCCGAGACCACCGGTGCGGCCGAGGCAGGCAGCCGCCACGAGACCGGCAGCCGGTGCACTGCTACTGACGGGTTGTTCCGCAGCAGCACCGCCACGGCACTCTGCATCGGGTCCCAGGTCAGCCCGGCCCACCGCGTGGTCTCCACAATGGAGAACGGGTCAAGCTGGCCCGGGTCGCCGACGAAGAGCATGCGCCCGAACCGTCCGGCGATGCGTAGCAGGGCGTCGGAGCGCATCTGGTACGCCTCGTCAACGACGGCCCAGCGCCATTCTCCCTGGGTGACGGTCGCCCACTTCGCCGCGGTGCCGATGACGATCCGGGCCTCGGCGAGCGCAGTGACCTGGGTATCGAAACGGACGGTGGGGTGTCGCGCGATACGTGGCGCCGGCACGTAGTCCTGGCCGGAGAGGCGGCCGATCGGCACGCCGGGCAGCGCATCGACGAGCCGGTCGGTGAGGTCGTCCACCTGCTCGTTGGTCTGCGCCACCACGGCCAGCTGCCCGCCATCGCCGGTGAGCTGGCTGGCGACACGCACCACCAACGTGGACTTCCCTGCCCCGGGCGGGGAGTCCACCACGACACCGGGGTGGTCGCCGCAGCGCAGGTCGGCGAGTACGCCCGCCAAGACATCGCCCGTCATGACCACTCCTCAACCGCGTCGTCGTCGCTCGGCACGTACTCCTGCGGTGGCCCGCCATGCGTCCACGGCGTCTCCTCCCGCAGTGGGAACCGCCCTGGCGGCTGGTACGACTCGGTGAGAGCGCTGTAGCACAGGTCCTCCCCGAGCGCGGGCACGCTGCCGGGTGCAGGGGTCAGCGCCCTGCCCATGCCGCCGGAGAGCTCCAGCACAACCTCGGTGCCGGACTCCACAGGAGACAGCGAGACGATCTGCGCACGCTGCTGGACGCGGGGTGGCGCAACGACCGACGTGCCCGGTTCCAGCCGCACCGGGTCGCGGGTCAGGACCGTGATGTGCGGGCGCAGCTTGCGCTTCGGACCGCTGCTGTCGACCCGGTCCGGGACGGCGGCGACCACGGTGCCGGCGAACGCTTCGCCCACCATGCGGTACTCGGCCATGACGAGCGGGTCGTCGAGCGCCCGCTGCGCGTCGTACGCCGCCTGGGCCCGTTCCAGCCGGTCCAGGCGTATCGCGGCGGCCACCGCGCTGTCTCGACGTGGCTGCGGCAACCCGCCCTCTTGAAGGTAGGTGGCGTAGCTGGTGAAGGCGTCCCGGTCCGCCGCCCAGCGCGACGCGACCCGGCTGCCCTCCGGCAGCCGGCGCAGCTGCTCGACGGCGCGCCACATCAGGTCCCAGGTCGGTCTGAGCTGGCCGGCAAGGGCGGTCTCCAGCGCTGCCAGTGCCCGTCGCTGCGCGCCATCGTCCCCGGCCGCCCGGTCGTACGCGGCGATGGCCGGGGCGAGGACCTCGTTGTCGAACGTCGGGTCGGTGGCCGGGCCGGCCGGCGGCCACGTCAAGGGGTCCTCCGCCGCTGCCGCCGCCACCGTGGCGGACAGGCCGGCCGGTGGGTCGATCCAGCCCATCAGCGCGGCGAGGTTACCGTCCTCGACGGCGCTCTGGCCGGTCGCCCAGTGCATCCCGAGCGCCTCCGTCATCGCCAGGAGCATTGACGAGCCTGGGTGCTCGGCCCGCTCGCCGAGGAACGTGAGCCACTGCCCCAGCAGGGGGACCGAGGGGTCTACCGCGTACCTGCCGTAGCTGCGGCGCAGCCGCGTCGAGCGGCCGAGGAGGCGTACGAACCGGACTCCGGGCGGGTTAGGCACCAGGACCTGCGGCGCCTGGACGTACCGGTAACGGGTCTCGCGGCCACGGTTGGCTTGGACCGCCTCGGTTACGCCGCGGAACCCGTCGATGTAACGGATAACCAGGTCGGCGAGCTCACCTGCGAACGTGAAGCGCAGGTCACGGTTGCGGGGCTGCGGCACAACGAGCAGGGTGGGCGCGGCGGAGCGGTCGCCGACCATGGCGGCCAGCGGTGCGTTGGCCTCGCCGGCCAGCATCAGCGGGACGAACACGAGTGGACGGTCGCTGATGTGCACGTGCCGGAGTGTGGCGATCGGTTGTGCCGCCGCCGTCGACGCCGCCTGGGCCCGCGCCAACGCGGTCAACGTGCTCATGCGGCACCGCGCAGGCACTCGATCCGTAACCTGGCCGCTGCCCGGAGCACCGCCGCCGCCTCGACCTGCTCGTCGGACGGGGCGAGCGTGCCGGCGGCCAGACCCAGCGCGGTGTCGACGAGCTCCACCCCGCCCAGCTCCTCGCGCACGGTGCGGCCGAGCGCTGAGGTGGTGCCCTGGGCCTCGTCCCGGCAGAAGTAGCACAGCTCGCAGGTTGCCAGGCACTCCGGCGCGTACCGGGCGTCAACCTGACGGAGCGCCTCGGCTACCTCGGACGCGGAGCGCGTCGGCGCACCCGCCTCGTCGGCCACGAGATCGACGGTCAGGCCGGCCGGCAGGCCGTCCAGGATCGTGTCGATCCGGGCCAGGCGGGACAGCTGCCGCTCCAGCACGGTGAGCTGCTTGCGCACGTCGAGCAGGACCGCGACCGGCCGGTTGGCGAAGTTCTCCGGACAGACCAGCACCACGTCGTGCGAGACCACACCGGGGTCATGCCCGAGGTCCCGCATGAGCCGGCGAAGCGCAAGGACGTACACGGCGGACTGCACCGCCGCCGCGGCGACGCTGTCGCCGTCGGCCTGGCCATCGACAACCGCAAACGACTTGATCTCCACGACGCGGAAGGTGCCCGCGAGCTGGAAGGCGATGAGGTCCGGTTCCAGGTACACCCAGCGGCCACCGACCGCCAGCCGCAGCAGCGGATGGTCGAACAGGGTGCCTGCGTCCTCGGCCCCGGTGGCCGCCCGCCCGAGGAGGGCACGGGAGCGGGCATGGCGCAGCTCCCGGCTCGCGTTGCCGCCTACCTCGTCCAGGTCATCGTAGGCGACCTCGGGAATCGGAAGGTGGAGCCGCTCGCGCAGCAACCGCAGCAGCTCCGCGCACCCGTCCGCCTTCACCTGCGCCTCGAAGGCGTTGCCCCGCGTGATCGCGAACTGGGACTGGCCGTACGGTGCGGGCACGCCAAGGTGGGACGCGAGGCGAGCCTTGTCGACACCGGCTGCGTCCATCACCGCTCGCCGGGCACAGCCCGGGTTGCTGGTAAGGGCGGCGATCGTGCGCGCGTTGTGGGCGCGCGCCTCGACCGCACCGCGGATGCGGTCGAGGCGGCGTTCAGTAGTGCTCACGGTGCTCGTCACAGGACTGTCCTTCGCGGGTGCTCTGGGTTGGGGCTCGTACGGGCTTCGGAGCCGCTTCGGAGACGGCCAGCGGTCTCAGGAGCCCGTGCCGGTTCGGGGCACGGCTCGTAGCCGGCCGCCAAAAAGCTGTTCGGCGTCGCCGAGCTGGCCGCGCGCACGGGCCGCGGCCGCCTCCCGTTGCAGGCGGTCAGCGTCTTCGTGGATGTCCAGCTCGGCGCGGGCCGCGCAGGTAACCACCTGCGGCTCTGTCGCGCCGAAGCCGTCGCCCACGCCCGGGATGTTGACGGCGAACCGCCACAGCAGCCGGGTCGCGGCGGGACTGGGCTCCGCGAGCCGCTCAACGTGTTCGGCCACCCGGATGGCGGAGATCAGGAAGTGGACCCGCGGGCTGAGCGGAGCGATGATGCGGCGGTCCATCGGCCAGGTGGACACGGCCAACAGGCCGCGCGCCGGTGCCAGCAGATCGGCGGTCAAGGCCGCGCAGATGTAGTACGGACGGGCGTACGGTGCTGCCCGGAACGAGCGCTCCTCATCGCGCCTAAGGCTGGTCAGCCGGGCACCGAGGATCTCCCCGGCGAAGAACGCCCGATGCACCTCGATGACCAGCTTCGGCGCCGCCGGGACGGTCAGCACCGTGAGGGCATGGTGCACCTGCTCGCGGAGCGGCACCAGACCATCACTCACCCGCGGCGCCGGACGCGGCCCCTGCGCCGAAGCGGACTCGGCGAGGCCCGCCAGCGCGTCCTCCCAAGCCTGCTCCGCACTACGCAGCTCAGCTCGCAACGCCCGCGCCCTGAGCCGGTCGCCGGCCATCACCGCCTGCCGAACCGCCGCTCGCAGCTCGTCGATGCGCCGCTCGATGACCTCCACTGGCTCCGCCACGCCGAGCACTCTACGGTATCCCAGTCTTTTCCAGCAACTACCAGTATCACTCGGCGATCTTGCGCTAGCCGGCTCAGTCCCCGTGGTCGACCTCTTCCGAGCTGTGCGATCCCTCGCCCGAGAGTTGCTGGTGGGCTCGCAAGGGCCCGACTGGCTACCGCGGGCGTGCCATGTGAGAACCAGTCATACGGAGATCAGAATGGGTCGCTTGCGTGTGCCCACATCTCGCGCCACTTGAACTGGACCCCGTTGACCAGGGCCGAAATGCGTACGTCTACGAAGGGGTCACGAACGTAGCGGACCCGGTCCCGCGCCGGTTCGTCGGGATCTACCTCAACGATGGCTAACCGGTAGCTGTCGGCGTTCTGGCCGACACGGATCTCCTGGTTGGTGACGAAGAAGTCGTCCGCGCCAGCGACGCGACCCTTGACCTCTATGTGTACGAGGTAACCGTCGTCGTCAGCAGAGCGCACGTCGTACCCGGGGTTGTTGTGGGCCATCACCTCGGGGCGGCGATGGAGACGGCGCTCGGTCTCGACGACAAGCTCCACGGCGCGGCGCTCGATCTCCGCGTCTGCCGTGTACTCGACGACAGGGTGCTCGCGTCGCCCAGCCCGGCGATCGATCAGTCCCTGCGGAACGACCAAGGCGACGGCAGCGGCTACCGGCGGCCGCACCTGGGTATGCGCCTCCTGGTCCAGCTCGGACATCCGGCGGTTAAGGCGTCGTTGAAGATCAGCAGCCCGTTGCTCGGCGGTGCGTGGATGCATCCGGGGTTGGCCGCCCTGTATCTGGGCTGCAGTCAGGCGAGCCGCCTCAGCGCGCCAGTACCGGGCTTCCAGCTCCATACGCTCCCGCACCAGACTGCGCGTGCGCTCGATCTGGGCTCGGCGGCGTTTGTTGACGTCGGCGTACCACGACGGGAGGTCCTCGCTGACGGCCCAGTGTTCGGCCGTGCGCTTCGCCGCGGCCAGCCAAGGCGCGGCGACCAGATCTGCCACCAGCTCACGCTCGTACTCGGTCGGAGGCCCGTAGTCGAGGAACGGCGCCACGCCCGGTCGCGCCTTGCCGTCGTGCCACAGCTCGACGTACCGAAACCGCTTCGCGACCGGTCGCTCGGTGCCGTCAACGATCTCTTCACAGAGAGCGACCAGTAGCCGTGCGTCCTCGGTCTGGTCTAGTCGATCGACCAGTATCGTGCCGCGGTCGAGCGCCGCACCGAACCGGGAGATCGTGTGGTCGACCACCGCATCAAGGAGCGCGTGTCCCGGGGCGAGAAGCTGGGCGGTGACGCCTCCGTCGATCCGTACCGCGGACCGGTCGAAGCAGACCCGTTCGTACCGCAGTGCGATCGGTGTCGCTGCCGACCGTTGCTCTCGTACCACCTGCGGCACGTTGCTGATCTCCCACCGGCCGGACTCGCGGGCGCCAATGCGTCCGCCCGCACGCACGAACGCATCGCGGAAGAAGCCTTCGATGTAGTGCGGCTGGAGCCGGCGCGCACGCGCCTCCTCCAGATCCCGACGAATACGCTCTACATCGGACAGTGTGAGAAGGTCCTGGGTGAGTGCCCGCTCCTGAACCAGCTTCACGGCAGTCTCGCCGACGCTCTCATCGATGACCTGGTTCAGGTAAGCCCGGACCTCCGGCTCCTCGCCGTGGCGTACCGCATCGATCAGCAGCTCGTGGAGCGGCTTACCTTCAAACGCTTCGCCGAGTACGTCGAAGACCTTGCCGCCCAGCGCCGCGCTCTGTTCCTCGATCTTGGAGAGCAGGCGCTCGAAGACCGCACCTTCCCGGGTATTGGCGGCCACCAAGTTCCAGAGGTGACACATCTCGGTCTGGCCGATGCGGTGGATGCGGCCGAAACGCTGCTCGATCCGGTTCGGGTTCCACGGCAGATCATAGTTGACCATCAGGTGGGCACGCTGGAGGTTGAGACCCTCGCCGGCAGCGTCCGTCGCGACGAGGATGTGGCAGGTCGGGTCCGCGGTGAACCGGACCTGAACGGCTCGACGTGCGTCGCGGGCCATCCCGCCATGGATGGCAACCACGGCGTCTGGCCGCCTGGTCAACTTGCTTATCTTCTCGACCAGGTAGGTGAGCGTATCTCGGTGCTCGCTGAAGATGATCAGTTTCTG
>Ga0075420_100001713_pt1 | contig 18656 bp, 16 predicted proteins | sample SoiMetdeltSBSDD4_FD_75296 | JGI IMG/M metagenome (GOLD analysis project Ga0075420, IMG submission 75296) | Bulk soil microbial communities from a Populus tree surrounding site in Tennessee, USA - Soil MetaG P. deltoides SBSDD4 | ecosystem: Environmental > Terrestrial > Soil > Tree plantation... | reverse complement strand
GCGCCTATCCAACCTGGACCTGCTGAGCGCCCTGCCGGCGTACCTGTACTTCGCCGCGATCGGGGTGGCGCTGACGGTGATCGACCTGCGGGTGCGTCGCCTGCCGAACGCGATCGTGCTGCCCTCGTACCCGGTGGTAGGGGTACTGCTCGCCGTGTCGGCGGCGGTCGAAGGACACTGGTGGGCGTTCGTTCGAGCGCTGCTCGGGGGCGCGGTGCTGTTCGCGTTCTTCTTCGCGCTGGCCCACTTCTACCCGGCCGGAATGGGCTTGGGCGACGTGAAGCTCGCGGGCGTTGTCGGCGGGGTGCTCGCGTACCTGTCGTGGTCGGCGCTGGTGGTCGGAGCGTTCGCCGGCTTCTTGATTGGCGCGTTGGCTGGGCTGACGGTCATGGCCATCAAACGAACGGGTCGCAAGACCGCCATTCCCTTCGGCCCATCCATGATCGCCGGGGCGTTGGTTGGCATCTTCGCGGCTCAACCGATCGCACAGTTCTATGTGGACAACCTGCTCGGCAGGTAACCCTCAGCGCTGCAAGCTCCAACTCAACACGGACACCTGTCGCGCGCCAGCGACCGTGAGACCGGTTGGATCATTGAAGGCCACCTTGGTCCGCAGCTCCAGCTCGCCGCCGCTGCTACAGGTCGACGAGCCCGAACAGACGAAGACGTTGAGGTACACCACCGTCCGGCGCGGGGCCGTCGGGTTGGTGGGCAGAACTTCGATGACGGGAGGTGCGGCGGAGTCTCGGGTCGAGAAGGAACCCGCTCGACGCGCGATCACTCCGCCGCGATACACCTGCTGCGAGGTGGGATTCAGGGCAACGGCGAATTCACGGGTCGGGAGCATTGTCGTGCCCTGGACGTACATCGCAAATGGCGCGTTAGCCACCAGAAGCCCGGTAGAAAGCGCAGCACAGGGGAACCCGGTTGCGGCGCACAAAGCGCCGACAGCTCCAGTGGTCGTCTGCGCGGCAATGGCAACTGGCAACGCATTGGGGGAATACCGTCCACAGATTTCGACTCGCCCGGCTGCGGTAACGGCCAGTTGGCCGTTTCCTCCCATCACGATTGTCACGCCGTCATCAGGCTCGGGCGCTACCCAACCCGCTCCGGTGGGAACCGGGCTCTTGCAGGCGTTGGGCAGGGGTGGCTGCACGCCCGGTGTCAACGTCACTCCTGGACGCAGGTTGCCGGCGATCACCGTTCCGGCGGTGACGCCCCATACGCCGAGAGAGGGCGGGATCAACGTAGGTGAAAAGTTAAGGTAGTAAATGCCAGGTAGCAAATGGACGATCGCGTTACCGCCATGGCATGTGGACCTCGTCAGGTTACTCAGTCCGCTCGAGTTTGTGTACACACCAGGCGAGAGCGTATATACACCGCTGGTCGACCCGCAAGCCGGAACCGTCCGCGAGGGAAGTCCGGCGAGGTTGGGCAGTGTATAGGTGATGTTCACCTGATTCCCGTTGTTGCACGTAGCGGCGGGGGTGAACACGCCGACGACCGGCGAGCAGGCTCGCCGGGCCGTAATCGCGCCGGACGCCGTCAGGTTGCCGTTAGCCAAGGAGATCGTCGAATTGGAGTGCACCGCACCCCCCACCCGGAACGTGTTGCCGGGCCCGAATCCAGTCACGACTTGCCCGAGCGGAAGCGGCAGGTCGGTGGGGTCGGTCGTGAGCAGTGCGTGCTGTGGCATCACCACGGGGGCGCTACCCAGGCTCGGATCGAGCTCGCAGGTCACGCGGGCCGAGTCCCGACTGCCGTCGGCGCGCTGGTGGAAGTTGTCCAACGGCAGGGTGGATGTCGCGCCGAAACAGCCCACCGAGTTGCCGTTGTACGTACCGTTCCGCAGCGCATTGATCGCCGCCTGGGCAGCGCCCTCGGCGGCCATCGTCCTGCTCTCCTGGCCGCGCAGCGCAATCGTCGACTTCATGCTCGTGTCGGCGAAGGCGAGGACCGTCATGACGACGAGTGACACGACCGTGATGAAAATGAGGGCCAGCACGAGCGAGGTCCCGCGGTCGTCATGCGGCCGAATGCGGTATCGCTTCGGCATCACGTCTGTCTCCGTTGTCCGGTGAGCGTGATGGGGATGGAGGTGGTGTTGGCCGGATGCCTTACGGTCACGGTGAGCGTCACGCGCTGAGGAACGTTGGCGCTGGTGCAGGTCGTGGGATTCGCGCAGGCAAGAACAGGTGAGCCGACCAGGTGATGCACGAGAACGACGTCGGACACGACGGTGGCCGAACCTCGGCATAGCAGGCGCCGCAGTTGATGCTCGCCGTCGACGTCTCGGACAACGTAGTTCGCCCGCACGACCGTGGATGGACCGGAGACGCTGGAGAAGTCGTCCCAGGCCAGGTTGATGACGGACGTGCCGGCACCCGTGCACGGATAGCTCGGGTTGTCGATCGACTGCCGCAGGGCGAAGGTCGGCGACGACCAGTCGCGAACCCCCAGGTTCTGGACGTCCTGCGCGAAGTACGCGGTCGCGATCTGCATGTCGTGCGACTCGATCATCCGGCGGGTCGTCGCGTCGGTATTGCGGACGAATCCGATCATGGCATCGCCCAGCGGAATGATGATGATGGCCAAGATCGTGACCGCTACCAGCAACTCGGTCAGCGTTACCCCACGTTCGTCGTGCCTCAGCTGCATGCCGCCTCCGTGGGTCGGCAGGGCTTACGGATGATGACGTCCACCGTCTGGTCCGCGCGACCATCGGTGCTCCACACCCGCAGCCTGACGAGCTGCACGCCGGTGTCGCCGCTCGCGCAGGACGCTACGAACGATGATCCGTTCCAGTACAGCACGTCCATGACCTCCGCGTCATACGGCGGACCTGGCGAGTAGTCCGGGTACGAATCCCGCGTGGCGCAATCGACGTACCCCGTGGGTGTAGCGGCGATGGCACTTTCGATGTTGGCGGCAAAGATCTTCACGTGGGCGGCTACCGCCGCCTGCTTGCGATGGACGTCCGTCATCATGATTGCGGTGCCCAGTCCACCGACGACCGCGACGACGGCGGTGCCCATGATGATCACCGCGACGAGTAGCTCGATCAGGCTCTCGCCGCCATCCCGAGCCGATCCGCGCCGTCGCACCATCTAAATATCGACCTGTCCGAAGATGCCGTACATCGCGGACACCATGGCGACCGCGACGAAGCCCACGACGAAACCCACCACGATGATGATGGCCGGCTCGAAGAGGGCCGTGACCTTCTTCAGCCTGTAGTCGAGCTCGCTCTCGTAGTAGCGCGCCGTCACCTCGAGTTGGGTCTCGAGCGTTCCGGTCTCCTCACCGACCCGGATCATCCGAGCGGCCGTGCCCGGGAAGAGCCTCGTTCGCGACAGGGGAAGCGCCAGCCCCTGACCCTCCAGCATCTCCTCGTTGACTCTCGAGAGCGAACGGATGAAGACGCGATTGCGGAGCGAATCGGTGGCCACACGCAAGGCTTCGGGCAGCGAAACGCCCGCCGCGGCCATCGACGCGAGCACCCGACAGAAGCGCTCGACCAGGGCGTACCGGATCGCTCCGCCGATGACCGGAATACCGAGCAGGAACCTGTCCCAGGCATAGCGGCCGGACGTGGTCTGCAGTGCGAGTAGCACGATCAATACGGCAGCTAGCAAGCCGCCCAGCATGACCCACCACCATTCGAGTACGAAATCGGTGATGGCGAGCAGAGTGCGGGGCGCCCATGGTAGTTCGGCGTCGAGTCCTTCGAAGAACGTACGGAACCTGGGGAGCACGAACCCAGCCAGGATCACGACTGTGAAGAGCGCGAGTATCGCGATCATCGCCGGATAGATCAGTGCCTGGTTGATACGTCGCCGAGCCTCGAGGTCTCGCTCGAGGTACTTCGCCAATTGATCGAGCGCGGCGTCCAGCTGGCCGGTGAGTTCGGCCGACCGCAGGATGCCGCGGTAGTAGGCGGGGAAGATCCGCGGGTGTCTGTCGAAACAGCTGGACAGACTGTCGCCGCGATGCAAGCCCTGCTCGACATCGGCCATGGTCTTTCGAAGGTTGGGATTGCCGGACTCGACACCGAGCGTATGCACCGCCTCGATGAGTGGCAGGCCGGCGCGGACGAACGCACTCAGTTGACGGGAGAGGTGCATCACCTCGTCCCGCTTCACCCCCCGGCGGCCAACGTTCGTCGCGCTGCGCTTCTCGGTGACCCGGACGCCACGGAGATTTCGTTGGTACAGCGCCTGCTCGGCGGCGTCTCGGGTCGTCGCGCGGTGGACCCCGCTCGTTCTCCGTCCGTCTGGTCCGGTCGCCTCGTATGCGAATTTCGCCACCTCAGCCCCCTACCGCATAGATCGACCGAACGACTTCGGCGATGGTTGTCACGCCCGCCTCGACCAGCCGCGCCGCCTCCTCGCCGAGCGTCCGCATACCCTCCGAACGGGCGACCTTGCGCATCTCCTCGTGCGTCGCTCGATCCACCACCAGATCCCGGATCGCATCCGATACGAGCATGAGCTCATAAACGCCGATGCGCTCGAGGTAGCCGGTCTGGGCGCAGAAGTTGCAACCGTAACCGCGCAGAAAGCCGCCCATCGGTGGCTGGACGCGGATCGAAGACAGGAAGGCGCGTTCGTCCCGGGGCGGTTCGTACGGAGCGCGGCAGTGAGTGCAGATGCGGCGGACCAGGCGCTGGGCAACGACTGCCGTCACCGAGGACGCGATGAGGAAGCTCTCGATACCCATATCGAGCAGTCGGTGCAGCGCCGCGGGAGCGTCGGTGGCGTGCAGCGACGACAGGACGAAGTGTCCGGTCAGCGCCGACTGGACGGCGATCCGCGCGGTCTCGGCGTCCCGGATCTCGCCAACCAGGATGACATCGGGGTCCAGGCGCAGGATGGAGCGGAGTCCAGTGGCGAAGGTGATTCCCGCCTGCTCGTTGATCTGGATCTGGTTGATCGACTGGATCCGGTACTCGACCGGGTCCTCGATCGTCATCACGTTGCGTTCCGGGCTGTTGATCTCACCGAGCGAGCCGTAGAGCGTGGTCGTCTTGCCGCTGCCGGTCGGGCCGGCGCAGATGACCATCCCGTACGGCGTGCGCAGCAATTCCGCGTAAATGGCAATCATGTCGTCCGGCATGCCGAGCTGATCGAGCCGGTAGAGCGAGCGGCTCTTGTCCAACAGCCGCATCACGACCTTCTCGCCCTCGATCACACCGGTCGTCGCGACCCGGATGTCGACGCTGCGCCCGTCGACCTCCATGCTGATCTGCCCGTCCTGGGCCCGCCGACGCTCCACGATGTTCATGTTCGCGAGGATCTTGATGCGACTGGACAGGGCCGGGCCCATGGCGACCGGCAGCTCCAGGACATCGTGTAGCGCGCCGTCGATCCGGTAGCGCACCCTGACCCGTCCGGTCTGCGGCTCGATGTGGATGTCCGATGCCCGGTCGCGCAGTGCCTGCGTGATGATCCGCTGCACGACCTGCACGACCGGAGCGTCTTCGGAAACGGTGGAGATCTCCGGCGTTGCTTCCGCGTCGTCGCGCTTTGCCTGCTGTGCCTCGAAGGCCCGGATCTGGGAGCTGACCCCGGTCAGCGCCCGATAGCTGCTGGCGATCGCGGCGAGGATGTCCGAGTGCGCCGCGACCTTGACGACGACCGGCCGACCGATCGCCCGCTGCAGCGCGGCGATGGACCGATCCGACGGCACGGCCACCGCGACGAACACCCGGTCGTTCGTCGCTTGCAGAGGGATGGCCACCATGCTCCGGGCAGTGGGCTCGTCGAGGAGCTTCGTCGCGGAGGGATCCGGCGTGATCGCGCCCAGATCCACGAGCTCGAGCGAGAACCGGTGCGCTACCGCCCGCGCAATGTCGTACTCGCCGATGATGCCGCGCTCCACCAGCCGCCGCCCGAGCGGCTTGTGCTCCCCTGGCTCGTGCTCGGCGAGGACCGCGACAATGTGCTGGGGGTGCACGAGCTGCAGATCGACAAGAATCTCGCCGAGGCGGGTGCCCCCTGGGTAGATGCTGTAGTCATCCTGCTCCGGGCCGAGGGCCGAGCCGAAGGGATCGAACTCGTCGTCGCGTTGCCTTCGCCGTTTCACGCGGCCCCAATCCACGACCGGGGCCCGAGTTCGATGTCCTTGGGGTAGAGGCTGCGCGTCACAGCATCGTCGTAGGTCGCGAGCCCCGCCTGGATCAGGCCCGAGAGTGACTGCTCGAGGGTCATCATGCCGTCGCGCTGGCCGGTCATCAGCGAGTTGCGTAGCTGATGGGTCTTGCCTTCCTTGACGAGGTTGCGCACGGCTGGGTTGGCGACGAGCACCTCGAACGCGCCGACGAGCCCACCCCCGACTCGCGGCAACAGCCGCTGGTACACGATGGCGGTCAGCGCGGCCGACAGCTGTGTGCGCACCTGGGCCTGCTGTTCCGCCGGGAAGACGTCGATGATGCGGGACAGTGCCTGCGACGTGTCATTGGTGTGTAGCGTCGCGAAGACCAGGTGGCCCGTTTCGGCGATGGTCAACGCGAACTGGATCGACTCGAGGTCACGCATCTCGCCGACGAGGAGCACATCGGGGTCGGCCCGCAGGGCCGAGCGGAGAGCATCACCGAAGGAGTGGGTGTCCGTACCGACCTCGCGCTGGTTCACGGTCGCCCGCATATGGCCGTAGACGTACTCGATCGGGTCCTCGATGGTCAGGATGTGGCACGGTCGCTCGATGTTGATCTGGTTGATGATCGAGGCCAGGGTCGTGGACTTTCCCGAACCGGTCGGGCCGGTCACGAGAATCAGGCCCTGGTGCCGCCGGGTCAGGTCACCGAGGACGGGTGGTAGGCCCAGTTCAGCCGGTGTCGGAATCCGCTGCGGGATCACCCGCAGGGCGATCGCCGTCAAGCCGCGCTGGCTGAAGGCGTTGCCTCGCACCCGGGCCAGGTCCCGCCAACTGAACGAGAAGTCGTACTCGCGGCTGACATCCCAGCTCGACGCTTGCTCGGGCGTCAGCAGGCCGTCCAGCAGTGCGTCGGTATCGCGGCCGCTCAGCGCCGGATGCCCCGGCACCGGCACCAGCTCGCCTTGCACCCGGATCTGCGGCGGAATCCCCGCAGTGATCATCAGATCGGTCCCGCCCGACCGCCACAGGACGTCGAGCAGTGCGTCCATCTCGCTACTTACAGTCGGCCGATCCCGCACGGTTCCTCCCCCGAACCACCCTCCACCAGCCGTCCGTGGGAGGCCACTGGTCGCGGCCTCCCCACCGACGACTCAGGCTGAGCAGTCCGTTGTGACATTGCCACCAGCCACGTCGCCCGTTACCGCACCCGTGCCGTAGTTGATGGTGATGTCGTACTGCGCTGGCGCCCCTGGATCCGAGCGAAGGTAGGCCGGCACGAGCTCATTGATGTTTGCCGGCAGCCGATTTTCGTTCGCTCGGAAGGTCTCGATCGCCACCTCGGTTGTCTTCATCGCGGTCTTGCACGCCGACACCTCGCCCCGGTTGCTGAACTGTCCCACGGCGAAGACAACGATGCCGGTGAGCACGCCGAGGATGACGATGACGATGAGAAGCTCGGTGAGTGTGAAGCCGCTGTCGCTCTTACGAATGGCATGCGGGCGCTGACCCACGTGGATCCCCCCTCAGGAAGCGGTCATGGTCGATCGACACCCTCGGCATCGACGACGACCGGGTGCACAACGCGATCCTGGGCGGTTCGCGGCGCCCCCGCAACCGAGCGAACTGCTGCTCTTGCGAGTGCCACGCTCACGCTCACGAATGGCCCAAGGCACGACGCAGGCTATCCGGCGTGAAGCCCACCCGATATACACCAAACAGCGCATGCCATCACACGAACGGGCACTGTCCACCGACGGTCAGCCCGCGAGCGGTGTCTCCGTACGTAGAAGATCACTCGAATCACCGCACAATTCGCATAGGTATCAGAGCCTGTGAATGAGGCAAAATCCCAGTAGAAATATGCGCAGAGGCGGCCGTTTCGTCATGGGACGCCCACACGTTGGCTCCTTGTATTTGGCAGGAGCCGGTCTCCTCCCTATTGGTAGGACTCGCATGAGGAGACCGCGATGGTTGGCGTGGAGCGTGACACCGTGACGACGAACGACACGAAGATACGGCTGGTCGGGTTCGATCCTGACTCGACCGTCGACGTCCGTCAGTTCGACGAACAGACCTGGACGGTCCTGCGCGCTCTGATCTACCGCGGCAAGGTGGACGACTTCGAGGTGCCGGTGGACGGGCTGACCGACTTCGCCTCCGTCCCTCGGATCTTCGTCTGGTTCCTGCCCCGATACGGGCGCTACACCCGGGCGGCCATCTTGCACGACTACCTGTGGAGCGTAGCCGTTCCCGCTGGCCGGCTCACCCGGCTCGACGCCGACGGAATCTTCCGCGCCGCCATGCGTCAACTCGAGGTCCCATTCCTGCGCCGCTGGATCATGTGGGCCGCGGTCAGATGGGGCGCTCTCACCAAGCCGGACGGGCGGCGGGGCTGGTGGAAGGAGGCCTGGCGGGTCGCCTTGGTCACCGCCGTCGCGCTTCCGATCGTCGCGCCCGCGGCCATCGTCATCATGCTCACTTTGCCCGTCTTCTACCTACTGGAACTGCTGCTCTGGCTACCCCTCGCAGCGAACCGCGCGCTGCGGACGCGGCACGACCAACCGGCGAAGAAGGTCAACAAACCAGAACTCCGCGAAACCATCTAACGAACGAGGACTAGCCGCGCCGACGCAACCACTGCCTGATTCCGTTGACCTCGGCGGCGGCCGCGTTGGCTTGGGTCTGGTGGCCCAGCGCCGACAGCAGTGCCGCGACGTTGTTCAAAGACTCGGCAAGACTGGTGAGGACAGCCGGATCCACCGTGGCTAGCTGGCGGTAGATCATGACCGCCTCCTCGGCCGCGGCCAATGCCGGCAGTGTCTGGCCCATCTTGGCCAGGCGAAGGCTGAGGTTGTGCAGCGCCTCGGCCAGTTGTGACAGGTATCGATCCGGTTGGGTGGCTGCGAGGTGACGCGTGATCGCCACGGATTCCTGTGTCGCGGCGAGGCTTTGTGGAATCTGACCCAGGTTGTGCCAGTCCACCGCAACGTTGAACAACAGTCCGGCCAGGATTGGTAGGTAGTGGTCTGGATCGTTTGGCAATAGCTGGCGGAAGATGGCGATCGCTTCCTGCATCGAGGTCAGCGCCGGACCGGGCGCGCCGAGGTCTCCGTAGGCCTCGTTCTGCGCGGCCAGCATGGTGGCCAGCTCCGGCTGGTATTTGGCGGGGTCGGCGCCAACGAGCTGTCGGTATGCCGCCACTGCTGCTGTCGCCGAGTTGAGGCATGACTGTGGCGGGCCGGTTTGAGCGAACAAGATGGTCTGCGTCTTCAGCGCCTCGGCAAGGTCGGGTAGGTGGCGCCCCGCGTCCACGGTAGTGAGATGGCGGCATAGGGCGACCCGTTCGCCGGCGATGGCGACGGCGGCGATTGTCTGATCAACCTCGATCAGGTACTGCGCCAGCAGGCCTAGCGCATCGGCCAAGGCCGGCAAGACAGTGCCCCGGGTCGCGGCCAGCTGTCGGTAGATGGCGACCGACTCCTGTGCCGCGGCCAAGCCCTGTTGGTAGCGGCCCATCTCGGCCAGGACGGCGGCGATGCGGGCCAGCGATTCTGCCAGCGCCGGCTGGTGCGGTGACTGGGGGATCACGACAAGCTGCCGGTAGATGGTTAGGGCCTCCTCCTCGGCTGCCAGCGCCTGGTCGTACCGGCCCATCTGGCCCAGGGCGTTGGTTAGGTTGTGCAGTGATCCGGCCAGGTCCGCCAGGTACCGTGCCGGCCGGAGAGACACCAACTGACGGCCGAGGCCGACCGCTTCGGTGATCGCCGTGAGGCTGTCCTCCCAGCGGCCGAGGGCGCCCAGGCGCACCGACAGGTTGTTCAGGGAGTCGGCGAGGTCCGAACGGTGCGCGTCGGGGCACCGTGCTGCCTGCTCGCGCCGGATGCCCAAGGACTCCTGCGCCGCGGCTAACCCATCCGTGAGGCGGTCGGTAGCGCCGAGGCGGATAGCGTGGTTGTTCAGCGCCATGCCCAGATCGCCACGGAACGCGGCCGGGTAGGCGGTGGCGAGTTCCCGGTACATGCGCACGGCCGATTCGCTCTCGACCAGGGATTCGGCAAGGCGACCTAGCGCAGCCAGATAGTTGCTCCGATTGTTGGCGCACATCGCCAGCTGTGGCAGGTATACGTCCGGGTCCTCCGCGTGTAGCTCACGGTAGATTGCCGTTGCCTCGTCGATGGCGGCCGCAGCCTGGACCGCCCATCCGAGGTCGGACAGCTTGGTACTCATGTTGTTCAACGCCAAGGAAAGCAGCGGGTTGACCCGGGCCGGATCGCGGCCGGCCAATGCGCGCAGGATGGCGACCGCCTCTTCGTCGGCGGCCAGCGCCAGGTCCGGTCGGCCGATGTCGGATAGGCGCAGCGCGGCGTTGCTCAACGAAGTCGCCAGGTCCATCGAAAGCTCGCCCGGACCACCGGCCGTGAGGCTCCGATGGATCGCTACAGCCTCGTTGGCATCGGTCAGGGCATCGTCGGTGCGACCCAACTCGCCCAGGTGTAGTGACCGGCCGCTCAACGCCTCGCCGAGTGGGAGTCGGGCGTCCGGGTCATGCGCGGCGATGTCACGAAGTAGGGCCACGGCCTCGTCGTCGATGGCTACTGCTTGTTCGGAGTCGCCGTCCTGGCTCAGGTTCCGCGACAGGCTGAGCAGGGTCGAGGTCAGCAGGAGTCGAAAGCCGTCCGGGTCGGCGCTGTAACGCTGGCGGTAGGCGGCGACCAGGTTGCTACTGGCCGATCGGGCCAAGCGCGGGTGGCGGTAGGCCGCCTCGGGCCGAGTGGTCACCAGTAACCGGAGCAAGTCGATATGGTCAACCCCGGCCGCCTCCACCACCGCGGTGAACCCGACCAGCAACGACGACCCGACACCGTCGGTCGATGCGCCGACTTCCCCGAGGACCACAGTGGACGGTAGCGATCCGACCCAGCCTTGTCGGCCGACCTCGATGAGAGCCAACCGGGCGGATCCGTTCGACCAAACGATCGATCCGATCAGCGGTGTCGCGCCGTCCGTCGAGCGCACCAGCACCGGCTCGACCGGTCCACCGTCGAGGACCGCCGGTGCGGCGGTCAGCACCAAGCGGCCCCACAACCGTACGGCCGGAGCACACGACCAATCACCGGACGGCAGTAGCGCGTAGATGTCGACGACGCCATCGTCCACAGTCGTCGCGCCTCCTCGCCGGTGGCCCCTATGTCCGGAGCCTCCCACGCACGTCGACCGCCCCCACATCGGTCTTTCGACGGACGCGCCCTGGTAATGGGCATACACGGCCGGCCGCGGTCGACGTGAACGCCCGACGAATGCACGAGCAGTCCTCCCAGCCGCGAGCAAGGATCAGACCGGTCCGGGAGGACTCTCGTACATCTCAGGGTCAGAACACGTCGGGCGTGTCGAGCTTGCGGTAGAAGGTCACCTGTGGCTCGCCCTGCGCGCCGGCACCCTGCATGACCGCAGGGATCTCCGGCTGGCTGGCGAAGAACCTCTGGAAGTCCGCCTCGCTCGGCCACTCGTCGATGACCAAGACCTCGCCGTCACCACCGGCGAACAGATGCCGGGTAGCGCCGAGGTCCTTGGCGGCATCCGCGATACGCATGATCTGGTCGGTGTTGCCGTTGGCGTACTTCTCCAGCTTCGCCGGGTCCGCCTTCACCCGCATGACCATGACTACCGTCATCAGCTGTCCTCCTCTAATGTCAGTGTGAGCAATATGGACAGCTTAGATCAAACACGAACAAAAACCTCTTAAGGCGAGACGCGGTGGCTCGTCAGGCTTCGCGTAGCGCGTCGGCCGGGGCCGCCCGGTAGGCGTGCGCCAGCGGTCCGGTGATCGCGGCCGCGGTGGCCACCACGGCGACGGCCAGGCTGGCGACCATACTCTGCACGATCGCGGTCGGTGGCGCGGCCAGGACGATGCCGCCGAGCCACGAGACGCATGCACCGGCGGTCCCGCCCGCCACGCCGATCGCCAGTCCCTGCGCCCCGAGCATCTGTACCAGGTGCCACCGGGACCAGCCCAGGCTGCGCAGGACGGCCAACTGCGCTTGCCGCTCCAGGTAGCCGAGCGTGATCACCTGACCGGCTGCCATCGCGCCGATGACCACCGTCAACACCGCGATCGCGATGTGGAAGGGCCGGACCCGTCCGCCGAGGTAGACGCCGAGCACGGTGAGATCGAGGCTGCCGCGGAATGCTCCGGTGACGAGTACGACGAGGCCGAACATGCCGGCACCGAGCGCGACCGCTACCGCTCCCAGTAACGCCTCACGTCGCCATAGCCCGACGATGTCACGCAGCCCGACCGTTGCCGGTCCGTATGGCAGGCGGCTGCGCCGTACCCGCCCACGCCTGACCATCATGTCCGCCGTGCTGCCGCGTCCGGCCGCGATCGCCGGCGGCAGGGCGGCGATGGCCGAGACCACGAGCGCCGCCGGGATCGCCGCCGCCACCGTCCAGCCCAGCACACGCCCGCCGAGCCAGCCCACCAGAGGCGCACCCAGGAGCACGGCGAGCACTCCGACCGTGACGCCGAGCACCAGCATCTCCAGCTGGACGAGCATCCCGACGCGGCGGGCCGGCCAACCCAACGCCCGCAGCACGGCGAACTCGGCCCTACGGCGACGCACCGAGATGTACGCGGTAAGGCTGACCAGAATGGTGGCCGTCACGAGTGCGATAGCGAATACGGCCACATTCTGTGCGCTGACCGCCTCGATGAATCGCAACGCAACGCCCTTGACCGCCCACGGTTCGTTGACGGTCACCGCCGGGCGGCCGAACTGTCCGGCCGGTAGCCCTATCGATACATCCTGCGGTGACGCGCCCTTGACCACATCGACCCGCAATCCGGTCGCGTCGTGGATATCTGCAGCCACCCGAGCCAGCCGTGCCCTGGCGGCCGGGCCGGGTGCGCCGACGTCGGCCAGCTTGACCCGGATGACGCTGAGGTACGCGTCGCCCGGGCGGTCGGCGAACCGGGACGGGTCGGCGAGCCATGCCGCACCGTCCAGTGTGGTCAATACCAGCGGTGGAGAGTTGAGGTAGCCGCCCAGGGAACGGTTCGGCAGCAGCGATTGGCCGCCGGGTAGGCGAGCAACCGGCGCGGAGTAGGTCTCCAGACCACCGCCGGCGAGCGGATCGAAGCCGGGCAGGCAACCGGGGTCGTAGCGCCCGACAGGCGCCCAGTAACGGTTGCCGTCATACCGTTCGTAGCCGTGCGGGGTAACCGAGCGGAACCAGGTGTCTCGTGCGGCCGGCGGCACCGCCAGCTGCTCGCCCGCGCCGAACAGCCGGAAGTTGCTGCGGTCGTACACCTTGGGGTCTGCCTGTCGCGGCACTGCGTTCAGCCGGCCATCCGGACCCGTCTCGTACCGGACGTCGCCGATCGACCAGATCGGCCACTCGTCGACCTCGTGCCCGACGCGGGGCAGGTTCGTCGCGTACAGCTGGGCCGCGGTCGTCGTTTCGACCCGGACGTTCTGCCAACCGGCGAGCCGCGTCGGGCTACCACCGGCCAGGACCGCGTCTGTATCGCCGGCCCGCTCGAGCCGGCCGAGGAGCGTCTCGTCTACAAACGAGCGCTCGCTGACCAGCACCGGGATCCGCGTACCGGGCGGGTCCCGCTCGAGTAGCTGCTGCGGCACATCGGTGCTGGTGAGGTACCGGCCACTGGTGAGGCACCGGTCCAAACCCGCAAGCTGCGCTTCGGCGATCGGATCGATGCCGGCTATCACGATCGGTTGGAGGATCTCCAGGCCATAGCCCGGCGGGTCCTCGGCCGGCCGACAATGGCCCTCCTCGCACACGGTGGGCGCGAAGCAGCTCACCGGATAGGTGCAGCCGATATGCCGGCCACGCACGGTCAGAGTCGCGTCTCGCGACTGCTCGGCGTAGCGGAGCACGCCTTCGGCAGCCACGACCAGATAGTGGGTCTCCACGGCGTACGTGGACAGGCCCGCGTCGGCGGTGGACGTGACGCTGAACCGGTATACCGACAATGGATCGCCGACCGGCTCGGTGGACAGGTCGGTGCCGAATCCACCTGTCGGCCAGTTGACCGCGCCGGCGACCGCGACCGGAGCCGCCACCGACACGCCGGGCACCCGTCGTACCGCGGCGAGTTGACCCGGGGTGATGCCGCCTCGCGCCAGGGCGCTGAGCAGGTTCGAGCGAACCAGCCCGCGTTCGTCCTCCAACGCGGTGGTCGAGCCCGCTGGGCGTACCAATAGGTCGTATGGGGTGTCCCAGGTGCGTGCGATGTCGCCGCTGAGCTCGGTGGTCACGGTTTGGGAGGTACTGACCAGCGTGACGAAACCGAGGGTGGCGATGAGCAGACCGCCGCCGGCGAGCAGCGTGGCCGCCCGACGGCCCAGAATCTGGCGCAGCGCAAGCCAGAGCATCCGGTTACTCCAGGCTCATGAGATCGAGGCCCGGCGCGGAGACGACTGTACGGTCGCCGACGACCTGCCCGTCCACCAGTCGCACAATGCGATCAGCGGTCGCCGCGACAGCCGGGTCGTGGGTCGCCACGACCATGGTCAGGCCGAAGTCTGCCCGTACCGTGTCGAGCAGGTCGACCAGCGATTCGGTGGTGGCCGCGTCCAGGTTGCCGGTCGGTTCATCGGCCAGAAGTAGCGTCGGCCGGCCGAGGAGCGCTCGAGCCAACCCCACCCGCTGCCGCTCGCCGCCGGACAGCCGGCCCGGCGGATGGTCCAGCCGGGCCTTCAAACCGACCGCGCCCAACAGGTTGCGCGCCTCGGGTTCGAGCGCGCGCCGGCTACTCCACGGCAGCCGGGCGGCAACCACGTTCTCCAACGCGGTGAGCGCTGGAAGCAGATGCGGGTCCTGGAAGACGAGGCCGACGTGCCGGGCGCGAAAGGCGGTCAGCGCTCGTTCTCGCATCGTGTCGAGCCGATGGCCGAACACCTGCACCTCACCGTGGGTCGGCCGGTCGAGACCTGCGATGAGATTCAGCAGCGTGCTCTTGCCAGATCCGGAGGGCCCGGTCACGGCGACGGACTCACCCGGCTCGATGAGCATCGATATCTCACGCAGCGCCCATAGTTCCCCGGCGCCGCTCGGGTAGCGGCGGCCGACCCCGTCGAGCCGGATCCCCTTTGTCGGGACGCCATTCGAGACCGCCACGCTACGCGAGTTTCGCGACATGCTCTTCCACCTTCCGGCCGGCGGGCACGACCAGAATGCTCTCGGCCCGATCACGGATGCCGGCGAGCCAGCGCACCTCGGCTTGCGTGCGCGCCACCTCGGCGTCCACCGCCTCACGCTGGAACCCATCGCAGACCCGACCGCGCATGTCCCGCAACGCGCGGAGCGCCGCCGTGCGCTCGGCGAGGATAGCCTCGGCCAACTCGACGAACCGTTCTGGTACCGCGATCCGAGCCGTCGCGAGCCGCACCACCAGCTCGTCCCGCGATCCCGGGCGCTCGAGCCAGTCCCGGCCCACCTGCCTGCCCCGGCCGGTCAGACAGAGCAGCTGCCGGTCCGGCCGGCTAGCCTGCCTAACGCGCTTGGCGGTCACCAGGTTGTCCCGCTGCATCCGGCCGAGGGTGAGATAGACCTGGCTAGGTTTCGTGACCCACAACGGGCCTAGCTCACCGGCGAGCCGCGCGTGCAACTCGTATCCATGAGCCGGTCCGGCCAACAACATCCCGGCGAGCGCGCCCTGCAACGCCATGGTGCCTACGCCTCGCCAGCCACGTAGTGATTACTCACTCGATGACTATAGGCCACCCCTCCCGGTATCTGTCCAGGCACAGATCGGGGTGCGGGCGGTTGACCCCCGCCCGCACCGACCTTCGGTCGTACCGTGCCGTCACTGGAAAATGGCTCTGCACCGCACGGACTTGGCCACCTCGTCCGAGCCGGCGAGATCGGTTACCACGACGCGTACTCCGATGTAGCTGCCGATCGGGCAGGAACTCCAGATATCGGTCTGGTTGTTGAACTCGGGCCGGGCCCGGTTGTTGATGTACCAGCGGATTGTTTGCGGTCCAAAGCTTTGAGTGACTGCGACGCTGCAGAAGGCGTCCCCCTCGCCGGACTCACAAAAGAGGAGGGCGACCGGGTGTGCCTGGGCGGGCGTGGCCGCCGCCAGCGTCGCGGTGCTCAGCGTCGCGGTGGCCAGCGCCGCCACCACGAGCGCGCGGAATCGTCGCATGGTTGTGCTCCCTTCGTTGGATGTGGGTTGATGCGCCCGTTCAGTCACCGATAGGGCGTCGCTCGGTAATTTCCTGGTACGCCTCGTCGAACCTCAGCGCGGCCCGCTCCTCCATGACCGGGTCGCCGTCGGATCGGATGGCTGGATGGCCAGGCCACCGCCCTGGGCAACGTCGGCAACGCGTACGGGCAAGCCGGGCGGCTGGCGGAGGCGGCCGAGCACCATCGTCGGGCCCTGGCGCTCAACCGGAAGCTCCGATCGCGCGGTGGCGAGGCCACCGATCTCAGCAACCTCGGCGAGACCTGCCGCGAACTGGGGCAGCTCGACCATGCCCTGCCGCACCTCGACCACGCCCTGAGCCTGCACCGGCAGGTAGGTGATCGGGGCGGTGAGGCCGAGACGCTGCGCCGGCTGGCCGACGCGCACTGCGACCTCGGCCGGGCGTCGCTCGCACTGGAGCTGGCCGAGGCCGCGGTGGCGCTCGCCCGCGACACCGGCGAGCGGCGGTACGAGGCCGACGCATGGAACACGTTGGCGACCGTCCACTCGAGACTCGCCGACCACGAGCGCGCGGCCGAGGCGCACCAGCACGCGCTGCGCCTGGCCCGGGAGACCGAAACCCGCTACCCCGAGGTGGTTGCCCTCCTCGGTCTGGCGGACCTGCATCGGCGGGCCGCCGATGATGCCCAGGCCCGTGACCACGGTCACCGCGCGCTTGCCCTGGCCCGCCAGGGCGGCTACCGGGTGCTCGAGGGCCACGCCAACACCGCGCTCGCCGACGGCCATCTGGCGGCAGACCAACTCGAGCACGCGGCGGAGTACGCCAACCGGGCGCTCGCCATTCACCGCTCCACCGGGCATCGGCACGGGCAGGTGCGCACCCTTGTACTGCTCGGTCGGGCGCTGTGCGGCGACAACCGAGCCGCCGCCGGGGTGATGTGGCGCCCGGCGTACGCGCTATTCGTCGCGATCGGCGCGCCCGAGGCCGACCAGGCTCTGCTGCTCCTCCGTAACGGACACGTCGACTGATCAAGGATCCGCAGCCGCCCGCCCCGGCGACTTCGGCCGGTTACTGTCGGCTGAGAAGTCGGTTAGGAACCAGATGACCAACCAATCGGAAATGGCGTAGGCGCCAGTGCCAGCTGATAAAGAGGACCGCGGGTTGCCCGACAGCGTTCTCACGGTGTTCCTGGCGCTCACCGCCAACCTGCTGATCGCGGCGGCCAAGTCAGTCGCCGCCGCGCTGACCGGCTCCGCGTCGATGACGGCGGAGGCGGCGCACTCCTGGGCGGATACGGGCAATGAAGTGTTCCTTGTGGTGGCCAACCGGCGCTCGGCCCGCCCACCGGACCGGGCGCACCCGCTCGGACACGGACGCGAAGCCTACGTGTGGTCGTTGCTCGCCGCGATCGGACTGTTCGTGGCCGGTGGCGCGGTGTCCATCACGCACGGCGTCAACGAGCTCCGCACACCTACACCGGCGGACGACTACCTCGTGGGCTATATCGTGCTCGCCGTCTCGTTTGTGCTGGAGGGAACGTCATTCCTGCAAGCCGTGCGCCAGGCCCGATCGGCCGCTCGGGAGTTGCAGCGGGACCTCATAGAGCACGTCTTGGCCACGTCCGATCCCACGCTGCGCGCGGTGTTCGCCGAGGACGCCGCCGCGCTAGCCGGTCTGCTCCTGGCCACCGCCGGTCTGGCCGCCCACCAGCTGACCGGATCGCCCGTACCGGATGCCATCGGCTCGATCCTCGTAGGGATTCTCCTCGTCGTGGTCGCGGTCGTACTCATCAACCGCAACCGCCGCTTCCTCGTCGGGCAGGAAGCCGACCCGCAGGTGCGGGCCGCCGTGCTGCGAGCACTGCTGAACATGCCCGAGGTCGCACGGGTCACATACCTGCGGCTGGAGTTCGTGGGGCCGCGGATGCTCTCGATCGTCGGCGACGTCGATCTGTCCGGCGACGACGTGGAGTCGCGCGTGGCCGTGCGGCTACGTGCGTTGGAGGCGAAGGCTTGCGCCTCCCCGGCGATCACCGCCGCAGTGTTCAGCCTGTCCGCTCCCGACGAACCATCCTTGACCGACTGAGTCCTCGGCTGGTGGCCGGCGGTGAGATTCGATCGAACCGCCGCGCGGCAAGGGTCACCTGTGTCACTGTCAGCGCATACGAGCCCTCGCCAGGAAGGAGGCCAGAGGATGACGGCCAAGGGAAGGCAGTCGGGACCGGCGAAGGTACGGGAGCGGTACCAGCATCTATTCGAGGGCGACGGCGGCCATAGCCAACCGATGCTGCACAAACTGGGTACCGAGATCCAAGACTTCGGCACGATGCGGCTGCTGCCCATCGCGCTCAGCCACGACGCGCGAGTCCGCTCATGCCAGGACCTCAAT
>Ga0075420_100001711_pt1 | contig 18669 bp, 18 predicted proteins | sample SoiMetdeltSBSDD4_FD_75296 | JGI IMG/M metagenome (GOLD analysis project Ga0075420, IMG submission 75296) | Bulk soil microbial communities from a Populus tree surrounding site in Tennessee, USA - Soil MetaG P. deltoides SBSDD4 | ecosystem: Environmental > Terrestrial > Soil > Tree plantation... | reverse complement strand
CGACCGGTCAGCCGAAGTACCACCACGGCTTCGAGCCGCTCATGCCCGGCTTCAAACACGTGCCCTACAACGACCTGCGCGCGATGGAGCGGGCGATGGACAGCCACACCGCGGCCATCCTGGTCGAGCCGCTCCAGGGCGAGGGTGGCGTCAACATCCCCGACGACGGCTACCTGCCGGGCCTGCGCAAGCTGTGCGACGAGTCCGGTGCGCTGCTGGTCTTCGACGAGGTCCAGACGGGCGTGGGCCGCACGGGCAAGCTGTGGGCCTACGAGCACTCGGGCGTCGAGCCCGACGTGATGACGCTGGCCAAGGCCCTCGCCAACGGCATCCCCATCGGGGCGATGCTGTGCCGCGAGCGCGTCGCCAGCGCGCTCACCGCCGGCAGTCACGGCTCGACCTTCGCGGGCTCGGCGTTCGTGACCTCGGTGGCGCTGGCGACGCTGACGACGGTCATCGGCGACAAGCTGCCCCAGCGCGCAGCCGAGCGCGGCCGCGAGCTGATGGACGGCCTCCGCACGCTGCAGAAGACGCAGCCGGCCATCAAGGAGGTGCGCGGGCTTGGCCTGCTCATCGGCGTCGAGCTGACGAAGCCGGCCGGTCCGGTGATGGACGCCTGCCGCGACGCCGGCCTGCTCGTCCTCACCGCCGGCGAGAAGGTCGTGCGGCTGGCCCCGCCCCTCATCGTCGACTCGGCCGACTGCAAGCGGGCCCTGGACATCCTGGGTAGCGCCCTGAGCGCCGGCGCCAAGTGAACAAGGACTTCCTCTCGGTCGCCGACCTCTCGCGCGAGCGCATCTTCAAGCTCTTCGCGCTCGCCGCCGACCTCAAGCAGCGCTGGAAGTCCGGGCGGCGCGGCGCGCCGCTGGCGGGCCGCTCGCTCGCCCTCATCTTCGAGAAGCAGTCCCTGCGCACCCGGGTGACCTTCGAGGTGGGCATCGTCCAGCTCGGCGGCCGGGCCGTGTACCTGGCGGGCAACGAGATCGGACTGGGCACGCGCGAGTCGGTCCCCGACGTCGCGCGCAACCTCTCGCGCTGGGTCGACGGCATCGCCGCCCGCGTCTACGCGCACGCCACCGTCGAGGGGCTGGCGCGCCACGCGACGGTGCCGGTCGTGAACGGGCTCAGCGACTTCGAGCACCCCTGCCAGGCGCTCGCCGACTACTTCACCCTGTGGGAGCGTGGCGTGGACCTCGGCTCGATGCGGCTGGCCTGGATCGGGGACGGCAACAACGTCTGCCACTCGGTCATCCTCGCCGGCGCGCTGGTCGGGGCCTCGATGGTCGTGGCGTGCCCGCCGGGATACGAGCCCAACGCAGGGGTCGTAGCGACCGTGCGGAAGCTGGGTGGCAAGCTCGACATCACCTACGACGCCCGGGAGGCGGCGACCGGCGCCGACGTGCTGTACACCGACGTCTGGGTGAGCATGGGGCAGGAGGCCGAGCGCGTGCAGCGCACCGAGGCCTTCAGTCGCTACCAGCTCAACGAGACCCTGGTCGGCTTTGCGAAGCCGTCGGCGCTGCTGATGCACTGCCTGCCCGCGCACCGCGGGGAGGAGATCACCGACACCGTGCTCGACGGGCCGCGCTCGATCGTGCTCGATCAGTCCGAGAACCGGCTGCACGCGCAGAAGGCCGTGATCTTCGAGCTGCTGGGAGGCTCTCTCGACGATGCCTGAGGGGAACGTGAAGAAGGTCGTTCTCGCCTATTCCGGGGGTCTCGACACCTCCGTCATCCTGCGCTGGCTCATCGAGCGCTACCGGTGCGAGGTGGTCGCGTTCTGCGCCGACCTCGGACAGGGCGAGGAGCTCATCACGGTGCGCGACAAGGCCCGGAAGACCGGGGCCGGCGCCGTGCACATCGTCGATCTCCGCGAGACGTTCGTGCGCGACTTCCTGTTCCCCATGCTGCGGGGCGCCGCCGTCTACGAGGGCTCGTACCTACTCGGGACGTCCATCGCGCGGCCGCTCATCGCGCAGGCCCAGGTCGAGGTCGCGCTGAAGGAGGGCGCCGACGCGGTGGCCCACGGGGCGACCGGGAAGGGGAACGACCAGGTCCGCTTCGAGCTCACCTACGCCGCGCTGGCGCCGCACCTGCGCGTGATCGCCCCGTGGCGCGAGTGGGAGCTGAACTCCCGGACGTCGCTCATCGAGTTCGCCCGCACCCACGACATCGCGGTGCCGGTGACCGCCGAGCGTCCGTACAGCATGGACCGCAACCTCTTCCACGTCTCCTACGAGGGCGGCATCCTCGAGGACCCGTGGGCGGAGCCGCCGGCCAAGATGTACCTGCTGACGCAGTCGCCCGAGGACGCTCCCGACGTGCCGGTGTCCGTGGAGATCGAGTTCGAGCAGGGCAACCCTGTCGCGGTCGACGGCCGGCGGCTCGGGCCGGTCGCGCTGCTGGAGACGGTGAACCGGCTGGGCGCCGAGCACGGTGTCGGCCGCGTCGACCTCGTCGAGAACCGGTTCGTCGGCATGAAGTCGCGCGGGTGCTACGAGACGCCGGGCGGCACGATCCTCGTGGCGGCCCGCCGCGCGCTGGAGTCGATCACCCTCGATCGCGAGGTGCTCCACCTGCGCGACTCGCTGGTACCCCGCTACGCCGAGATGATCTACTACGGCTTCTGGTTCTCGCCCGAGCGGCAGGCGCTGCAGCGGTTCCTCGACGAGTGCGTGGCGGACGTCACCGGCACCGTCCGCCTGAAGCTCTACAAGGGCAACGTGATGGTGACCGGCCGTCGCTCGCCCCGCTCGCTCTACCGCACGGACTTCGCCACCTTCGAGGCCGACTCCGTCTATCGGCAGCGCGACGCCGAGGGGTTCATCAACCTCAACGCGCTCCGGCTGAAGATCCGCTCCCTGCGCGACCGCCGGTCCTGACCCGGTGCGCGTCGACGTCGCTCTCACCCCGGCGGCGCTGGAGCCGGCCGCCCTCGCCGGCGCCGTCGCGCTCGTCATCGACGTGCTGCGCGCCTCCACGACGCTGGTGACCGCGCTGAGCCACGGCTGCCGGGAGGTGCTCCCGGTGGCGGAGGTCGAGGAGGCCCGGCGGCGGGCCCGTGATCTGCCGGGGGCGCTGCTCGCGGGCGAGCGGAGCGGCGACCCGCCACCCGGCTTCGACCTCGGCAACTCGCCGCTCGAGTTCACGCCCGAGCGCGTGGCGGGCCGGACGATCGTCTTCACGACCAGCAACGGCACCCGCGCGCTGCTCGCCGCCCGGGGGGCCACGGCGGTCGGCGTCGCCGCCCTGGTGAACCTGTCGGCGGCCGCTGACTGGGCGCTCGGCCAGCGGCGGAACCTCGTCGTCGTGTGCGCGGGCGAGCTCGGCACGCGGTCCGTCGAGGACGAGGCGTGCGCCGGGCTGATCGTCGACCGAGTCCTCGCCGCCGATCCCGGGGCGCGGGCCACCGACGCCGCAGAGCGCGCCGTCGCCGCCGCCCGGCCCTACGCCAAGGACCTGCCCCGGCTGGCCCACGACGCGCCCCACGCCCGGCACCTGCAGGCCCAGGGGCGGGGGCCGGACGTCGCCGCCTGCCTGACCCTGGACGTTTTCACGCTGGTGCCGGCCTACCGGGCGGACGTTGACAAGGTCGTTTCGCCGTACCGATAATGACTCGAGCCATGCGCGACGGTGGAGCGCCGTGAACCTACCGATCGGGCTCACCGTGATGCGGATCGTCGCGGTGCCGCTCCTCATCCTCTTTCTGATCTCCTCGTCGCGGGTCGACGCGCTCATCGCGGCCGCCATCTTCGTCGCCGCCTCGCTCACCGACTGGCTGGATGGGGTCCTGGCGCGCCGCCGCAACCAGGTCACGACCCTGGGCACCCTGCTGGATCCCATCGCCGACAAGCTCCTGGTGGCCGCGGCCCTGGTCTCGCTGCTGGCGATCGACAAGGTCGAGGCGTGGATGGTCGTGGTCATCATCGGGCGTGAGCTGGCGGTGACGGGGCTGCGCGCGGTGGCCGCCGGTGTCGGCGTGATCGTGCCGGCCTCGCGCCTGGCCAAGTGGAAGACGGTCAGCCAGTACGTCGCGGTGACGATGCTCATCTTCGAGAAGGGGCTCGTGTCGCCCACCTTCCACGTGCTCGCCACGGGCGTGCTGTGGGCGGCGCTCGCGCTGACGATCGTCTCGGCCGTCGACTACTTCTACCGCTTCTTCCGCAAGGCGGACTACCGCGCCATCGTGCCCGAAGAAGAACGCTGGTCGTGAGGTTCCTCGCGGTCGTGGCGGCCTACCTCATCGGCGCGGTGCCGATCGGGTGGCTGGTGGCGAGGGCCTTCGGCATGCGCGACATTCGCCGTCACGGCAGCGGCAACATCGGGGCGACCAACGTGCTGCGCACACTCGGGCGGTTGCCCGCGATCGTCACCCTCCTGGCCGACGTCCTCAAGGGTTACCTGGCGGTGGTGGTGGCCGCCGCGCTGTCGGGCGGCGACCCGGTCGTGACGGCGGCGGCGTCGGTGGCGGCGGTCGTCGGCAACTGCTGGTCGGTCTTCCTCGGCTTCCGCGGCGGCAAGGGCGTGGCGACCGGCCTCGGCGCGCTGCTGCGCACGGTACCGTGGGCCACCGTGGCCGCACTCCCGGTGTTCGTGGCCGTCGTCGCCACCACGCGCTACGTCTCGCTCGGCTCCCTGCTGGCCGCCGCCTGTGTCCCGCTCGGCGCCGTCATGCTGGGCTATCCGGGGTCGGCTGCGGTGGCCGCGCTGGCGGTGGTGGCGATCGTGGTCGGGCGACATCACGCCAACATCGCGCGCCTGCGAGCGGGCACCGAGTCGCGGCTGGGCCAGCGCCGCGACGGCCCCGAGCCCGGCGTGAGTGGCGGCAGCCCGCGATGATCACGGTGGTCGGAGCGGGGAGCTGGGGCACGGCGCTGGCCGTCCACCTGGCCCGCGGTGGCGAGCAGGTGACGTTGTGGGCGCGGCAGCCCGAGGTCGCCGAGGTGCTGCGCGCCCGGCGACGGAACCCGTGGTACCTGACCGACGTCGAGCTGCCGGCCGGCGTCGAGCCGACCTCCGACGCGTCCGCGCCGGCCGCGGCGTCGCTGGTGATCGTCGCCGTCCCCTCGGAGTTCGTCGGGTCCACGCTGGCGCGGCTGGCGCGGCCCACGGCGCCGGTCGTCTCCGCGACGAAGGGGTTCGAGCCGGGACGGCAGCGGCGCATGAGCGAGGTGATCGCCGAGCGGTGGCCGGGCCCGCCCGTGGCGGTGCTCTCGGGACCGACCTTCGCGCGCGAGGTCGCGCGGGCGCAGCCGACGGCGGCGGTGGTCGCCTCACGCGACGACGCGGTCGCCGCGGAGCTGCAGCGCCGTCTGGGCTCGCGCGAGTTCCGGCTCTACACCAACCGCGACGTCGTGGGCGTCGAGGTCGGTGGTGCGCTCAAGAACGTCATCGCGCTGGCGACGGGGCTCGCCGATGGCCTCGGCCTGGGCGAGAACGCCCGGGCCGCGCTCGTCACGCGCGGGCTCGCCGAGATCACGCGGCTCGCGGTGGCGCTCGGCGGCGAGCCGGCGACGCTGGCCGGGCTGGCCGGGCTGGGCGATCTCGTGCTGACCTCGACCGGCACGCTCTCGCGCAACCGCGCGCTCGGCATGGCATTGGCGCGCGGCGAGTCGCGCGCGGACGCCCAGCGGGCCACCCGGATGGTTGCCGAGGGCGTGCCGACGGTGAGCGCGGCGCTCGCGCTCGCGGACCGTCACGGGGTATCGCTGCCGATCGCGACCGAGGTCGCGGCGGTCCTGTCCGAGGGCAAGGCCCCGGCCGAGGCGCTCGCGTCGTTGCTAGGAAGAGCGGCGACGCGGGAGGACACGCGGGTCGGAGAGCGTCATGCCTGAGCTGCGGAAGGACCCGGTCGTCGGGCGGTGGGTCATCATCTCGACCGAGCGCGGTCGACGGCCGTCGGACTTCCCCAGCCAGCCCGTCGTGGCCCAGGGCGGATCGTGCGTCTTCTGCCCGCACAACGAGGCGAAGACGCCGCCCGAGCTCTTCGCCGTCCGGAGCTCCGACTCCCTCCCGAACACCCCGGGCTGGAGCCTCCGCGTGGTTCCCAACAAGTTCCCGGCCCTGCGGATCGAGGGCGAGCTGGAACCCTCCGGCGAGGGTCTCTACGACCGGATGAATGGCGTCGGCGCTCACGAGGTCATCATCGAGACGCCCGACCATGCGGCCACGCTCGCCACCCTGCCGGTCGAGGCGGTGGCCGAGGTGCTGCTCGCGTACCGCGAGCGCGTCGTCGACCTCAAGAAGGACCCGCGCTTCGAGTACATCCTGGTCTTCAAGAACCACGGCGCCGCCGCCGGCGCCTCGCTCGAGCATCCGCACTCGCAGCTCATCGCCACGCCGATCATCCCGATCATGGTCCAGGAGGAGCTGAAGGGGGCGGCCGAGTACTACGGGATGAAGGAGCGCTGCGTGTGGTGCGACGTCATCCGCCAGGAGCGGCGGGACCGGCGTCGCATCATCATGGAGGCCGATGGGTTCGTGGCGCTCGCGCCGTTCGCGCCGCGCTTCCCGTTCGAGACGTGGATCCTGCCCTCCCGCCATCGGTCGTCCTTCGAGGAGACCGGGGTGGAGGAGCTGCGGGGCCTGGCCGAGCTGCTCGGCCGGTTCCTGCGCCGGCTCGACGGCGTGCTGCAGCGTCCGCCCTTCAACTTCATGCTGCACACGGCGCCGCTTCGTGACGGGCCGCTCGATCACTTCCACTGGCACCTGGAGATCATCCCGAAGCTCACGAACGTGGCGGGCTACGAGTGGGGGACCGGGTTCTTCATCAACCCGGTGCCACCCGAGGATGCCGCTGCGGCGCTCCGCGAGAACGGCGCCTGACCCGCCGCGGCCCGGACCGCTCGTGGTACAATTCGGCGCGCTGGCGTGCGGGAATAGCTCAGTGGTAGAGCACGACCTTGCCAAGGTCGGGGTCGCGGGTTCGAATCCCGTTTCCCGCTCCAGCATTTTTTTTGCCCCGGCTCAGGGCGCCGTAGCCAAGTGGTAAGGCAGCGGACTGCAAATCCGTTATTCGGCGGTTCGAATCCGCCCGGCGCCTCCAGTCGATCGGTTCGATACCTGTCCTCCAGTTCGTCGACGAGGCGGCGTCACTCTCAGTGGCGCGCGGCCGAGACACCGGCGGTGTGGCGTTTGCCCCGCGTCGGCGTCCGACGAGGGAGGTGGCAATCGGCGCTGAGTGCCCTGGAGCTCCATCGTCAGGGGATCGCGACCGCCATGATCGCCCGACGCGTGGGCGCTCCGCGCTCGACCGTGAGAGGCTGGCTCGATCGGTATGCTGGTGTAGCCCAATCGGCAGAGGCGATCGGCTTAAAACCGATACAGTGTGGGTTCGACTCCCTCCACCAGCACCAATTGGCCGCGTATGCGTAGCTGCTCGGCATCGACCTCGGCGACGGATACATCGGTCGAATGCCGCGAACGTATCGCTTGCGCATCTTCCTGAACCGGAAGCAGTCGGATGTCATCGCGCGCGTGGAAGCGGTGATCACCACGGTGCTGCCCGGTGCTCGCGTCGGCCGAACGCAGCGCCGCCACGCCGCGGTCACCGAGGTGACGTGTTACTCCAACGACTGGCCGTTGCTGTTCCCACAACATGGACCCGGGCGGAAGCATCGCCGACCGATCGTGCTCGAGCCCGGCCAGGCTGCGATCGTGTCGCGGCATCCCGCGCCGTTCCTGCAGGGGTTGTTGGAGTCCGACGGATGCCGGCACCGGCGGATCGTGCGCGGACGTGACTATCCGGCCTACTCGTTCACGAACTGGTCCGAGGACATCCTGCGCCTCTTCGCGTGGGCGTGTGACCTGATGCAGATCCGCTGGCGGCGGGCGAGTTCTCGAGTCATCTCGATCGCGCGCCGTGCCGATGTCGCCCGGGTGGACGCATTCATGACCGCCCCTCAGACCTTCAGCGTCATGCCGTCCTCGCTGGCGAACACCTCCACGCCCGGGGCGTGACGGCGGGCCTCGGCCACCAGCTCGTCGGGCGACACCCAGTCGGGCCCGGGGAGGTGGAAGAGTGCCAGCGCGCGCACGCCGGCGCGCGCGGCAACCCGACCCGCCTCCGCGGCGGTGGAATGACCGACCGCGTGCAGGACGTCGGCGTGGACGTCGAGACCACCGACCTCGTGGATCAACAGATCGGCGCCACGCGCGGCCTCGACGAGGGCGTCGCACGGCCGCGTGTCGCCGCTGTAGACGACGCGGGCTCCGCCGGCCGCCACCACACAGCCGGCGGCCTCGCCGCCCACCGGCAGGTGATCGACCGGGACGAGCGTGAGCGCGGCGCCGTCGGCGAGCGCGACCGCCGCGCCGGGCGCCGGCGTGCTCCAGGAGAGCTGGCCCGCCAGTCGCTGCTGACCGACGGCGTCCGCGGCGGCCAGCGTCGCGCGGACGGCGGCCGCGCTGCCCGGCAGCGCGTGCAGGACGACCGGCGCCGGCGGCGCCTTGGTACGGAAGCCGTGGAGCCACAGGGTGAGCAGGAGGGGCTCCAGCCCGCCCACGTGGTCGAGGTGCCGGTGGCTGAGGAAGACGTGGCCGACGGTGGACGGGTCGATCTCGGCGCCGAGCAGGCGCCGCACGAGGCCGAGACCGCCGCCGGTGTCGAGCAGCACGCGGGTGGCGCCGTGCTCGACGAGGACGGCGGCCTGGTAGCGCTCGGGATTGAGCGCGCCGCCGGTACCGAGGAAGACGACACGCGGGCGCGGCATCGCGGCAGAGCATACCACCCCCGACCCCACGTGATATCCTCACGCAGATGATGAGTTCGCCCGGTGCGATTGCGTTTCAGATCGGCCCGCTCGTGATCCGCTGGTACGGCATCCTCATGGCGACGTCGATCATCGTGGGCCTCTGGCTCGCGCACCGGCAGGCCAAGCGGGAAGGGCTGCCGGCCGACGACATCATCTCGGCGGGGCAGTGGGCGATCCTGGCCGGACTGCTCGGCGCGCGACTCTACGAGGTCGCCTTCAACTGGGACTACTACGGCCAGAATCTGTCGAAGATCGTCGCCGTGTGGGAGGGCGGTCTCGCCATCCACGGCGGTCTCATCCTGGGCCCGCTGGTGGGCGCGATGCTCGCCTGGAAGTGGGGCCTGCCGATCCTGCGCGGTCTCGACGTGACCGCCCCGTCCTTCGCCATCGGGCAGGCGATCGGGCGCTGGGGCAACTTCTTCAACGAGGAGGCGTTCGGTCGCCCCACGGAGCTGCCCTGGAAGCTCTACATCTCGCCCCCGTACCGGCCACCGGGCTACACGCAGTTCGACTTCTTCCACCCCACGTTCCTCTACGAGTCGCTGTGGGACCTCGCGATCTTCGCCGTCCTGATCTTATGGCTGCGGCCGCGGCTGCGCGAGCAGCCGGGGGCGCTGTTCTTCGCCTACATCGGCCTGTACTCGATCGGCCGCTTCGCCATCGAGGCGATCCGGCTCGACAGCTTCTGGCTCGGACCGTTCCGCGTGGCGCAGCTCGCCAGCGTGATCGGCGTGGCGGTCGCCCTCGCCGGCCTGGCGTGGACGCGTCGCCGGGCGGCGACCGCGCTGCCCCAGCGCATGGGAGCCGCGCGCTCCTAGCGGGTCGTCGTCCGAGCGGCACCGTCGTCATGCCCCTCACGCCCGAACGCGTCGGTCCCTACCTCTGGCGGATTCCGACCACGGCGCGCCCCGGCATGCGCGTGCCGGCGCTCATCGTCGCGGACGAGGCGTTGATGGCCGCGATCCGCACGGACGCCTCGCTCGAGCAGATCGCCAACGGCGCCACGCTACCGGGCATCGTCCGCGCCGCGCTCGCGATGCCGGACATCCACCAGGGCTACGGGTTGCCGGTCGGCGGCGTGGTCGCCACGGACGCCGAGCGCGGGGTGGTGAGCCCGGGCGCGATCGGGTTCGACATCAACTGCGGCGTGCGCCTGCTGCGGACGGACCTCGACGCGACCGACGTGGTCCCCAGGATGCGCGAGCTGGTCGATGGGCTCTACGCCGCGATCCCGACCGGCGTCGGCGCCAGGGCGAGCGTCGACCTGACACCGCGCGAGCTCGGGGCGGCGATGGAGGGCGGGGCCGCCTGGGCGGCCGCCGGCGGCCACGGCGACGCGGACGACCTCGCGCACGTCGAGTCCGGCGGTCGGCTGGCGGGCGCGCGGCCCGACACCGTGTCGTCCCACGCGCGCGAGCGTGGCGTGCGCCAGCTCGGCTCGCTCGGCTCCGGCAATCACTTCCTCGAGGTGCAGGTGGTCGACGAGGTCTACGACACCGAGGTCGCCGACCGCCTCGGCGTGCGGACGGGACAGCTCACGGTGATGATCCACACCGGCTCGCGCGGCGTCGGCCACCAGGTCTGCACGGACTACCTCAAGGTGACGGGGGCCGCGCTGCGTCGTCACGGGATCGACGTCCCCGACCGCCAGCTCGCCTGCGCGCCCGTCGACTCGCCGGAGGCCACGGACTACCTCGGCGCCATGCGGGCGGCGGCGAACTTCGCGTTCGCCAACCGGCAGGTGCTCGCTCACGTCGCCCGCGGCGTGCTCGAGCGCGTGCTGGGGGTCGGGCCGCGCGCGCTGGGGCTCCGCGTCGTCTACGACGTCGCCCACAACATCGCCAAGGAGGAGGAGTACGAGGTCGACGGTCGTCGCCGCCGGCTCCTCGTCCACCGCAAGGGTGCGACGCGTGCCTTCCCCGGGCAGCCGGTGATCGTCCCCGGCGACATGGGCCGCTACTCGTACCTGCTGGTCGGGACCGAGGCGGCGATGCGCGAGACCTTCGGCTCGACCTGTCACGGCGCCGGCCGGCGCCTCAGCCGCACCGCCGCGGTCAAGGCCGCACGCGGTCGCCACATCCGGGAGGAGCTGCAGGCGCAGGGCGTGGTGGCCCGGGCGGCGGGCCGCGACGCGCTGGCCGAGGAGATGCCGGAGGCCTACAAGGACGTCCGCGAGGTGGTCGACGTCGTGCACCGCTTCGGCATCTCGACGCGCGTGGCGCGTCTTCGACCGCTCGGCGTCATCAAGGGCTGAGGCCCACCGGAGGCTGCGACGCCGTGTGGTAGACTGACCCGGATGTCGTGGTCACTAAAGAAAAAAGCGCAAGCGCTGCTCGCCGAGGAGCAGGGGACGGTTCGCAAGGACTGGGGTGGCAAGATCGCCGTCGCCCTCGTCTACCCGAACACCTACGCCGTCGGGATGTCGAACCTGGGCTTCCAGACGATCTACCGGCACCTCAACGCGCTGCCGGACGTGGTGTGCGAGCGGGTCTTTCTGCCCGATCCCGCGGACGTGACCGAGATGCAGCGCACGCGCACGGCCCCGTTTTCGCTGGAGTCGCAGCGCCCCCTCACCGACTTTCACCTGGTCGGCTTCTCCGTCACCTATGAGGGCGACTACATCAACGTCCTCCGCATCCTGGACCTGGCCGGCGTGCCGCTACGCGCCGCCGAGCGGCGGTCCCACGACCCGCTGGTGCTCATGGGCGGGGTCTGCGCCTTCTCCAACCCCGAGCCCGTGGCGCCGTTCATGGACTTCATCGTGGTCGGCGAGGGCGAGGAGGTCGTCGGCGAGCTGATCGAGGCCTACCGCGAGCGCTACCGCGACCGCGGGAGCTTCCTCGACCTGCTGCTCGAGATCCCCGGTATCTACGTCCCCGAGCGGTACGACGTTCGCTACGGCCCCGACGACACGCTCACCGAGGTCGCGCCCCACGGCGACGCCCCAGCGATCGTGATCAAGCGACGGCTGCGCGACGTCAACGCGTTCCGGACCATCGCCGCCGTGAAGACGCCGAACGCGGAGTACGGTCACATGGCCTTGCTCGAGGTCGGCAAGGGCTGCGGCCGGGGCTGCCGCTTCTGCCTCGAGGGCCAGGTGTACCGGCCGGTCCGCCACCGCAGCGTCGACGCGCTCCGCCAGACGATCGAGCAGCTCGCCGCCGAGGGCGAGAAGCGGATCGGGCTGGTCGGCGCCTGCGTGTCCGACTATCCGTGGATCGGCGACCTGCTGAAGATCGTCGAGGACAACGGCATGGAGCTGTCGATCTCGTCCCTGCGGGCCGACAGCCTCACCGAGGGCCTGGCCGCGGCGCTCGCCCGCGGGGGCCATCGCACGCTCACCATCGCGCCCGAGGCTGGCACCGAGCGGCTCCGCCGGGTCATCCGCAAGGCGATCACCGACGAGCAGATCCTGGCCGCCTGCGACCTCGTGCGCGCCCAGGGCATCCCGAATCTGAAGACGTACTTCATGATCGGCCAGCCGACCGAGACCGACGAGGACGTCGCCGCCATCGCCGATCTCGCGCGGCGCATGCTCGAGCGGCTGCGCGCGCTCGACCCGCAGGGTCGCCCCTTCGGCCGCCTGACACTCTCCGTCTCGTCGTTCGTGCCCAAGCCGTGGACGCCGTTCCAGTGGGCGCCCTTCGCCGGCGCCGGGGCGCTGGCCAGCAAGCTGGACATGATCAAGCGCGAAGTGCGCCCGCTCGGCACGGTCCGCGTGCTGCACGAGAACCCAAGAGAGGCGGCGCTACAGGCGCTGCTGGCGCGGGGCGATCGCCGCGTCGCCGACTTCCTCGAGGGCGCCGCGCGCCTCGGCGGCGACTGGCGCCGGGCGCTGCGCGAGTGGGACGGCGACCTCGACCACCACACCACGCGTCCGCGGTCGCTCGACGAGCGGCTGCCGTGGGACCACTTCGAGGTCGGCGTGAAGAAGGCTGGGCTGATCCGGGAGTGGGAGCGCGCCCAGGCCGCCGACGCCGTGCCGGCGGGGGCGTCGGCATGACCGGGGTCACCGACGTCCGCGGGCGGGTCCTCCGGAACCTGCGCGTCTCCGTCACCGACCGCTGCAATCTCCGCTGCGGCTACTGCATGCCGGAGGAGGAGTACGTCTGGCTCCCGCGCGAGGACATCCTGCACTTCGGGGAGATCGCCTCGCTGACCGACGTCTTCCTCGATCTGGGCGTCGACAAGGTGCGGCTGACCGGCGGCGAGCCGCTGCTTCGGCGCGACCTGCCGCGGCTGATCCGCATGCTCGCCGCGAAGCCGCGGATCCGCGACCTGGCCATGACCACGAACGGCGTGCTGCTCGCCGAGCACGCGCCGGCGCTGAAGGCGGCGGGCCTGCACCGGATCACCGTGAGCCTCGACACGCTCGATCCGGCGCGCTTCGCCCGTCTCACCAACCGGACGACGCACGAGCGAGTGCTCGAGGGCATCGCCAGCGTGCCGCGGGCCGGGTTCACCGGCACCAAGCTCGACACCGTGGTCATCCGCGGCGTGAACGACGACGAGCTCGGCGCGCTCATCGAGTTCGCGCGGTCCGTGCCGGCCGAGGTGCGGTTCATCGAGTACATGGATGTGGGCGGCGCCACGCGCTGGTCGATGGACCAGGTCGTCAGCCGCGCGGAGATGCTCGAGCGCCTCGGGCGACGGTACGGGCGGATCGAGCCGATCGTGGAGACGTCGACGGCGCCGGCCGACCGGTTCCGGCTGCCGGACGGCACGACGTTCGGCATCATCTCGTCGACGACGGCGCCGTTCTGCGCCGACTGCGACCGCAGCCGGCTCACCGCCGACGGCCTCTGGTACCTGTGCCTCTACGCCACCCGCGGAGTGGACCTGCGCGGACCGTTCCGCGGCGGCGCCGGGCCGGAGGAGCTGAAGGCGCTGATCACGGGCGTGTGGCGGGCCCGTACCGACCGTGGCGCCGAGGACCGCCTGGCGCTGGGGAACCGGCAGCCGCTCGTGCAGATCGGCGGCCTCCGGCGCGATCCGCACCTCGAGATGCACACCCGGGGAGGCTGAGCGTGAGCACGGGCGACGACGCCAAGGCAGACGTCCGGGAGCGTGGAGCCAATCAGCAGAGCGTCGACCGGCGGCTGTTCATGCAGCTGCAGGCCTTCGGCGGCTGCCCCGACGTCAAGCCGCTCGTCCGGGCCCTCGAGGCGAGTCGACTCGAGGCCGTGCTCTACCACGACGTGAACGACCCGCGCGGCGTCGCGGTGCTCGGGATGAGCGAGGATCCCGCCTTCTTCGTGGGGTCCTTCCGCGAGCTGCTCAACACCGGTCCCTTCGGCGAGCTGACGCTGAAGCCGGAGCTGACGATGGTCGGCCGCACCTACGCCTCGGGTTTCGAGGCGGATCTCGACGAGTGGCTGCTGCGCCGGCCGCGCCGGACGGCGCTGAACCCAGCCTGGCCGTGGGGCATCTGGTATCCGCTGCGGCGGACCGGCGGCTTCGCGCGACTCTCGCCGCAGGAGCAGGGGACGATCATCCGCGAGCACAGCGTGCTCGGCCGCGCCTATGGCGAGGCCGACCTCGCCCACGACGTCCGCCTCGCCTGCCACGGCATCGACGCGCACGACAACGACTTCGTGATCGGGCTCGTGGGCCGCGAGCTGCACCCGCTGTCCCACCTCGTCCAGGCGATGCGGAAGACGGTGCAGACGTCGCAGTACATCCAGACCCTGGGGCCGTTCTTCGTCGGCCACGCGGTCTGGCAGAGCCCGCTCCGGTAGAGCGCACCGTCCCGCGGGGCGCGGGTCGGCGCCCCGGGCGGTGGAGGAGAGTCTCGGATGGCCAGGCGCGCTCCGACCACGCTGAACAAGACTCTCGCCGAGTTCGTCACCTGGGAGCGCGTGTGCCGCGTCGCGACGGCGTCCGCCGACGGCGTCCCCCACCTGGTACCGGTGTGCCACGTCCTGGCCGGGGGCAAGGTGTACTTCGGCTCGGGCGACGACGGGCGCAAGGTCGAGAACCTCCGCGCGAACCCGCGGGTGACGGTGACCGTCGACGCCTACTCCGACCACTGGCCGTCGCTGAAGGGCGTGATGATCCAGGGCCGGGGCCGGCTCATCGAGCGAGGCCCGCGCTTTCGGCGCGTCCGTGATCTCCTCTACCGGAAGTATCCGCAGTACCCTCGCGACGCGGCGCTCAGCCCCTCCGACTCGGTCATCATCGAGGTGATCCCGACGCGCGTGTTCTCCTGGGGGTTCGAGTAGGAGCGCGCCGTGGCGGCGGGCGAGAGCGGCGCACGGTCGCGGCTCGCATTCCTGGATGGCCTGCGGGGCGTGGCGCTCGTCGCCATGGTCCTGAACCACACGGCGCGCTGGTGGATCGACGAGAAGATGACGGTGGGGCGCTACGCGCTCATCTACATCACGCTCACGATCGCCGCCCCGACGTTCCTGTTCCTCGTCGGCTTCTGCATGCCCATGGCGCGCGGGGTGACGTCGGAGAGCCTCGGCGCGCTGGCGCGGCGGCTGGTGCCGCGCGGGGCGAGGATCGTGGCGGCCGGGCTCCTGCTCAACCTCATCGTGTTTCGCGACGAGTCCATCCTGAGCGGCGGCGTGCTGCAGACGATCGGGATCTCGATCATCGCGATGGTCCCGGCGCTGTGGCTCCTGCGCTTTTCGTGGGCGCCGTGGGCCTTGCTCGCGGTGGCCGTCGCGGGCTACGCGCTCTTCGCCGCCGCGTACCCCGCCCTCGAGGGCTTCGTCGAGGCGCACCCGCAGGTCGGGCTGGTCTTGTTCTACGACTTCCCGCCGTGGCCCTGGGTGAGCCTGGTCCTGGTCGGGCTCGTGCTGGGCCGGAGCTGGCTCGCCGCCCATCGCCGCGCTGCCGGGGCTCGCTGGCTGGCGGTGGCGGCCGTGATCGGCACCGTCCTGGTGGTCGCGTTCTTCGTCTACGACTGGTGGGCGGCCAGCGCCATGCGCTTCGGCATGCGGCGTGACTTCATCCTGAACCGCCACTGGACGCCCCGACTGCCCGCGCTGCTGTGGATCTTCGGCGTGCTGCTCCTGCAGCTGGCGGCGGCCTACTGGGTGATGGAGCGACGTGGCTGGCGGCTGCGGTGGCTCGTCGTCCTCGGGCAGACGGCGCTCGTGCTGTACTTCTTCCACCAGATCATCGCCTACACGCTGGTGAGGGAGTGGCTGGGGTGGCGGTTCAACGCGTGGCCCGGCTTCTGGCTGGCCAATGCGGTCTTCCTCGTGCTGCTCGTCGGCGCCGCGTGGGCCTGGCGCGAGCTCAGGGGGCGGATCGCGCGAGCCCGCCGGCCGGCGCTCGCGTCACTCGGCTGATCCAGTCGAGCACGGCGGGGACGAGGGTCGCCAGCAGCCGGCGGTTCAGCACCAGGCCCCAGTGCGAGGCGCCCTCGACGACGAGGCGCTCGGCCGGGACGGCCAGGTCCGCGTAGGCCGTGGGCGGAAACGTCGCATCGCCGGTGCTGGCGACCACGAGCGCCGGACATGCCAGTCGTCCGATCACGACGCCGGCCTTGCGCTCGTCGCGCGCGCGGCGCGACTCTTGACCGAGCGAGGCGAGCGCGAGCCGGCGTTCCTCCTGGTCGAGGTCCGGCATCGTCGGCTGCGCGTCCACGTCGCGGGTGACGATGCCGTACTCCTCGGGTCCGAAGGTGCCGTCGCGCAGCGGCAGGGCGGCGTCGCGGCTGCGCGCCGGCGGGCTGGGCGCCAGCCCGACGAAGGCGGCGGCGCCGATCCGGCTGGCGGCCAGCAGCGCGGCGAGGCCGCCCATGCTCCACCCCACGACGACCGGCGGCCGCGCGAGGTCGGCGGCCAGCCGCGCCACGTCGTCGGCGTAGTCGGCCATCGTCGTCCGGCCGAGGTCGACGGCGGCGCTGTCGCCGTGGCCGCGGAGATCGAGCGCCCACGAGGACCAGCCGCGGGCGGCTAGCTCCGCCTGCCAGAGCCGCCAGACGCCCGCCGAGTTGGCGGCGCCGTGGACGAGCACGATCGGCAGACGACCGGTCTCGGCCGCCAGCGTCGCGTGGACGGTGAGCACGCGGCGATTGTAGCGCCGCGAGCCGGCCGCGGTCTCTCGACGGCGGTCGCCCGACGTGGCAGGATGCGGCCGCGATGAGCCGCGGCGAGACGGCGGTGGTCCGCGGTGGGTCGGCGCGGACCACCGCGCTGGCGCTCGCCGTCGGCGGGCTCGGGCTGGCGCTGCTGCTGCCGCCGCTGACCGACGGTCTGCCCGCCGCGGGCCAGCGCGCGCTGGTGGTCACGCTGCTCACGATCGTGCTGTGGACGACCGAGGCGCTCGAGCCCGGCGTGACCGCGCTGCTGAGCGTCACGCTCCTCGCGCTGACCGGCGCCGCGGCCGACACGCGGGCCGCGCTGCAGGGCTTCGCCAACCCCGTCCCGTACTTCCTGGTCGGCGTGCTCACGATGGGCTTCGCGGTCGTGCGCAGCGGGCTGGCCGAGCGCCTCGCCCGCGCCATCCTCGCGCGGGCCCGCGGCCGCAGCCTCGCCGTCTACCTGCAGCTCGTGCTCGCGTTTCCGGTGCTCACGTTCATCCTGCCGTCGGCCACGACCCGTTCCGGGATTCTCATCCACATCTACGACGAGGTGTTCGCGCTCGCGGCGGTGCCCCGCGGCGCCGAGATCGCCAAAGCCGTGATGCTGGCGCTGTCATCGATCAACCGCCTCGCCTCGACGGCGTTGCTGACGGGCGGGATCACCCCGGTGATGAGCGCGGCGATCATCGGCGGGCTGTCGTGGACGGGCTGGTTCGCGCTGATGGCGGTGCCGTACTACACGATCCTGCTCCTGGGCGGCGTGCTGACGTGGGGGCTCTTCCGACGCGGGCTGCGTGGGGGGCTGCCGACGCCGGAGCTCGCGCGCCGGCGCCCGCTCTCCGGCGTCGAGTGGCGCACGGTCGGCGTGATCTTGGGCGCCTCGACGCTGTGGCTCACCGACGCCGTCCATCACCTCGACCCGGCGCTGCCCGCGCTGCTGGCGTTCGTCGCCCTGCTCCTGCCGCGATTCGGTCCTCTCGCGTGGACGGACCTCGAACGCGGGGTGGGCTGGGCCAACTTCTTCGTGATCGCGGCGTCCATCTCGCTGGCCCACGTCCTGGGCACCAGCGGCGCCGCGGCGTGGCTGGCCCGGCTGCTGGTCGGCGGGCTACCGGCGCTGGGCGACCGGCCCCTGGCGTCCGTCGCGCTCCTGATGGTCGGCGCGACGGCGCTGCGCGCGCTGGTGCCGAACATCTCGGGTTTCCTCGCGCTGGCCCTGCCGATCGCGATGTCGGTCGGCCGCGAGGCGGGCCTGAACCCGCTGGTCTGTGCCCTCGTCGTGATGATGACCGGCGACGCCGTCGTCTACTACCCGGCCCAGAGCGCCTCGGCGCTCGTCATCTACGAGCGCGGCCACGTGTCGGCCGGCGAAATTCTCAGATTCGGCCTGTGGATGACGCTGGTCGGGTGGGCGGCCATCCTGGCGGTGGCGCTGCCCTGGTGGGCCCTGATCGGGGAGCCCCTGGTGCCGCGCTGACCGGGCCGCTTTTGAGCTGCCGGGCGCCGGGCCACCTGCGCGATGATAAGTGTCGATGAGGATCCGGGGCCTCCAGCTCGCGCTCCTCGTGGGGCTGACGCTCGTGGCGAGCCCGGCCGTCGCCCAGCAGGCCTACCGCTGGATCGACGAGCGCGGCGGCATCCACTACGCCGGCCGGCGAGATCAGGTGCCCGAGCAGTACCGCGACCAGCTTCCCTCCGAGCGTCCGGGAGAGCCGGCGCGGCCGCGGATCGGCCCGCCGGTCGCCGCCCGCCCACGGCCGGCGGCCCCCGGCGAGTGCGTGCTCCGGTTCCGGGGGACGGAGCGGAAGGCCGGCGCCTCGCAGTTCTACCCGAGCTGTGACGCGTGCTGGAAGGCGCTCAAGGCGATGCGCGGCGCGG
>Ga0075420_100001710_pt1 | contig 18669 bp, 15 predicted proteins | sample SoiMetdeltSBSDD4_FD_75296 | JGI IMG/M metagenome (GOLD analysis project Ga0075420, IMG submission 75296) | Bulk soil microbial communities from a Populus tree surrounding site in Tennessee, USA - Soil MetaG P. deltoides SBSDD4 | ecosystem: Environmental > Terrestrial > Soil > Tree plantation... | reverse complement strand
GTGAGGGGTTGGCCGATGGGTTGGCCGGTGGTGGGGTTCCAGAGTCGTATGGTGTTGTCGCTGCTGGCGCTGGCGAGTAGGTGCCCGTCTGGGCTGAATGCCACCCCGAACACCCTGTTGGTGTGGCTTGTGAGGGGTTGGCCGATGGGTTGGCCGGTGATGGGGTTCCAGAGTCGTACGGTGTTGTCCTCGCCCACGCTGGCAAGCAGGCTCCCGCCGGGGCTAAAAGCTACGGAATAGGTGGCTTTTGCAAACAGCCAGCCCTTATGTCCCTTGATGATCCTGAGGCAGCGCTGCGGAACAACTGCGTGTGCCATCCGACCTCTACGGATTGGTCGCGCTGACCCGACCGGATGGTGCGTGGTTGGCGTGGATCCAGGCGGCAGCAACGGGTCCGCTGCGTTGAGCAGGTTCTGCGCGGCCGTAGCGACGGCGGGACTGTCCTGCGAGGCGACGAGCTGCAGTGCTTGCTGCGCGGCGAGCACTTCACGAGGATCAGCCGAGTGGAGCCAGGTGCCGAGAGTGGTCACCGCACCGCGGCGGATGTCCGGATACGGGCTGTCCAGGCTCAGCCGCAGCGCCTCCGGCAGCGGCGCCGCAGTGATCGCCACCCCGCGCGGGTTACGGGCCAGGACGATTTCACCCTCGGCCCCGTAGAGCCAGCGCTGTGGGCTCTGCGCCCCGCCCACGGCCTTGACCCGGTCGGCGGCGTAGGCGTACGCGTCCTCAACCGAGATGTAGCCATCGCGGTCTCGGTCGGCGTCGCCGCTGCGCAGGCCGTCAACCAGAGCGGCGGTGAACACCGACCGGTTGGTGTTTGCATCCGGCAGCGGCGTGCCCTCGTAGGAGTATTCGCCAGCCCGTGACGCGGTCAGCACCGCCCGGCCCCGTCCAGTCCCGACCAGCCGGCGTTCCAGGTCTATCTCGGCGTCGCCTTTGGTCTGGGCGAACGCGCCGCTGAAGCAGCAGTCCAGGATCAGCACCTGCCGGCGGGCCCGGCACTCCTCCAGCCGGTCCAACAGCCACCCTGACTCCACCGCGGTCGCGGCCAGCTGTTCCTTGGCCGTGTCGGTCGCGGCGAAGTACAACCGTCCCCGCGCGTCCAGCACGCCGTGGCAGGACAGGTAGACCACCACCAGGTCGTCGACGCCCCGGCCGGCCAGGAACATGCCGACCGCCCGGCGGATCTCGTACTCCGGTCGGTCCAGCACCGGCGTCACGGTGAACCCACCAATGTCGGGATCGCTGAGCACATCGATCATGTCTGAGGCGTCCTGCGCCGGGGCGCGCAGCTGGGTGAACCCCGGATCGGCATACGTGGCCGTGGCCACGACCAGCGCCAGCCGTGGCCCTGGTAACTCAGGAGCTTGGTGCATGCCGTGCTAGCCATGCGTTGATGAGCACTTCCTGCTGCTGTGGCGTCGCGCCGGTGACCTTGACCGTGTCGCCGTTGATGGTGACCTCGACGCTGCGGCCATTGCGCGCCGCCCAGTCGCGGATCCGCTCCACCATCGTCTTCAGGCCGGCTACACCCAGCCGGACGGCCAATGCTCCGGTCAGGCTCGACAGGCCCTTCGCCCCCTCCGGGGCGGTGTCCTCGGTTAGGGGCTCGACGCGCTCGACATCCAGGTCGAGCAGCTCGGCCCGCAACCGGCGGGCCAGCGCGGCCACCACGCCTTGGTCATCGTCCTGGCCATTGTCGTCGGGACCGACCCGCACGATCAGATCCGAGGAGTCGACCATCACGTCTCCCATCTGCGTCAGCTCCGAAAGCTACCGGTACCACACCCGCCGAGGCGCTGTCGCCCTTCGCGCCGGCTGCGTTTCATCGTCGAAACGTTTGTACTGCTCGATCCACACGTGTCGCCAGGCTGACAGCGAGGCTGTCCGCGGGTCTTGCTTGGCAGCGGCTACCGGCGACTATGCGGGGCACGACCGGCGTCGTCCGGGCATCGGCAAGGATAGAGCCCGTGCAAAGTATGGAGCAGCCGCCCGAGCCGGCGGCCGGGCAAGTAGCACCCGCGGCCGGGCCAGAGGCGGAGCCGGTAACCGGGAGCGGCGCCGAGCTGGCAGCGGTGCGGCCGAGCCGGACTCCGCGCGACATGGCGCTGTCCCTCATCGTGCTGCTGATCCCGGTGTTCCTACTGGTCGGCGCCTACCGGGTGCTGCAGGGTGGGGACCAGCCGATCGTGACGGACATCTCTTCCGCGGTCGCCCAGGCGCGCTCCGCTGGCCTGGTGGCGCAGGCGCCGCCCGGGCTGCCGCCGGAGTGGCGAGCGACCAGCGCCCGGTTCAGCCGCGAGTCGGACGGCTCCATCCTGCGCATCGGGTACGTGACCCCGAGTGGGGGAGGGCTCCAGTTGGTGCGCGGCGACGCGCCGGCCGACGCGCTGCTCGCCCGAGAGCTGGGCGACGCGACGCGGCTCACCGGCACTGTCACCGTCGGTCTGGACGCCTGGCAGCGGTACGCCACCCGACCTGGCGAGTCTGCGCTGGTGCGTACCGGGGCGGGCGGCACCACGGTCGTCATCGGCCAGGCCACCGACGCAGAGCTGGCAGCGCTGGCCGGTGCGGCGGCGGGGATGGAGCGCGGGCCCAGCTAGCCCGCGTCGCGAGCCGCGCGCGCGGCGTCGAGCCGCTGCCGTGCACCGTCGAGCCACCGCTGGCACACGTCGGTCAGGCGCTCGCCCCGCTCCCATAGCGCCAGCGACTCCTCCAGCGCCGCCCCGCCGGCCTCCAGCCGCTCGACCACGCTCGCCAGCTCGGCCCGGGCCTGCTCGTAGCTCAGCTCCGGCTCGCTCGGGATGCCGTCCTCGCTCATGATGCCGCCACTGTAGCGGCCAGCTCGCCCTCGGCCAAGCGCACCCGCAGCCGCTCGCCGGCGGTGACGTCGTCCGGGCGCCTTACCCACTTCACCCTGGCGCGCGTGCACCATGGCGCATCCCTTGCCAGCGTGGGGCTGGTGGGAGCGCCTGCGGGCAAGCGAGCAGGCGGTGCAGCTTCGTCTCTGCGCGCCTGGACCCCGCTGGCCCTGGCGACACGTCGTTCACCTTGTTTAACTTGATGCGTACAGCTCACTAGACTTACGCTCTGTGAAACGAGCTGACCTGCTCACGAGGATCAGGAAGGCCGCTGCTGAGGCGGGTATGACATTCGAACTCGTTCGAGAAGGGGGTAGGCATTCAATCTTCCGCTTCGGCTCACAACAGGTGGTGGTCCCACGGCACAGGGAGATTAACGAACAGACCGCGCGGGGCATCCTGCGAGACCTAGGCCTAGACAAGTGATCACGGAAGAGCGACGAAGAGTCGAGTGATGATGGGACGAAAGAAGATCTACACCGCAGAAGCGCGGCGCTCCGGAGGATGGTGGGCCATCAGCGTCCCCGAGCTCAAGGGTGTGCACAGCCAGGCCCGCCGCCTCGATCAAGTGGAGGGGATGGCGCGTGAGGCGATCGCACTGTTCCTCGACACCGACCCCCGGACGATCTCAGTTGAGGTCAGGCCCCAGACTCCTACCGAGGTAGCGCAGGCCCTCGACGCTCGCAAGGCAGCGTGGGAGGCCGAGGCGTCAGCGGAACGGGCAACAGCCGCCGCCGTTCGCGCGCTCATCGCGAAGGGTTACACGGTCAGAGACGCGGGCGCCCTGCTCCAGCTGTCGCCGGCACGCGTGTCGCAGATAGCGCGTCAGGCGACTGTCCCCAAGACCTTCAAGAAAGGCTCGGCGAGAAGGGTCGCCGCCTGAGAGTTCTCAGTCGCGGCGTGACGTGGCCGCCCGCTCATGACGCCGCCACTGTAGCGGCGAGTTCGCCTTCGGCTAAGCGCACCCGCAGCCGCTCTCCGGTCGCGACATCGTCCGGGCGCCGTACCACCTCGCCGCTGGGGCGCTGGACCACGGCGTACCCCCTCGCCAGCGTGGCCGTGGGGGAGAGCGCCCGCAGCCGGGCGAGCGTGTGGTGCAGCTCGGTGTCGGCCCGTTCCAGGCGGTGCCGCAGGCACCGGGCGGCGCGGCCGCGCAACGCGGCGACCTCCTCCGCGCGCCCCTGCAGCGCCGCCTCCGGCCGGGCCAGGACCGGCCGGGTACGCAGTGCGTCCAGCCGGTGCTGCTCCCGTTCCAGCAGGTAGGTGATGCTTCTTCTCAGGCGGTGCCGGGCGAGCTGGACCGACCGCTGCTCCTCGGCGAAGTCGGGCACGACCCGCTTGGCGGCGTCGGTGGGCGTGGAGGCGCGTACGTCGGCGACGTAGTCGACCAGCGGCACGTCGGTCTCGTGCCCGACCGCGCTGACCACCGGCGTACGGCAGGCGAACACCGCCCGGCACAGCGCCTCGTCGGAGAAGGGCAGCAGGTCCTCTGTGGACCCGCCGCCGCGGGCCAGGATGATCACGTCGACCGTGGGGTCCGCGTCGAGCAGCCGCAGCGCGTCGATCATCTGCGGCACTGCGGTGGGGCCCTGGACAGCCACGTTGAGCACCCGGAAGTCCACCGCCGGCCAGCGGCGGCGGGCGTTGCTGAGCACGTCCCGCTCGGCCGCTCCGCCCCGGCCGGTGACCAGCCCCACCCGGGCCGGCAGGAACGGCAGCCGCCGTTTGCGCGCCGGGTCGAACAGGCCCTCGACGGCGAGCAGCTTCTTGAGCTGCTCCAGCCGGGCGAGCAGCTCGCCGAGGCCTACCAGCCGCACCTCGTCGGCGCGCAGGCTGAGCGTGCCGCGGAGCGGGTGGAAGTCCGGCTTGGCGTGCAGCACGACCCGGGCGCCCTCGGCCAGGCCCGGGGCGCCCATGTCGAGCACGTCCCGGTTGGCGGTGACGGTGAGGCTGAGGTCCGCGGACGGGTCGCGCAGCGTGAGGAAGACCACGGTGGTGCCGGGGCGCCGGTTGACCTGCGCCACCTGCCCGTCCACCCAGACCCAGCCGAGCCGGCCGATCCACGCGCTGATCTTCTGGCTCACCACCCGCACCGGCCACGGCGACTCGGGCGTGCTGGCCTGGTCAGTCACGCCGAGAGCGTACGCGGTGCTCAGCCCCGGCCCCAGCACCCGGCGTACCGGTTCAGATCAGGGCCATCGCCTGGGCGAGCCGCACGACATCCGCATGCGGGGAACGCCATGGCCCAGCGCCGGTCGTCCTCAGCTATGCCCGAATCGTGCCAGGCAGAGGCAACACCACTTTTCTACGCATACCAGTACCCTGGTGACCTCCCGTACCATGGGCGGGTGACCGAGCCTCGCAAGCGTGTCCTGCTCGCCAAGCCCCGCGGCTACTGCGCTGGCGTCGACCGCGCGGTGCAGACCGTTGAGGAGGCGCTCAAGCTCTACGGGGCCCCGGTCTACGTACGCAAGGAGATCGTCCACAACCGGCACGTGGTCGACACCCTGCGCGCCAAGGGCGCGGTCTTCGTGGAGGAGAACGAGGAGGTCCCCGAGGGCTCGATCGTGATCTTCTCGGCGCACGGCGTGGCACCCGAGGTCTACCAGCAGGCCAGCCAGCGCAACCTCAAGGCGATCGACGCGACCTGCCCGCTGGTGACAAAGGTGCACCAGGAGGCCCGCCGGTTCGCCGCTGACGACTACGACATCCTGCTCATCGGGCACGAGGGGCACGAGGAGGTGGTCGGCACCGCGGGCGAGGCGCCGGCGCACATCCAGCTCGTGGACGGCCCCGAGGGGGCCGACCGGGTGAGCGTGCGCGACCCGGCCAAGGTGGTGTGGCTGTCCCAGACGACCCTGTCGGTCGACGAGACCATGGAGACGGTTGCCCGGCTCAGGAAGCGGCTGCCGCTGCTGATGTCGCCACCGAGCGACGACATCTGCTACGCAACGCAGAACCGGCAGCAGGTGGTCAAGGAGATCGCGCCGCAGTGCGACGTGGTGGTCGTCGTCGGCTCGCGCAACTCCTCCAACTCGCAGCGCCTGCGGGAGGTGGCGCTGGAGGCCGGGGCTCGGGCGAGCTACCTGGTCGACTTTGCCCACGAGATCGACCCGGCGTGGCTGGCCGGCGCGCGCACGGTCGGCCTGACCTCAGGCGCCAGCGTGCCGGACGAGCTGGTCATGGAGGTCCTCGACTGGCTCGCCGAGCGCGGCTTCGCCGAGGTGGCCGAGGTGACCACGGCCGAGGAGACGCTGACCTTCTCGCTGCCGCAGGAACTCAAGCGGGACATCCGGCAGGCCGCTGCGGCCCGTGCGGCTGATGCCGCCGCGCTGGCGGCCCGCGCCGGGGCTCCTTAGAGCAGCTCGGGCGCCTGGAGCTGGCGCGGCGCCTGCTCCACCTGCACCGGCTCGGGCAGGTCGGCGTCGGAGACCCCGAGCTCGGCGAGCTTGCGGGCGCTGACGAGCACGCGCCCCTCCAGCGAGCCGACCGCTTTGTTGTACGCCGTAACGGCCCCGCCGATGGCCCCGCCCAGCCGGGACAGGTGCTCGCCCATCGTGGACAGTCGCGCGTACAGCTCCCGGCCCAGGGTGTGCACTGCCAGCGCGTTGCGGGTGAGCGACTCCTGCCGCCACGAGTAGGCCACCGTGCGCAGCAGCGCCACCAGCGTGGCGGGCGTGGCGAGCACCACGTTGCGGGTGAACGCGTGCTCCAGCAGCACCGGGTCCCGGGCGAGCGCGGCGTCGAGGAACGGGTCGGCCGGCAGGAACAGCACGACAAACTCCGGCGCCGGCTCGAACGCCCGCCAGTACGCCTTGGCGGCCAGCGCGTCCACGTGGGAGCGCAGCGCGCGGGCGTGGGCGTCCAGCCGCTCGTTGCGCTCCCGCTCGACGCGCGCCTCCATCGCGGCGAGGTACGCCTCGAACGGCGCCTTCGCGTCGACCACCACCGACCGGCCGCCGTGCAGCCGCACCACCAGGTCCGGGCGGACCCCGCCGTCGTCGGTGCTGCCCGCCACCTGCTCGGCGAAGTCGCAGTGCCCGAGCAGCCCGGCCGCCTCGACGATGCGGCGCAGCTGGTGCTCGCCCCACCGGCCGCGCACCTGCGGCGCCCGCAGCGCGGCGACCAGCTGCCCGGTCTCCGTACGCAGCGCGGTCGAGACGTCGTGCACCGCCCGCACCTCGGTGCGCAGCTGCGCGTACGCGTCGATCCGGTCCCGCTCGAGCTCGGCCACCCGCTGCTCGTAGCGGCGCAGCGTCTCCTGCAGCGGGCTGACCGCCCGCGCCACCGCCTCCTGCGACTGCGCGGTGGCCTCGAACGACAGTGCCCGCAGCGACTGCGCCAGGCGCTCCTCTCCGGCCTGGGTGGCGTGCAGCGTCGCCTCCAGCCGGGCCACCTCCACGGCCGCCCGGCCCCGCGCGGCGAGCCAGCCCACGGCGGCCCCCGCGGTCAGGCAGACAACCACCACGGCGACCGTCGCGACTCCCACGCGCAACAGCATGAGGGTTCGGTACGACAAACCCACGGCGCCGGGCCGGTGCCGCCGGCGCGCGTCCCCATCGGTACGGCAGGGGCAGGCGGCCCGTCGGGTAGCGGCAGCGGGCCACCGGGACGGCGTCGACAGCCGGCGGGAGTGGAGGCGCGGCGCTACGGTCGTACTCATGGAGTGGCTCTTTCTGGGTCTGTTCGTGCTCTTCGTGGCCGGTGCCGGCCTGCTGCTGGCCCAGGTCTCGCGGGTGCGCAAGCAGCGGGCCCTGGCGGACGCGCGGGCCGACGCCCTGCGGTGGTACGAGCGCCTCGGCGGCCAGGTGATGAACCTTTACGGCGACGACCCGGCGGTGCGGCAGGCGCTGGTCGACGCGAGCGAGCGCTACAACGCCGCCGGCTCGCAGCTGGAGGCGGCGCGGACCGAGCGGCAGTACGAGCTGGCGCGGGAGACCGCGCTGGAGGGCCTGCACTATGTGCGCGCCGCACGCACCGCGCTCGGCCTGGACCCCGGTCCGGAGCTGCCGCTGCTGGCCGGGCAGCGGGCGGCCGGGGCGATCACCAAGGAGCGCGAGGTCGAGCTGCAGGGCCACGTCTACAAGGCATCCCCGCATCCCGGCGGCGCAACGCCGTACTACTACCCGGGTGGGCGCATCCACGGTCGTCCGGTGCCGGCCGGCTGGTACTCGGAGCCGTGGTGGAAGACGGCCCTCGTGGCCGGCGCCTGGGGCATCGGCTCCCTGCTTCTCTTCAACGCGCTGTTCTCACCCGCCTGGGGTGATTCCGGTTACGACGCCGGTTTCCAGGACGGCGCGGAGTCCGCCGACCAAGGCGACGCCGGTGGAGACTACGGCGGCGACGCCGGTGGGGACTCCGGAGGTGGGGACTACGGCGCCGGAGACTTCGGCGGGGGCGACTTCGGCGGCGGGGACTTCGGTTGAGCCGACTTTGGCGGGAAGCCGCTGACCTGGTACTTCTGGCGGAAGGTCAGCGCTGGCAGGGGAGCGGTGTGTCGCACAGCCTCCGCACGTCGCACTACTCACGCTGGCAAGGCCCTCATGGAACCATGCCGTCCCAAACTGTGGACAGAGGCGTCTTTGGATCGCGATCTAGAAGACTTATGCACCCTATCTATGCCTAAGTCTTCTAGATCACAAAACTTACCGATGCGGGGCTGGCGTTTAGAAGGTGCAGCTGACTATGAACGCTGCCCGGTCGTCGGTGAGTAGGCGCAGCTCGGCCACGCCACCCGCGGCGCTCAGGTCAGTGACCGCAGGGGCCAGCCGGTCCAGCGTGGTTGCTGGCGCGTTCACCTCGACGAGCCGTACCGGTGCCCGCATGGACAGCTGACGTTGCGACTTGGCACGCCGGATCTGCCCCAGTGCGGCACCGGCGAGTGAGAGCAGCATCGGGTCGCCGCAGGCACCGGCCAGCTCGGTAGCGCTGGGCCAGGCGGTGCGGTGTACCGAACGCGTCGCGCACGCGTCGCTGGTGGCAGCGCCCGTCACAGGCTGGCAGCCGGCAGTGTCCGTCACAGGCTGGTAGCCGGCAGCGTCCGTCACGGGTCGGGAGCCGGTCGCCTGGTACGTGGCCGCATCGGGACCGGCTACCGGCTTCCCGGCCAGCCATGACCACGCCTCTTCCGCCGCGTAGGGCAGGAACGGGGCGAACAGGCGCAGCTGCGTATCCAGAGCGCGGTGGAGCGCGGCGCGAGCTGACCGGGCCGCCTCGCCGGAGCCGTACGCCCGGTTCTTCACCAGCTCCAGGTAGTCGTCGCAGAACCGCCAGAAGAACGCCTCTGCCGCGTGCAGCGCGCCGGTGTGGTCGTACGCGGTGAACGCCGTTGTGGCCTCGTCCACCACAGTGGATAGTGCCGCGAGCATGGCCCGGTCGAGCGGTTCTGTGACGTCGGCCAGCTCAAGCGCGGCCTGAGTCGAACCGTTGCGACCACCGTCGAGACCGAGGATGAAGCGGGCCGCGTTGAGCAGCTTGACCGCCAGCCGCCGGCCCACCTTGATCTGCTTCTCGTCCAGCGTGAGGTCCGTGCCGGGCCGGCCGCAGCAGGCCCAGTAGCGCACCGCGTCTGCGCCGTAGCGGTCCAGCAGGCTCTGCGGGGTGACCGCGTTCCCCTTTGACTTGGACATCTTCTTGCGATCCGGGTCGATGATCCAGCCCGAGATCACCGCCCGCTGCCACGGCAGCACGCCGTGCTCCAGGTGCGCGCGCACCACCGACGCGAACAGCCAGGTACGGATGATCTCCGGCCCCTGCGGGCGCAGGTCCATCGGGAACACCCGGCCGAACAGGTCAGGGTCGCGCTCCCAGCCGCCGATGACCTGCGGCGTCAGCGACGAGGTCGCCCACGTGTCGAACACGTCTGGGTCGGCCGCGAACCCGCCGGGCCGGCCCCGGCCGGCCTCGGTGAAGCCGTCCGGCACGTCGGTGGACGGGTCAACCGGCAGCCGGTCCTCGGCCGGCACCAGCGGCCGGTCGTAGTCCGGCTCGCCCGCGGCGTCGAGGGGGTACCAGACCGGGATCGGCACGCCGAAGAACCGCTGCCGCGACACCAGCCAGTCGCCGGTGAGGCCGCCGACCCAGTGCTCGTACCGGTGCCGCATGTGCTCCGGCACCCAGCGCAGCTCGCGCCCCCTGGCGAGCAGCGCCTCGCGCAGCGCGCGGTCCCGCCCGCCGTTGCGGATGTACCACTGCCGGGTCGCCACGATCTCCAGCGGTGAGTCGCCGTTCTCGTAGAACTTCACCGGGTGCGTGATCGGCCGGGGCTCGCCGGCGAGCGCGCCCCGCTCGCGCAGGGCCTCGGTCACCGCGCGGCGAGCCGCGGCCACGGTCAGCCCGGCCACCGGCGCATAGGTGGCCGCCGGCACGCCGTCCGGCGGGTCGGCCAGCAGCCGGCCGTCCCGCCCGACCACCACCCGCGTGGGCAGGGCCAGCTCGCGCCACCAGGTCACATCGGTCAGGTCGCCGAACGTGCAGATCATCGCGATGCCCGTACCCTTGGCCGGGTCGGCGAGCGGGTGGGCGTGGACCGGAACCTCCACCTCGTACAGTGGAGTGTGGACGGTCCGGCCGACGAGGCCCCGGTAGCGGTCGTCAGTCGGGTGGCAGACCAGCGCCACGCACGCGGCGAGCAGCTCCGGCCGGGTGGTGTCGACCGCCACCGGGCCCTCCGGCCCGGCGAAGAGCAGCCGGTGGTACGCGCCGGGCCGTTCCCGGTCCTCCAGCTCCGCCTGCGCCACCGCGGTCTGGAACCCCACGTCCCACAGGGTCGGCGCCTGCGCCGTGTACGCCTCGCCGCGGGCCAGGTTGCGCAGGAACGCCCGCTGCGAGGCGGCCCGCGCCGCAGCCCCGATCGTCGTGTACGAGTACGACCAGTCAACGGAGAGCCCGAGCCGCCGCCACAGCCGCTCGTACGCCTGCTCGTCCTTCGCGGTCAGCCGGGAGCACATCTCGATGAAGGTGCGCCGGGACACCGGCCGGGGCGGGTCGAACGGCCGCTCCGGCGGGACGAAGGACTCCTCGTACGGCAGCGCCGGGTCGCACCGCACGCCGTAGACGTACTGCGCCCGGCGCTCGGTGGGCAGCCCGTTGTCGTCCCAGCCCATCGGGTAGAAGACGGCCTTGCCGCGCATCCGCATGAAGCGGGCCACCGCGTCCGTGTGCGTGTACGAGTACACGTGCCCGATGTGCAGCTCGCCGGATACGGTCGGCGGAGGAGTGTCGATGGCGTATACGCCCGAACGGTCCACCGACCGGTCGAACGCGTACGTCCCCTCCTCCTGCCAGCGCCGCGCCCACTTCTCCTCGAGCCCGTCCAGCGTGGGACGCTCCGGGAGCAGGGCGCGCTCCGCGCGCACCGTGTCCGTCATGCCCCGATGCTAGGTGCGGAGCCAGAACCTGGCTCCCGATTAACGTCCGGCGTACGAAGCCGTGCCCCATCCACGGGAAGCTCCTCAGCCAAGGAGCCAGTCCTCCTTCAGCGGCGGTGCCGGCGGTCCTTTGGTAAGCCATGTGTCGATGGCCTCGATCAGGGGACCAGGGTTGTGGCGTGAACGGGGGAAGGTGCGAGCGTTGGTGAACAGCAGGCCGGCATGGGCAGCCTGCTGCGCACGAAGCATGATCGGGCGGAAGTCCTTGACGTTCTCGGTCAGCAGCCAGCACCGTTGAGCGGTCGCCCAGGCGTAAAGGTCCTCGTCTGTCATCGTGCGCAGGTCAGACCGTTCGGCGACGGCGACGGCCTTGTGCCCACGAGCACGTAGAGCCTCGGCGATCTTTGGCGAGAACATCTCATCAAGTGCCAGCTCAACCGGCTCGGGTGTCGGCGCGCTCATGAGATGAGCCGTTGCGCCACGCGCCACGCCTGCTCAGCGCGCACCGATGCCTCTTCGGCCGCTTCGATCTCGGCGTCGATCTCGTCGCGGTAGTCGCCGTAGTAGCTAACCGCAGCGTTGACCCAGCTGATGTCGACCGCGAGCACCTCCGCCGCCGCTGTGAGCGCGGCCGGTCCCCGTTCGTCGACCTCGCGGAGGAACTTGATGATCTCCCAGATATCGGGCCCACAGGCCAAGGCCGCCCGACGACCCGAAGGGCCGGCCTTGAAGACGATGCCCGGGTGCTCGGCCATCCGCAGCCCCTCATCGACGAGCCGCTGCGCCAGCGCTGATGTGTTGGCTCCGGTCTCAGCCGCGGCGCGGCGGCGTAACCGCGCCAACAGTCCTGGCTCGAAGCGGATCGACAGGGGCATCGTCATGCAATACAGCGTAGCGCATGCGCTACACGCGCGTAAGGGACGATACGGTCAGCTGGCGCCGAAGCAGACGAACGGCGACACGACGTCGTGGGTACTCGCGTCGGCTAGAGCGCGCGCCGGCGGCGAACCCTGAGCCAAGCCGCGATGGTAGCGGTCCATCATCTCTGGCACGGTGTGGTCGGCCACGCGGGTCACGCTGGCGATCACCGTGGCCGAGCCGGCATGCAGAAGCGCGGCCGCCATCCCGAGGATCTCGTCACCGTGGCGGATGCTGGACAGGCCCACCTCGCACGCGGAGAGCACGACGTGCTGTGGCGGCTGGCGCAGGTGTTGCAGGTCGTACCCCATCAGTGAGCCACCGGCGAGCTCGAGCGAGGAGAACAGCGGGTTGTCCGGCTGGTGATGGCCATGGGCAGCGAGGTGCACCAGGGCAGCTCCGTCGGCCGCGGCCAGAGTCGCCGGCACGGTCGCTGCGGCTCCACTCAGCAACGTCGCAGATGGATAGATGTCAGCGAGCAGCGCCAGCTCCCGCTCGCCGTGCTGGATGCGGGCTCCGGCGACGAGCACCGGGCGGCTGTCGCCCTGGTCCAGGCTCGACCGGGTCTGCCGCTGGTCGGCGGCCAACCACGCAGTGGCCGATGGCGCCACGACGAGCGGCCGGCCGCGGGCCCCGGGCAACCGCAGCCATGGGACACCGTGCAGGACTCCGGTGGGGAGGACCACCAGGTCCCGGTCGCCGATGACGGGAAGCGTGGGTGCGAGCACCCGCTGCGCGAGCAGAGCGCCATGCCGGTCGGCGCTACGGCGCAGTGCCGCCGCAGTCGGTCCGGCCAGCCGCTGGTCGGAGAGCAGGTCGAGGTCCACGAGCAGCCGGCGGTGGGTCTCCGCGGCCTCCTGGTAGGAACCGAGATGGATGAGCACGGCCCGGCGTTCGGTGAGAACCAGCGCGCTCAGCCCGTCACCGTCCCGGAGGTACCCGACCATGGCCCGGTCGCCAAGCCGCGCGCGTGTCGCGGCCAAGGTGGCAGGGGGCGTACTGGCGCTCTGCCCGGTGCGGAACCAGGTCCGCTCGCGGATGGTCCGCTCCAGCTCGCTGCGGCGTATGCGCAGTCGCGTCGCCGCCGGATCCCGGTTCAGCTCGGCGTCGCGCAGCGCGTACACGACGTGCCGCAGCTCTTCGAGCGCCCGGGCGACCGTCGGGTCGGCCGGCGGGCGTACCGGCGTCAGCCGGAAGGTATGTGCACGGGCGCGTTCCATCCACGAGAAGACTGCGGCCGGGCGGCCCTCCCGAAGTGCCGTATGGACGGCGAACTGGGCCAGCTCGCGTCCGTGCGCAGTGGCTCCGATCTGCAGGTCGACGCTGCCGAGCAGGCTGCGATGCCGTTGCAGCCAGGCGAGGCCGGCGCGCAGCCGCCGTGAGCGAAGCTGGGGCTGTGCCCCATGATCGGCCAGCTCCGCATGGGTGAGCCACCACAGCATCCGTACCTCGAGCGTGTCGGCGCGGCGCAGGCGACCCACGCTGTTGACGGCGCGGCGGGCTCCGCGGGAGTCACCCGCCCGCAGGAGCGCACGCGCGGTGAACAGCTCGGCGACGCGGGCATCATCGACCAGGTCCACCTGCGCAAGGCGGTTGGCTATTGCCGCGCTTCTGCGAGCGAGAGGTAGCGGTGCCGCCCCTTGGGTGAACGCGGCGCGGATCTCGGTGAGCGCGGCGAGGTTCGCCCACGTGCGGTTCGCGCGGTGCGCGAAACGGCGCCGCGCCCGGCCTGCCCACAGAGCCGCCGGGCCCGACCGGTCGGCGAGCAGCGCCGCCTGTGCGCGGGCCAGTTCGGCCTCGGCGCGCTCCTCGGTGAGCCGCTGGCGCGCCAGGAGCGTAAGGGCCCCGTCGAGCTCGTGGTCAGCGTCGTCGGTAAGGCCGGCGGCGAGCAGCACGCGGGCCTTATCGAGCATGATCACAGGAAGGTACGATGGCAGCTCGGCAACGCAGCGGCGGGCGGCATCGTCGAGCACCGCCAAGGCGCTGGGTATGTTGCCGGCCAGCAGGTCGTAATAGCCCAGATTCTGAGCCACCTTGATGGCCACGCTGGTCATGCCGAGGCGACGCGCCAACGGGTCGCACTCCAGGAGGTCTGCCCGGGCGAGGTTGAGCCGGCCCAGCAGCAGGCATGCGTAGGCCCGGTTCAGCAGGGCGCGGGCCCGCTCAGCTGGCTCGTCCGCCACGGACAGCCTCGCCAGCGCCTCGTCGAAGTTGCGCACCGCGTCGGCCGCGCGACCGGTCCGCGTCAGCAACAGTCCTCGCTGGCTGATGAGCACGCCCAGGTCGGCCTCTGGGAGGAGCTTCTCGGCATGGTCGAGGAGCTGTTGGGCGATGTCGACATTTCCCAGCTCTGCCTCGGCGTAAGCGAGGCTCAGGACCACCCTGCCGGCCAGCGCGGTCCTGGCGGCACCGGGTTCGACATCGACCACATTGTCGAGCAGGGCCAGCGCCGCCTTCAGATGCCTGATCGCTACCACGGGCCTGCCGGCTGCCGTGGCCTGTACGCCCAGGGCATGCAGGCGTCGGGCCTGGTCAAGCGGGCCGGCAGCGCGTTTGGCGTGCATGCTCACCAGCGTCGGACGCACCGGCAGCTATCACCGTAGGGTTGGCGAGGCTACGGTGCCTGAGCGGAGGTGGCAGCTCAGAGGACCACCTGCTGTGTGACGACAGGATGGGACAGGTGTACCGAGTTCCCTGGCGTCGGATGGATCTCCAGGTGGACCGGTCCCGCTGGGATCGACTCGAATGCGAACCGCCCCCCTTCATCGGATCGCGTCTCCAGCCGCGCGTCTGGTGTGACCAGCGCGATGCGCAGAATGCCGGGTGGCTCGATCCAGCCGTCCAGGTAGCTCCTGCCGCCCCCAGGCACAGCGATCGTGACCCGGAGGCTGCTGCCTTCGAATGTAATGGTACGGGTACTCTCGGTGCTTCTGGTACCCATCGATCCAACTAGCTCTTCAATAACTGCTGCAAACTCGATATCGATCTGGTCGAGATCAAGCGCGAACAGCACGCGCGCGACCATGTCCGGCGCGGGATCAATTTTTGAGTACATGGCCCGGAGCTCTTCCAGAACGGCTATGTCGTCGTCGTCAAGGGGGTCGTGTGCATTGAACTTCATGGGGAGCTCCAACCGGGATCCGAGGCCAGCAGCCGCCTGAGCTTGCTCAGACACCGACCACGCGTCGGCCCAATGCTTCCCTTGGGCATCCGTAGCTCGCGGCTGACCAGGTCGTAGTCTGGGCGTTCGACGAAGGCGATGATCCGGAGCAGCTTGCGGCATTGTGGCGAGAGCCGCTCCACGTTCCACCACAGCCGCCGGTGCCGCTCGTCTTCGACCATCCGCTCCTCGGCCAGCGGATCCTGGCTGGGAAGGCCGGTCAGCATCTCCGGGTCGATGGTGCGCTGCCGCGCGTGGCGGACATTCAGCGCCCGCGCGGCTCGCCGGGTCACCGTCATAAGCCACCTGGTGAGGGCCTGTGGCGAACGGATGTCGTCGCGACTGCGGACAAGGCTCAGCCAGGCGTCCTGCACGGCGTCTTCGGCCAGGTCCCGGTCCAGCCCCTCGGCCCGTGCCACGTTCCACAGCAGGGGTGTCAGCGCCTTGACCAGCTCGCTGATCGCCTCCCGGTCACCGGCACGGGCGCTGACGAGGAGCCCCGCCAGCCGCCCGTGCCACTCGTGGCTGTTACGGGCCTCCGCGCGGGAGGGACGGCCGTCCAACCCGGTCATGGCTGTGGTCCCAGTGAGCTTATGATCCCTTTCATACGATCGATGACCGCCTGGGGCTGGAGCGCCGAGATATCTCTCCCGGGCTCGGACAGAGCGCGGGCGAGCTTGGCGGCGTAGACCGCGGCGGCGAACGATGTCCCGTGCCATAGCCCGAACCCGGCCGTGAAGTCGTCCGGGTCGAACGACTCCCGGATAGGGCTGATACCGGTGTTCTGCAGTTCCGGGGTACGGGCACCGTCGAACGTCTCCGGGAACGTGCTGACGATGGCGACGCCGCGCTCCCACCGGGTCACCCAGTCCGCCGGCGGCTCGCTGGTCGCCTCGTTGCTGAAGATGGCCCGGGTCCCGTTCGGGTTGAGCGCGCCTACGCTGTTGACAGGAACAGGCCAGCCGTTCTCCACGGAGAATGCCGCCGGGTAGCACTCACGACCGGTGGCGTCGTTGCCCGCCGCCGCGACGACCGCGACGCCGGCGTTGGCCAGGTCCCTGAGGACTGGCTTCAGTATCGAGGACTGTGCGGCGGCCGATGTCTCCGGGTAGTAGCCGAGCGCGAGAAGGACCACGTCGACGAACTTGGCGGGATCCGGACCTGGGCCATGAGGCGGGCCCGGGGCCGGGGCCGTCACCCGGTCATAGATCATGCTGAGCGCACCCGCCACGGCACTGTTCAGCGCGTATCCGTCGCCATGCATGACGGGGATGGACAGCACGGTCGCCTCAGGAGCGACCTGCCGGATGATGCCGGCGATAAAGGTGCCGTGACCCGCGTGGGAGCGGAGCCGGCCAACCAGCGGGTCGGTGACGTCCTCGGGACCCCCCTGCGGGATGCTGTCGTCGACCACGTAGTCCTGCGGGCGGTCGCTCCTGGCCGGGAGCCAGTCATGGGGGCCGATCGGCGTGTCGAGGACGGCGACGACCGGTCGACGCCCGGTCCGGTCGGCTGACGGGGTCCGCATCGGGGCCGGTGCAAGGACAGCGACCGGGACACGGCCCGGGCTGCCGCTTGCGACGTTCTCGCAATGGCCTTCACAACCCGGCAGGCCCTGGCTCTCCTCGTCGCCTGGGGCGGTCGTGCTCCACAGGATGTGCTCCAGCGACATGCGCTCCGCGCGCTCGTGGAACCTCGATCTCCCGCACCGCGCAGCCTCGAACCGTACGTGTTGCAGCGCCCGCCACGCATCGACGGGAGCGACGGGCGGCGCGTCCCGGCGTGGCCGCAGGCGGATCACCTGGGGCACGCCCCGCGTCAGTCGCTTCCCCGCCCCAGGCAGAGGTGACTTATGGCAGCTCGACGGCGGGTCGACGGCAAGGCCGATGTCGGACAGGGTCTCCTCGACGAACGTGTCGAAGCCGTCGGCCCAGTCCTTGCTGAAGACCATCAACGTGTCGTACCGGTAGATCGTGCTCTGCACCGGCCGGCCGTCGGCGGCCGGAACGGCATCCTCGGGCCGTAGCACCTTCACAATAGGCCGTGGTCGCGGTTCTTCTACGCTCGTCACCTGGTTCCCCCCTTGAGCGTTCGGTTGGCTCTACCAGACATGAGCCGGCGGCGCTTCTTGTAGATACCTCGACAGGTCTCGATCATCAAATGCTATTCACGCATTCGATCTCGACATTTCATCGCTGACTGGATGCTGGAGTCCCAGCGACGTGGCGCAACTGGGACACGGGCGATAGTCCGGTGTCGGCTTCGCGTCAGTCGGGTTCTCGACTGACGCGCAGCCACGGTTGGTGAGCTGCCATTTCACCCCGTAGGCGTAGGCAGCTCAACCGGCTAAAGGTATCTGCGCCTCCCGGTACAGCCACTGGACAGGTGCCCGGTCGACAGGCACGCATCGTTCGGCAACCAAGCCAACGACCTGTCACCGGTCGAAAGGAAGTCATGTCCGAGGGCAAGAACCACCCACACGGAAACCAGGCGGGCTGCGGGCCTGACCTGGCCGCCTCGCTGGAGTACCGCCAGAGCATGCATGTGCTGTTGGCCCAGCAACCGAACTACTTCGGCAACCTGCCGGAGCTCGGCGTCCCGCCGGTCGTGGAGATCATCGGCAACACGTACTTCGAAGAGGTGACGTGCGTTGCGCTCAGTCCCGGGGCGGATGTGGTCGAGGCGACGGTCGAGGTCAAGCGCTCAACCGGCTACGGCGGCGACCTGTGCAGCACCGGCTCCACGGAGTGGGTCCGTTTCTACCTCTCCTACGACGAAGGGGCGACCTGGGAGGACGTCGGCCTGTCCTCGTTCACGGCCCACGACATCCCCGACGCACAGGACTGTGCGCGGCGGCTCAACAAGCCGCTGACCTACACCGTCGCGCATCCGCTCCCCAACCCCAGACGGCGGCCGTGCACAACCCCGGTGCTGCCGCTCGTCCGGGCGGTCCTCTCCTGGCAGGTAATGCCGCCGCCCGGCCAGCCCGACTGGCCGCCGATCTTCGGCAACTCGCTCGACCGCCATGTCCAGCTGCGGCCACGCCGGCTCCTCGTGCACGACATCATCGATATCCTGGAGGTCAAGAAGATCCCCGCGGTGCTCGAACCGCTGCTGCCGGAGCAGCTGCCGCAGCCATCTCTGCCACCGGTCACCCTGGCCGAGGCCGCGAAGCTGGGCCACCAGACGGACGTGCCGCCACACCGCTTCGCCGCGAGCCTGATCGCGGATGTGGCGTCCCAGCGCGGGCTCTCCCAGCCGCGCATCCTGCAGATCATGGACGAGCTCACGCCGGTCGAGGTCGACTGGGCGAAGGCGGTCCTCGACTACTACGGGGACACCGGCGACACGACGTACGAGG
>Ga0075420_100001709_pt1 | contig 18673 bp, 9 predicted proteins | sample SoiMetdeltSBSDD4_FD_75296 | JGI IMG/M metagenome (GOLD analysis project Ga0075420, IMG submission 75296) | Bulk soil microbial communities from a Populus tree surrounding site in Tennessee, USA - Soil MetaG P. deltoides SBSDD4 | ecosystem: Environmental > Terrestrial > Soil > Tree plantation... | reverse complement strand
ACCAGCCCAATCTCTCCTGGAAAATACCCATCACCCTCAAATTCGAGCACGACGGCAAGATCGACACGCAGAGCCTCCTTCTCGACACCCCACAGCAAACGGTGAACCTTGGAGCGAACGTTTCCTGGGTCTATCCCAACCAGGACGCGTACGGCTACTTCCGGTGGACCATACCTTCGGGGATGCTGAAGTCTTTGGTTGCTGCGGGCGTGCGTTCGCTCACGCCTCGGGAACGGATCGGCCTCATTTCGAACAGTGGCGCGCTCCTCCTGGCGGGAGCGATTCATGGCGACGATTACCTGCGCACGTTGGAAGCAATGGGGGGAGACCCCGAACCGCTCGTGTTGAGCTCGCTCCTCGAACCTTTGCAAAACCTAAAGGTGATGATTCCGGCCGATGCCTCTCCCGGATTCGCCGCCTACGTGCGGCGCACGTTGGCCCCCGCGCTCGATCGTGTGGGTATGAGCGCCGCTCCCGGCGAAGCAGAGGCGATTTCCGTAGTGCGCCCCCGCCTCCTGGGAGCATTGGCCGACGAAGGCCAGGACGCCAAGGTTCAGTCCTTTGCCAAGACCGAAGCCAAGCGTTTTCTCGAAGATCCGGCATCGATCGATCCCGCGCTGGCCGGCACGGTGCTCATCCTCGCCGCACATGACGGCGATCGAGCGCTGTTTGATGCCTATCGCGTTCACGCCGAAGGGGCCAAAACGCCGGCCGTGCGGTCGCAGTACTTGAACGGGCTGGGCTCCTTCCGTAAACCGGAGCTGCGGGCGGCGGCTCTCGAATACGTATTGTCGGGACCCTTGCGCCCCAACGAGATCTTCACCGTAACCCGGGCCATGGGTAACGACGAAGCGGGACGCGAGGAAACCTACCGGTGGATGACCGAACACTACGAGGCCATCACCGGCCGCATCCCCGCCGAATTCGCGTCCTTCATGCCCTTCTTCGCCACCGGTTGTTCCGAAGAACGCCTGCAACACGCGCGCACCTTCTTTGCCGATCCCAAGCATCAGGTTTCGGGCCAGGATGTGCAGCTCGCTGAAGTCACCGATCAAGTGAACGATTGTGTTCGTCTGCGAGAGCGCGAGGGCGAGGCCATGACCGCGTACCTCGATGCCACCTCGCGCTCATCGAGCGCGCACCGTCCGGCCGGCTCCCCGCGTTGACCCGAATCTGAATCCTCGCCTATCATCCGCCCCGCCAGGGGAATAGTTTTCGTATCCGCACGGAGGAGGGCATGTCGTGCGAACGATGTCGCTGGTGAGCCTCGTTGTTTTTGTAATGTTGGCCGCGGCGGGGACATCTCCGGCCGTCGCGCAAGTGGATTGGATTCGTGTGTCGCTCACCGCCGCCGGCGGCTACGCAACGTTCGACGATTCATTCCAGCTCGATGACGGGATTCCGATCGAGGGCCGCTTCGGCCTGAATTTTTTCCGTTACGTCGGCATCGAAGGCACTTACGGCAAAATTCTCACTACCCGCACCATCGATCCCGACCGTGATTTTCCGCTCGATCACTGGGGCGCCGATCTTGTCTTCAACATTCTCCCCAACAGCAAGATCAACCCCTTCCTCTTGGGTGGGTACGGTCAGCTCAACATGGATCAACCTGATGGCAGCCGCACCGACATGCAGGGCTGGGAGTACGGCGGCGGACTCAAGATCGCTCTCGCGCGGATGACCAGTACGCGCATCGACCTGCGACTGGAAGCCCGCAACGTCACGGTCGAGAACAAGGCCCCTCTCCCCGAAGCCGGCAACGACACCAACCACTTCTTTGCCACGGCCGGCATTCACGTCGAGCTCTTCGGGCATGAAAACAAGGAGGCGTGGGAAGCCAATCAAGACGACGACAAGGACGGCGTTCCGAACTCCGCCGATCTGTGCTCGCAGACGCCGCTCGGCGCACAAGTGGACGCGAAGGGCTGTCCCTTGGACGCCGACAACGACGGGGTGTTGAGCGGCCTGGATAAATGCGAAGGCACTCCCGAGGGAGCGATCGTCGACGCATCGGGATGTCCCAAGGATCAGGATAAGGATGGGGTGGCCGACGGCCTCGACGCGTGCGCCAATACCCCGGTGGGAACAGCGGTGGATGCGTCCGGCTGCCCGCGGGATTCCGATGGCGACGGAGTGCTGGACGGCTACGACAAGTGCGAGGGGACGCCGAAGGGCATCAAGGTGGACGAGCACGGTTGCCCGCTTCCCGAAACCAAGATGGAACAGCAGCTGGTGGCAACCGGCGTGATCAGCTTGAACAACATTTATTTCGATTCCGGGACGGCACAGCTCAAGCCCGAGTCGTTCCAGGTCCTGAACGATGTCTCCGATGTCCTGGAGCGCTGGCCGAATCTCAAGTTCGAGATCGGAGGACATGCCGACTCCCAGGGACCCGATGACAAGAACCTTGAACTATCCCGGAAACGTGCCCATGCCGTACTCGAGTACTTGCTCGAGCACGATCCCAACTTGCATTTCGAGCAGTTTTTCGTGAAGGGATATGGCGAATCGCAACCCGTTGCGTCAAATGACACAGCGGCGGGCCGGGCTCAAAACCGGCGGGTCGAGTTCAAGGTCCTGAATCGGGAGGTGCTCCAGAAGTAAGGCTCAACCTCCCCCTTCGGCCGCCGAAAACTGGGTTTCAGGGGCAGCTTTGGCCAGTCCGGGATTACCCGTGTCCGGGAACCGCGCACCGGTGCCGTTCCTTCGAGGATTCCGAGGGATGGAAGACAACAGCATTTCCACCGAGAGCCCGCCCCCCTTCCCGATTCCGTCGCATCTGCAATGGACCGGCAACGATGTGGCGCCGACCGCGCCCATGACCGCCGAATCCTCCGGTATCGATCCCGAGATCCTGTCCGATCTCGTGCTCAAGCTGGCCTACCGCATGCCCTCCTTCACCGCCGCAAAGGCGGCTCACGAACTGTGTCTCACCTCCGCTGTCACGACAGAGTTACTGGGGCAGCTCAGGAAGGACAAACTGGTCGAAAACCTCGGCGCAGCCGGGCCTCTCGACTATCGCTACGGCATCACCGAAGCCGGGCGCGAACGGGCGCGCCGCTTGTTCGAGGTTTGCGGCTACGTGGGCCCGGCTCCCGTTTCGCTGGATGCCTACACCCAAACGTTGGAGTATCAGCTCGCGCGGTTGCCGGAAGCGGGCCCCGAGGAAGTGACCCAAGCCATCTCGGATCTCGTTCTTCCCCAAGACGCAGTCCAGATCGCGGGCCTCGCTGGCTCGTCCGGACGCAGTCTCTTCCTGTACGGTCCTCCCGGAAACGGCAAGACGACGCTGGGTCATCTTCTCCACCAGGCCTCCGGCGGTACGCTCTGGATTCCGTACTGCATCGGAATCGAGAACACGGTCATTCGCGTGTTCGACCCTCGCTTTCATCGCCACGCGGTATCGACACCGGTACTGACGGAGGAGGGGCACCACATCGATCGCAGATGGGTGCAAGTCGAGCGGCCTTTCATCGTGGTGGGTGGCGAGCTCACCATGGATTCGCTTGACCTCGGTTATGAGCCGGAGCTTGGATACTACGAAGCTCCCCTTCATCTCAAAGCTAATGGCGGAACGTTCCTACTGGATGACCTGGGCTGCCAGCGCATGGCGCCGCAGGATCTGTTGAGCCGCTGGATCTTCCCCCTCGAGAACCGGGTGGATTTCCTGACCCTGAAAACTGGACAGAAGCTTCAGGTGCCGTTTCGCCAGCATCTCGTCGTCTCCACGAACCTGGATCCGGACACGATGCTGAGCCCCGCCTTCATGCGTCGCATGGGGTACCGGTTGTATGTGGGCGATCCATCGCCGGATGCGTACCGGGAAACCTTGCGCCGCTACTGCCAGAACTCCGGCCTCGAGATTTCTAATGAGCTCATCGATGGGCTACTGAAGCGCTATCAGAGCGAGGGCCGGCCCATGCGCGGCTGCGAGCCCCGGGACCTCATCGAGCGTGTCCTCGATATCTGCCGGTTCACCCGGCAACCCCAGACCATTTCCGAGGCCAACCTCGACCTGGCCTGGAAGGGATACTTCGGTAACGGGATGCGCCAGGCCGCCTAGACAGCCTTCCTGCGTTCCGTAAACATCTTGGCTTCAACTTCTTGACACAGGCTTAAATAGCGCGCATTCTCCCCGCGGAGAGCGCTCGGCCTCTCCCCCTCCCCTCGCCCTTATCTTTTTCCAAGTTCCCCTTGCCACGCGAGGTACTCATGTCACGGCATATCTCCCTGCTCCTACTCGGAGGAGCGTTGCTCCTTCTTCCCCGCGCCGGCACGGCAAAGCCCGGCTACTACCGGGATCCCGACATCTACGGCGATCAAATCGCGTTCGCCAGCGAGGGGGATCTTTGGTTGGTCGGCGCCTCCGGCGGCTCGGCCCGGCGCATCACCACGCATCCGGGCTCTGAATACTTCCCGAAGTTTTCGCCGGACGGGCGCACCATTGCGTTCACCGGTGAATACGACGGCAACATGGATGTGTTCGTCATGGACACCCAGGGCGGCGAGCCGCGGCGGCTCACTTGGCATCCCGGTGCGGACCAGGTGCTGGGCTGGACGCCCGACGGCAAGAAGATCCTGTACCGAAGCTCGATGCAGGAAGCCAACCACAACTGGGAGATCTATTCCGTACTCGCAGAAGGCGGCGATCCCGAAAAGGTGCCGCTGGGATGGGCCTCGCGCCTCGACATCGATTCTAAAACCGGAATGTGGGCGTTTAACCGCAGCAACTGGGAAACGGCAACCTGGAAGCGCTATCGCGGCGGCACAGCGCCCGATGTCTGGGCCGGCGATCCCAACAAGAAGGATTTCCACCAGGTCACCACGTTCACCGGAAGCGACGCCTTCCCGATGTGGCATGACGGCCGCATTTATTACCTGTGCGATCAGGGTGGCACCTACAACCTCTGGTCGATCCTGCCCGACGGCTCGGATGGAAAGCAGCTCACCCAGTTCAAGGAGTGGGACGCCCGTTTTCCCTCCATGGGTCCGGATGGCCGCATCGTGTTCGCGATGGCCGCCGACATCCACGTCTTCGATCCGAAGGATGGATCGGAGCACAAAGTCGACGTCGACCTGCCGAGCGATTTCGTGCTCACTCGCGCGCGTTACCCCAACCCGTCCCAGTACCTCTCGAGCTACACATTGAATGCGGACGGCGATCGGCTGGCCGTGGTGGCGCGCGGTGAGATCTTCTCCGTGCCGGTCAAGGACGGCGTCACCCTGCCCGTGACCCACGGAAGCGGCGCGCGCGAGCGCGGCGCGACGTTCGACAAGTCCGGAAAGCACATCGTGTACATCACCGACGCGACCAAGGAAGAAGAGATTCGCACCATGGACGCGTGGGGTCGCGGCGACGCCAAGGTGGTGAAAGCGGCCGGCAAGACAGGCTGGTATTTCCCGCCGGCTTGGTCTCCCAACGGCAAGTGGATTGCATATTCCGATCAGTCCCAGACCTTGTTTATCGCGCCCGCCGATGGCGGCGCACCCAAGGCAGTGGACAAGAGCAGTCAGGCCGAGATCAGGAATTACAGCTGGAGTCCCGACGGCCGCTGGCTCGCGTATGACAAGGCGCTTCCGACCGACTACAGCTCGGTGTGTATCTACGACACCCAAACGCAGAAAATTCTGCCCGTGAGCACGTCCACCACCGACGATTTCGATGCGGTGTGGGATCCGGACGGCCGCTATCTCTACTTCCTGTCCAATCGGGCCACGAATCCCATCCTGGGCGGACGGGACTGGGACAACGTGGAAGCCAAGAACACCAAGGCCTACCTGGTCCTCTTGCGCAAGGACGTGAAGAATCCATTCGCGAATCTGGAAGGACTGCCTCCGGAAGGCAGCAAGGACGACGCCAAGAAGGAAGACACGGCTAAGGACAAAGACAAGGATAAGGACAAGAAGGACGAGGCGGTGAAGCCGATCACGATCGATGCGGACGGGTTGGCCGACCGCGTCGTGGAGCTGCCGGTGAGCTACGGCAACTACTTCGGCCTCGACGCCACCTCCAAAACCGTCTTCTTCCTGTCCGCTCCCCTCAAGGGATTCGCCGAGCAGCCGGGGCTCTTCGACGAGCCCGGTCCCGAAAACACGCTGATGGCTTTCGACCTCGAGAAGAAGAAAGCCAAGCCGTTCATGGAAGGCGTGGACAGCTACTCGCTCGCCGCCAAGGGGGGCAAGGTGGCGGTGATGAAGGACAAGGGTGAGATCTACGTAGTCGCGGCGGACTCGCCTCCCGGCGAGTTGGGCGACGCGAAGGTCTCCCTCGACGGCATGGTGATCGACCTCGATCCGCGCGAGGAATGGGCGCAGATCTATTACGAGGCATGGCGCCACGAACGCGATTTCTTCTGGGATCAAGGCATGGGCGGGATGAACTGGGAGAAGGTCCGCGATCAGTACGCGACCTTGCTTCCCCGTCTTTCCTCGCGGGCCGATCTCGGGGACTTGATTGGGGAGATCATCGGCGAGCTGGGGAATTCCCATACGTATGCGTGGGGCGGCGATCCGGGTAAGAGCGTCACCAAAATTTCCACGGGTCTCATCGGAGCCGACCTGGCCAAGGAAGGCTCGGCATACAAGGTGACGCGAATCTACCGCGGCGATCCGGCCGACCAGATTCGCTCACCCCTTCGCGATCCTGGAGTGAATATCTCGGAGGGGGACTACATCCAGGCGGTGAACCATATCCACTTCCCCGCCAATACCCCGTTCTTGGCCAGCCTCGAAGGTCTGGCCAACAAGGACGTCGTGCTCACGGTGAGCGATCGCGCCTCCGGTGGGGCCACGCGGGACGTGGCGGTCAAGACGCTTTGGGGCGAGGCTCCGCTCCGCTACGCCGATTGGGTGCGCCACAACCGCGAATACGTTGCGGAAAAGACCGGCGGAAAGATCGCCTACGTGCACATTCCGGACATGTGGAAGAACGGCCTCATTCAGTTCAACACCTGGTTCTATCCGCAGCTCGACAAGGAAGGCATGGTGGTGGACGCGCGCTGGAACGGCGGCGGGGCCGTGTCGCAAATGATCGTGGAACGGTTCCGCCGGCACCTGGTGAGCTTCGATCGGTCACGGGGCGGCGGCATCTACACGTATCCCAACCGCGTCCTGAATGGACCCTTCGTGGTCATGACCAACCAGTTCGCCGGTTCGGACGGCGACATCTTCCCCGCGGTTATCCAGATGGAGAAGCTCGCTCCCGTGATCGGCATGCGGTCCTGGGGCGGCGTCGTCGGTATTCGGGGCGATAAGCCGCTCGTGGACGGCGGCATGGTGACCCAGCCCGAGTTCGCGTGGTGGGATCCAGCTCAAGGCTGGGGAATCGAGAACCGCGGCGTCACGCCCGATATCGAAATTGAGAACCAGCCTCAGGACGTGGCGCGCGGCATGGACGCGCAGCTCGATCGGGCGATTCAGGAAGTGATGAAGCTCCACGAACAGAATCCGCCGATCGTGCCCAAGTTCGGCCCCGTGCGTAATCGCACGCGCGACGTATATCTGGAGAAGGAGATTGCGGGGGGCAAGAGCGGCGAGGGTTCCGACGCGGGCCGCGCCGCCAAGTCACCAAAGAACTAGGTCGGGGACTATCGTTTCATGGCTGGAGGGCCCCCTTGGGCCCTCCGTCTTTTGTCATGGCAATCTGAGCTGCTATAGCCGATTCGAGACTATTTTCTCAAATACATGCGCCGGGTGTCGCTGAATGATCCAGCTCTCAGGTGAAGGAAGTAAATTCCCCCCGCTACCGGAGCGCCGAAGGTATCGCGCGCGTTCCAGTCGACTTGGTGACTTCCCATTGGGTACCAATCATCGGCCAGGACACTCACGAGGCGCCCGCGCAGATCGTAAACCTGGAGAGCGACATTTCCCGGCTTGGGCACATCGAAAGCAATTTGTGTGGCGCCGTGAAAAGGATTCGGTGCGTTTGGATAAAGCCGGTATCCAGCCGGGACCTTGTCACCGATGCCAGATTGGGTGAGAGTACAGGGGTTGAGCCCTGGGGCTCCGAATCCTGCCCGACCCAGCGACCACAGCGTATCAGGGCTTTGCTCCGCCCCCTGGCAATTCGCAAGCGCGAACGAGGAACCTCCGTCCAAATTTCGATTCGGAGTGACCCTCAACTGGTCACTGGAATAGGCATAGACGGAAAAGGCCCCGACAACCGCGTGAAAGCCATCGTTTCCAATCCTCGTTTCCTGGCAAGTAATCCAGGTTACGGTGTTCCCACCTCCGGATGCCGGCCAGTCTCCTCGTGGCCCGGCATTGGGATACTCAACACCATCACTGCACAACGTCCAGCCAATGACATCCAGACCTTGACCCGTATTACCGTTGTACTGGATCCCCATGGTTATTCCGATGATTCCTACATTGTAGAGCGGAGTATCTACCTGAGCGATGACCATATACACGAGCATGTCTTGGTGGAGCGCGCCCTGGACTACGTATTGGGAACATGGAATCCCCTGGCTATTGGGGCTCCAGGCGGCGCAAATCGTCGCAGTCTTACTGGTCGGATTGCTGACGTGGAGCGCAACCTTGGGAGTCACAATGGTATTTGCGTAAGCAATTGGAGCTCCAAACGGAGCAGCTAGGGTAGCAACCACGAAAATCAAACGGGCGATGCTCATCTCGCCCCCCCTCCTTGTCCCCTAGGTTGTTGGACGGTGGCGCGGCAACCCTCAGATCTATTGGTAAGTATAGCGGCTGCTAATGCCGGCATCAAACGCGAATCCGCTCGAAAGAGCGGCTCGCTTTCTTATCTGGACCCCTCAATGCGTCGCAACTCTTCCGCTGCCTCATCCAGAAACCGGGGATGATCGCCGAGCAAATCCACCGCATGGCGCAAGGAAAGAATCGCGGCGGGAGAGGGAGCCAGGGCGCGGCCCAGCTCGAGCCAGAACTGGCCACGCATGGGCTCGTTCAGCACGTTCGCTTTTTCAGAGAGGATCACGGGTCGAGCCCACGTCAGTACCCGTTGTTGAAACGCGCTTTCTCCATCTTTGGACGACGATCGAAAGGCAACTAACGAGGAATCGAATGCCGTCATTCGGTAATAGGTCGTTCCCAAGGTGAATTGAATGGCCGCGCGTCGTTCCGGGACGTCTCGCATCAATGCCATGTCAGCCTTGAGCTCCCGGATGGCGCCCGAGTAATCCCGTAGCGTGATCAGCAGATTGACCAGACGGTCGCGATCTCTCGAGGAATAGGGGCCGATGGCGATGACATGTCGCATCGCCTCGGCCGCCTCGGCCCAGTGCCCGCCCTTGGAATGGATGGCTTCCATGCCGAGCCAGGGCCGCGCATCGGTGGAGTCCCGTTGCGCGGCCAACATGTAGGTCGCAAATGCCTCGTCGTGCCGCCCCGATTGTACGAGTGCGTTCCCGCGAAAATAGAAGCGCTCGGCTCGCAAGTCCTGGCGAGTTTCAAAGGTCGGAACATTCAAGAGAATGATTGCCAAGAGACACCCAGTGGTCAGGAATCCCCGATTCCACCCCGAGAGATTCCGCATGCGCTGAACGAGCCATGCCGCGCCTACCACTGCGAGCACGATCAACACCGGGATCGACGCAACCCGATAACGAGAGGCGGGAAAATACATGGCAAACAAGAACACGTTGACGAGGAGGTACAGGCCGAGAAGCTGGATGTCCCGCCGGCGGCGCTCTGCAAACAGACCGACCAACGCAACGGGTAGGAGCAGGCCGTTGGGGACGTATGGCCAGGAGGGGGAAATCAACGCTCGAAGAACGGGAGAACTCTCCCGCTCCAGGTACACATCGCTGTCGCGCGATATCTCATGACCATTCCAAAAAAGATATCCCTTCCGAAGCCACAGCCCGATCGCCTCCGCCGGATGGTGGCCGATGAAGTTGAGTCCGGCGCGATAGAAGAACCGGTCTTGTTCCGGGCCCGTTTGGGGGAATCCGGCTTTTTGGGCCGGCCCGAGGATCCAGCGATTCCATTGGTTCCCGGGGCGCGCGGTAAACGTGTGCTCGTAGTCTGGATTGTTTCCGATGAAGAAGTTCATGCCTCCATTAGTTGAGATGAACACGGGGGTCTTGCTGGATGTGTTGTTCTGCATCACCACCGGCGTAACCGTCAGGGCGACTCCCAAGACCAGGAAGCCACACATGGCCCAACGTACCCGTCCTCGATTCCCGAGGGCCAACCAAAGAACGGCAACCGGGACAAACGCCAGGATCACCGGACGGAACAGGGCTGAAAGTCCAATGCAGACCCCGGCAACCAGCACCAAGCCGATGTTGCGGCGACGCGACGCATCCAAAACGAGCAACAATCCGAGAAGGTTCAAGACGAGCTCCCACGTGGCGCTCTTGAGCTCGAACGCAGCTTCCACGGCAACACCATGAATAGCCAGCAGAGCGGCCGCAGCGAGAGCCCATCCTGAAGAGAGGACGCGGCGAGCCAGCACATAAACCAGTACGCACCCCCCCGCGCCGAGGAGTGCTTGGGCTAAACGAGGCGCCTCGGCACCGGAGCCAAACGCTCGGATCAGGAAAGCCAGCGCGTAGGTCAGGCCCGGGGGCCTCCAGTGGGGCAATGGAAGGTGTCCGGTGCGGGCCAGTGTTTCCGCATTGCGGTAGTACAGCTCTTCGTCCAGGACGGGATAGCGGTACAGAATGTCTTTCTGGCTTTCCTGGATGTGAAGCCACCTAAGCCCCAACGCGAGAAGAAAAATTACTGCCAGTCCAATAAATACATACCGCGTTCGTTGCTGCGTGTCAGGAACCACTCGGCTCGTCTCTCCGATCAACCTGGGGGTTGCACATTATACCGAGTGAAAGAGCGAGTCCGCCCGGTTGTGGGCGGACTCACTTTTGTGTCGTTGGTTGTCGTCCTATTCCTAGAGCGGTCCTAGAGGAGTCGTTTTCGTAGAGTCAGGATGGCCACCGAGAAATAAATGATGAGGCCGGTCACGTCGACCAGGGTGGCGACAAACGGCGCCGAGGAGACAGCCGGATCGAGCCCGATCCGTTTCAAGAGCATCGGCAGCATCGAGCCGGTAATGGTGCCCCAGGTTACGACTCCGATGAGGGCAAAGAACACGGTGATCCCGATGTAGAGGTAATGTGCACCATAAATATCGGTGAACTGTGCGGCGACCGTAATGCGTAGAAACCCCAAAAGACCCAGCAGAGTTCCGAGAAATACACCGGCCATGACTTCCCGACGCATGACCCGCCACCAATCGCGGAACGTCACCTCGCCAAGGGCCAGAGCACGAATAATGAGACTCGCCGCCTGCGATCCCGAGTTGCCTCCACTCGAGATCACGAGCGGAATAAAAAGGGCCAGCACCACCGCGCGCTCGATCTCGTGCTCGAAGAACCCCATCGCAGTCGCGGTCAACATTTCCCCAATGAAAAGCACGGAGAGCCACACACCGCGCTTGCGCACCATGGGCAGAAACCCAGTGTCCAGATAGGGATCCTCGAGGGCCTGCAAACCGCCCAGCTTCTGGATGTCCTCCGTCGCCTCTTCCCGCGCCACGTCCAGGAAGTCGTCCGAAGTTACGATGCCGACTAGAACGCCTTGGCCGTCTACGACCGGCAGCGCCACGCGATCGTAACGCTCGAACGTGCGGAGCGCTTCTTCCTGGTCATCGGTCACCCGGAGGCTTACGAAGCTTCGATCCATGAGGTCGGCGACCCGAGCGTCCGCGGGGGCAAGCACGATTTCCCGCAAGCGCACATCGTCGATGAGTCGCCCCCGTTCATCGATGACATAGAGCACGTTGATGGTTTCGCGATCACGGCCGACGCGACGCAGATGATCGATGACCTGGCTCATGGTCCAGTCTTCGTGCACCGCCACATAGTCCGGGGTCATGAGGCGGCCGACGCTGCTCTCCGGATAGCCGAGCAGAGCGGTGGCCACTCGCCGCTCCTCGGGGGTGAGCAGATCGACCAGGTGCTTGGTCACTGACCCCGGCAATTCTTCCAGGAGTGCGGTGCGGTCGTCCGGCGCCATTTCGTTCAGCACCGCGGCGACCTCGGTGCGGCCCATGCTATGCAGCAGTTCTTCCTGCTCTTCCAGGGGGAGGTACTCGAAGATGTCGGCGGAGAGCGAGGCGGGCAGCACTCGGAATACGACTGCTTTGGCCTCGGGGGGAAGGTTGGACAGAATGGCGGCCGCATCGACGGGGCCGAACTCGATCATGGCTTCCCGGAGGGTCTTGAAATCCCGGCGCTCGATCAGCTCCTCGATATCGGGAATAAACGCGCGGCCGGACAGCATTCCAACTCCTCCAAACGGAAATGGTTTCGATCGGGGGGCATTCTATAGGCAGGCAGGGGCGGGCGAATACGCCGGATCTCACGTTTTTTGGCCATGGCATTGCCCCTCGCGGGTGGGTCATGTAGCGTTGCGGCCCATGTCCATCCAACCTGGCGCGCGTCTTGGCCCTTTCGAAATCACCTCCCTCTTGGGTGCCGGAGGTATGGGCGAAGTATTCCGCGCACGCGATACGCGGCTGGGACGAGACGTCGCGATCAAGGTGCTGCCTGCGCACCTGTCCGCTCAGCCCGAAGTGCGGGCCCGATTCGAGCGCGAAGCGAAAACCGTATCGGGCCTCAATCATCCCAACATCTGTACGCTCTATGACGTGGGGCGCGAAGGCGACATCGACTATTTAGTCATGGAGCTGATCGAGGGCGAAACCCTCGCCGACCGTTTGCGTCTAGGCCCTCTGCCGATTGCGGACGTGTTGCGATTCGGCACGCAAGTCGCCGATGCCCTGGATCGCGCGCACCGGGCAGGAGTCACTCATCGGGACCTCAAACCCGGGAACGTCATGATTACCCGGGCGGGCGCCAAGCTCATGGATTTCGGGCTGGCCCGAGTAACCGGGTTGGCCGGAACCGCTGGATCCTCAGGTTCCGCGGCTCTCACCCAGTCCCCCACCGTGGCCCATCCGCTGACTGCCGAGGGCACCATCGTCGGCACCTTCCAGTACATGTCACCGGAACAGCTGGAAGGTCGCGAAGCGGATGCGCGGAGCGATATCTGGGCATTGGGATGTGTGCTCTACGAGATGATCACCGGCCGGCGCGCATTCGAAGGCCGTAGCCAGGCCGGTCTCATCGCGGCGATCCTGGAACGCGAGCCCGCCGGCATCGGGGAACCTCCATCGAGTTCGGGCTTGGCCACAGGGGGTCGGCCGCCGGGGCTTGATCGCCTCATTCGCAACTGTCTGACCAAAGATCCCGAGGAACGCATCCAGACCGCGCACGACATCAGGCTCCAACTCCAGGGCATCGCGGAAAACGTGGGTCTCGTCGCGACCAGCGTCGTATCCGCACCGGCACCCGTCATTAGCCACGTTCACGCAAGATCCGGCGCGTTACGGCTTGCTTGGGGGATTGCCTTGGTTGCACTCCTGGCCACGGTGGGAAGCGTGGCCTGGCTCTACCCAAGAACGCGTGTACCCTCCCCGCCCTCATTTCGTTTTCGGGTTGCCGCCATCCCGAACACGGTCGACACCTACTGGCCTCGCGTTTCCCCGGACGGAAAGTATTTGATCCTTCAGGGCACCGATTCGACCGGAACCAAACGGGCCTATGTCGGACAGATGAATCAAATCGATGCCCACCCCGTCCCCGGCACCGAAGGTTTGCAGCGCGCGTACTGGTCTTTCGACAGTCGCGAAGTCGTCTTCGTGGCGGAGGGCAAGATACAAAGGCTTGCTCTGTCCGGGGGATCGCCGTTCACCGTGGCGGCCGCCCCCGGGGGAGCCGATCTGAGCTGGGGTTCCAAGGGTCAGATCCTGATGGACGGGCAATTCACGGATTCGTTGCGCGTTGTCCCCGCTGGCGGGGGCGACTTGAAGCCCGCGTCACGGATCGATCGTGCGGCGGGGGAAGTCGGCACCGCCTGGCCGTGTTTTCTGCCCGACGGTGAGCATTTTCTATTTATTGGGAATCTGGCCGCCAATAATGCTGGTGTCGGCAACATTCGTCTGGGGAGGATCGGGACTTTGGATTCGAAACTCCTTGGCCGTTCGGACGGGCGCGTAGAATACGCCCCGGGAGGGTGGGTGCTATTCCTCCGGGGCCCGACCCTACTCGCCCAGAAGCTGGATCTCGACCAGGCCAAGCTCACCGGAGAGCCGATTACGCTCGCCGAGAATATTCGAGTTGGGTCGGCCGCTGGTCATTTCTCGATCTCGCAAACCGGCGTTCTCGCTTTCTCGAGACAAGACGAAGGCAATAACTTAGTGCTCCGGGCCGCCGATCGCACCGGGGCGATAACCGGACCTTCCCTGGCCGTGGGAACCTTGATCAATCCAAAGCCGTCCCCGGATGGGCATCGTCTCCTCTATCAGGTGGCGGGCCGATCGGGAACCACTGGAGAAATCCACGTGCTGGATCTCGACCGCGCCACGGACACGCGACTGACCTTTACTGGTGACCGAGCCGTCATGCCCGAATGGTCGCCGGACGGGCGGCGGTTCGCCTATGTGGTCCGGCGAACCGATGGCGATCGCTTGCATATCGGGGCGGCGGACGGCTTGGGAAGCCAAGATCCCATCCAGGTTCCGGCCCGCCTAGGAGGAATCTCCCTATATCAATGGTCCACCGCTGACTCTCGTCTATTGTTCAGCTCGGCCACGTTCAATGGCTTTGCGGTTGCCTCCGAGGGCCCGAACCGCACTCCGCAACCACTCCCCGACTCGACCCTGTTCCTAGCCCAGCAGCAGGTCTCACCCGATGGGAAATGGTTGGCCTACGCCACTGGCACCAGCGCCACGAACGTGAACGTGTACGTGCAAAGTCTCCAAGGACCGCCGGGGCGGTGGCAAATCTCGAACAAGAATGCGGTTCGACCTCGCTGGACGAAGGGAGGTCGCGAGATCATCTATGAGGGTGTGGATGGACGCCTCATGGCGGTGGACATCGACACTCAAAACGGATTCCATGCCGGGACTCCCCATGCTCTTTTCGCCTTACCGAAAGCATCGTCAGGGATTGACCAGGCAAGCTGGTGGTGTGATGCGGACGGGGAACGGTTCTACGTCGTGGTCCCACCCAAAACCCGCCAGGCGGTAATTGTCGAGGTCGTGACCGCGTTCAACGAGCTGGTGAGCAGAAAGTAACCGCTCTTTACTATTTTTTTGATTTCTTCCCCTTCTTGAGCTCGACCAGCTTCTGTTTGGCGTTCTCGTTCTTGGGATCCAGTTTTAGCGACTTTTCGTACGCAGCCTTGGCGTCTTTGGTCTTTCCTGCCGCTGCATACGCTTCACCCAGGCTGTCGTATACGTTGCCTGAATTGGGGTGCTCAGTAGCATTGAGCTTGAATGCCGCAATGGCCTCGTTGGTTTTGCCACCGCCCAAAAGCTGATAGCCGACATCGTTCAGCATTTCTTCCGAAACGAGCTTGTCACCATACTGACCCTTGAAACTCTGGTATACCGCTGCGCCTGAATCGGGACCAGCATGGTAGTAGGCTCCCACAATCGAAGAGTTGGCGTAGACGCGCTTGGCAAATATGGACTTGGGATTCATCTCCACGTTGAGCGCGTACAGTTTGGTTGCGTCTTCAGGATGACCGGCGGATCCAATCTGACGTCCCACATCCCCTAGCGACGTCTCACCGAAATCGTAGACTGCCCGGCCGTAATACCGATCTCGAAGACGGTTGTACTTCACCACGGTTGAGTCCAGGCCTTCCTTGTTGTACTCGGCAGTCAACACGTCCGTAAGGGTCCGTGGCTCCGTGGTGCCGCGATGGCAGGTGACGCACTGCACCTGAATGGCCGGTTCTTCGCGATGAGACAGGTTGGCTAGGTACTTCTGGTTGATGTCCATGGTCATTTGCATCATGGCGCGCGCCTTGATCTTGGTCGGCTTGTCGTCCTTGGCGAAATCCTCGTTGGTCCGGGGCTTTCCTTCCTCGATCGCGTGACAATATTCACAGCGAACGCCCAACGCCCGTGTGATGCTGCTCATGAAGGCGCGGAGCTGGTCCGGAGGAATATCCTTGGGAAGAACCTTCAGGTTCGTGAAGGACTCAGTGGGTTTGGTTCCGGTTTGCGTCTGAGCCCAAACTGACGCGGCAGCACAGAGCAACACGGCGGGCACGAGGGTTCGCGAAAGACCTGGTTTCATGGATCCTCCAGAGATGACCCGGAACTATGATTCTTGATTCAGGAGGGGTTATCAGGGTAACAGCACTATTCGGGCTAAGTCATTCTCGCTTTGGACGCGCAGGAAGTAAACCCCGGCCGAGGCCAGGGTTCCCCGGTCATCTCTTCCGTCCCAGCGAGCCTGCGTGCGGGATTCGCTCTCCAATCGCCGGACCATCCGACCGTCGAGGCTCACGATGTCCACCGTGAAGCGTTCCACGCTCCCGAAGCGCTCGATGACTAGCCCGCTCGACTGAAGCCGGAAAGGATTGGGCCACGCGCGCAGCCGGACCCGGGAACCCATGCCATCATCCCCGCTACCCAGTGGCGAGCCGGTGAAGATGATTCGGTGAAGGCTTCCGGGGAAAAGGTCCAGATAATAGAGCGCGCCATCGTTCCCTTCTACGAACTTGACTATTTCATCCATGCCCGTGCCCCAGTACAAAGGGTCGGGCTGGCCGGGTTGAGTGAACAGGGGATACCAGTCCGATCCGAGCTGCTTGATCACGCGAATGAATCCATCATAGTAATCCGCCCAGAACACAGCTCCGTCATATTGCGGCGGAAACGCGTATGCGCCTCCCGCCATGGGCCGGTAGCGCGGCCCGGTAATAATCGCGGCGGCGAGCACCGACGTCCGGTCAAATCCTGATATGTGCCCTTGGTACGTCTGGGTTCCGGTGCCTCCCGGCTCAGTGCATTGTGGCCAAGTACGGACATTGTCCCCTTCCCGAAACGGCCAACCGAAGTCCTCACCTCCTACCGCCTCATCGATTTCTTCGAACAGGTCGGCTCCGACATCAGAGATAAAGAGATGCCCGGTCAGCGAATCGATGTGAAAGCGAAAGGGATTACGAAGTCCTTTGCAAAACACGAGCTTGGCTTCCGGATCCGTGGATGGGAACGGATTGTCGGGCGGTGTAAACAGGGCTTTAGCCGGGGGATTAGGGCCCGCATCCGGTAAGGCCGCCACGTTTAATCTGAGTATTTTTCCTTCAAAATAAGAGGAGTCCTGAACCACACAGATGTTGCAATCGTCGCCCGTACTTACATAAAGCATCCCATCCGGACCAAACTCCAAACCTCCGCCACCATGATCCTCCCGAGCATCCGGAAGGTCGACCAGGATGTCGTACCGATTTTTGAGCCGCAGATTCGTGCTCGAGCTCGAAGTCAAATCGCCGAAAGCCTTGAATCGCGAGAGATAGATGACGTCGCCGACGTGAGCGTAATACAGGTACACGTAAGGACGAGTGGGCCAAGCTGGATCTATGGCCATGCCGCTCAATCCACGCTCGTACCCAACCATATTGACATCGGTCAAACTCAAAAGCGCGGTGGGCGATTGGATTCCATTCACGATCAGGCGCACGTTGCCGACCTTTTCGATGTACATGATCCGCCCATCGGGCAGGAACCGGAAATCCATGGGCTGACCCGGTTCCAGGTTCCCGATGATGAGTTGGTCCTGAAATCCGTCAGGAAGCGCCGCCAGCACGGGGCGAAAAGTCACACATGGGCACAGCAGGAGAAACAGCAACAACGTGGTGCGAAACATCGTTTGGCCGTCCCTGGTTACGAAGACGCATCAAGAGAAGAGGCTGAATTATACCACTTTCCCCCGGTTTCTTCAGTCGATGAACCCCATCTTCTTGAGGAACACCGGCCAGCGCGGATCGTTGTGGATGGGGCGGAAGCTCGGCTCAGCGAGCACATACGAGAAGCCCGAATCTCTTAACACGTACCCTCGTTCCATCCACACAAACGCGCTATCTGCTTCACCACGGGCGGCGTGCAGAGCGGCGATCTGGTAGGGCGCATCGTGAGCATGCGTCGCCTTCAGCGTTTCGAGAGCCGTGTCGGCCTCTGCTTTCCGCCCCGCCTTGTAGTGCAAATGAGACAGCGCCAAGAGCTGCGCCCAATCCGCCGGCTCCTGATTCGCCTCGGCCAACGCATCCGCCTCTCGACCCTGATCGGTCATCAAGAAGGAGAGCATGCAGTGGGAGACGATGTGCTCGGGCGACAGCTCCAGCGATTTGCGGTAGGCCACTTCCGACTCGAGATACTGACCCATAAACCGGTACACGGCCCCGAGCTGGCTGTAGCTTCGGGCGCTCAACGGGTCTTGCTCCCCCGCTTTCTTCAGATAGTCCACCGCTTCATCGAATCGGCGGAGACTCATGGCCAGAGCGCCGGCCTCGGCGAGTGCTTCCGAACTCCCGGGTGCCAGGTCCAGCGCGCGCCGTGCCGATGCCAGAGCGCCCTTCCAATCCCAATCGTATGCTCGAAGGATGAAGCACTGCATGACATACGCTTCGGCCAAGTCGGGCGCGAGTTTCAAGGCCCAGTCCAGCGCCTCTCGCGCTTTGGTATATCCATCCACGATCGGCATCCATCCGTAGCCAGCGCCCATTGCGTACGCTCTGGCCAGCTTGACCCAGGCCGGAGCGTGCTTCGGGTCGAGGTCCAGCGCTTGCCGTAAGTATTCGATGCCCTTGGTGTTCCCTTGCTCGCTGAAACGCTCGA
>Ga0075420_100001707_pt1 | contig 18676 bp, 14 predicted proteins | sample SoiMetdeltSBSDD4_FD_75296 | JGI IMG/M metagenome (GOLD analysis project Ga0075420, IMG submission 75296) | Bulk soil microbial communities from a Populus tree surrounding site in Tennessee, USA - Soil MetaG P. deltoides SBSDD4 | ecosystem: Environmental > Terrestrial > Soil > Tree plantation... | reverse complement strand
GCCGCGCTGCCGAGGAAGTGGCGGCTGACCTCGAGAGACACGGGCTCTGCGCGGAGGCTCGAGATCTCGATCGCCCCCTCCAGGTCGATCTTGAAGAAGCTGGAGCCGTTCCACCGGGCCGCGTCAGGCGTCCGCTTCACCACGCGGTCGCTCTTTTGAACCCTGAGGTCCACCGCTGCGGTCACCTCGAGGTCGGTCGTGGCTCCGGAGGCTGTATAGCTCATCATGCCCTGAGCTGCGACGCGCTCGCCGGTGAAGATCAGCGCTGGGGCGGTGGTCAGCGGAAAGGCACTCTCGTTCCGGAGGCGGACTTTGTGGAGGACCTTCGGAACTCCGAGGAGGCGGGCCAGCTCCGCATCGCGGCCCGTGCCCGAGTGCCTGCGCACCTCCGGCGGCGGAAGGAAGGGAAGGTCGAGCGTGAAAACGTCCTCGTAGGGGACGGTGCACTCGGCGATGGGAAGGACCATGCGCTCGTTCCTCTTCAAGGTGATGTTCCGCACGGTGAAGACGAAGAGGTCCTCGTTGCTCCCCGAGGTCATGGGGACGGCGCCCGCGGAGTCCCCGGGCGTCCCGGCCTGCGCCGAGCGGTGCTCGCCCATGCGAGCGACCTGAGTCAGGATCGCGCTCGAGAGAGCGCCGGGCGTCTGAGTCCCGTCTTGAAAGTAGCGAGAGAGCCGGGCCAGGGATTCCTGGAGGGCGGTAGGGTCGGGCGTCTCCTTGAAGACGATGGTGGGGACTCCGACCACCAGGTTCAGCGTGGCGCCTTCGAGATCGACGATCTCGTTGAGGATCGTGGCCTCGAGCTGGATGAGGGCCTTGCCGTTCCTGTCCAGGCGGACCCGGTAGCTTGGAATCCAGCGGATGCCGCGCTGGAGGTAGGCCATCCCTACGCGGGCCGAAGCCGCGGGCTCCTCTCCCTGCCAGTCGAGCCTCAGGGTCAAGAGGTTGCGGACCTCATCGGCGGAGAAGGTCGAGCGCGGAGGGCTCTTGAAGGTCACGTCCATGATGCCCTCGAGCGCAGTTGCCTTCGTCCCCTCCTCCGTCTTGAGGAGAATGAGGACGCCCTGGCGTTGAGCGCGGACCGCGGCCGTCAGGGAGGCCGTCGAGTCGGGAGGCTGGTCGAGCGCGTCCCGATCGGGATCGAGGATCGCAAGGAGAGTCGCGGGAAACCTGGTCCCCCGCTCGTTGAAGATCCCCTCGGCGCCGATGTTCGCCTGGAGCAGCTCGAAGAGGCTCGAGGCGCCCCGCTCGGCGCGAACCTTGCGTTGCCCGACCACCACCGAGGCGAGCTTGGCCTTCGGATCGGCGGAGAAGGGCCAGAAGGTCCCCAGGACCGGCGCGGGCAGTGTGTCGAGGAGAACGTTCCCCGCTCGGTCAACGGGCAGAACGCTCTCGTGGAGGAGGAGCGCGTGCCCATCCTTGAACACCGTGACCTCGCGAACGGGGAGAGTCGAGATCGCGCCCTGGGGCGCGGGCTCTTCCGCACGTGAAAGGCCATTGAGGACAAGAAGGAGGGAAAGCGCGGGGAGCCGGGAGCGGGGGGGCTGCATGGTGTTTCCTCGAGGAGCTCGCCTTGAGTCGGAGGGTCGTCTCTTTGCACCGAAGAGTACCGGACCTGGCGCCCGCGGGCTGTAAAGGCCCTGTAACTTGCCCCATGCCCTGGATGTATCCTACGAAGCCGCTCGGCGGAACTTTCCACCCGAAGGGTTTCACGACGAGGTCCGGATCGACCTCCACCTTCACGCGGGAGCGTCGGCTTCGCGAAAGAGAATCGTGGCGATGATCACCCGGCCCGACGTGGAGCTGCCGGAAGAATCGCTCGTTGAACGGAAGCTGCGGCGGCCGGCGGCGCTGGGCAAGGTCCGGTTGGGCAAGAGCACCCGCATTCGGCCTTACCGTGTTCCTCGAGGGGAAGGTCTATCGCGACAGGTCCTTGCCGATCGCGGCATGGTCTCATCGTTCACCGACGGAGCAAGTAGACGATGATGGCCCCCGCGGCGGGCACGTCCCCCTCGGGGCTCCGGAGCGCCGAGACGACGAGCCCGCGACCGCGGTTCGGACCGAGCGCCTCTCCCGCCTGGATGTGCCACCCGAGCCATCCTTCCGGGCGGTCTCCGGCGACATCGACGATGACCTCGCCGCTCTTCCCGGAGCGGACCTCGAAGCGACCGGCCTTCTCGAGCCCCGGTGCCCCGTGCCACGGAGCGCCGACCGCCACATCGCGTATGCCATCGCCGTCGAGGTCCCCCGCATCGGCGATCATGCGCCCGTAGAGCTCGCCCGCAGTCCGCCCGGTCCAGAGGTGAAGCCGCTTGCCGCTACGGCCCGAGAAGACCGAGGCCTCCCCGGTGCGGGTCGCGGGCTCTCCGGGCGGGGCCCGGCAGGGCGCGCCGATCCCGACGTCCTCCGTGCCGTCCCCATCGAGGTCGCCGAGCGCGCAGACCACCTGCCCGAACTCGCCGTCGGGGATGGTCCCGTGCCATGCCCGGACGACGCGGCCGTCATCGACCGAGAGCGCGTAGACCGCGCCCGTGGCGGCGCCCGCCCCCGGCGCCTTCGCCGACGGGGCGCCCACGAGGACCTCGGCCTTGCCATCGAGGTCGTGGTCTCCCGCGCGGGAGACGTGCCAGCCGAAGAGGTCGTTCACTCCCGGCGAGACGAGCGTGCGGAGGGTGGAGCCATCGCGTCCCGAGAGGACGTGCGCTTTTCCCGGCGCGTTCGTCGCCGTGGCGCCGGCGATGATGTCCTCCACCGCATCGGCGTCGATGTCCCCCAGCAGCGCGAGGTGCCAGCCGAGGTTCAGGTCGGGCTCGCCCTCCCGCCGCCAGATGACGCGCCCGCTTCGCGGCGAGAGGGCGCTCACGACGCCGCGGTAGGTCCCGGCGATCCGGCCGTTCGGGGCGGATGCGATCACGTCGGGAAAGCCGTCGGCATCCGCATCCGGGCCCAGGAGAGCGGCCTGCCCGAAGAGCGCTCCGTCCACCTCGCCCTCCCAGCGGGCGAGCCTCCGCCCGCCGGCGGTCGACCACACAGCCACGGTGCCCTCCTGGCTCTCCAGGAGGTCCGTGAAGCGCGCGCCGGCCACGATGTCCGCGATCCCGTCCCCGTCCGCATCCCGGGGGGCGCCGAAGCGGAAGCCGAGCTCCCCCCGGGGGGCATCGCCGGGAATCCGGAGCGCCTCCTCGAGGACGATCCCGGGCCGGGCCGGCGCTTCCGGCGCCGATGTGCAGCCGTGGATGCTCGCGACGGCGAGAACGGCGAGGGGGCCCGCGAGCCGGCGTGCGGAGCGCGGGCCCACGCTGTCCTACGACCCGATCACTTGTTGCAGCAGGCGACCCAGCGCGACGCCTGGCAGTGGTCCTCGATGAGCTGCAGCTCGCTCAGCGTCCCGTCTTCGTTCAGGGTGACGAACTCGCCGAAGGTCGCGATGTGGCCCGTCTGGTAGGTCCAGTCGATGTTCTCCCGGCTCGGGTCGTTGCACTGGCGGGTGCCCGCGACGCCATCGTTGACCGACCAGAAGGTCGTGATCGCGACTCCGTTCTGGTCCTCGGCGCCGACGAGCTCGCCGGCCGCGGCGGCCTTCTGGAGGTCCTCGATCTTGCACACCTCGCTCCCGGGGAAGAGATCATTGCAGAGCGTTTGGGCGCCCTCGAGGCCCACGACCCCGGCGTACATCCACCGCCCGCGCGTGCGTATGAGCGAGCCCGCGTAGGTGCCGGTCGAGGTCTCGCACACGTCGCCGACGCCGTCCGAATCCGCATCCTCCTGGCCCGGGTTCGCTACCGAGGGACAGTTGTCGCAGGCGTCCCCCTTGTCGTCCCCGTCCCCGTCAAGCTGGTCCTGGTTGGTGTCCGACGGGCAGCTGTCGCAAACGTCGCCGACACCATCCCCGTCCCTGTCCTCCTGGCCGGGGTCGCTCGCGGCGGGGCAGCTGTCGCAGACGTCCCCCGCCTGATCGGCGTCCTGGTCCGCCTGATCGGCGTTGGCCACCGTCCTGCAGTTGTCGGTCGTGTTGGGCACGCCGTCCTTGTCATCGTCTCCGCCCGTGTTCTCGACCGGCTCGGGCAACCCGCCGAAGAGCCAGTTGAGGACCCGGACCCCGTCCGAGAGGTCGATCTCCTCGTCGCCGTTACAGTCGCCGTTCGTGACTCCCAGCTCGATCCCGGGGCAGAACGGGGCCGGTGCGGGGCCCCCGGAGAAGAGGAAGTTGAAGATGAAGACCCCGTCCGAGAGGTCGCGCGTACCGTCACCGTTCGAGTCGCAGTTGCGCTGGGCGCAGTTCTCCTGCGCGCCGGCGTCCGGGGACGCGAGGAGGGCGGCGGCGAAGAAGGCGGATGCGGCGACGAAAGCTGTGTGCGTCATGTCAGGTCCTCGCGGAAAGAGTAGCCATGGTTCCTCGAAGTCCGGACGACGTGCGACCCGGAACTCCTCCCTTACCGGGCCCAAGTCTAAGCCCTGAAGGCGGCTGGCGATAGGATCGATCCCGCCCGCCAGGCACGCTCGATCCTCTACTCCGCATCGTCCCGCCAGTCCACCTCCGCCACGCGGTCCGTCGCGAGCGACAGGTAGGCCGCGTCCACGACCGCCACCGCGTTCCGGGCATCGAGCGCGGTGAGAGGCGGGGGTGCCTCTCCGCGGAGGGCGCGGACGAGCGCGAAGTCGATCTGCCCGAGCCGGACCGGCTCGTCGGGCTCGTGCGCTCGGTCCGGCTCGCCGCCCCGGCGCTCGATCGCCCAGCGCCGCCATGCCCCCTCGCGGATCCAGTACCCCCCCTCGATGTGGGCTTCCGTGCCGTGGATGTCGGCGAACATCCCGGCGGAGAACCCGCCCGGGCCCCGGTGGTTCGAACCCGCCGTGAAGCCGAGGAGGCACGACACGATGGCCCCGCTCTCGTACTCGATCGAGAGCGAAGCCGTGTCCTCCGCCACGGCGTCGCGAGTCGCGACCAGTCTTCGCCCGAAGGCGTGGACCCGGCGGGCGCGGCCGAAGAGAGCGTTCGCCAGGTCCGCCACGTGGCAGCCGCCGTCGATGAGGACGCCGCCCCCGGACAGCTGCTTCGTGCCCTTCCAGTTCCCCGGGGCCTCGAGCCTCGCGAGCTCGTCCGTGAACCAGCGGAACGACCCGGCGATGAGCCTCCCGGCCCCGCCGGCGCGCACCCTCTCGATGGCGAAGCGGCAGAAGAAGTCCTCGCGGAGCGAATGCGTCACGAGGAGGGCGCGCTTCGATGACCGCGCGGCCTCGAGCATGCGGTCGCAATCCTCGGTGGAGGTCGCCATGGGCTTCTCGCAGATGACGTGCTTGCCCGCGCGGAGCGCCTCGACGGCCATGGAGACGTGGAGCGCGTGAGGGGTGAGGATGAGGACCGTGTCGATCTCGCTCGAGGCGAGGAGGAGCCGGTAGTCCGAGACGCCAAGGGGGACGCCGTGCTTCTCCTGGAAGGCTCTACGGCGCTCCTCCACGGGCTCCGCCACGCCCGCGATCGCGGCTCCCGCCGCGAGGAGCCCCTCGATGTGCCTCACCGCCACCTCCCCCGCTCCGACGATCCCTATGCGCATGGCTTCCTCTTCGTTCAGGCGCCCGGCCGCAACGCCGCGCAGACCGCGGCCAGGAACGGCAACCGCTCCAGCATCCACCCGTCGAGCTCCGGTCCGTACGCGGCGAGATGCAGGCCCTTTCCCCCCTCGGCGAACGCCGACTCCGAGAATGCATACCCGATGTACTCATCCGCGAGCGTCCATAGCGCCACCCTGCCGGCCCCCGACCTCGACAGGGCCGCGGCGCAGATGCGCGCTCCCAGCGCCGCATCGATCTCTGCCGGCGCCGCGAGGATGACGAGGTCTCCGAGCCTGAAGCACTGGAGGAGCGCGTCCTCGGGGTATTGCTCCGCGATGGAGCGGCCGACGAACGGGACCGGCCACGGGCGACGGGGCGGGAGCCGGACCCGGGCGCGCACGAAGGCCATGTCCGGCTCCGCCTCCGCGGAGGCCGCGGCCCTGGCCGCAAGGCTCTCGATCTCCGACGCCAGGACGCGCCCGATCCTCTCGAGCCGCTCTTCCCATCCGACGGCCGCCTCGTCTCCCGGCGCTCCGGCCGCCAGGTCCGCCGACGCCCGGTTCGCGAACAGGGCGACACCGCCGAGGCTCCTCTCGAGCCGGCGCGAGGTCGCACCCGGGTAATCTCCGGATGTCCTCCTCAGGTAGAACGGGATCAGCGTGGGATGCGCGCCGAAGCTGTACCAGAGCGCGATGGGGGACCCTGCCGCCGCGGGCCCGGCAGCCGGCTCCCGGAGGAAGAGAGCGAGGTCCATGGCCCTGTCCGGGGGGATCGAGGGTGCCCGCCGGTTGAAGCTCACGAGGCGGCCCGCCGTGGGGCCGATCTCGCCGGCCGCCCGCGCGAAGCGGCAGGGCTCGAGAGCGGCTGCGGCGCTCGCGAGCGACTCGGCGATCCTTCTCGCGAGGTCATCGACCACGAGCGGATCGTAAAAGCCCGCTCCGAAGAGCTCTGCCGTGATGTTGTCGGCATGCGCTCCCGGCGCCGTGTGGGCGTGGGTGGCCCCGAGAATCCATTCGCGCACTCCCGAGCGGTGGAACTCCTCTCTCGCCTCGACGGCAGCCCTGAGTCCCGGTGGAACGAGGACGCGATCCACGGAGACGAGCCCCACCCGCGCCCCGTCCGCCTCGATGACGAGAGCGCGCGCGTAGAGCGGATCCCGCTCCGAGCGGAGGAGGAACCAGGAAGCTCCCACATACCCGGCCATGGGCACGGGAAAGGGGGGATCCACCGAGACCCTGGCCGCGCCTGCCCGTAGAGGGCCCCTCGCTGTCAGCGAGGAAAGGATCCTCGCCGGCTCCTCCCGCCACCCAGGGGATGGAAGGGGCTCGGTCGCGCAGGAAGAAAGGAGTGCGAGAGAGAGCACCCGGAGCGGCGGCCTCGACACGGAGGTGAGTCTAATCGCTTTCTGGAAGGCAGGATACGCGCCGGCTCCACGGCCCTCGAGACAGCGATGCGGCGCGGCCAGGGCTCTGGCACGGCTTGTGCAAAACACATCCAGTTCACAGAGAGCTTCAAGTCACAGCGAAAGGAGTCTTCCATGGATTACGAGCAGGGACGTCAAGCTGGCGAGAGCATGTTGGAGTCGGCCAAGAACACGGTCGACGATGTCCGCCACCACGCTCACGAGTACTACGAGCAGGGCAGGGAGAAAGCTCGCGATGTGAAGCGGAGGATCGAAAGCGACATCGCGGATGCGCCTCTGGCCTCCGTGAGCGCCGCGTGCGCGATCGGACTCGTGCTCGGGGTGGGCATCGGGGTCCTGATCGGCTCGTCGATGAATCGATAACAACGAAAGCGCGGCTCGGCAAAGGCGACGCTTCCACGTGCACCGGCACGGGGGAGCGTCGCAATCTTTGCAGGCCCTCCCCGGGCGGATCAGAGCCGTGAACGCTTCGCCGGGTCCGGGGAGCTGACGGCGATCTCGAGCTCGCCGGGCCCGTAGGTGGCCTTCTCCGTCACGAGCCGGAAGCCGAGCACCCTTCGCTCGCGCGGCTCGGCATCCATGTAGCCGATGACCGTGGCGCTCACCTCGCGCCCGTCCTTTCGGCCCGGGTAGAAGTCGTGCCGGAGCCTCACGGCGCCGTCGAGGCGGATCCGGACCCTACCCCCTTCCGCGGAAAGCATCGTGGCGCGCAGGGACTGCTCGGTGATGCGGTCGGGAGAAGCGTTGTTGTTCTCCGTCTGCGGATAGAAGCGCGCAAAGATCAGCGCGGCGGTCTCGCGCGGGATGTCCCAGCTCGCGCCCGGGCTGAGCTCTCCCGTGAGGAGCGTGGAGCACCGGGGCCCATCGAGGACGATCCAGTCCTCGGAAGGTATCCCGTCCCAGGATGCGCCCTTCTTCCCCCGCGCGATGAGGTGGAGGACGAGCGAGCCCTCGGGTGTCGCCGAGGGGCGCGACTGCGGCCGGGGAGGGACGAGCGGCTTTCCGGGAGCCGCCGCCGAGCCGGAGGCGACGCTCTCGAGGAGCCCGATGAGCTTCTCCGTCTTCGCAGCCTCTGCAACATGCAGCGATCCCAGGGGCTTCCCGTCCGGCGCCACGATGTAGACGTGCACGGTGCCCGTGGAGAGGCCGCCATCGAGCGAGGCCCTGTAGATCCGGCTCCACTCGGCGACCTCGTCCTCGGGAAGCGCCCCGCGCTTCGTATAGTCCTCGTTCGAGGTGTAGACGGGAACGTACCGGGAGTTCAGGAGCTCGACGACGCGCGGGCTCGAGAGCGGACCCGCTCTCATGGCGAAAGCGCCCCCTCAGCAGCGTCCGACGGCCATCCTCCCGTCGTGGGTGAAGAGGAAGAGCGGCCGACCGCTTTCCCGGGATAGGCGCCGCCCTTCGCGGATGTCGCGCGCCCAGCCGATCTCGTCGAAGCGCCGCTCGTCGGGCGTGGGGGCGAGCTCCTCGACGATGCGGTCCACCGTCGCTCTAGGGTCCGCAGGGGGCGCTGGCCCGGGCGCGGGCTCGGCGGCGGCAGCAAGGCCGCCCAGGAGAATCGTCACGACGCTCGCCCAGATGGGCTCTTCCTCGTATCGACGCCTTCTCATGGCTCTTCACGGTGACGGAAGGGGAGTCGATGTGCAACCAGAAAAGCCTCCGCTCATCGTGGTCGTCCCCGGGTCTGCGTGGGACAATCGGCCCCGGTTGCCGGAGAACGGTTTCGTGACGAGGCTCATGGAGGTCGAGAAGATGCGATCGAGAAGAATGCCTCCTGCTGTCGTCCTCGTACTCGCTGCCGTGGCGGTCTCCGCGCCGCGGGCGCCTGCCGCCGATGGCGCGGGGGCGGGCGCGACCGGCTCCTTGACGCTCATCCAGACGGAGTACCTGAGCCCCCTCGACGGCAACGTGGTCCAGGTCCTCTTCGGCCAGCTCGCTCCGGTGAGAGGGGTCACCGTCCTCGTCGACGACATCTCGATCGGGGACTTCGACGTCGTCGAGGGCTCCGTCAGCGTCCCCTTCCTGGACTCCGGGCCGCACACGTTCCGCGCCGAGACCACCTCCCCCGAGGAGCCTTCGTTCGCCGAGGGAACCTTCTTCGTCCGCGACACCCAGCCCTTCGAGGATCCCACGGGCCTCGTCTGCGAGGGCAACGGCCCGAGCGAGGAGGGGACCTGCAAGGCTGTCCTGCGCTGGACCTTGCCCGCCGACCCTCCGGAGTTCTTCTGGGTGCTTCAGGACACGATCGTGACGGATCGGGACCTGCCGGCGACGGAGACCAGCGCGGTCTTCGAAGGGGTCACGGCCGGGGAGCACATCTTCGGTCTCCGCGGCCTCGAGACGGCCGAGCCCGGGCTGGCCTTCTACGCGGGTCCGATCATCGAAACGGCCTGCAACGTCGCGTGCGACGGCGCCGCGTGCCGGCCGCCGTCCGCGATCAGTCTCTGCCAGTCGGGCTACGGCACCGGCGGCGGGGCGGTCCGCGTGGAGGTCCTCCCGGGGGGCGACTATCCGGGCGGCATCGACATCCTCGTGGGCGGGAGCATCGTGAAGAACACCGCCGTTTCACCCGGGGGCCGCACCGTGGCCTTCGTGCCGTCTCTTGCGAGCGGCCCGCTCACCCTGTCCCTGCGGGGGGCTTGCGCCGACGGGAGGGACACCGCCGCCGTGGACGCGGGGATCACGCTACTCGAAGAGAGCCCTCTGCCCGCACCGGTGGAAGGCGGCGCGCTTGCCTGCGAGTTCCAGGCCGGGCAGGGCCTGACCGCAACCTGGAGGAACGTCTTCCCCGCCTCGTTCATCGACGTCCACCTCGTCTCCGCGGAGACGACGCGCCTCGTCGCCACGGTCCCCGGCGGAACGGAGTCCATCCTCATCCCCGGGGCGGCTCCGGGCGACACGGTCGCGATCCAGGCCTTCGCGGACGTGGGCGGTGTCTGCCGCGGCTCGCCGCTCGCGACCTGCCCCCAGTCCGGTAGGCGCTTCCTGAGGGGGCTTTGCAGCGGCGCCGGGACCTTCCCGTCGATCTCGGACGGAGTCTTCACGCTCAACTTCCTCTTCCTCGGGGGGACTGAGCCTCCCTGCCTCGAGGCCTGCGACACGAGCGGCGACTCGAATCTCGATATCAGCGACGCCGTCCTTCTCCTCAACTTCCTCTTCCTGGGCGGCCCCGCGCCGGCGGGATGGGATACGAGCGGCGGAGCGCCGGTCCCTGCTTGCGAGATCGGATCCGAGGAAAACTGCGTCGCGGCCCACTCGGCCTGCCCCTGAGATTCCCCGCCGACCGGAACGGGGTCCCCCGGCCCCTGTAGGCTCGGCGAAAGGCCAGCTTGGGAGCTACGCGGGCCGTGACTCGCCGACCGGAACGGGGCCCATTTTACCGCGGCGCGGGGTCCTTGCAGCCCAGCTCGTCGACCGTCGGATCGATGCCGCGCTTGTAGGGCCCGGGACGCTGCGGAGGCCTTCCGTGGTTGAACAGGAAGCCGAGCAGGGAGATCGCATCCGAGATATCCAGCTCGCCGCTCTCATCCGTATCCGCCGAGTCGTCGCAGGGCAGCTGCCTGAAGCTCAGGAACAGGTTTCCGAGCAGCGCGACGGCATCGGAGATGTCTATTTCCGCATCCCCGTTGGCATCACCCCTGAGGAAGGTGGGGACGACCGCGAACTCGAGGGTATCCTCACCGATCTCCGCGATGAACGAGCTCGCTGAGCCCGCGAGGTCGAGGACCCCGATCCTGGAGCCGTTCCACACGATGACCTCGAGCTCGGGATCCGCATCGAGCCGCGCGGGCACGAGGATGTCGTCCGGCATGAGGGGCCATTCACCGATGGTTCCCTCGAGGATCTTCACGACCTGGAAGCCGCTTTCCGGCACGAAGCGGAGCACGGCGACACGGAGGCCATCGTGGACGAGAGCGGCATCTCCCGATCCGTCCCCGAGGAAGGCTCCGACGAGCACCGACTGACCGGCCCCGAGCGCCCAGGGCCCCGGGACCGCTCCCCGGTTCACCGTCAGGAGGGCCACGGTGCCCCGGCCGGCGTCCCAGCCGAGCGTCGCCCAGGCGTCCCCGGACGCGACGAGCACCTCCATGCCTCCTCCGGCGACGAGGTCCCCGAGAAGCACCTTCTCCTTTCCGGTGAGATCGAAGGTCCCGTCGATGCTCCCCGATGCGGCCCAAACCAGGCGCGGCGCCCCCTCGATCCAGCGCACTACCCCCAGGCGCGAGGGGCGCTGGATCAAGAGCTCCAGAGCGCCGTCGCCGTCCATGTCCGCGCGCTGGATGCAGTCGTCGGGGGCAATGGGCCATGGCGGCAATCCGTTGTCGGCCGGTATCACGTAGCCGTCGCGGCCAATGGGCCTCACGCCGGGGTCGCTCGTCGGCCCCAGCACCTCGATGAGCGCGCTCGAGCTCGCGATGAGGAAGGTCTGCCCGCCTCCCATCATCTCCCGTCCGGGCCGCACGTTCGCCATCTCCCCGCCGGTCCACTCGATCATCCGCCCGCCGCTCGTCCACGCGGTGATGATCTTCGCATCCTCCTCGCCGCTCGCGGAGAGCACGGACACCTCGATGCCGTTCGTCACGGTCATCTCGACGTGCGGTGAACCGGAGAAGCGCACGGGGAGGAAGCGATCCGAGATGCCGATCTTCCAGCCCTCGGTGGACGCGCCCTGGGGGACCGGGATCCTCACGTCCTCGAACCAGGCGAGCTTCGGGGAGCCCGAGTTCCAGTCGAGGACGGCGACCTCCGTGCTCCGGTGACAGAACACCATCTCCCGGCCGACTCCAAGAAAGTCACCCGACATGAATTCCTGCCCCGGGGTGATCTCCCAGTTCCCGACCCACCCGCTGCGAACGGCTCCCGGATCGATCGCGAGCGTACCGCCCGCGGACATTGCCCAGGCCGCCTCGTCGCCTCTGAGGAGGAACACATCCTGGTCCCCATCCCCGTCGAAGTCCCCGAGGACGGAGCTGACCTCGCCGCGTCTCCTGCAGACCATGCCGCAGCCGGCGTAAGCCCTTCGCCCGATGCCTGCGAACCCCGAGCGGGCCAGCTTGCCCCAGTCGTCATGGTCCGTGTGCGCCCGTGCATCGAGCTCTCCGTTATCGTTCAGGTCGCGGCTGATCGGCCCCTCGCCGAGGAACCCATCGTCGTTCCAGTCGACGTTCGAAGGGAACGCCTGGTTCTCGAGGCTCCGGAGGCCGAGGCATTCGAGGAGGTGTTTCGAAGGCAGATCACCCATGCCTGCCGACTCGTCCAGCGCCGTCTCGTAGAGGGGAACGCGAAGCTTGCCTCGCGAGAGATCCATGACGGGAATGCCGTCCTGGATGTCCACCCCGCAATGCTGGTAGCGGTAGTTCATGATGCTGGGGTAGTTCGGCTTGTAGTTGTTGTTGTCCCAGCCGACGCCCAGGATCGCCCCCCCGTGGCCGAGCCCGAAGGCGTGCCCGAGCTCGTGGAAGAGGCTCACGGAGTAGTGGTAGCGCGCCAGCTCCGGGGAGATGTCCGGCGCAGGCTTCCTCGAGATGCAGACGACGTGCACTCCGGAGGCGATGAGCTGATCGCGGCGTGCGAGATCGTCCTCGAAATCGTCGGCGAAGGAGCGGCTCGTCACGGGCTCGGTGCGCTGCTCGGATACGGGGCGACCGGCCTCCACGATCACCGCGTAGTAGAAGAGATTCCTGCGGGAAGGGCGGAAGAAGCGGCCTCCCATGTAGACGTCGTAGAGGGAGAGCTCGCCCGAGCCGGGGCCGCACGTGGGACGCGCCGGGAAGACGGACTGGTAGGGAATGACCTTCTCCGTGTCCGGCTCGTCGTGGAACTGGTCGAGATCGACATCCGGCTCGATGAGGTGCTCGGGGATGAGGTCCTCGATTCCCGCCCCGAGGTCGAAGTGGATCTCGATCCCGGTGCCCGACCTGCGGAAGGCGCGCTGGATGTCCGCGGCGGCCTGATAGGCGATGACCGCGCTCACCTGCGCCGAGGCCTCATCCGTGGTCATCCAGTCGATCTCGACGAAGACGTCCTTGCGGAGCGGGCTCGCTCCGTAAGCCGGGAGGGGCTCGAGCCGCCCATGGCTCTCGAGGCCGTTCACCTCCCAGCCATCGAGGAGTCCATCGCCGTCCGTGTCCGGGTGAGTGGTGAGGGTCCCGATGGCCCTCTCCTCGTCATCGGAAAGTCCGTCCCCGTCCATGTCCACGGGTACGCCCGGGGGAGCGGGCACGACCTCGCCCCCGGCTCCTTCGGGCTCCGCGCCTACCGAAAGCGCAGAACCGGAGCAGAGAAGGAGCGCAAGAAGTGCAACCTTGCCCCCTCGGCAGGTATGCTTCACCGCTATGGAGTCTGGGAGGGTGACCTTCGATCCCCGGAATATGCAAATCATTGTAACAGCGGAACTAAAGGCAAACAACAACGCTTCCGGGCTCATCCTGGCCTCGGCCTCGCCGCGGCGGCGCGAGATTCTGTGCCGGCTCGGAGTGCCCTTCGAGGTCGAGACGGCACGGGGAGTGGACGAGGAAGCCGTCCGCGGCGAGGGGCGCACGGTCGCGATGCGGCTCTCGACCATGAAGGCGGAGTCGGTCCGGGAGGCTATCTCGCGGAGGGAGACCGACTCGAAGCCGATCGTCCTCGGAGGAGACACCGTGGTCGCTCTCGGAGAGGATCCCGGCGATGTCCTCGGGAAGCCGGCGGATCCGGACCACGCCCGCGAGATGCTCCGGCGCCTCTCCGGCCGGGCGCACACCGTCTGGACGGGGGTGACCGTCATCCCCGAGCGCGGGGATGCGCTCGTCGAGGTGGAGGCGACACGCGTCGTCTTCCGGAGCCTCTCCGAAGCCGAGATCGAGACCTACATCGCCACGGGAGATTTCGAGGGCAAGGCCGGCGCGTACGGTATCCAGGGCGCCGCCGTGAGCCTCATCGAGGGGTTCCACGGATGTTACTGGAACGTCGTGGGTCTTCCCCTCGAGCGCACCGCCCGGCTCCTCTCCGCCTGCGGACTTGTCGTGCGGCGAGGCTGCGAGTGTCCCTCGCACCCGCTCCAGCGGGGCGGCACGGGCTGCGGCCGACCTATACCTTGTCTTCCTCGGCGACGTGAGCCGTGAGCGCCAGCCCGGGCTGCGCCTCGCCTTCCAGGCGCACCGCGGGCTCGTGCGCGGCCGCCGGCGGGGAAAGGGCCGGCGGTGATGGGAGCGCCGGCTGGGGGCGGTGCGTGAGGTAGGTGTAGCTCCCCATGCCCTGCTCGTAGAACTTGAGGAAGCGCGCGGACTCCTCGAGCGTGATCCTCTTCTCGCGGAGCGCTGTCTCGACGTCCTTCCGCACTTTCCCTATGAGCTCGCTCGCGGAGTACTGGACGTACGAGAGGACCTGCTGGACCGTATCGCCCTTGACCACAGTGTCGACGTTGATGTTGCCGTTCTCGTCGAGGGAGACGTGGACCGAGTTGGTGTCGCCGAAGAGGTTGTGCAGGTCCCCCAGGATCTCCTGGTAGGCCCCCACGAGGAACGCCGCGAGGTAGTACTCGCCGTCGTCGCAATCGTGGAGCTCGAGGGTCTTCTTCACGTCCCGCAGGTCGATGAACTTGTCGACCTTCCCGTCCGAGTCGCAGGTGATGTCCGCGAGGATCCCTCTCCGGCGGGGCTCGTCCCGCAGCCCGTGAATGGGCATGATCGGGAAGAGCTGCTGGACGGCCCAGCTGTCCGGCAGGGACTGGAAGACGGAGAAATTGCAGAAGTAGGTGTCCGAGAGCTGGGCTTCGAGCCCTTCGAGCTCTTCCGGGACGAACTCGAGGTTCCGGACGATCTTGAGGATCTTCTGGGCGGCGTAGTAGTAGAGCCTCTCGCTGAGGCTCCGGAGCTCGAGGCTCAGGTAGCCGAGGTTGAACGAGTTGATGAGCTCATCGTAGGCCTGGACGGCATCGTGGTAGCTCTCGAGCAGGTTCTTCTTCGAGACGTCCTTACAGAGCGCGTGGAGGTCGTGGATGGGCTGGGGGTAGTCCTCGGGCAGCTCCTCGGGGATGTCCTCGAAGTAAAACTTCGACACTCCGAGGACGTTGAAGACGAGGACGCTGTGGTAGGCCACCGTTGCCCGACCCGATTCGGAGATGATGGTCGGGTGCTTCACACCCGCCTCGTCGCAGACGGTCTTCAAGCGGAAGATGACGTCGTTCGCGTACTCCTGGAGGGTGTAGTTGACGGATGACTCGAAGTTCGTCTGGGAGCCGTCGTAGTCGATGCCGAGGCCCCCTCCCACGTCGATGTACTCGAGTCCCGCGCCCGCGCGGGTGAGCTCCACGTAGATCCGCGCCACCTCGTTGATGGCGTTCTTCACGTTGTGGATGTTCGTGATCTGGCTTCCCAGGTGGAAGTGGAGGAGCTTGAAGCAGTCCTCCATGCCGCGCTGCTTGAGGATGTCGAGGATCTTGAGGAGCTCCGTCACCGTGAGCCCGAACTTGGACCGATCCCCGCCCGAGTGCTTCCAGCGGCCCGATCCGCGCGCCGAGAGCTTGACGCGCACGCCGAAGAGGGGGCGCACGTTGAGCTTCTCGGAGTACCTGAGGATCAGCTCGAGCTCGTTGAACTTCTCCACGACGGGGATGACGGTCTTGCCGATCTTCTGGGCGAAGACGACCATCTCGATGTAGTCGTCGTCCTTGAAGCCGTTACAGATGATCGGCATGTCGCTGCGGTGCGTCAGCGCGAGCACCGCGAGGAGCTCGGGCTTCGAGCCGCACTCGAGGCCGAAGCCGTAGGGCTTGCCGAAGTCGAGGAATTCCTCGACGACTTGGCGCTGCTGGTTCACCTTGATCGGGTAGACGCACGAGTACGAGCCCTTGTAGTCGTACTCCGCGATGGCTCCGGCGAACGCATCGTGCATCTCGCCGATCCGGTGGCGGAGGATGTCCGTGAAGCGGAGCAGGATGGGGAGCTCGATCCCGCGCTGCTTGAGCTGGTCCACGAGCTCCTTCAGGTCTATGGACTGCTCGGGGTCCTTGTAAGGGTGCACGGCCACGCACCCCCGCTTGTTGATCGAGAAGTAGCCCTTACCCCAGTTCCGGACGTTGTAGAGATCGCGCGCGTCCTGCAGGGTCCATTTTTCCAGCGGATCTCTCAAAGCGGATAGCCTCGCCTCCTCGATTCGTCCCCATCGGCATCCAAGGAATAGCTCGTCCCCTGAGGGCGAGCTTCGACCGGCGTTCCGGAGTCGCAATTCTGGAGATGGAGATCGGGAACTTCAAGAGTCTCCACCGTCTTACTCGCTCCCGTTCTTCTCCTTATCTTCTTCCTTTCCGGACCGGTGGGGGTCACCGGCCGGATCCAGGGTTCCAGGGTATATTCCTCCAGGCCCCCTTCCGGGCCCCCGTGTTTCGAGAACCATCTTGCTCGAGGAAACGAGATGGCCCGGGATTCGGAGCAAGGGGACACCGTTTCCGTTCCCCGGCTCCTCGCGCAGTGCCTCCTCATCTGCAGCGTCTTCTACCTGTGGACGTCGCCGGTGATCCAGCCCATCAAGATCATGGTCGTCCTCTTCCACGAGATGAGCCATGGCCTGATGGCCCTCCTGAGCGGAGGCCAGGTTCTCCGCATCATCATCACGGCGGACGAGGGAGGGGCCTGCGAGACCCAGGGGGGTATGGCGCTCCTCATCGTGAGCGCGGGGTACCTCGGAAGCATGTTCTTCGGGGGGCTCATCCTCTATCTCTCGCGGTTCCGGGGATGCGTCCCCGTGATCTTCACTTTCCTGACCCTCGTGGTCGCCTCGGCCATCGTGACCGTGCTCCACGACCCCTACTCCCGCACCTTCGCTACCGCGCTGGCGGGGTCGTTCGTCTTCCTCGGGCTCCTCTCCCCGGCCGTGCTGGGGGCTCTCGTCCTGAAGATCCTGGGGACCGTGAGCTGCCTCTATTCCATTTTCGACATCTACTGGGACATCCTCGCCCGGGGCTCCGCGGAGGCCCCCGCCGAGAACGACGCGGTAGCCTTTTCCCAGCTCACGGGATTCCCCGCGACGTCGGTGGGCTTCCTCTGGCTCGTCGCATCCGCGCTATACTTTGCGTTCGTGCTCCGGATCATGATCAGGGAAGCGCCCGGAGAGGCGCGCACGGCCCCGGCGGGGGCCTGAGATTCCGGCTCGCGGGGACTCGTCCGGCCGTCGAGCCGGGGAGCGAAGAACATGGATGCAAGGCTCCTGGTCGCATGCGGGTCCTGCCGCCGCCAGTACGACGTGAGCGGCATGAAGACGGGAGAGCACGTCCGCTGCAGGTGCAGCGCGATGGTGACGGTTCCAGCCGTGCGTCCCCACGAGGCCCGGGTGCTCCACTGCTCCGGGTGCGGCGGGAAGCTCCGGGATGCGGGCCGGCGCTGCGACTACTGCGGCGCCGAGATCACGATGAAGGAGAGGAACCTCGGGCCCGCGTGCCCCGAGTGCTTCGCCCGGCTCCCGGGAGGGGCCCGGTTCTGCTGTGAGTGCGGCCTCGAGATCGCCCCCGAGGCTTTGCGGACGGTCCGTGCGGGCGCCCGGTGCCCGCGATGCAAGGGTGATCTCCTCCAACACGAGCTCGCCGAGCTCGAGTACACGGAGTGCGCCGGGTGTGGAGGGATCTGGCTCGATCCGGGCTCGTTCGAGCACGTCGTCGAGACGAAGGAGGCGCAGGCCCTCCCGTTCCTGAAGGACTTCGTGGGAGACTGGAAGAAGGAGGCGGGGCCGCTCGAGCCGGTGCGCTATCTGGCCTGTCCCACCTGCAGGCAGATGATGAACCGGAAGAACTTCTCCGGGTCCGGGATCATTATCGATTACTGCAAGGGGCATGGGTTCTGGTTCGACGTCCACGAGCTCGAGAAGATCGTGAGCTTCGTCCGGTCGGGGGGCCTCGAGGCTGCGAGGAAGAGGGAGGTCGAGACCCTGAACCGGAAGCTCGAGGATGCCCGTTCGCGGACGACCAATGCTCCACTGGGGGGCTGGGGCCACACGGGCACCGACCCGTGGGGCGAGCCCGACTGGATCGGTGTGCTGGGCGCGGTCATCCGGATCATCGCCCAGTTCTTCCGGTAGGGCCCCCGATCCTCCATGCCCGAGGTCATCCAGAGCCGATACAAGCTCCTCAAGAAACGCGGGTCGGGCGGAACGGGCGACGTCTTCCAGGCCTACGACCTCCGGCTGAAGCGGATGGTGGCGCTCAAGAAGGCTCGCGATGGCACGCCCGAGGAACGCCAGAGGCGGAGCCGCCGCCTGATTCGCGAGGCGGAACACCTGGCCCGAATCCGCCATCCGAACGTGGTCACCATCCACGACATCGTCGACGAAGGCGGCCTGGTCGCCATCGTCATGGAGCTCGTCGATGGGATCCCGTACAGGAAGCTCTTCAAGCGGGGGCCGATCCTCGAGCACGAGTTCCTGCGCTACTTCCGCCAGCTCGTGGCGGCCCTGGAGGCGGTCCACTCGGCGTCCATCATCCACCGCGACGTGAACCCCCGGAACGTGCTCCTCCTCCCCGACGAGACCGTGAAGCTCGGGGATTTCGGGCTCTCGTGCGTCGCCGGCGAGGAGTCGCGGCCCGGCGGCACCATAGGCTACATGGCCCCCGAGGCGCTTCGGAAGGACCAGCGCACGGACTACGGGGTCGATGTCTACGGGCTCGGGTTCCTCGCGTACCAGTCGCTTCTCGGCGGCCCCATGTTCCTCAGGCTCTACGGCACGATC
>Ga0075420_100001706_pt1 | contig 18680 bp, 17 predicted proteins | sample SoiMetdeltSBSDD4_FD_75296 | JGI IMG/M metagenome (GOLD analysis project Ga0075420, IMG submission 75296) | Bulk soil microbial communities from a Populus tree surrounding site in Tennessee, USA - Soil MetaG P. deltoides SBSDD4 | ecosystem: Environmental > Terrestrial > Soil > Tree plantation... | reverse complement strand
TCCTGCGGTGGCGTCAGCGCTGCTGAGCTGCGCGAGGCAGGAGCCATCGAGGTGTACGCCGGCCCGGCGGAGCTGCGGGACCGGTTGCCACACAGCGCGATCGGGGCACTGCGACCGGATTCGCATTGACGACAGGCACCCCGCTGGCGGGGGTTGCAGATGATACTTTCCCCACGGCTGCGGACGGGCGCGTCGACCGGTCCGGCCGGCCGCCTGGCCGCGGTGAGCCATCTTCGGGTGCCGCCAGGAGCCCGCCCGGGAGGGAGACTGATGTCCGAGGAGGAGCTGCGCATCGCGGTGCGGAAGCTCCTTGCCGCGTATGACCCCGTTGCGACGCCGCGGGTGGAGTTCCGCGGTGCCCGGTTCGACGCCGGCCTGGCCTGGGTGCACTATCCCCTGGGGCTGGGTGGGTTGGGCGCGCCGCGGAGCTGGCAGGCGGTGGTCGACGCGGAGCTGGCCGAGGGCGGCGCGGTGGACGACGACTACCCGCGCACCGGCGTCGGCCTCGGCATCGCGGCCCCGACCATCCTCCGGCACGGCACCGACGTGCAGCGCCACCGCTTCCTCCGTCCGCTGTGGACCGGGGAGGAGATCTGGTGCCAGCTGTTCAGCGAGCCGGGGGCAGGCTCTGACCTGGCCGGACTCGGCACCCGTGCGGTGCGCGACGGCGACGGCTGGCTCGTCAACGGCCAGAAGGTGTGGACGTCACTGGCGCACGAGGCGCGGTGGGGCATCCTGCTGGCGCGCACCGACCCGGACGTGCCCAAGCACCGCGGGCTCACGTTCTTCATCTGTGACATGGCCGCCCAGGGTGTGCTGGTCCGCCCGCTGCGGCAGATCACCGGTGAGGCCGAGTTCAACGAGGTCTTCCTGACCGACGTGCGTCTCCCCGACGACCTGCGGCTGGGCGAGGTAGGCGAGGGCTGGGTCGTGGCCCGGACCACGCTGATGAACGAGCGGGTCGCCGTCGGGGCCCGCCCCGAGCCCCGCGAGGGTGGGCTCATCGGCGTGCTGGCCGACACCTGGCGGCGCCGGCCCGAGCTGCGCACCACAGGTACGCACGCCGAGCTGCTGCGGCTGTGGGTGGAGGCGGAGGCGGCGCGCCTGGCCGGGGACCGGCTGCGCCAGCAGCTCGGCGGCGGCCATCCCGGGCCTGAGGGCTCCGCGGCCAAGATCGTGTACGCCCGGCTCAACCAGCAGATCTCCGGCCTGGAGCTGGAGCTGCTGGGCGAGGACGGGCTGCGCCACGACGAGTGGACGATGAGCCAGATGCCCGTGGACTTCCTGGCCCGTTCGCCCGGGCACCGCTACCTGCGGGCCAAGGGCAACTCGATCGAGGGCGGCACCTCGGAGATCCTGCGCAACGTGATCGCCGAGCGGGTCCTCGGGCTGCCGGCCGAGCCCCGGGTCGACGTGGACCTCCCGTGGAAGGACCTGCCCAAGTGAGCGACCTGCGGTACTCCACGGTCGAGGAGGACCTGCGGGCCAGCGTACGGGCGCTCCTGGCCAACCTGGCACCGGTAAGCCGGACGCTGGCCCGGTGCGAGGCCCGCGAGGTCCACGACGCGGAGCTGTGGCGGGCCCTCGCGGTGGATCTCGGGCTGGCCGGGGTGGTCGTGCCCGAGGAGCTGGGCGGTGCCGGCGGGACCCTGCGCGAGGCCGCCACCGTGCTGGAGGAGCTGGGGCGGGCGGTGGCGCCGGTCCCGTTCCTGGGCAGCGCGGTGGTGGCGGCCACGGCCCTGCTCACCTGCGGCGCCACCGACCTCGTCCGGGAGCTGGCCGCAGGCGCCCGGACGGTGGCCCTGGCGGTGCCGTTCTCGACCCTGCCCCGCCAGCGGCTGTGCCCGACCGTCGACGCTGCGGGCGGTGCGCTCACCGGCACCGTGACCACGGTGGCCGACGCGTTCGCGGCGGACCTGCTGCTGGTGCCGGCCGATACCGGGCTCTACGCGGTGCCGGCGCGCTCACCCGGGGTCAGTCTCCACCCCGTGGTCTCCCTCGACCTCACCCGGCCGCTCGCCGATGTCGCGCTCACCCGCGCTGCCGGGCGCCGGGTCGCCACCGACGCCGAGCCGGTGGTACGGACGGCCCTCACCGCCGGTGCCGCCCTGCTCGCCTCGGAGCAGCTCGGCATCGCCGAGTGGTGCCTGCGCTCCACTGTGGACCACCTGGCCACGCGGCACCAGTTCGGCCGGCCGGTGGGCTCGTTCCAGGCGGTCAAGCACCGGTTGGCCGACCTGTGGGTGGACATCGGCCAGGCGCGCGCGGTGGCCCGCCACGCGGCTACCTGCGTGGCGACGCAGGACCCGGATACGCCCATCGCCGTCGCCGTGGGGCAGGCATACTGCTCCGGGGTCGCGGTGCGGGCCGCCGAAGAGTGCGTCCAGCTGCACGGTGGGCTCGGGTTCACCTGGGATCATCCAGCGCATCTGTTCCTGAAGCGGGCAAAGAGTGCGGCCTTGGCCTTCGGCACCGCCGACCGGCACCGGATGGAGCTCGCCGACCTGGTCGACCTGCCCCCGCCACGGCTATGACCAGCATCTGTCCGGAGGTCGACTCGCGGCCGTGGGGTCGCTGCGGGCGACCGGCCGGACCTGCATGATGGTCCCCGTGACAAGCGAGGAGCCCCCCACCGCGGCGTTGCAGGCAGCCGCGTCCCAGCCGCCGGCCCGGGCCGCCACCGCGGTCGAGGTGCGGTCCGGCTCGACCCGCGCCCTGGCCCGCCGCGACCGGCCGGTCGTGGTCGGCCGGGACCCGGCGTGCCACCTGGTCGTCGACGACCCGCTGGTGTCCCGCCGGCACGCCGAGGTCGGCTGGGTGGACGGTGCCTGGGCAGTACGCGACCTAGACAGCCGCAACGGCACATACCTGGCCGGGCGACGGGTGGCCACGGCGCCGGTCGCGCCCGGGGCCGAGATCCGCCTCGGCGACGCCGCGCGCGGTCCGGTGCTGGCGGTGGCCCCGGCGGAGACCGCGCATACGCTGGTCGACGAGCTCGCCCCTGCGGTGGCCGGGCGCACCCAGGCGGCCGAGTACGACGCGTCCGGGCGGGTGCGCATCGGGCGCGACCCGGCCAACGACATTGTCCTGTCCGACCTGCGGATCTCCCGGTTCCACGCGGAGGTGCGCCGGGACGCGTCCGGGTTCCAGGTCACCGACCTCGGCAGCCGCAACGGGACCTTCGTCAACGGCCAGCCGGTGAGCCGGGCGACGCTCACCCCAGGTGACATGGTCTCCATCGGCCGGCACGAGCTGGTCTTCGACGGCAAGCGGCTGCACGAGTACGAGGACACCGGTCCGGTGTCGCTCACCGCCGAGCGGCTCACCGTGGTCATGGGCAAGCAGGTGCTGCTGGACGACGTGAGCTTCTGCCTGGAGGAGGGCAGCCTGCTCGCCGTGGTCGGGCCGAGCGGCTGCGGCAAGTCCACCCTGGTGCGCGCGGTCACCGGGCTGCGTCCGGCGACCCGGGGCCGGGTCCGCTACGACGGCCGTGACCTCTACGCCGACTACGCCGAGCTGCGCTACCGCATCGGTCTGGTGCCGCAGGACGACGTGCTGCACCGGCAGCTCACCGTACACCGGGCGCTGCGCTTCGCCGCGGCCCTGCGCTTCGCCGACGACGTGCCGCGGCGGGAGCGGGTGGCGCGGGTCAACGAGGTGATGGAGACGCTGGGGCTGGCCGAGCGTGCCAAGCAGCGCATCGACACGCTCTCCGGCGGCCAGCGCAAGCGCACGTCGGTGGCCCTGGAGCTGCTCACCGAACCGTCCATGCTCTTCCTCGACGAGCCCACCTCCGGCCTGGACCCGGCGCTCGACAAAGAGATCATGGAGGAGCTGCGCGAGCTGGCCGACCGCGGCCGTACCGTCGTCGTGGTCACCCACAACGTGCTCCACCTGGACCTGTGTGACCGGGTGCTGGTGCTCGGCCAGGGCGGCAAGCTCGGCTACTTCGGGCCGCCGGACGAGCTGCTGGAGTTCTTCGGCGCCACCGACTACGCCGAGGTGTTCGCCGGGGTCACCCGCGACCCCGAGCGCTGGCAGCAGGCGTTCCGGCGCTCCGACCGGTACGGGCGCTACGTCGGGACGCCGCCGCCGGTGGAGACCGCAGCCGCCGTCGCGGGTCGCGCGGCGGCCACCGCTGCCGGCACTGCGCGGCCGGCCGCGCAGCTGGACCGAGCCGCGCAGCCCGATCGGGCCAGGCCGGGGGAGCGGACCGCGGAGCTGGATAGAGCCGGGCCGCAGGAGCCGGCCGCAGCGCCGGTTGCGCAGGCGGAGCCGGCCCGGCCGGCGGTGGGCCGCGCCGCGGTGCGCCGGGCGCCGCTAGGGCGGGTGCCGCTGCGCACACGTGCGCTCCACCCGGCAGCGCCGGTACGGCAGTTCTTCACGCTCTGCGCCCGGATGTTCTCGGTCATCGCGGCCGACCGCGGCTACGTGCTGTTCCTGCTCGGGCTGCCGCTGGCCCTGGCGCTGCTGACCCGCACCGTGCCCGGGGACAACGGGCTCGCCCCACCTACCACCCGGTTCAGCCTGGAGGCCCAGCGGCTGCTGGTGGTGCTGGTCGTCGGGGCCGCGTTCCTCGGCATCGCCGCCGCGATCCGCGAGATCGTCAACGAGGCGTCGATCTACCGCCGGGAGCGGGCCGTGGGCCTGTCGCCAGGGGCGTACCTGGGTTCGAAGCTCGCCGTCTTCACACTCATCAACACGGCGCAGGTGGTGGTCTTCGTCTACCTGTCGCTCCTGGGCCGGGGCACGCCAGCGGAGTCGCTGGTGATCCCGTCCCCGACCGGGGAGATCATGGTGGCCATCGCCCTGGTCGCGGTCACCGCGACCGTGGTCGGCCTGTGCGTCAGCGCGCTGGTGCGTACCACCGAGCAGACGACGCCGTTGCTGGTTGTGCTGGTGATGGCCCAGCTGGTGCTCTCCGGCGGGCTCTTCGAGCTGGACGGCGAGGCGGTGCTGGAGCAGGTGTCGTGGCTCTCGCCGACCCGCTGGGGCTTCGCCGCTGGCGCGTCTACTGTGGACCTGCTCAGCATGATCCCGTTCAAGGACTCGCTGTGGGCGCACGAGGCGTTCGCTTGGTGGCGCTCGGTCGTACTCCTGGTGGTGCAGGCGGCCCTGCTCACCGTCCTGGCGAGGCTGGCCCTACGCCGGCTGGAGCCCGGCCGGGGCTGACGCAGCGCTACGGCGGGCAGGAACCCGATCGGGACGGCACACCCTCAGCAGGGGCAGGCACCCACCTCAGCGCCTCAGGCGGCGCGGTGTCCCCGTGCGAGCGTGGCGAGCACGCGGCGCACGTCGGCGAGGGACACGACCGCGCTGTCGTCGAGCTCGGCGAGCCCGGCCTCGATGAGCTGCCGCATGAGCGTGGTGGCGCCGATGCCGCGGGCTTCGGCGGCCTCACGGATGCGCTGGTCCATGTCGATGGGCAGCCGCAGCGATCGGCTGACCATTGGTACGTCGGTGTCGGGCACCGGCAGGTTGGCTTCGGTACCTTCGGCGATGGCACCGGAGAGGTTCTGGTTGAGTGCTTTGGTCATCGACGGCCTCCCAGGTACTCGTCGAACATCGCGATCTCGTCAGGCGCCATATCGCGGGCTGCGACGATATCCCAGTCGTTGTCGTCGAATGTTGACTCGACGACGAAGACGACCAGGTGTCGCCCCTTGGTCGTGGCTCCGAACACCGCGTTGGCGTCCTCGTCTATCTGACGGGTAAGCCGGTGCCGGGCGTGGAGCGCCTGCCAGACTTCACCGGGTTCGACGCCGTACACAGCGATGTTGTATAGGCCATCGGAGGTGAAGCTGTATCGGTCTCGCACGGCATGAGCGTACCACGCCCGTGGTACGAAGCCTGACGTCCCATCTCGCCTGGTGTACCGCCAGTACCCTGTATCGACTCAGGTGCGGGCACAGCTTTCCGGCAACGTGCCGAGAACCTGACGAACTGCGTCTGTGAGCTGCCAGCATCGTCTCGTCGAGAATACGTACTGTCGCTTGCCACCGTTATGGGACCGGGGCGTTGCCACGACCTAGGGACCACCCTGGCCGCGTTGACGAGCATGGCGGTCGGGGCGTGTCGTGTCAACGGACGCGGTCGCGTGCCTGGGTGGGACGCGGCCGCTCGGGTTGGTGTGGTGGTTATCGGAGGCGTCGGTGTTCGGCGACGTGGCAGGCGGGTGAGCAGAAGCGGCGGGGCTGGCCGCGTTGGTCGAGCCGGTGGACGGGGCGGCCGCAGAACAGTCGGTGGCAGCGCACGACGACGCATCCGGGGTGGATGGTGCAGGGGCCCGGCGGGGTGTAACGATATTCGCGGCTGCTGTGGTTGTCGGTCATGTGGTGGCCTGCCCGTGGGTGGGGCGTTGGCGGCGTCGGTAGGAGTCGCCCTCGACGATGAGTTCGTGGCTGGTGCTGACGAGGCGGTCGACGGCGGACTGTGCGAGGAGAGGGTCGGCCATCATGGCCAGCCACTCGTTCGGTTCGCGGTTGGAGGTGAGCACGGTGGCTGCCTTGCGGTGCCGTTCCACGATCAGGCCGTAGAAGTCGGCGGTCTCGGTGGCGTCGAGCGGCTGAAGGCAGAAGTCGTCGATGATCAGCAGCTGGATGTGGGTGAGGCGGCGCATCTCGGCGTCGACCAGGCTGGGCGGGATCCTGGCGGTGCGGTCGAGCAGGAACACCAGCCGCGGCAGCCCGGCGTTGGTGGCCTCCCGGAACTCCAGCTCCGTGTAGGAGATCCCTTCCTCCGGCACCAGGGAGCCGTAGCGCCACCCCACCACCGCCACGTAGACGTCGCAGCTGCGAACCTGCTGCCGGCAGTAGGCGGCCGGCTGGCCCTCCCGGGCGACGAAGTAGCGCATGTCCACCGGCGACATCCCCGCCCGGGCCACCGCATCCAGCACCGCCTGCACGAACGACCGGCCAGCCGGGAAGCTGGCCAGCTCAGAGGTATGGCTGACAAATACCCGGCTCGTCCTCACGGTGCCACCCCCGTGTTCGTACGAAGCCGTACTGAACTGCTTATCCATATGTATTGCGGACATCGTACTGGTCATTGCCCTGGTCGGCTTGACTTACGTCCATATCGCCTGGCGCGGCCGCGAAGGCCCGCCGCCGTGACGGAACCGGCCGCGTGGGGTGAGATGGCCGCATGCTCATGTGGCGGCGCTGGTGGCGGTACGCGGTGGTGGGGGCCTGCGCGGTGGGCGTCGGGGTGGGGGTGACGCTGTCCTCGCGGTACCGCGCGTCGGACCTCTGGCCGGTGTGGGCCGCGTTGGCGGTCAGCCTGTGTGGCGCGGCGGCTGTGGTCTGGTTCTACGGCCTTCGCCGGTGGCGTGAGCTGTCGAGCGCATGGCGGGTCAAGGTCGGTGATGCGGTCTGGCCGACGCTGGCGGTGGTGACGGGTATGCTCGTCAGCCTCGCGTTCGGCGAGCTGACGTCCCGCAGCCCGGGGTCCGCCTGGCGGGGGGATGTGCTGGTCACTGTGGCGTTTCTCGGTGGTTCCAGCGCCGCCATGGCCATGTTCGGCGTGGGCGCCGTGGCGGCGAGGCTGCCGGCCGTTGGAAGGCGGCAGGAGCGAGCCGACCTTGACGGGCCCGCGGCCTGGCGGACGGCGGTAGATCTTGGCACGCTTCGGCGAACCCTGCGTGGCTTGGCCACGGCTCTCGGGTCTCTCGTCGCGCTGGCCACGCTTGCTCTCGGCGCGAGTGTGCTGATGACCGATGCCCCTCGGGAGACCGTGCTGGTGCTCGGTGCGGGCGGCTCGTTGGTCGTTGGGGTCTGCTACTCCCCGGCGGCGGTCGCCATCCGCAGGGCTGCCGGGCAGCTCGTCGAGGCGGCGTTCGCAGACGCCGCTCCAGGCAGCGCCGGCGAGCTTGTCGAGCAGCTGGAGCAGCGCGCCAAGCTGGAGCAGCTGGTGGGGGTTGACCGGACCTTGCTGGGCGAGCTGCAAGCTGCCATCCCGGTGGTCGGTCCGCTCCTCGCCAGCGCGTCCATCCTGCTTCCCACCTGACCGGGCGACCGCGCCGCGGGCAGGCGCCGGTGGGCGCCTCGCGGCTGGGCGGGGACGCCGGCCCAGGAGCCGCGGCGGCGACAGGAGCGGTCGGTCACCGGGACGGCGCCGCCGGTGACACGGCGGCGGCCTGCAGGATGGTCTGTTCGGTGTGGTTGCCGTCCAGGTCCCCGGCGCTGACCCGCAGCGACAGCGTCGCGCCAGCCGGCAGCCAGCCGGCGGCCAGCGTCGCCCGCCACAGCCCCGGCCCGTACCGGCTCAGGGTCACATCCGACCAGGTCGCCCCGGCGTCGGTGGAGAGCGACAGCGCGGCCGACGCGACCCAGCGGCTGCGGTCGTCGAGGCGTGCAGCCTCGACCTCGATGGTCACCGGCGCGGTCGGGTCGACCCGGCTGAGCGGGTCCACCGGCAGGTGCACCGCCACGTCGATGAGGGGCGCCGTCACCGAGGACTGCCGGCGCCCGGGCGGCGCCGAGACGAACGTCCAGGCCGAGTCCACCCGAGTCGACAGCGGCAGCGTGTCGGGCGCCAGCACCACGCTACGGGTGAGCCGGAACACCGCCGGCTCGGCCGGCACCGGGTGCCCGCCCAGCGGCTCGGACCCCTCGGCTAGCAGCACACCGTTGCGGTAGAGCCGGAACTCCCGCTGCGCGAACGCGTACGAGGCGATGGAGCCGCTGTGCGGGCCGTCGTCGACCAGGTCGTTCATGCCGATGTGCAGCGCGGTACGGGTGCGGAACGCGGCGGCGGTGGTCCGCAGCGGCGCCCGCAGCCAGCTATGCTCCACAGTGGACTCGGCCCGGTACTCCTGCGGCGCCTGGCAGAAGCTCCCGATGCCCGCCTCGGCCAGCACCAACGTGGCGCACTGGAACCAGGACTGGCCCAGGCCGGCGCCGATGTGCTCGACCCGGTGCACCGGTGCCGGGCCGGGCACCGGCTGGAGCACGGCGACGCTGACCGGGTTGACATCGGTGAAGACGTGCCGCGCCTCCCGGTAGTCCACCGGCCGCGCGGGGGCATGGTAGGCCGTGCCAACCCGGGCGGTGTCCCGGGAGCCGACCACATAGCCCAGCGACGCGGGGAAGCTCGGCCCGGCGAAGAGCAGGTCGTACGTTGCCATCCCGTCCGGTGTGGACAGCCGCCACTTGCTGCTCGCCTCCAGCCGGCCGTGGCGCACCGGCTGGGTCGGCTGGACGAAGAGCCTGCCGTCGAGCACGTCCTGCGGGCTCGTGTCGTACCCCACCACGTAGCTACGCCGGACCCGGTCCTGCACGGCGACGAAGACGTGCACATCGGTGGGGACGGTGTCGACCCCGGCCACCGCGGCCGAGATCGGCTCGGCCGACCTGGCGTCGAGCACCACCTCGGTGTCGCCGGCAACAGCCACCTCGGCCACGGTCGTGATGGCGACCGACGTGACCACCGCAGCCGGCCCGGGAGCCACCGTGTCCGCCCCCACAGCCACCGTGTCCGGCCTGACAGCCACCGTGTCCGGCCTGACAGGTGCCGCAGCCGGCCCGGCTGGCGCCGCGTCCGGTACCGGCTCGCCGTCCTCCAGGGTCGGGACGGCGGCGGTGACCGTATAGAAGCCGGGCGCCACCCGTACCACCGCCTCGCCGTCGACCAGCAGCACCGGGTCTGGTGGGGAGGCGGTGACGTCGGTCAGGCTGATGACCGTCGCGAGTGCCTCAACCCCGGTGGAGCCGTTGCGGTCCACACCGCGCAGGCGCAGCATGTGCCGCGTGGGCTCGTTCACCGCGCCGACCGGCACCCGCAGCACCGGGCCGCCGCCCAGCGGCGTGGCGATGATGGCTCCACTGTAGGCACCGGCACCGCCGAGCCCGGCGGTGAGCGTCACCGTGGCGGTCGCCAACCCGCCGGCCGGCAGCGTCAACCGAGCCGGAGACACAGCCAGCATGCCCTGCGGTGCCGGCCGTCCGTCCGGGCCGGCCAGGGCCGCGGCTAGGTCGACGGTGACGGCCGCCGGGCCGGTGTTGGCCAGCGGCAGCAGCCGGTCGGCCGGCGGCGTGCCCATCTGTGGATAGGGCGCCAGGCCGTACGAGAGATGGCCGCCAGTGCCGAGCAGTCGCTGGTCGATCGCTGGCCCGAGGTCCAGCCGGCCGGCGCCCCGCTCGAAGACCGAGCCGGGGCTGGGTGCGGCGGTGCCGACGAGCACCGCCTTGAGCATCGCGGCGGTCCAGCCCGGCCGGCGCTGTGCCAGCAGGGCCGCGGCGCCAGCCACCTGCGGGGCCGCCATCGACGTGCCGGACGCCCGGGCGTAGTACGCCCCGACCGGCTCGCCGAACGCGATGCCGCCCGCCCGGGCCGCGATGATGTCGACCCCGGGCGCGACCAGGTCCGGCTTGACCGCGTAGTCGCCCAGCCGCGGACCCCGGCTGGAGAAGTCCGCCACCCGGTCGCGGGAGTCGGCGGCCCCGACGGTGAGCGCGGCGTCCGCGGCGCCGGGCGCGCCGACCGTACCCGCTCCGGGTCCGGTGTTGCCGGCGCTGGCCACGAACAGCACCCCGTGCGAGGCGGTGAGCGCGTTGACCGCGAGGCTCATCGGGTCAAGGCCGGTGCTGGGCGTGCCCGAGCCCAGGCTCAGGTTGACCACCCGGGCACCGGCTCCGGCGGCCCACTCCATCCCGGCGATGACCGCGGAGAACGACCCCTGTCCGCGGTCGTCGAGCACTTTGCCGGAGAGCAGCCGGACCCCGAAGGCCACGCCCCGCCGGGCACCGCTGGAGGCGGCTCCGCTGCCCGCCACGAGCGAGGCGACGTGCGTACCGTGGCCGTTGCCGTCGGCGGTCGGGTCGTCGGTGAAGTTCTGCTCGGCGGCGACCCGACCGGCGAGGTCGGGGTGGCTCGGGTCCACACCGGTGTCCAGCACGGCCACGGCGACGCCCGCGCCGGACAGGCCCGCGGCCCAGGCCGCCGGAGCCCCGATCCGGGTCAGGTTGGCGTCGAGCGCTGTCGCGCGTACCCGGTCGTCGAGCGTTGCCGCGCGTACCCGGGCATCTAGCCAGACCCGCGCGGTGCCGGCCAGCGGGCCGGCGGCGAGCGACCCGGCGCGGACCGGCGCCCCGGCCAGGGCCTGGCCGAGATCCGCGGCGGCGGCCTTGGGCAGCGCCACCGCGCTCGCCGCGATGCTGGGCAGCGTGCGGGTGACCCGCAGCGGTCCGCCGCCGAGCGCGGCCGGCGCGGGACCGGCCGGGTGGCGCACGATCAGCGGCAGCGCCGGCGCGTGCCGGTCGTCGTAGCCGGCGCGGGCCAGCGCGGTCACGTCGAACAGCTGCGGGTCGAGCACTGCCGGCACCAGGTGCGCCACGTCGCTGGGCACGACCCGCAGCCCGCCCGGCGTATAGATGGTGTGGAAGCCGACCCGCCGCCCGGGCCACCGCGCCGGCGCGATGCTCGCCGCCTGCCGGTCGCCGTCCGGGCTCAGCGTGACCCGGTCGCCGGTCACCAGCGTCACCGTGACCAGGGGCCCGCCCGCCCCTGCCGGGCTCGGGCCGGGCGGGACGGCGCCGGCTGCGGGCGGCGGCAGGACCAATGCCACGAGTACGGCGCCAGCAAAGGCCAGCCAGCGGCGGGTACGCGCACAGCCCAGATCCATAGCCATCAGTAAGCCGGACCTGCCGCCAACCGTCAACGGCGCCGCTCGCGACGACCGGGAGATGGACCGGTGGTCACTCCTCCTGGAACACGTCTTCGAGCGACAGCCGGGCCCGGTGGCTGGTCAGCGGACCCCCTCGGCGAGTGCCACGACCGCGTCCACCACCTGCGGGCCGGCGAAGAGCGCCAGGTCGTTGTGGTCCGCACCGGCCACCGCAGTGACCTGCACCGGGCCGGCCGCCCGCTCGGCCACGGCCCGGCTCTGCTCCGGTGGCACGACCGAGTCGGCCGTGCCGTAGACCACCGCGGTCGGCACCGGCACCGCCGCCACCTGCTCGGCGACCGGGTACCGGTCGCGCAGCAGCAGCCGTACCGGCAGGAACGGGTAGTGCTCCGCGCCGACCGCGGCGAGGTCGGTGAACGGGGACCGCAGCACCAGGCCGCCCGGCCGGTGCTCGGTGGCGAGCTCGGCGACCACCCCGCAGCCCAGGCTCTCGCCGAAGTAGATGATCCGGCCGGCCGGCACTCCGGCCACGTCCACCAGGAAGTGGTACGCCGCCCGGGCGTCCCGGGACAGTCCGGCCGCGGTCGGGGCGCCGGCGTTGCCGCCGTACCCGCGGTAGTCGAAGAGCAGCACGGCGAACCCGGCGCCGGCCAGCGCCGCGGCGAGCGGGGCGCGCCCGGCGCGGTTGCCGGCGTTGCCCGGCGCGACCAGCACGGCCATGCCGCGCGGCGGCGCGCGGGGCGGCACCCACCAGGCGCCCAGGCGCAGCCCGTCCGAGGTGTCGAGGGTGACGTCCCGCGCGCCGGGGAGCACGCTCGCCGCGGTCGGGGCCGGGGAGCGGTCGGGCAGGTAGACCAGCCGGCGCTGCCCGAGCCAGGCCAGCACCAGGAGCACGACCAGTGCCACCAGCAGGATGACCACGGTTCGCCGCATGGCTACAAGTCAACCCCGCGCCCGTCATATATCATTGCTGATATGGCCGACGACCGCCTACCAATCCTGCCAGGCTTCCGGGAGATGGCCGCGCGCCGCGCGCGGGCACGCCAGGAGCTGCTGGCCGAGCTGGTCGAGCAGCGCCGGGTGGCCGGGCTGTCGCAGGCCGACGTCGCCGAGCGGATGGGCACCTCCCAACCGGCGGTGGCGCGGCTGGAGTCGGGCGGCGTCGACGCCCGGCTGTCCACACTAGAGCGTTACGCCGCGGCGGTCGGGCACCGGCTGGAGCTGCGGCTGGGCCCAAGCCAGACGAGGGGAGACCGTCATGGACATCCGGCTGGCCGCTGACCCGCCGCGGCACCTGCCGCCGCAGCCGCCGGTGCCGCCACCGCCGCCGGGCGGGGACCCCGCCCCGTGGCTGGAGGAGCGCCTGTTCGACCGGCGGGTGGTGCTGCTGTCCGGGCCGCTGACCCAGGCCGCCGCCACCCGTGCGGCAGCCGCCCTGCTCACGCTCGACGCGCTCGGCACCGACCCGGTGCGGCTGCACATCGGTGCCGGGGAAGGGGAGCTGACCGCGGCGTTCACCGTCATCGACGCGCTCGACGCGATGCAGGCGCCCGTGCAGGCGCTCGCGGTCGGCGAGGTGGGCGGGGCCGCCATCGGGGTGTACGCCGCGGCCGGGCAGCGGCTGGCCTACCCGCACTCCCGCTTCCGGCTGGCCGAGCCGAAGGTCGCGGGCGTGGCCGGCACCGCCGACGAGGTGGTCGCCGCCGCCGGCCGCTACCTGCGCGACCTCGAGGATCTGGTGCTGCGGGTGGTGGCGGCCACCGGGCAGCAGCGCAGCCGCGTCGAGGACGACCTCGCCGCCGGCCGTACGCTCACCGCCGACCAGGCCCGGGAGTACGGTCTCGTGCAGACCGTGCTCTCCCCAGGACCGCCGCGAAGCGGCGGGAAGGAGTGACGCATGGCGTTCCAGGTGGACCGGGTCCGGGCGACCTACCCCGCCCTCGCCGACGGGCACGCGTACCTCGACGGCGCCGCGGGCACCCAGGTGCCGGAGGCGGTGATCGAGGCCATCTCCAGCGCATACCGCGGCGGCATCGGCAACGTCGGCGGCGCCTTCCCGGCGAGCCGGCGCTCCGACGCGATCGTGGCCGAGTGCCGGCGGGCCGTCGCCGACCTCGTCGGCGGGCAGCCCGAGGGCGTGGTGCTGGGTCCCAACATGACCACGCTCACCTACCGCCTCGCCTACGCGCTCGCGGGCACCTGGCGCCCCGGCGACGAGGTGGTCGTCACGCGGCTGGACCACGACGCCAACGTGCGCCCGTGGACGCAGGCGGCGGCGCGGGCCGGGGCCCAGGTGCGCTGGGCCGACGTGGACCTGGCCAGCGGGGAGCTGCCCACCGAGCAGTACGACGAGCTGCTGTCCCCGCGGACCCGGCTGGTGGCGGTCACCGCGGCCAGCAACGTGCTCGGCACCCGGCCGGACGTGGCCGAGATCGCCAAGCGGGCGCACGAGGTGGGGGCGGTGGTCTTCGTCGACGGGGTGCACGCCACCGCGCACGGCCCGGTCGACATGGGAGCGCTCGGCGCGGACGCCTACGCCACCAGCGCCTACAAGTGGTGCGGCCCGCACATCGGCGCGGTGGTCGCCGATCCACAGCTGCTGGCCGGGCTGCGCCCGGACAAGCTGGCGTCCTCGCCGGACGAGGTGCCCGACCGGTTCGAGACCGGCACGGCGCCGCTGGCCGACCTGGCCGGCACGGTCGCCGCGGTGGACCACCTGGCCGGTCTCGACCCAGCTGCGGCCGGCACCCGCCGGCAGCGGCTGCTCGCCTCGCTCGCCGCCGCCGAAGCGTACGAGCTGGAGCTCTTCGCCGTGCTGGTGGACGGGCTGGCGCAGCTGGAGCACGTGACGACGTACGGCCGGCCAGCCCGGCGCACCGCGACGGCCTACTTCCAGGTGGCCGGGCAGGCTCCGGCGGCGGTCGCCGAGCACCTGGCCGGGCGCGGGGTGAACGTGTGGAACGGGCACAACTACGCCTGGGAGCTGACCGGCGCCCTCGGCATCCGCGACAGCGGCGGTGCCGTACGCGCTGGGCTGGTCCACTACAACGACCGCTCTGACGTCGACCGGCTGCTGGAGGGGCTGGCCGAGCTGGCGCCGCTGGCGAGCGCTGACCGTTCCCCAGCGCCGGGCCGGTCTACCGGCCTCGACCCGGCGGGGTCGGCACGAAGTGAGGATTAGAGCGCGGCTACCGCCCCATAACGTGAGGCCAACCGGACCTCCAGTGACCGGACCTCCCAGTGAAAGGCGACCGCCATGATCGAGCACCCGTACCTCGACTTTGACGGCGACGGTCACGGCGACTCGTACGACACGATCGTCGACCCGCTCGGCCACCACGCATTCCTCCACCACGATGTGCACGGGCACGTCGACGCGATCGCCTTTGACAGCAACGGCGACGGCATCGTCGAGAGCATGACCGTGGACTCCGACCACGACGGCACGCTGGACCACGTCCTCGACGACACCAACGGCGACGGCATCATGGACACCTCGAACCCGGCGGGCGGGTTCCCACAGCCGATCCAGCACCCGTGGATCGACTTCGACGGTGACGGCTCCGGCGACCCGTACCTGGCCTCCTCCCACGGCTTTGCGCAGTCCTACTACCACACCGACGGCTACGGTCACGTGGATGCGATCGCGGTTGACCACGACGTGGACGGCCTGATCGACGCGATGCTGGTCGACGCGGACCACGATGGCCACCTCGACCACCAGCTCACCGACACCAACGGCGACGGCGTCATGGACGCCTCGCAGCCGCTGTAGGCGGACTCCAGCGCGCGCCGGCCGCACGAGGCGAGCCCGGCGCGCGCCGGCATCTGGGTCGGCTTCGGGGTCAGCCCGGATCAGCCCGGCACCGAGCGCGGTCCCAGGACCTCGGCTCCCAGCGCCGACACCCGGCCACGTAACGCCCGGTCGGCGGTGACCACCGCCAACCGCCGGCCGGCACCTTCGCTGCGCAGCAGTTCGACGATCGCGTCGTCTCCCGACCCCGCCGCCGGGACCACTCGTACGCCGGGCGCATCCGGCACGCCCCGAGCCGCTCCCTCGACCACGAGTACGACATCGACCGGCGGCCCGAAGCCGGCCAGGCCGTCGCGGGCCACCGCCACCAGGCGGTCCCGCAGCCGTTGGGTGGCTCCCGCGCGGTCCCGCCACCAGCCGTCGGGCACCGAGCCGACCACGTTGGCGGCGTCCACAACGAGCAGGCCGGGACGCTCCGTCACGGGTCCAGGCTCTCACGCCCGCCGGCCCGCCACCGGGCGACGGCCGCTGGTCCCGCCACCCCACGATGACTCTAGATCATCTCGACTTCAGTGGAACTGGGGCTATCCAAGCGCGACTTAGCCCCAATACCAGTGAAATTGATTTGATCTTGGAGGCGTAACCGGCCGCCGCAGTAGCTGGACAGGTGGGCGGGGTACCGCCGCGCGAACAGACCCGTCGGCCGTTACCCTGCGGACGCCTCGCAGGTTCTGTGCGTGGTGGCTGGCCGTGGACACGCAGGCCATGGAGCACGGCGGCGGTGTGCCTGCCAGCACAGCCGAGGCGGGTCGCATCGACCGTAGCGGCTTGGCCTGAAGCGCAGCCGCCGCCGGCCTTTGGTCGCCGCCCGGCTTGGGCCGTCATGGGGCCTGGGTGTGGGCTTGGGTCGTCACCGGGCTTTGGCTGCCGCTGGGCTTGGGCCGTCGTTGGGCCTGGCCGTCGCCGGACTATGGGACACGGCGGGGCTGGCCGGGGAACCCATACCGCAGCGGGCGGTGGGCTGCTGTACTACACCGGTGACCGTGGACCGGTTCAACGCGCTGCCGGCCGCCGAGGCGCAGCGCGAGCTGATGGCGTGCTGCGCGTCTGGCGAGTGGGCCCGGCGGGTGGCTGACGGTAGGCCGTACCCGGATATGGCGGACTTGCTGGTCGCGGCCGGACAGGCGCTGGCGGACCTGCCGTGGGAGCAGGTCGCGCTGGCTCTCGCCGCACATCCGCGGATCGGCGAGCGGCCCGCCGGGAACGGGCGCGAGGCCGCCTGGTCGCGCCGCGAGCAGTCCGGCGTGGCCACCGCCGACCGCTCCACGCTCGCCGCGCTGGCTCAGGCCAACCGCGAGTACGAGCAGCGCTTCGGCCACGTCTTCCTGATCTTCGCGAGCGGCGCGACCGCGGACCGGATGCTCACCGCGGCGCGGCAGCGGCTGCGCCACGACCCCGACACCGAGCGGCGGGTGGTCCGCGCGGAGCTGGCCCGCATCGTGGCGCTGCGGGTCGAGAGAATGGTGTCATGAGCCTGTCCACCCACATCCTCGACTGCGGCCGCGGAGAGCCGGTGGCCGGCGTGCCGGTACGGCTGGAGCTGGCCGACGGCGGCGCCTGGGTCACGGTCGCCGAGGGCGTCACCGACAGCGACGGCCGGCTGCGCGACTGGGTGCCGGACGAGCGCTGGCTGGCCGCGGTCTACCGGCTGGTGTTCTTGACCGGCGGGGAGTTCTTCCCGGAGGTGACCGTGGTTTTCCGGGTCGCCGACCCGCTCCGGCACCACCATGTGCCGCTGCTGCTGAGCCCGTACGGCTACACCACCTACCGAGGGAGCTGATTGGCGTGTCTACTGTGCTCGGTGACAACCGGTACGGCAAGGCCGAGACGCGCCTGGTCCGGGTGGCCCGCGACGGTGACCGGCACGAGCTGCGCGACCTGACGGTCACCACGGCGCTCGCCGGTGACCTGGCCGCGACCTACCTCACCGGCGACAACAGCGCCGTGCTACCCACCGACTCGCAGAAGAACGCGGTGTACGCGTTCGCCGGGCGCTTCGGGGTCGACCAGCCCGAGGAGCTCGGGCTGCGGCTGGCCCGGCACTTCGTGGACGGCCAGCCGGCCGTGCACCGGGCTCAGGTGTCCATAGTGGAGCACGGCTGGCGGCGGCTGGGCCCGCACTCGTTCGAGCGGGCCGGCGCCGAGGCGCGCACGACCACGGTGACCTGCGACGCCGACCGGGCCTGGGTGGTCTCCGGCCTGTCCGAGCTGGTGCTGCTCAACTCGACCGGGTCGGAGTTCTGGGGGTTCCCGCGGGACGCGTACACGACGCTGCCGGAGGCCAAGGACCGGATCATGGCTACCTCGGTGACCGCCCGGTGGCGGCACGCCGCGCAGGCCGGGGACTGGCGGGCCTCGTACGAGGAGGCGCGGCAGGCGCTGGTCGACGCGTTCGTGGAGACGGTGCCCAGCCTCTCCCTCCAGCAGACCCTCTACGCCATGGGGCGGCGGGTGCTCGACGAGCGGCCGGAGCTGGTCGAGGTGCGGCTGTGCCTGCCTAACCGGCACCACCACCTGGTCGACCTGGCCCCGTTCGGGCTGGACAACCCCAACGAGGTCTTCGTCGCCGCGGACCGGCCGTACGGGCTGATCGAGGGGACGGTGCTGCGCGAGGACGCGCCGCCGGCCGGGCTGGCGTGGTGGTGAGCGTGGAGTTCCTGCAACCGTCCACCTGGGACGACGCGCTCGCGGCGAAGACGGCGTACCCGGAGGCGGTGCCGATCGCGGGCGGCACCGACGTCATGGTGGAGGTCAACTTCGACCGGCGGCGCCCGGCCGCCCTGCTCGACCTGACCCGGGTCACCGAGCTGGCCGAGTGGACGAGCGACGGTGGCGAGGGCAGCAGCGGAAGCGGCGGCGGGACCATCCGGCTGGGCGCCGGGGTGAGCTACCGCCGGGTCATCGAGGAGCTGGGGGAGCGGCTGCCGGGCCTGGCGATGGCCTCCCGGACGGTCGGGTCGCCGCAGATCCGCAACCGCGGTACGGTCGGCGGCAACCTCGGCTCGGCCTCGCCCGCCGGCGACGCGCACCCGCCGCTGCTGGCCGTCGGCGCGGAGGTGGAGCTGGCCTCGACCCGGGGCACCCGGCGGGTGCCGGTGGACGCCTTCTTCACCGGGCCCAAGCGCAGCGTGCTCGCCGCCGACGAGCTGATCGCCGCGGTGCACGTGCCGGTGACCGCCGGGCCGGAGCAGTTCGCCAAGGTCGGCACGCGCAACGCGATGGTGATCGCGGTCTGCTCGTTCG
>Ga0075420_100001704_pt1 | contig 18691 bp, 13 predicted proteins | sample SoiMetdeltSBSDD4_FD_75296 | JGI IMG/M metagenome (GOLD analysis project Ga0075420, IMG submission 75296) | Bulk soil microbial communities from a Populus tree surrounding site in Tennessee, USA - Soil MetaG P. deltoides SBSDD4 | ecosystem: Environmental > Terrestrial > Soil > Tree plantation... | reverse complement strand
CGCACAAGCACCATGCATTTTACTTTTCTTTTTTCAACCCTGCCATAGAAACCCGAATATTTATTGAGATCATCCAACATGTATTTATATAGGTTAGGGGCCTGCTGCAATGGAAGGATCAGCTCATACGTATAAAGTTCTTCATCAGTATATTCATCACCCGCTTTACCAAAGACCAGTTTGGTCGCATCGGTAACTTCCAGTATTCTTCTTTTTGGATTAAAATGATAATCCCGGAAAAGGTTGATAATAACCTGCTCATACATTTTCAAAATGGGTGTATTCATGATGGCTCTGCCATAAATGATCTTTCCGTTTCTCTTAAAACTGTTAATGGGTAATCCATCGATCCTACCTTTTAAAAAGATAGAATAGTGTGATATTTTTTGTAGTGCTGTTTCACTATTGATAAATAAAGGCTTTTCCGTATCCACATCTTCTTTAAGTGGTATATTGAAATCTGCTTTGTCCAAAGCCGTTTGAATATTTTCAGCATTTACCCGTTCGGATGAAGTTATTGCCCTGACTGTACCATCCTTACCGATCCAAACACAGTGAGGGATCAATTGATGCGGGAAGAGAGCTTCTGCCACAGTATCTTCAACAGCACTTGGTAATTGAACGATCTTATCTTTTCTTTTTTTAAAAAAATCAAGAATATCAGTTTTGCCTTCTCCTGTATTTTTTTTGTTCACAAGAAGGATCTGTAGCTTATCACCAAACTGCTTTTGTAAAGAATCCAGCTTTGGAAAACTATGCAGGCAGGAGGTGCACCAGATCGCCCAGAAATCAAGAATAACCAACTTTCCCTTAAAGTCAGCGAGCTTTGCCGTACCAGTTGGGTAATTGATCATATTGAACTCTACTTCGGGAACCACATCTCCGATAGAAAGAGGTTCTATTTCCCGGGGGATTGTTTTTAAAGTTGATGTGGAATTGACCGGTTTCGATTTCGCAACTGACTGTGCGGCTAAAGAAATACTGCCCGCTAATACAATACAAACTATTGCAACACCTTTAGGCACGAACAATTGACTAATCATTGATGTATGTTCAAATTGGTTACACAAATAATCGATGCCGTAAACTCAAATCATGTATTCCATACTCATCATCAAAGGTTCATTAAGGCTGTTTCACTATTACCTTATTGCCTTCAATTATAAACTGTAATTTGCTGTTGATCTCTATTATCTTTAATACCTCCGAAAGTGTTACGTGACGTGGGATCTCACCATAGAATTTTGGCACTTTTAGATCAGCCTTATATTCAAAATCGATATTATACCATCGGGAGATCTGCCGGAGTATTGCCCTGATATCAGCCTGGCTAAAAACGAGCAAACCATTTTTCCATGCCACGGCGGCATTTACATCCGTCCCATCGATCGTTTTTATTTCGCCATTTTCATTTAGCTGTGCCTGTTGCCCCGGTCTTAGAAAATTATTCTTTCCACCAGCGCTGATCTTAACAACACCTTCGAGCAAAGTTGTATTTATCGTGGGCTCGTCATTATATGCGTTTATATTGAACGAGGTTCCCAGCACTTGTATCTCAGCTTGATTTCCTTCATTCGTATTGACCTTTACTTTAAATGGCTTCGATACATCTTTTGCTACTTCGAAGTAAGCTTCCCCGGTTATTTCTACGGTTCTCTCCTTTCCAGTAAATGCAGTTGGAAAACGGATGGAAGAGGCGGCGTTTAAGAATGCTTTACTACCGTCAGGAAGCAACAACTGGTATTGACCACCCCGCGGGGTCGAAAGCGTATGATATGTAACTGCATGGTTAATGTCAGCTCGCGTGCCGTCGGCATTATACTCAAGTTGTGCTCCCTGGTTGGTAACGGTAGTTCCTTCGTGCTGTATAATAACTCCACTCCTGGAATTATCGAGTACGATCGTCGATCCGTTTGCAAGAGTTAGCATGGCTTTATCGGTGCCCGGTGCTATATCGTTTTTCACTTTAGTCTCAGTCTTCGCAGTACTGGTAATTTTTTTTTGAGATTTATTAAAAAACAAAAAATAGCCGCCGAAGCCAAGAATCAATATTGCGACGGCAGCATATCGCAGGAGAGGGTTGCGAAACACAGAAACAAGATTATTTTTTTTTGGAAACAATTTCTTGCTGATCTTTTTCCATAGGGGTTTGCTGTCATAGTCTAGCGATGCCTTTATTTCTTGCCGCAAACTTTCTGCATCCAATACCTCTTCATATAGCTGGCGATTATGTTCCGATTGAGAAACCCATTGTTCAAGCAGGTTCTTATCTGCATCTGAGATTGATTGTTTGTTCACCAATTGATACAGAATTCTTACGATTTCGTCATGCATAAAATAAGTATTACCGGTTCCAGACCTGTAGTTTTTTATCAGCCCTTATATTTTCTACGTATGAGGTAAAAAATTCATTTACTCAACCTCAAAAAAAAATGAATAAAGGCTGATCAGCAGAAATAGATGGAGTAAAATGCCAGTGATAGTTGTGGCATTACGGAAAGTGAAAGAAGTTCCTTATTGAGAATAATACTGCGAAGTCCGTGCAAGGCTTTTGCCTTTTGCACCCGTACCGTGTCAACGGAAATATTTAGTATCCTGGCTATTTCAAAAACGGTCATGTCTTCAAGGAAGATCAGTTTGAATATTTTGCGGCGGATTGGCGGAAGGGTTTCTACTTCCTGCAGTATCAACTGCAACAGTTCTGCCTTGATCATCTTGCTTTCAATGTAATTCGTATCCTGTTCGGCTTGTTGTAGTATCTGCTCGTGTGAAATTGATTTTGTTTGCGCATGCCTTACATGATCGATGCTGGCATTTTTAATGATCACATACATGAAGGCGCGAATACTGTCCACGCTGTTAAATTCGGCTCTTTTCTTCCATAACTTCAGGAAACAATCGGAGACAATATCTTCGGCCTGTTCATCATTTTTTACGATCTGCCGGGCCAGGTAATAAAAACTCTTATGGTAAAATTTGAAAATAAATACCATTGCTTTCCCGTCATCATCCTTTAACCGGGTAATTATATCTTTTTCCTTATCTGGGTCCAATGGTGACATGGATGGGTACCTATAAATAATTTGTCAAATCATGTTTTTTGGTTGCAAGAAGGTCTTGATAGGATGAGATCGTGATGTATGTGCCCGTGAAATATGAACTAAAATAAGTTTTTCTGCCAAAAAACACCAGGTACCGGATTGTCTTTTTATACACAATTTTAAAGGGCCGGGCCTTTGCGATCGGACAACTGATTTAGTCAAATCCCGCAACAGAATAGATCGTGATTCTGATTTTTTACTATTCGTTGAGGCGTTGATTTTTGAAAATAAATGCCACGGAAGCACGGAATGCAGGGAAATATCGCCGTGCCTCCCTGGCTCATAAATTACACAGCATTAGCGGCACGCCCAAGACCCACCAGAAACTCGTACATCATTTCATAAACTCAGGTAATTTTATATATTAAATGAATTTATGAAACCAATAATAATAATTAACTATTGTCCCAAATGTCACTGGCTATTGCGAGCCGCCTATATGGCCCAGGAATTTCTCACCACCTTTGAAGATGAGCTGAAAGGCGTTATGCTCCAACCCAGTGAGATCAATGGTAGTTTTTCTATTAGCATCGACGACAAAAAAATATTTGACCGAAAAGAATTTGGCGGCTTCCCCGAAATAAAAGAGCTCAAGCAATTGGTCCGCGATGTAGTGGCGCCGGGCAAAGATTTGGGACATACTGACACTAAGGCTCACCACAATAATTAATAATTATTAATCAGTAATTATTGATTATTAAACTGAATACAATGACAGGCATCATCCTCTGCGGCGGAGAAAGTATAAGAATGGGCACCGATAAAGGGCTGTTGCAAACTCCCCCATCTCCGGGCTCCGGATTAACCTGGGCACAGATTACCGCGGATAAACTGAGCGCATTATCCATCCCGGTAAAAATTTCAGTGAATAAAAAGCAGTACGGCGATTACTCCAACATCTTTCAATCATCACAATTAGTCACGGATAAGGCTTCTCTGAAAATAAAAGGCCCGCTTTGCGGAGTATTGAGTGCACATCTCCAATACCCTTCTGAAGATTTGATTATTCTTGCCTGCGATATGCCTTTTATGGAGACGGAGATTCTTGAAGACCTGATGGATCATTATTACAAGCATCCCGGATCAGAAGCCTATGTTTTTACAAACGATGGCAAACCAGAACCGCTTTGCGGGATTTACACGGCAAAAGGCCTTACCCGCATTTATGATTTATACGGGTCGGATCAGTTACACAAATTCAGCATGAAGCATGTGCTTGAACAAATTTCAACTTATACTATTCCCTTACCTGATGATAAAAAGAAATCCTTTACCAACTTTAATACCCAGGCTGAAACAAATAGTTTATAATCCTATCGACTCCCTTCTTATTGCCACAAAACTTTCTTTGCCGGAATCACAAACGCTGCAACGGAAATCGCCAGGCAATTGATCGAACGAAGTCTCCGGATCTATTCCATTTTCCGGATCACCGATTTTCTCATCATATACCGTCAGGCATTTTTTACACTGGTAGACCAATTCAATTTTCTTTTCCACCACCAATCCATCTTTTTTTCCGTTGTTGGCTATAGCCACTTCTTCCTCCTCACCATAATATTTATAATACGATAGCACCGCTCTGCGTAGCTGTTCTGCCAACAGGAATTTCGGATTGTTGGTGCTAAAGGCATAGCCTGTACGTTCATTAGGATTAAAATCCTTCGCACACAAAATATCGTATACATGAAATAACCCGCTTTTGCCAAGCCTGATCAATGGTTTACGTCTTACCAGTATACTGCTGAATACTTCGCTTTTCAATTTTGTTTTAATACCAATACATACACCAAATGTTCTTGTGTCATCATCATTCAGGTATTTCACTAAATGATGTTTCAATTTCAAAGCATCCAGGCTGTTGTCATCCACCTGGAAGTTCAGTTCATTTGCAGCATGCCGCACATTGATCTGGTATTTATCTAACAGGTAATTCCAATCCTTCCTGTTCTCTTCCTCAATTCCTTTTATGATAATCGTCTTCCACGGTGTGGAGCAAAGTTGACCGATCTTTGTTTGCTGACATAGCTGGCATACAGCCTTTAAAAATTTTATGCTGAATAATTCATCACGACGATAGATACCAAGCCAGTATTTATCATTGTAACGATTTAATCCTTCATAATATGGCAATTTGAATGTCGGTAATGCAACAGGCCCGCCGGCAGCTTTGGTATTGAAATCTGTATTTTTTGCCATGGTATATAACTCATCTCCATTCGCGGCATTATTATCATAGAACTTTGCACGGTTCTGTAAAATGACCTCTTCAATGTGTTTTGAAAAAGCGGCTACATCATTTGTGTAAACAATATCCTTCCATTCGTATATCACGTTTGTCTTGGGAAAACGGATAAACAGATGCCAATAATGCTGAGCAGTTGGCGACGCCACCCAATTTATGTTGCCCGTAAGCAACGGAGTAAAACTTTGGTTACTGTCGCTGATATTAATTTTTAATCGTGGCTGGTAATCGATCAGGTCAAAAATATCTTTATAAACACCTTCGCTTAACCATGTGTTGGTGATAAAAACCTCTTCGGCCGGATACGAACTGACAATATTTGGAAATTCTTCTTTATTGACTTCGTAGTCGATCCCAAGCCCGTCCAGTTCGCGGGTAATATTTTTCAGCTCCTCGATTGCTACATCGAACAATAGCTGCTGTCGTAATCCGAACCGCACATAGAGCAACCCCGATTTCGAAGCGGCCACTAAAATGTTATAAAGGTCGCCGGGAGAAATGATGCCTCCCTTGAAGTTGACCTTGATGGTATTGATATTTTTCATAATGGCATGTTTTTACGATCCTTTTCTTCCAAATATCCTGCTTTATGCCGTGAACAATCGTTCAGATTTTTGAACATTTATGAAAAATATATCCACCGTATTTAGCCAACCAGTTTGAATTCTCTCATCGCCTTTGGGAAGTTTTTGTTTTCATGTCCGCCTCTGCAGAGTTTTAATAACGCAAACCGTTGCAGCCTGCTCAGGTTGCTCCATTGCTCAATCGATAATTGCCAGTCAAACTCCGCTAATTTCTGATGAAGTATTTCAGGTAATGAGTATGTATTGTCCCAACGCGGAGTCTGATCTATTTCCAGTGTCGTTGCATTTCTTCCGGTATGTTCTTTAACCAGGTCTCTTAAATATTTTCCATAATCCTTAATTTCTTGCTCGGTACTGCACTCCAATTTCGCAAGCAGTATCCTCTCTTCTGTACTGAACCTCCCCCATTCGGATAGTTTTAGTTTGATCCCTGCCTGGTCCATTTTGAAACGGATGATCATGGGTATGCATCGTATATTGTTCTCCATAAAGTCTTCTTCGAAAAGAAAATATTCAACCCCCTTAAGATTTAAAAACCCTGACGGAGCTATTTTTCTGGGTTTTTGCAATACGGCTTCCATATAAATATTTTAAGCGCTCAATTTTTGTGAGAATTCAATCACTTCTTCAATGTTCACCCTCCTCGGATTTATTTCCTTCTCAAGAATTTCTTTTACCTCCGGGCGGCAACTGCCACATCCCATTCCCGCTCCGGTCAACTGACAGAGTTGCAAATGGTCTTTACAACCTTCTTTGATCTTATTAATTAAATTTCCTTCCCCTACATTACTACAGGTGCAAACCAGTTTTCCAATCACGGGTTCCGGCAATTTACCGGAGCGGAGCAACTGCAATCTTTTTTCACTCAGCTCAATCTTATTTTCGATCAGGTTACGATACTCCAAAAATTCATTTTTGTCACCAATCAGTATAGCGCCAATCAACCGGTCATTATGGACAATGCATTTTTTATAATAACGTTTTGCCTTGTCGATAAATAAAATTTCTTCGTAAGCCGGATCGTCAGGACATTCAACCTCTCCAAGCGAACACAGATCAGTGCCATGGATCTTCAGAATATTCATCAGCAACGAACCCGTATAATATTTTGAAATATCTCCATTTAGGTAGTGGGCTACCACAGCTGCCTGTTGTTCTGCCGCCGCAGTAATGCCGTATAAAAGACCCTTGAACTCGGCTATTTCACCGACGGCAAAAATGTTTTTATCGCTTGTTTGCAAATATTCATCCACCACTACGCCCCGCTTGCATTCAATCCCCGCCACTTTCGCAATCTCTATATTTGGCACGGTACCAATCGCAATTACTACCGCCTGTGCATCGATCGTCAAACCACTTTTTAAACGAATACCCGTAACAGTTTTATCTCCGAAAAATCTTTCTATCTCATCATTATAATAAATATCAACTTCCTTCGACATTAGCTCTTCATGCAACAACCGGCTGCCCAGCGGATCAAGCTGGCGGTCCATTAATCGTGAGATACGTTGTACTATGGTTACTTCAATATTCACTTCACGCAGAGAAGCAGCCAACTCAATACCCAGCAAACCACCACCAACGATAATCACTTTTCCTTTTGATGGGTCAACATGATCTTTAAAATTATCTGCATCCATCCTGTTTCGCATAGTAAAGATGCCCTGCATCGATGGTACATCGCGAAGCATCGCGGCACGACTTCCTGTCGCCATCAAAAGAATGTCATAATGATGGCCCTCGCCCCTGCTGTCAGTGACAATCCTGTTTTCTCTATCGATCTTTTCAATGCTGACACCACGATGCAGTTTGATGTTCATCTCCCGCTCCTCCTCGTCTGTCATCTTTACCAGGTTATCCCATTGCAACATGCCGCTGATATAATCCGGTAACAGCACCCTGTTATAAAAAGGAAAATTCTCTTTACCAAAAACTTCTATTTCGTCTTCCGTATTGAGAGAACGATAAGTTTTCACAAACCCACAGGCACCTGCGCCGGCACCGATCACAATTATTTTTTGTTTAGTTTTTCCATAAAGCCGGACCTGAACGGCGCTAAATTTAAAATCCGGTTCTTTACTTCTCGGATCAATGAGATTGTTTGTAAGGTTATTTACCCGGTTCAAGTCATTATTTAAAACCTTGCCCCAATGCATTGGCATAAATACCACACCGCGTTTTATATCGCCTGATAGCTTTGCTTTCACCCTCACATTTCCTCTTTCATTAAACACGTCGACAATATCGTTATCCTTTATTTTTCTTTCACTGGCGTCGTCAGGATGAATTTCAATAAACGATTCACCAATATGTTGTTTTAATTTATTTACTTTTCCTGTCTTACTCATCGTATGCCATTGGTCGCGGATACGGCCGGTGGTCAATATCAAAGGATGAATTTTATTCACCGGTTCGCTATGATTGGCATCTTCAAAAGAATGTATCTGTGCTTTTTGAGACGGAGTATAGAATTTTTTATCAGTAAATAATCGTGGCGTTCCGCGATAGTTTTTGTCACCTTCACCGTTCAATTCGATCTTCTGACTCCTGTCCCGATGGCTATCGGGATCTGACTTCTGACTTCTGATTTTGAACGGCCATTGCACCGCTCTCCTTTGTTTTAAAATCTCATAATTCAAATCGTTGATGTCAATCGTCGTCCCTTTTGTCAGTGCAGCATGTTCTTTATAAATATCCTCCGTACTATTAAAATCAAAACCATGAAAACCCATCTTTTTTGCAAATCGACAAATGATCTCGGCATCAGGTAATGCGTCGCCAGGCGCATCCACTATTTTTGATAAATGAGAAATATATCTTCCGGCATTTGTCATCGTTCCTTCTTTTTCCGTCCATGCAGCGGCAGGCAATACAACATCAGCATACTTTAATGTTTCCAGTTTACTGGTTACATCCTGTACTACTACAAACTTTGCGTTCTTCAATCCTTCTTCCGCTTTTCTTACATCCGGCAGACTGATCAATGGATTGGTACAAAGGATCCAGATAGCTTTTAGTTTGCCATCATTCAATGCATCAAACATTTCTGTTGCTGTTAATCCGGCACGAGACGAAATTGTTCCCAAAGGAACCTGCCAGAATTTTTCCACTTCATTCCGATGCACTTCATTTAATAAATCGCGATGAGCCGGTAACAGGTTACTCAATCCACCAACTTCTCTTCCACCCATTGCATTTGGCTGACCCGTCAACGAAAACGGGCCACTACCAGGTTTACCAATATGACCGGTTATCAAATTCAGATTGATAAGTGAGAGATTTTTATTGACACCAATCACGCTCTGGTTGAGGCCCATTGTCCACATCGTGATAAAACCCTTTGCATTGGCGATATAAGACGCGGCAAGTCGAATATCATTTTCTTTTATGCCGCAAATGTTGGCAGCTTCGGCAACGGTTCTTTCAAAGACAGTTTGCTTATATTTTTCAAATCCTTCGGTGTGGTCAGCAATAAAGTCGAAATCGATCGCATCATCTTCAATCAGGCATCTTCCTATGGCATGATGCAGCGTGATATCTGTTCCGGGATTTAATTGTAAATGCAGGTTTGCCGAAGAACATGTTTGTGTTTTTCTCGGATCGCTGACTATTATTTTCAAACCAGGATTTTTCTCTCTTGCAGCTTCAATTCTTCTCCATAATACCGGATGACACCATGCCGGGTTAGCACCCGCAACAAAAATGCAATCGGCCAACTCCAGATCGTCATAACTCACCGGCACACTGTCTTCACCTAAACTCAACTTATAACCCACCACTGCACTGCTCATGCACAGGCGGCTATTGGTATCAATGTTATTGCTACCGATAAAACCTTTTATCAGTTTATTGACCACATAATATTCTTCCGTCAGGCATTGGCCGCTTGCATAAAATGCAACAGAATCAGGACCATAGTTATCAATAAATGTTTTAAAAACGGCGGCTGTTCTTTCCAGCGCCGCATCCCATGAAACTCTTTGCCTTTGTTGACTACGGCTGTATCGCATCTCCGGGTATAATAACCGGTCGCGTTTATCATTCACCGTATAATGCAGGTTCATTCCTTTACTGCAGAGCATTCCCTTATTTACGGGGTGGTCTATATCACCTTCTACGGTAATACGCCCCAATGCATCTTTCTGTACACTAATACCACAACCTACACCGCAATAACAGCATGTAGTATGATGCCCCTGTCCCTTTAGGCGGGACTTTGAAACGTCATTTATTGGATTTGCGTTATTCAATTATTCGTTTACTATTTCTTTGTTATCGATTTCATTATTACAACTTCTGAGGTGATCTGCGGACATTTAAGCTGCAACGGCTTCTTGCATCGGCTTTGATTGAATCACTTTATTTTCCATTACCTTTTTACTCATTAATCTTACTGTCAATACCACCAGCCCAACCACAAACACAACACCACCGAGATAAAGAAATGCACTTGCATACGACATTGACTTGAATAAAAATCCTATCAGCATAGCGCCAACATTACCGCCGGCGCCAACGATACCAGCCACACTGCCTACAGCTTTGGGATTTACAAATGGAACAATACTATATGTAGCGCCGTTCGCCATCTTTAAACACAATCCAAAAAAGAACATGGTCATGATCGCCATCATGATACTTCCGGCATTGGAAAAAAGCATGATACCAATACCTTCCAGCAAAAGAAGAATAGCCAGCAGCGAAACTTTGCCATTAAAGCCAAATCGTTTGCCGACCTTATCGGAAACGACCCCACCCAGTGCTCTTGCAAAAATGTTTATCCAACCAAAAAAACTGGCAAGCAACCCTGCAAATAGTAAGGTGGCTTTATAGTCATCATGAAAATAAGTTGCGGCGAAGTTGTCAACCGTTATTTCCACACCAAAGCAAGCCGCATAAGCGATCGTGAGCACCCAGGTGCGATAATCTTTTGCAGCAAGTAAAAATGTGTTCTCTTTTTTACCTTTTTCTTTTAACGCTAGTTCATCAAAATTTCCAGCAGGGGTATCTTTTGTATATGTCCAATACAGCCATGCCATCACGAGTAACATCAAACCGGGCACAATCATCGCATATCGCCAGCTGTCAGCTTTGCTTACCCAACCGGCGCCAACCAAACCCGCAGCGATCAATGGCATCATGATCTGTGTAACACCGCCACCTGTATTTCCCCAGCCACCGGCTACCGCATTTGCAGTTCCTTTTATATTCGGCGCAAACATGACCGATGTATGAAACTGGGTCAAGACAAATGAAGCGCCGATGACACCAATTCCAAGACGGAATAACAGAAACGTTGTATAACTATTAGCCAACCCGATCAACATTACCGGTAATGAACAAAGAATGAGCAACCATGTGTACACTTTTCGTGGACCATATTTATCAGTTAATCTTCCGATAATAAGTCGTGCAATGATAGTGGCGCTTACTGCCGCAATCGCAGCATTGGCTTTTTGTCCTTTGGTTAAATGCAAGGATTCACTCACCAGCGGCATTAACGGCGCAATGCCAAACCATGCAAAAAAGCAAAAAAAGAAAGTAAGCCAGGTGATATGAAAGGTTTTCATCTGGACACCTTTCAACGAGAAGATGTTTAGTTTACTTAATGGTTCCTGCAATGTCCTATGTTCCATGTATCGGTTTTAATATTTAAATAATCAATGTATATCGTCGATAGAAAATTTATCGATCAGCAAATTCAACAGTCTATCATGAATAGCAGTATAGGTTTGATCATGCACGATGTTTTTTTTGTTTCTTGGCCGGGACAGCGGCACATCCACTATTTCTTTGATGGTAGCTGCCGGGCCATTATTCATTACAACAACACGATCGCTTAAAAAAATGGCCTCTTCAATATCATGTGTCACCATCACAATTGTCTTTTCACGGTTATCAAGGTTCCATAGTTTGAGTAACTCCACGTGCATATTACTTTTGGTAAGTGCGTCTAAGGCACCGAAGGGTTCATCAAGTAAAAGAATAGTAGGATTGATCGCAAAAGCTCTTGCAATGGCTACCCGTTGTTTCATTCCGCCTGATAGCTGGCCGGGTAACTTATCTTTATGCTCCCACAGGTTTACCATCTTCAGGTTGTTTTCAACCAATTGCTTTTTTTCTTTGGCCGTCTTGAATTTTATTGCAGAATCAACGGCTTCATAAATATTCCGATATACTGTAAGCCAGGGCAGCAATGAATAATTTTGAAAAACAATCCCTCGGTCAGGTCCCGGTTTTGTGACAAGACTGTTATTTGCAAAAACTTCGCCCGAGGTAGGTTTTACCATGCCACTGATCGTCCCCATCAGTGTTGATTTGCCACAACCCGAATGACCAATGATAGTTACGATCTCACCTTTTTTTACACTCAATGAAATATCTTTTACAGCCGTATAAATTCCTTTTGGAGTTTTGAAACTCACCGTTACGTTATTGACCTCAATACTTTTACCTGCATTAAAAACAGGTTTAAGTTTATTATCCGGAGCCGGGATCATTTGTTCCTCAATTGATCCTTGTGCTAATGCTGAAATACTCATATGATCAGTTTAATTAATTAATTTTTTTACACAGCGTAACTGAATCTTTTCTGTAATCCCATAAAAATCCTGTCAAGCATTAATCCTACGACGCCAATGATGATGATAGCAACAATGATCTTGGCGATACTGCCGCCGTTAAACCCTTCTTCCCATACGAAATAACCAAGACCCATTCCGCCCGATAACATTTCACCTGCTACAATTACCATCCATGCAACACCAATCGATAATCTTAAGCCTGTTAAAATATGGGGCAGTGTATACGGTACAACGATTTTGGTTATGTATTTCCATACAGAAAAACCAAAGGCCTTACCGACATTTTTGTGATCCTGCGGGATATGTGAAACCCCAAAAGCAGTATTGATCAATGTGGGCCAGAGCGAACAAATGAATATCATGAAAATACTCGCCTTTGGTGAATCCTGGAAAATTGCAAGCCCGAGTGGAAACCATGCCAGTGGAGAAACCGGCCGGAGTATTTGCACCATTGGGTTAATGATATTCATGATCACTTTATTCGAACCCATCAGCATACCAATTGGAATGGCGATGAGGCTGCCGCAGCCAAAACCAATACCAACCCGTTTTAATGAGCTTAATAATTTTGTTCCGATCCCTTTATAGTCAGGATCATCCTGCATGGGATTTTGCATTACTTCTTTAAATACTTGCCATGTCATTGTTGGTGAGGGAATTTCATATTTTGTAATGGAAGAGATCAATTCCCATATGCCACCCATCAAAGCAATGCCACCTGCGAAGTATACCAAGGGAACAAAATATTTATTGAGTATGTTTTTCATTTTGTTTGTTTTGTTTTTTAATAACGGAGACCCAACCTTTACTCAATGCTCATCTCTTCGTTGATTTCAGGTAAGCAGCCACGTTATTGGGATCAAACTGCACATCATAAGTTGTTTTGAACGGCTGCATATCCGGGTAAACAGGAACTCCCATTTCTTTTGCCACTTCTGCATACAGATCATCCAATACCAGTTTTTCGGCAATACCCTTGTAATCAGGGTCTGATTTTAAATATCCAAACCGTACATATTGCGCCATAAACCAAATAGCATAAGATTTTTTAGGTGCGTTTACAATACCATTATTATAAAAGGTCATATAATCATCTTTGTATTTCTGTACACCCAAATCACATCCGAGATCATATGAACCTTTCAATCTCGCTTCAATTACCTGCAGCGGAGCGTTTACATAATTTGGTTTTGTAAGCCAGGAAGCTGCTTTGGAACGATTGGCCATTACATCCAGCCATTTGCTTGCTTCTATGATCGCCTTCATTACTTTCTTTAAGTCTTCCCTGTCATTTGCTGCAAAAGATGAGTTGACCACCAATGCTTTTTCAGGATGATTTTTCCAGAGATCCTGCGTAGAAATATGAGTAAAGCCGATATTCTGTGCAGCGGCCACCCCATTCCACGGCTCGCCTACACAATAGCCTTCCATATTATCCACTCTCATATTCGCCACCATTTGTGGAGGAGGGATAGTAATGATACCGACTGATTTCTGGTTGATACCTGCAGCGGCCATCCAGTTGCGCAGCCATATATCATGGGTACCACCGGGGAAAGTCATGGCGAATGTTACTTCTTTTCTTGCCTGTACATTTTTTACACCAGCAGCAGCTTTATTTACTTCTTTAAATCCAACAATACCGCAAAAATCTTTTGAGAGTGTGATCGCCTGGCCATTGTTATTAAGCACCATTGCAATTTTCATTTCCTGCCCGGCTTTACCACCAATACCTGTATATACAGAAAATGGCATTGAGAACAGGCAATGAGCTCCATCTATTTCACCATTCAATATCTTATCTCTTACCACGGCCCATGATGCTTCCTTTTCCAGTTCAACGTCTACTCCGTATTTTGCAAAGAGCCCTAATTCTTTTGCTGCGACGAGTGGGGCGCAGTCTGTCAGCGATATAAACCCCAGTTTAATTTTTTTAGCTGGGGGAGTCATTTTAAATGAAGACACTACAACAAATACCGTTGCCATACCGATGAAAATGATGGATTTTCTTATGTTGAATTTCATGTTTGTTTAATTTAAATTGTTCACATTAAGATTTGCGCTTCCCTGCTTCTATTGTTTAATAGCGACCGGTTTTGAATAAAAGAAATCAGGAGTAAACCGGATCATCGCATAAAACCAATTACCTGTTTTCTTATACGTATCTGCTACAGCATCCGTCGTAGCCTGGCCTTTTGCAAACGTCATACTGCGGTGTGCATTCATAAATGAATAACCGAGTTCGATATTGGTGAACTTGTTGATGTTATAGTTGAGTACAAAGTCAATTTCATTACCCAGGTTTTTATCAATGAATGTTCCATCGGCCTTCTTCATGTCTTCATGAATGGAAAAAAGATGGAAATCGACGCCTGCCGTTAAAACATTCCCTGCATATTTGAATTTTAAATAAGGATTTTTTAAACCCCCGGCCGGCGAACCTGTACCTACATAGAAATAATCCATATATCCCCAGTGACGATGAGGTGTTCCGTAAAGCGGATCAAACTTTTCGTCTTCCGTGGTGGTAGCATCGTTACCACTTAAAACATCATAACCCGGAGTAAAGCTTATTTTTCCTTTTTGATACGTAGCAGATGCTGTGTAGTGATATGCGTTTTTCATTTTAACACCATCCCTGTTTTTCCCTGTTTGTGCATAATAAGCAAGCTGGATAGCAATTTTTCCAAAACCAGACGCGTTACCCATCGTATGATTGATCATTAACCCATAGGTGTAGCGATGATGTGTGCCTGTATAATCAAATGAATCAATTGGGCCGGAAGGAGCGAATCTTCTTCCATATACATAACCCGCCGAAGCACTGCCAACCGAATCAAGTTTATACTTTCCAAAATTGTCATTGAAAAAAAGCGGAGAGAATTTTGTCTGGTTGAATTTTTTGCTGATATATAAACTTGTAAATGATTTATAGTTTTGATTACCGCCATTGGTTGTGGGGGGATTTATCCAAACCGGTGTTCCAGTTTTTGTACTGTTATTAGCGGCGCTGCCCGACGGCGCCATCGGTAATAACCCCACTGGTGTCGGTACCAATACCCCCATAGAATTTTTTACATAGGGAGCAACGTTCGAAGGAACATATCCTGTATTAGTAAGGCCAAATGCATCTGAATTTTGATTGAAGGCATACCCGATATCTAGCTGCCATCCTTTATGCACTGTTTTCAACAATGCCATATCATGACGGCGGCCCTGTTGCAACCAATCAAGATTGCCGATGAGGCGAACGTCATCATATATCAATTCCTGTCGGCCGATCTTTAAACTCATCAGGTCAATTCCTTTTGCTTTGATAGTTGTATCTGCTTTATTGAATAAAGTAAGATCGGCCCATCCTTCATGCAACATCAACCGGTTGCCGTCTGCATTTGAAATAGTAGAAGCATCCTGCCCCCATACTCTCACGTCCTGGATGCTGGCGCCAAAGGTTACCCGGTCCCATTTATAACCGAAGATCAATCTTGTACGTTGCGACGTGAACACAGCCGATTTAGCATCCTTCAATACAAGATTACCGTAGCCGTTACGTACCTCGGTTCGTGTACGCAGCTGGCCAACTAATGTAAACTGGGCATTAGAAAATAATGTCATCAGGAGAAAACTTCCGGTTAGAGAAAGCAGCCTGATCTTTTGTTTTTTTGCCATAGTTTTGTGCTTTGGTTTTAGATTGTTTGACAATTTGAAATCTGACTACCCCGGCCGAGCTTCCATTTCGAGTCGGGGTTTTTTGTTATTAATTTTTATTATTCATTACTCATTCCTATAAACACTCTCCCATTCTCCACCTTTACCGGGTACGTTTTAATAGCACATTCATCACCGCTTAAACATTCACCTGTTTTTAATGAAAATGTCTTCTTATGAAACGGGCAAGCCACTTTTGGTTCTTCACCTTGCGTACCAATCATGCCGCGACTTAGTGCCATTTGCTTCCGGTGCGGACATTCATTTTGCGTAGCATACCATTCACCAATACGCGTAAAATGAAAAACTGCGATCTGTTCATTTTTGTACTTTACACATACGCCGCCGTTTTCAGGTACATCATCTGTTGTGCATGCATAGATCCACCTGCCCCCATTCTCTAAAGGGGCGTTATGAACTGTTTTTGTGTTATTAGCTTCATTCATGTTAAATGAAATAAGATTTCTCTCACGTACAATACAGTAAGCAATCGCAAAGAATTTCAAATGGCATTACAGGAATAGCAAGCAACCGGGAAGTAGTTATTCTTAGGGTATCAAATATTGAATCTATGGCAACTCTTTTATCTCAATAGTTCCCGTCAATCTAAGTTCTCCGCCGCGGCGGAGACAGGGCGTCTTATTTCCACTCCTTCGCCCTTTTCATTTCTCTCATCTCATCAAACTGGATGGTTGGGTCTTTCTCTTCCGGCGCATTTACAAAATGATTAAAGCGTTTGCGCAACTCAGGTGTTTCTATCGCCACTTTCCATTCACATTGATAAGTAGATACATGTTGTTCCATCTCTTTTTCCCATTGTTCATTCATGCCGAGTGCATCATCAATCACCACACTTTTCAAATAAGCGATTCCACCTTCCATTTTATTCAGCCAGGTCGCAGTTCTTGTCAGTGGTTCTGCAGTTTTGATATAAAACATCAGGAAGCGGTCGATGTATTTGATGCATGTCTCGTCATCAATGTCAGAAGCAAGTAACAATGCATGTTGTGGTTTACTTCCACCATTGCCACATACAAAAAGATTCCAGCCCTTTTCGGTGGCAATGATGCCGAAATCTTTACTCTGTGCTTCGGCGCATTCACGTATGCAACCACTCACCGCTGATTTGATCTTATGCGGAGCCCTTAACCCCCGGTAGCGTTCTTCAATGCGAATTGCAAAACTTACACTGTCGTGCAAACCATAACGGCACCAGGTGCTGCCCACGCAGCTTTTTACAGTACGCAATGCTTTACCATAAGCATGACCACTTTCAAAACCTGCAGCAATTAGTTCTTCCCATATTTTTGGAAGATCGTTTACATGAGCACCAAACATATCAATGCGCTGCCCACCGGTGATCTTTGTATAGAGATTATATTTCTTTGCAACCTGGCCAATTACGATTAGCTTATCAGGAGTTATTTCGCCACCCGGAATGCGGGGTACTACAGAGTAAGTCCCGCCTTTTTGAATATTTGCCAGGAACCTGTCGTTGCTGTCCTGCGCAGTGGCATTGCCTTTTTTCAAGATCATTTCATTCCACAACGAAGCAAGTATTGAAGCAACTGCAGGCTTACATACCTCGCATCCATGTCCTTTTCCTAATTGACTCAATACTTCATCATAAGTTTTCAGGTTATTTATTTTTGCCAGGTCAAATAATTCCTGCCTGGAATAATTGAAGTGTTCACACAAAATATTTCTCAACACCCTGCCCTGGCTTTTCATTGTATGCAACATCAGGTCTTTGAGCATCGGTACACAACCACCGCAACCAGTTCCGGCTTTAGTGCATTTCTTGATCGCCTCCACCGATTCACAATCACTATCATTCACACTGCTGCATATAGCGCCTTTCGTAACTGATTCGCAACTGCAGATAAGCGCATCATCGGGTAAGGCAGTAACACCGGCGCCGCCTGCTTCACCACCTCTTACACCTAAAATCACATCTTCAGGATTCGGCGGTAATACCATTTTATTCTTGCAGGTTTGCAGCAACATGTTATATTGTTCCGCATCTCCAACTAATATGCCACCTAACAATGTTTTCCCGTCTTCAGAAATGTTGATGCGTTTATAAACTCCTTTATTATTATCATTAATTGCAATTGTCTTTATTCCGTTTCCTGAAACAAAAGGATCGCCGAAACTTGCCACATCAACACCAATCAGTTTCAGCTTTGTGCTCATATCATAACCGGTAAAGATCTTTTCACCACCGGTGAGGTTCGTCACTACCGTATCTGCCATTTCATACCCGGGAGCCACGAGACCATAGATCATACCATTATACAATGCACACTCTCCAATAGCATAGATATTTTCATCAGTTGTTTGCAGTTTTTCATTTACGACAATGCCACCTCTTTGACCAACTTCCAGTCCGGAAAGTCTTGCCAGCTCATCCCTTGGTTTTATACCAGCAGAGATCACCAGCATGTCCGCATCGATCTTTGTATCATC
>Ga0075420_100001701_pt1 | contig 18703 bp, 14 predicted proteins | sample SoiMetdeltSBSDD4_FD_75296 | JGI IMG/M metagenome (GOLD analysis project Ga0075420, IMG submission 75296) | Bulk soil microbial communities from a Populus tree surrounding site in Tennessee, USA - Soil MetaG P. deltoides SBSDD4 | ecosystem: Environmental > Terrestrial > Soil > Tree plantation... | reverse complement strand
CCGTCCTTCCCGAGGCCCGTGACGAGCGTGCCCGCGCAGGTCTTCCCGCTCATCCGCTCCCCGAGCGTCGCGGGGTCCGGGAGCGCCGCGGCGACGACGTCGCGCGGTGCGACCTCGACTCCCTTCACCGGGATCGGCTCCTTCGCGTCGAGGCCGAGCTTGTGCAGCGTCCTCAGCACCTCGATGAACTCGTCGCCGAGCCCGTACTTGAAGGTGACGCGCCGGCAGTCGACCCACCGCGGGACGAGCAGCACCTCCTCGTGCTCGACGTTGACGCACTCGACCGGCCCGATGCCCTCCGGGAAGTCGAAGACCTCGGGCTCCGAGAAGGGGGCGGTCGTGAACCAGCCCCGGTCCCGCTCCCAGATCACCGGCGGGTTCAGGCACTCCTCGATCGTGGTCCAGATCGAGAACGTGGGTGCGAAGTCGTAGCCCTCGACGACGAGGTTCGCGCCGTCGCGCACACCCACCTCGTCGATCTCGGAGAAGAGCTCGTCCGCCGCGTGGCGCGCGAACACGTCCGCCGCGCCGGGCTCGACCCCGATCCCGACGAGCGCGAGGCAGCCCGCGTCCTCCCAGGCGCCCGCGAGCGCGAACTGCTCGTCTCCGAGCTTCACGTGCGTCTGCTCGTACGGGCGCTCGGGATGCGGCTGCGACAGCGACATGGCCATGTCCAGGTATGTCACTCGCGCCCCGAGGCACGCCTCGAAGATCGGGAGGTCGAACACGGGATCGACCGCGTTCAGCACGGCGTCGGCTCGCGTCTCGCGGACGAGCCGCGCGACGTCCTCCCGGCTCGAGGCGTCGACGCGGTGCGCCGAGAAGCGCCCGTCGTCCAGGCTCGCGACAACCGCGGCCGCCCGGCCCTCGTCGTAGTCGGCGAGCGCACACGAGTCGAAGAACGAGCGGCGGCGGGCGATCACCGCGAACGCCGAGCCGACGCCTCCGGTTCCGACGACGAGGAGCCTCACGGTCGGCGTGTTCTACCTCAGTTGTCGCCCCCGCCGCGCTGAAGCTAGGCTCAGGCGCATCCCCCGAGACGGAGGTCGGCCGTGAGCGTGTCGGTAACCCAGCACAAGCAGTTCATCGGCGGCGAGTGGGTCGAGTCGGCGAGCGGCGAGACGATGGAGGTGCTGAACCCGGCCACGGGGGAGGCGATCGCCGAGGTGCCCCGAAGCACGGCCGAGGACGTCGACCGCGCCGTCGGCGCTGCGAAGAAGGCGTGGGCCGAGTGGCAGTGGAAGACGCCGAAGGACCGCATGGAGCTGCTGCTCGCGCTCGCCGACCTCGTCGACGAGCACGCCGAGGAGCTCGCGCGGCTCGAGTCCCTGAACGTGGGCAAGCCCTGGTGGGTGGCGAAGGACGAGCCGCCGGCGATCTCCGACAACCTCCGCTTCTTCGCCGGCGCGGCGCGCAACCTCGAGGGCAAGTCGTCGGCCGAGTACGTCGAGGGGTACACGTCGATCATCCGCCGCGAGCCGCTCGGCCTCGTCGCGGGCATCTGCCCCTGGAACTACCCGCTGTACATGGCGATGTGGAAGATCGGGCCGGCGCTCGCCGCCGGGAACGTGCAGATCATCAAGCCCGCCGAGCAGACGCCGCTCACGCTGCTCCGGTTTGTCGAGCTCGCGCAGGAGGTGATCCCGGCGGGCGTGCTGCAGGTCGTCACCGGCGACGGGATCCCCGCCGGCGACGCTCTCGTCCGGCACCCGGACATCCGCCTCGTCTCACTGACCGGCGACACCGCGACCGGGAAGATCATCGCGAAGAATGCCGCGGACACCGTCAAGCGGCTCCACCTCGAGCTCGGCGGCAAGGCGCCGATGGTCGTCCTCGACGACGCCGATCCCGCAGCCGTTGCCGAGGCGGTGAAGATCGGCGGCTACTTCAACTCGGGCCAGGACTGCACCGCCTCCTCGCGCATCCTCGTCAGCGACCGCATCTACGACGACGTGCTGTCGGCGACGACGTCGGTCGTCGAGGCGATGACGGTGGGCGACCCGGGAACGGACGATGAGATCGAGATGGGCCCCGTGATCTCGCAGGAGCAGCAGGAGCGCGTGCTCGGCTTCCTCGAGCGCGCGACCGAGGCGAAGGCGACGATCGTCACCGGTGGCGCGACGCTGGGGGACCGGGGCTTCTTCGTGAAGCCGACGATCGTCACCGACGTCCGCCAGGACGCGGAGATCGTCCAGAACGAGGTCTTCGGCCCCGTCGTCACCGTGCAGCCGTTCGGGTCGGACGACGAGGCGCTGGAGCTGGCGAACGGCGTCCGCTACGGGCTCGCCGCCTCCGTCTTCTCCGAGAACGTCGGCCGCGCGCTGAAGGTCGCAGCGAGGCTCGACTTCGGGACCGTGTGGGTGAACGAGCACCTGTTCCCGCTCGCCTCGGAGATGCCGCACGGCGGCTTCAAGGAGTCCGGCTACGGCAAGGACATGTCGATCTACTCGATGGAGGAGTACACGCGGATCAAGCACGTCGCGGTGAAGCTCGCCGAGTGATGTCCGAGCCTGCGGCTCCGGACGTCCGCCTCGAGACCGTCGTCAAGCGATTCGACGACGTCGTCGCCGTGGACGGGATCTCGGTCGAGATCCCGCGGGGGTCCTTCTTCGCCCTGCTCGGCCCCTCGGGCTGCGGCAAGACGACGACGCTGCGGATGATCGGGGGGTTCGAGGAGCCCGACGAGGGCCGCATCCTGCTCGGCGACCAGGACGTCGTCGGGCTGCCACCGTACAAGCGGGACGTGAACACCGTCTTCCAGAGCTACGCGCTCTTCCCGCACATGACGACCGAGCGCAACGTCGCGTTCGGCCTCGAGCGGAAGGGCGTGCCGAAGGCGGAGCGCGCCGGCCGCGTCCGGGAGATGCTCCACCTCGTCGGGCTCGAGGGGTTCGCCGCCCGCAAGCCGAAACAGCTCTCGGGCGGTCAGCAGCAGCGCGTCGCCCTCGCCCGGGCGCTCGTGAACCACCCGCGCGTGCTTCTCCTGGACGAGCCGCTCGGCGCGCTCGACCTGAAGCTGCGCAAGGGCATGCAGCTCGAGCTGAAGCGGATCCAGCACGAGATCGGCATCACGTTCGTCCACGTCACGCACGACCAGGAGGAGGCGATGACGATGGCGGACACGATCGCCGTCATGAACGGCGGGCGCATCGAGCAGCTCGGGCCGCCGCAGGAGCTCTACGAGCGGCCTGCGACCGCCTTCGTCGCGGGCTTCCTGGGCGTCTCGAACCTGCTCGCGGGAACGATCGAAGGGCAGGGTGCCGTGCGCCTGGACTCGGGCGCGCTCGTGCAGGCGCCCCCGAACGGCCGTACGGGCCGCGTGGCTGCCGGCGTCCGGCCCGAGAAGATCACGCTGGGGAGCGGTGGCGGCGTGAACGAGCTCGCCGGGACGGTGCTGGAGACCGCGTACATCGGCGTGGCGACGCAGGTCGTCGTCCAGACGGCGGCCGGCACCGTGCACGTGTTTGCGCAGAACATCGACTCCGGCGGGCGGTTCCCGGCACCGGGGTCGGACGTCACCCTGACCTGGAGCCCGGAGTCGACGTTCGTCGTCGACCGGGACGACACGACCCCCGAGGAGGATGCGGCATGAACCCGAGACTGACCCGAGACCAGCTCCTGCGGCGTGGAGCCGCGGGCGTGGCGTTCCTGTCGTTGCCGAGCCTACTCGCCGCCTGTGGAGGCGGCGGCGGGAACGGCGAGTCGAGCGGCGAGCTGAACGACGTGCTCAACTTCTCGAACTGGGAGCTCTACATCGACACGCCGGACACCCGGAAGGCCGCGGGCCTGACGGGTCCGACGACGCTCCAGCAGTTCACGCAGGAGAGCGGCATCGAGGTCAACTACTACGAGGACGTCAACTCGAACTCCGAGTACTTCGCGACCGTCCAGGGCCGCCTGCGCCAGGGACAGGGGATCGGACGCGACATCGTCGTCTCGACCGACAACGATCGCTTCCTCGGCGAGTACCTGGACAACGATTGGGCCTTGAAGCTCGACAAGGACCTGATCCCGAACATCTCGAACCTCATCGATGCTCAGGCAGGCCCGCCGTTCGACCCGAACCGCGAGTACACACTCCCCTGGTTCTCGGGGATGGATGGGATCGCGTGGAACGAGGAGCTCACCGGCCCGATCACGACCGTCACGCAACTCCTCGAGGATCCGGAACTCAAGGGCAAGGTCGGGGTCTGGAACTCGATGGGGGACACGCTCGGGCTCGTCATGCTCGAGAACGGCGACGATCCCGCGAACGTCACCGACGAGACGTTCGACCGCGCGCTCGACGTGATCGAAAAGGCCCAGGACGCGGGCCAGATCCGCCAGTTCTACGGCAACAACTACGCGGACCCGCTCGCCAGGGGCGATCTCGCGGCCAGCATGGCCTGGTCGGGCGACATCCTCAACCTCGGCGATCCAAAGATCAAGTGGGCTATCCCGGACAAGGGCGGAATCATCTGGACCGACAACATGCTCGTCCCGCTCGGCGGGAGCGTGCCGACCGCCTCGACGTACATGAACTTCGTCTACGACCCGAAGATCGCCGCGCAGCTCGCCCTGGGGGCGAACTACATCTCCTCGGTCAAGGGCGTGAAGGAAGAGGCGTCGAAGCTCAACCCCGAGGCAGCGTCGAACACGCTCGCGTTCCCGACCGACGACATGCTCGCCCAGATGCACCAGAACGACCCGACGATGTTCTCCAACGCCGAGTACGAGAAGAAGTGGTTGGCGGTCCAGGGCAAGTAGATCGAGTCGACGGACACGCGTGGGCACGTTCCTTCACCGGCACCGGGGCGCCACGCCGTACCTCCTGCTCGCGCCGGGGGTGCTCTGGCTCGCGATCTTCTTCCTGATTCCACTCGCGTTCCTCGGCTACGAGTCCCTCCAGTCGGGACTCTTCCCGAATTTCGAGTTCACGTGGGAGTTCTCCAACTTCTCGGACGGGATCCGCGACTACCGCGAGCAGTTCGTCCGCTCGTTCCTCTACGCCGGGATCGCGACGCTTGCCTGTCTCGTGCTCGCCTACCCGCTCGTCTACTGGATCGCGTTCAGGGCGGGCCCCTGGAGGAACCTCTTCCTGCTCTTCATCGTCGCGCCGTTCTTCGTCACCTACCTCGTGCGGACGCTCGCGTGGTTGAACATCCTCGCGGACCAAGGACCTGTCGTCGGGCTCCTGCGGGACGTCCACATCCTCGACTCGGACGGCCGCCTGCTGGCGACGACGTTCGCCGTGGTGTCGGGGATCACGTACAACTTCTTCCCCTTCATGGCGCTCCCGATCTACGTGTCGCTGGAGCAGATCGATCCACGCCTCCTCGAAGCCGCGAAGGACCTGTACGCGTCGTCGACGCAGGCGTTCCTCCGCGTGACGCTCCCGCTCTCGGCGCCGGGAATCGTCGCCGGTACCCTCCTCACCTTCATCCCGGCGGCCGGTGACTTCATCAACGCCGCGCTGCTCGGCACCCCAAACCAGGCGATGATCGGAAACGTCATCCAGTCGAAGTTCCTCGAGTCGCTCGACTACCCGGGCGCAGCGTCGCTCTCGTTCGTCCTCATGGGCCTGATCCTGGTCATGCTCCTGATCTACGCACGCATCGTCGGGTCGGAGCGGCTCACCGGATGACCACTCTCGCGGCCTCGCCGGAACGCGTTCGCCGAGGTGCCGGTGCCCGAACGTGGGCGATCGTGAAGCGGCACGCGCTGACCGTCTACGCCCTGCTCGTCGTCGGTTACTTGATGCTCCCGATCGCCGTCGTCATCCTCTTCTCCTTCAACAAGCCGGCGGGCCGTTTCAACTACGTCTGGGAGGAATTCACCTTCGACAACTGGGTGAACTGGAACGCGGTGCTCGGGATCCAGGACGCGATCATCACCTCGCTCCAGGTCGGGTTGCTCGCAACTGTCGTCGCCACGGCGCTCGGAACCCTCATGGCGATGGCGATCGTCCGCCACCACTTCGTCGGGCGCGGCGCGACGAACATCCTCGTGTTCCTCCCGATGTCGACGCCGGAGATCGTCCTCGGCGCATCGCTCCTGACCCTGTTCCTGAACACGACCGCGGTCTTCCAGCTCGGCTTCTGGACGATCTTCATCGCCCACGTCATGTTCATCGTGAGCTTCGTCGTCGTGACCGTGAAAGCGCGGCTCATCGGGTTCGACCGCCATCTGGAGGAGGCCGCCATGGACCTCGGGGCGAACGAGGTGACCACGTTTCGCAAGGTCACGCTGCCGCTGATCGCGCCCGCGATGCTTGCCGCGGCACTCCTCGGCTTCGCCCTCTCCATCGACGACTTCGTCATCACGTACCTCACTGCGGGGGGCACGCAGACGTTTCCCGTCTTCGTCTGGGGGATCGCGCGCGTCTCCGTGCCACCCCAGGTGAACGTCATCGCGAGCGCGATCTTCCTCGTCGCGATCGCGCTCGCACTCGGAAACGCGCTCTGGCAGATCCGCGCCGGGCGCAGGCAGCGCCGAGCAACCGCCTGACGCTCACACGAGGGTTGCGCGCCGGCGAGCCGTCGCCGAGGATGCGCCAAGTGACCGCGCGCCTGCTCAAGGACGTGCTCTGGCTCGTGGCCGTGCTGACGGCCTGCGCCGTCCTCGCCCTCGCGGTCGCGACGGCTCTCGGGGTCCCGACGGAGTACGTCCCGGGCGTGCTCTTCTGGACGATGATCCCCGGCTTCGCCGGTTACGCGCTCTGGTTCAGGCGCCGCCGCTCGTAGCAGCCTCGGCTGCACCTGCGCCGTAGACTCCGCGGCGATGGCCGCCGTCAGCGCCCCGACCGACCTCCAACGGCTCGCCAAGGAGCACCTCTGGATGCACTTCACCCGCATGGGCGGGTACCAGACGGCCGACGTGCCGATCATCGTCCGCGGCGAGGGCTGCTACCTCGAGGACGCGAACGGGAAGCGCTACCTCGACGCGCTCGCGGGGCTGTTCTCGGTGAACATCGGCTACTCGTTCGGGGAGGAGATCGGCCAGGCGGCGCTCGAGCAGATGCGCGAGCTGCCCTTCTACACGAACTGGTCGTACGCCCACCCGCGCGCGATCGAGCTCGCTGCGGAGGTCGCGTCGCTCGCGCCGGGTGACCTGAACCGCGTCTTCTTCTGCTCCGGCGGCTCGGAGGCGGTCGAGTCCGCGTGGAAGCTCGCGCGCCAGTACTACGCCGCGCGCGGCGGGCGCCCGCAGGCCGCGGCCGCGCCGGGGCCGGAGACCCGACACGACGAGCAGGTGGCCGCGCTCGGTGCACCCCAGCACCGCTACAAGGCGGTGGCGCGCAACATCGCCTACCACGGGACGACGTTCGGCGCGCTCTCGATCAACGGGATCCCCGCGATCCGGACGCCCTTCGAGCCGCTCGTCCCCGAGGTACGGCACGTCTCGAACACGAACCGGTTCCACCGGCCGGCGGAGGAGACGGAGGAGGAGTTCACGCGCCACCTGCTCGACGAGCTCGAGCAGGCGATCCTCGCGATGGGCCCGGAGACGGTTTGCCTCGTGCACATGGAGCCGGTGCAGAACGCCGGCGGCGCCTTCACGCCCCCCGCCGACTACTTCGCGGGCGTCCGCGCGATCTGCGACCGCTACGACATCCTGCTCTCGGCCGACGAGGTGATCACTGCGTTCGGCCGGGTGGGGCACTGGTTCGGCTCGGAGCGGTACGACATCCGGCCCGACCTCGTCACGATCGCGAAGGGGCTCTCGTCCTCGTACGCTGCGATCGGGGGCGTCGTGGCCACGAACCGCGTGATGGAGCCCTTCCTGGAGCAGACGAGCATGTTCTCGCACGGGATCACCTTCGGCGGGCACCCGGTGATGTGTGCGATCGCGCTGAAGAACATCGAGATCATGAAGCGGGAGGGGATCGTCGAGCACGTCAAGGCGAACGAGGACGCCTTCCGCTCGACCCTCGCGCAGCTCCTCGAGCTCCCGATCGTCGGCGACCTGCGCGGAACCGGCTTCTTCTACGCGCTCGAGCTCGTCAAGGACAAGGACACGCGCGCCACGTTCTCGGACGAGGAGTGCGAGAAGCTCCTGCGCGGGTTCCTCTCGAACGCGCTCTTCGAGGCAGGGCTCGTCTGCCGCGCCGACGACCGCGGCGATCCGGTGATCCAGATCTCGCCGCCGCTCGTGGCGGGGCAGGCGGAGTTCGACGAGATGACCGGGATCCTCGGCGACGTCCTCACCGAGGCGTCGTCGCTGATGCGCTAGTCGTCCCGGGCGCAGCGGAAGCCGGCGAAGACGTGCCGGCTGCCCGGATCCTCCCAGTTGCGGAGGGACGTGCGCGCGACGATCGGGTCCGTCGCCCACGAGCCTCCGCGCAGGACGCGGTACTCGTCACCGAAGTAGATCTCCGAGAGCTCCGGGTAGGGGAAGGGCAGGAAGCCCGGGTAGGCCTGGAAGCTCGACGACGTCCACTCCCACACGTCGCCGGCCATCTGCACGCAGCCGACGGGGCTCACGCCACCGCCGTACGAGCCCGCGGGGGCGGGGGAGAAGCGGCGGTGGCCGAGGTTCGCCTCGTACCCCATCGACTCCTGGCCCCAGGGGAAGCGCATCTTGCCGCGCCGGAGATCCCAGCCCGCCGCGCGCTCCCACTCGGCCTCGGTCGGCAGGCGCTTGCCCGCCCAGCGGGCGAACGCCTCGGCTTCCCAGTAGGACACGTGCTGGACCGGCTCGTCCGGAGGTAGCGGCTCACGGTGGCCGAAGCGGATGCGCTCCGAGCCGTCGCCGTTCTCCCAGTACAGCGGCGCCTCGACGCCCTCGCGCTCGCGCCACTCCCAGCCGGGGTCGCTCCAGGCCCGCCGCGAGCGGTAGCCGCGGTCGGCGACGAACTGCGCGAACTCGGCGTTCGTCACGGGGAGGCGGTCGATGCGGAACGCGGGCAGGTCGACCTCGTGAGCGACGAGCTCGTTGTCGAGTGCCCACGGCTCGTCCACGGCGCCGAGCGTGAACGACCCCTCGGGCACGGAGATCTCCTCGGGGCCGGACGGCGCGCGGTCGCGCGGTGCGTCGCGGAGCCCCGGATACTCGACCTCCGTCCGCAGCTGGATCGTCTGCAGCAGGCGTTCCTGCGCCTGGAGCTCGTGCTGGAGGACGAGGCCGAAGACGAAGCGCTTGCGGAGGAGCGGGTCCGGTGCCTCGAAGTCGGTCCGTGCCAGCGCCTCGAGCGCTCGCTCGCGCACGTCGTCGACGTAGGCGCGAACGTCGCTCGCCCGCGGGGTGACGGGGCGCCCGGCTCGCGTCCGCTCGGCCCTCAGGGCCTCGTACACGTCGTCGTGCCGCTCGGCGAGCGGCGGCTGCCCGTCGAGGCTGCGGAGCAGCCAGAGCTCCTCGAAGCGGCCGATGTCCGCGAGCACCCAGACGAGCGGCAGGCCCGGCTCCGGCACCGGGGCCGAGAGCGCCTCGTCCGAGAGTGGCTTCAGGAGGCCGTCGGTCTCGTCGCGCGTCCGCTCGAGCGCGAACCGGATCTCGGTGCCCGGGTCCACCGTCGCACTCTGCCCGATCCGCGCGTGCGCGGCCAGCCCCCGGGCTGTAGCCTTCCGAGCCACCGCGATGGAAGGGGGGACGAGGATGGAGAGCTCGAACGGCGGCGTCGTCGTCGCACGCGACCTCACGCGCCGGTACGGGGAGGGCGACACGGCCGTCGACGCGCTGCGCGGGGTCTCGGTCGACATCGCGCCGGGCAAGGCCACGGCCGTGATGGGCCCGTCGGGCTCGGGCAAGTCGACGCTGATGCACATCCTCGCCGGTCTCGACAAGCCCACGTCCGGCGGCGTGCAGCTCGCCGGCCAGGAGATCACGACCCTCGGCGACAACGCTCTCACGAAGCTCCGCCGCGAGCACATCGGCTTCGTCTTCCAGTTCTTCAACCTCCTCCCGATGCTGAACGCGAAGGAGAACATCCTCTTGCCGCTCACGATCGCCGGCGAGAAGCCGGAGGACGGCTGGTTCGATCAGCTCGTCGACGACGTCGGCCTCGGCGACAGGCTCTCGCACCGGCCGTCGGAGCTCTCCGGCGGCCAGCAGCAGCGGGTCGCAATCGCACGCGCGCTCGTGTCGAGGCCGACCGTGCTCTTTGCGGACGAGCCGACGGGGAACCTCGACTCCGCGACCGGCCAGGAGATCCTCGACCTCCTGCGGCGCTCGGTCGACGAGTACGGGCAGACGATCGTCATGGTCACGCACGACCCCCGCGCAGCCGCGATGGCGCACCGGATCCTGTTCCTCGCCGACGGCGAGATCGTGCGCGAGCTCAAGGAGTGCGACGCGCACACGATCCACACCGTCATGGAAGAGATCGCCGCCTGATCGAGACGACCCGGGCCGCCACATGACCAAGGTCGCCCTTCGCGGGCTCATGACCCGCAAGCTGCGCGCCGCGCTCACCGGCATCGCGATCGTGCTCGGCGTCGCGATGATCAGCGGGACCTACATCCTCACGGACACGGTCCAGCGCGCGTTCACGAACCTCCTCGTCGACTCGTACGCGGGGACCGACGCGGTGGTGACCGGCAAGGGCCTCGACATCTCCATCGAGGGCGAGAAGCCTCCCACGCCGCCGGTCGACGCCTCGCTCCTCGAGGACGTACGCGGCGTCGACGGGGTCGCCCTCGCGTCGGGCTACGTCATCGACGAGGATTCGACCAAGCTCCTCACGCCGGAGGGCGAGTCGGCCAACACCGAGGGCTTCCCGACGCTCGGGTTCGGCCTGGACACGTCTCCGGCGTACTCCCGGTTCAACCCGCTCACGATCTACGAGGGTCGCTGGCCTGCCGCCGCGAACGAGGTGGTCATCGACGCCGGGGCGGCGGACGAGCAGGGGTACGAGGTCGGTGACTCGGTGGAGATCTCCACGCTGCAGCCGAAGCGGTCCTTCGAGCTCGTCGGCGTCGCGAGGTACGGGGACCTCGACAGCCTGGGCGCGATCAGCTTCGTCGTGTTCACGATTCCGACGGCGCAGGACCTCCTCGGGCGCGAGGGACAGTTCGACGCCATCTCCGTCGCCGCCGAGGAGGGGATCTCCGAGGACGAGATCGTCGCCGCGATCGAGCCGGTCCTGCCGGGGGACGCGGAGGTCGTGAGCGCGAGCGCGGAGGCCGACGAGCAGGCGGACGAGGTCGGCGAGTTCACGTCCATCTTCCGCTACTTCCTGCTGGCGTTCGGCGCCATCGCGCTCTTCGTCGGCGCGTTCGTCATCTTCAACACCTTCTCGATCACCGTCGCCCAGCGGACCCGAGAGTTCGCGACGCTGCGGACGCTCGGCGCCTCCCGGCGGCAGGTGCTCGCGTCGGTGATCCTCGAGTCGCTCGTCATCGGGCTGCTCGCGTCGCTCACCGGCCTCGCCCTCGGCCTGCTCCTGGCCGAGGGGATCGAGGCACTCTTCGGGAGCCTCGGCGTCGACCTGCCGACCGCCGACCGGGTCTTCGCGACGCGGACGGTCGTCGTCTCACTCGCCGTCGGGATGGGCATCACCCTGCTCGCGGGCCTCTTCCCCGCGATCAGGGCGACGCGCGTGCCGCCGATCTCGGCGGTGCGCGAGGGCGCGACGCTGCCGCACGGGCGGTTCCATCGCTTCACGCCCTGGATCGCCGGGCTCCTCGTCGTCGGCTCGGTCCTCGCGCTCGCGCGCGCGATGTTCGCCGACGAGCTCGGCACGGGCGACCGTCTGCTCTCGATCGCGGCCGGCGTGCTGCTCCTCTTCGTCGGCGTCGCGATGCTCTCGTCGCACCTCGTGAGGCCCCTCGCGGCCGTCATCGGCCTCCCTGCACGTCGAGCCGGAGGCGCCGCGGGGCGGCTCGCGAGTGGCAACTCGCTACGAAACCCGTCCCGGACGGCGGCCACGGCCGCCGCGCTGATGATCGGCATCGCCCTCGTCTCGTTCATCGCCACCCTCACCACGGGAATGAAGGCGTCGAACCGGGAGGCGATCGAGGAGCAGGTGATCGCCGACTACGTGGTCACCGCCAGCGACGGGTACACGCCCTTCGTCGTCGCCGCGGGGGACGCCCTCGCGGAGTCGTCCGTCCCCGAGGTCGTGACGAGCGTTCGCTCCGAGGCGGGCCAGGTCGACGACGACACGGCCGAGATCGGCGGCATCGAGCCCGACACGATCGCGGAGGCCTACGTCTTCGACTGGAAGGAGGGCGACGACGCGGTGCTCGCGACGCTGGGGACGGAGAACGCGGTCCTGAGCAGCAACTTCGCCGAGGACCACGGCATCGAGGTCGGAGACACGATCACGATCCGTTCGATCGCGGACCGGACGGCGCGCGTCGAGGTCGTCGGGACCTTCGAGCCGCCGCCCTTCTACCCGCTGCTCGAGAGCGTCAACGTCTCCACCGAGCTCTTCGACCAGCTCTACGACCGGCCGCGCAACCGCTGGACGTGGGCGAACGTCGACGGCGATCCGACCGACGAGAGCCGTGCCGGGCTGGAGCAGGCGATCGCGGGCTTCCCGGACACGCAGCTCGAGACCCGTGAGGAGTGGATCCAGCGCGAGGACGCCGACTTCAACGAGTTCATCTCGTTCCTGTACGTGATGCTCACGCTGGCGGTGTTCGTGAGCATCTTCGGGATGATCAACACCCTCGTGCTCTCCGTGTACGAGCGGACGCGCGAGATCGGGATGCTGCGGGCGATCGGGATGACGCGCCGGCAGGTGCGCCGCATGATCCGCCAGGAGAGCGTCATCACGGCGCTGATCGGCGCCGCGATCGGGCTCCCGCTGGGCATCTTCCTCGCCGCCCTCGTCAACCGCGCGCTCTCCGAGTTCGACGTCCGCTTCGCGATCCCGTGGGTGCAGCTCGTCGTCCTCACGATCGTGGCGATCGTCATCGGGATCCTCGCGGCGATCATGCCTGCCCGCCGAGCGGCGAAGCTGAATCCGCTCGAGGCGATCGCGTACGAGTAGCACCGGCGCCCCCGACCGGGCTGGCAGGGGTCAGGGTAACCTCGCCGAATGACCCGCTTCGCGCTCCGGGGCCTCCTCGGCCGCAAGCTGCGGACCGTGCTCACGGCACTCGCGGTCGTCCTCGGCGTCGCGATGATCAGCGGCACGTACGTCCTCACCGACTCGATCGACCAGGCGTTCGACAAGATCTTCACCGACATCCGCCAGGGGTCGAATGCGGTCATCTCCGGCAAGTCCGCCTTCGACCTCGGCGACGACAGCGGCGTCAGCGCGCCGACCTTCGACGAGTCGCTCCTGTCGAAGGTGCAGGAGCTGCCCGACGTCGCCGCGGCCGAGGGGAGCGTCGACAGCGACGCGACCCAGTTCATCGGCGAGGACGGCAAGGCGGTCGTCTACGGCGGAGCACCGAACCTCGGTTTCTCGATCGCGAACGGGGACTCCGTCTTCAACCCGCTGACGCTGGTCGAGGGCGCCTGGCCGGGGGCGAACGAGGTCGTGGTCGACAAGGCGACCGCGCAGAAGGAGGACTTCGAGGTCGGGGACACCGTCGGCGTCCAGGCCGAGGGGCCCGTGCAGCGGCTACGCGTCTCCGGGATCATCGAGTTCAGCTCGGGGCTCACGATCGGCGGCGCCACGCTCGCGGGCTTCGACCTCCCGACGGCGCAGCGCCTGATGAAGAAGGAGGGGCAGCTCGACGAGATCCCGGTGGCCGCGAAGCCCGGCGTGACGGACGCGCAGCTCGTGCGAGAGATCGAGGCGATCCTGCCGGACGGGACGCAGGTGAGGACCTCCCAGCAGCAGGTGCGCGAGGACGCATCGGGCACGGACGAGTTCATCAGCTTCTTCCGCGGGTTCCTGCTCGCGTTCGCGGGCATCGCGCTGTTCGTGGGCGCGTTCGTCATCGCGAACTCGCTGTCGATCACGATCTCCCAGCGCACGCGCGAGCTCGCCACCCTGCGCATGCTCGGCGCCTCGCGCAAGCAGATCCTCGGCTCGATCGTCGTCGAGGCGCTGGCCGTCGGCATCGTCGCCTCGATCGTCGGTTTGCTCCTCGGCCTCCTGCTCGCGAAGGGCCTCTTCCGCCTGTTCAACGCGGTCGGCTTCACGCTGCCGAACACGGGCATCGTCTTCCTGCCGCGGACGGCGATCGTGGCGCTCCTCGTGGGGATCCTCGTCACCCTCTTCGCGAGCCTGCGTCCGGCGATCCGCGCGACGCGCGTCCCGCCGGTCTCGGCAGTCCGTGAGGGAGCGACGTTGCCGGAGCCGCGCTTCCGGCGCCTCCGGAGCGTCGGCGCGGCCGTCCTCGCGGCCCTCGGGTTCGCGGCGATCGCGTACGGCATCTTCAAGGACGGCCTCGGGACGACCCAGGTCCTCGCCTGGATGGGAATCGGGACGCTGCTCGTCTTCCTCGGCGTCGCGTTCTTCTCGTCGCGGCTCGTACGCCCGCTGGCGCAGGTGCTCGGGTGGTTCCCGGCGCGGTTCTTCGGCGTGGCGGGTGCCCTCGCTCGCGACAACGCGCGCCGTAACCCGCAGCGCACCGCCTCGACCGCCGCGGCGCTGATGATCGGCCTCGCGCTCGTCACGCTGGTCGCGACGCTCGCGGCGGGCCTCGTCGCCTCGTTCCGCGGCGCCGTGAACGACCTCTTCACCGGCGACTACGCCATCACCGCGCAGAACAACTTCTCGCCGATCCCGATCGACGCCGCCGAGGCGGCGGCGAAGGCGCCCGGGGTCACGGCGGTCGGGAACGTGAGGACGGGGGAGGCGCTCGTCGACGACGACGTGCACTTCATCACCGCCGTCGACCCCGGCATGCAGCAGGTCATCGACGTGAACTGGACGGAGGGCTCGCAGGACGTGTTCCGGACGCTCGGGGAGGACGGCGCGTTCGTCGACGACGGGTATGCAGAGGACAACGAGCTCGGCGTCGGAGACGGGATCCAGCTGACGTTCCCGAACGGCAACAGCCGCACGTTCACGATCCAGGCGATCTTCGACCCGCCGACCGGCGGCTCGCCGTTCGGCAACGTCACCATCTCGTCCGCGGTCTGGGACAGCGAGGTGCCGCAGCCACGCAATCTCTACTCGTTCGTGAAGATGGAGAACGGCGAGACCGATGCGAACCAGGCCGCCCTGGACACGGCGCTCGAGGACTTCCCGAACGCGAAGGCGCAGACGCGGGGGCAGTTCATCGACAACCAGATCTCGGGGCTCAGCTCGATCCTGAACATCCTCTATGTCCTCCTCGCCCTGTCCGTGATCGTCAGCCTCTTCGGGATCGTGAACACGCTCGTGCTCACCGTCTTCGAGCGGACGCGCGAGATCGGGATGCTGCGCGCGATCGGCATGACCCGCCGGCAGGTGCGGCGGATGATCCGGCACGAGAGCATCATCACCGCGCTCATCGGCGCCGCCATCGGCATCGTGCTCGGGCTCGTCCTCGCGACGCTGCTCATCGTCCGCGTCGACTTCCTCGTGTTCTCGCTCCCGGTGGCGCAGATCGTCGTCTTCGTGATCGCGGCGATCGTGGTCGGGATCATCGCCGCCGTGTTCCCGGCGCGGCGGGCCTCCAAGCTGGACCCGCTGCGGGCGATCGCGTACGAGTAGCCGCGCGGCCGGGTCAGTCCTCGAGCTCGACGCGGATCGAGCCGATGCCGACCTCCAGCTCGAGCTCGACCTCCTGCGCCCCGGCGGTGCCCGAGATCCGCTCGAGATCGGCGTCGATGCCGTCCTCCTCCCGCCCGAGGGCCTGGATGTTGCCGATGCCGACGTGGGCGTCGACCCTCACGTCCGTCTCCGCCGGGACGAGGACGAGGAGGTCCCCGATCCCCAGGCTCGCCTCGACCGTCCGGTCGTCGAGCTCGAGGCCGGGCGTGCGCAGGTCGACCGTCAGCTTCCCGATCCCGTGCTCGAACGGCTCGAGGTCCTCGGACGCGGCCGGAGCGAACGTCTGGTCGCCGACGCCCTCGGTCCACAGGTCGTTGTCGACGAACAGCGCGGGGACCCCCAGCAGCACGACGAGGACTCCCACGACGACGAGCGGCCCACGGTGACTGCGGCTGAGCGCGATCGCGAGGCCGACGACGACGAGCAGGATGCCGATGGCGACGCGGTAGGAGAGGTCGACGAGGTCCGTCGCCGCGAGCAGCCACAGGACCCCTGCGGCGAGCAGGACGACGCCGAGCCCGGCGCGCCCGCTCACTGACGCGCGCGGACGAGGACCGCGGCGCCGACCGCGATCAGCGCGACCGGCCAGACGTACTTCCAGGCGAGGAAGTCGGACCAGATCTCGTCGACGAGGAAGAACGCGCCGAGCACGACGAACACGAGCCCGAGGACGACCGCGCCCGAGGTGCCGCCCACGGTCACGGCCGGAGGCCCCGCGCCGGGGACGGGCTCGCCCTCCTCGCGCTCCTCGGCCTCCGGCATCGCGATCCAGCCGATCCCGTACAGCAGCAGCCCGGCACCGCCCGCGAAGACCAGGATGAGCGCGGCGATCCGGATGAGCACCGCGTCGACGCCGAGGTACTCGCCGAGGCCTCCGCAGACCCCTGCGAGAACCCGGTCCTCGCGGCTGCGCTCGAGGCGCCGCGGGCGCGCGGCGGACGGCGGGCCGACGACGACCGTGGGCTCCGGCTCGGGGGCGGCCTCGCTCCTCGGCTCCCGCTCCGGCTCCGGTTGCGGCGCCGGCGGCGTGACCTCGGTCGGCTCCTGGTCGCTCATCGCTCCTCCGGGCTCGAGGCGTGGGGTCGCGGGTGCCGCGCGACGCCGGCCTGCTCTGCCGCCTCCGCCACCGCCTCGGCCACCCGCGGGGTGACGTCGCGGTTGAAGACGCTCGGGATCACGTACTCGGGCCCGAGCTCGTCCTTCGGGATCACCGAGGCGATCGCACGCGCCGCCGCGACCTTCATCTCGGGGGTGATCGTGGAGGCGCGGACGTCGAGCGCGCCGCGGAACACGCCGGGGAATGCGAGCACGTTGTTGATCTGGTTCGGGTAGTCGGAGCGGCCCGTCGCGACGACGGCGACGGCGTCGTGGATCGCCTCGGGGTCGACCTCGGGCGTCGGGTTCGCCATCGCGAAGACGATGGCGCCCCCGGCCATGCTGCGTATGCCCTCGGCGCTGACCGCGCCCGGCACGGAGAGGCCGATGTACACGTCCGCTCCGGCCAGGGCCTCGTCGGATGTGCAGGCGAGCCGGTCCGGGTTCGTTCGCGCCGCGTACGCCGCCTTGTGCGGCGGGAGGTTCGGCCGGCCCTCGTAGAGCGTGCCCTCGTGGTCGCAGCCGACGATCTTCCGTGCGCCGGCGGCGAGCAGCGCCTCGGTCGTCGCCACGCCGGCGGCGCCGACGCCCGTGACCACGACGGAAACGTCCTCGAGGCGCTTGCCGACCACCTCGAGGGCGTTCACGAGCGCGGCGAGGGCCACGATCGCGGTCCCGTGCTGGTCGTCGTGGAAGACGGGGATGTCGAGTGCCGCGTCGAGCCGGGACTCGATCTCGAAGCACCGCGGGGCGGAGATGTCCTCGAGGTTGATCCCTCCGAAGCCGGGGGCGAGAGCGGTGCACACGGCGACGATCTCGTCCGGGTCGGTCGTCGCGAGGCAGATCGGCCACGCGTCGATGCCGCCGAACTCCTTGAACAGCAGCGCCTTCCCCTCCATGACCGGCATCGCGGCCTCGGGGCCGATGTTCCCGAGCCCGAGCACCGCGGTCCCGTCGGAGACGACGGCGACCGTGTTCTGCTTGATCGTCAGGTTCCAGGCCGAGTCCCGGTCGTCGGCGATCGCCGAGGAGATCCGCGCGACGCCCGGCGTGTACGCCATCGAGAGGTCGTCGCGCGTCTTCAGCGGGATCTTCGACTGGATCTCGATCTTGCCGCCCAGGTGCATGAGGAACGTGCGGTCGGAGAGGCGCAGCACCTCCACTCCGTCGAGGGCGCGCACCGCCTCGGCGATCCGGTGGAGGTGGTCCTCGTCGCCGGCCGAGACCGTGACGTCCCGTACCTTGCTCGTCCCCTCGACGCGGACGAGGTCGATCGCTCCGAGCAGCCCACCCGCAGCCCCGATCGCTCCGGCGAGCCGGGCGAACGACCCGGGCTTGTCCTCGAGCCGGACGCGGAGCGTCGCGCTGAACGAGGGGGAAAGGTGGGCCACGCGACGAGCCTAACCGGAGCGCGTGGGCGGAGGCGCCGCTACGACGCCTGCCTCGGCGAGTGCGGAGATCTCCTCTTCGTCGAGGCCGAGCTCGCCCAGGATCTCCCGCGTGTGCTCGCCGACGAGCGGCGGCGGCAGGCGGTGTGCCGGGCGCTCGCCCTCGAACGAGAGGGGCATGGCCGGGAGCCGGAGGTCGGGGATCATCGGGTGCGGGACCCGCTGCAGCATCCGCAGCGCGGCGGTCTGCTCCGAGGCAGCGACGTCGGCGACGTCGGCGACCGGCGCAGCGGGGACCCCGGCACCCGCGAGCTCGCGCAGCCACTCCTCGCTCGATCGCTCCCCCAGCCGCTTCGAGAGCAGCGCCACGAGCCGCTCGCGGTTGCGGACCCGGTCGGGGTTCCTCCGGAAGCGCGCGTCCTCGACGAGCTCGGGCAGCTCGAGCGCGGCGCAGAGGGCCGCGAACAGCCGGTCGTTCCCGGCCGCGACCATCAGCTCCCCGTCGCGCGTGGGGAGGACTTCGTACGGCGCGACCATCGGGAAGGCCGTCCCCTCGCGCGTCGGGACCGTCCCGTCTGCGAGGTAGCCGACGAGGTGGTAGCCGACGTAGGCGAGCGCCGTCTCGTACAGGGAGGCGTCG
>Ga0075420_100001698_pt1 | contig 18736 bp, 16 predicted proteins | sample SoiMetdeltSBSDD4_FD_75296 | JGI IMG/M metagenome (GOLD analysis project Ga0075420, IMG submission 75296) | Bulk soil microbial communities from a Populus tree surrounding site in Tennessee, USA - Soil MetaG P. deltoides SBSDD4 | ecosystem: Environmental > Terrestrial > Soil > Tree plantation... | reverse complement strand
CCGCCCTGCTGCCGCGATTGCCAGCGGGCTATCGACAGATGCTGGGCCGTCGGTTCGACGACGGCGTGGACCTGTCCGGTGGCGAATGGCAGAAGATCGCGCTCGCCCGCGCCTACATGCGCGACGCGCAGGTCCTCATTCTCGACGAGCCGACGGCCGCCCTCGACGCCCGCGCCGAGTACGAGGTGTTCCTCAGGTTCTCGGAGCTCATGGCGGGGCGTATGGGTGTGCTCATCTCCCACCGGTTCTCGACCGTCCGGATGGCCGACCGGATCGTCGTGCTCAAGTCCGGCGAAGTCGTGGAGGACGGGACGCACGAGGAGTTACTCGCTCGGAACGGTCTGTATGCCGAGCTATTTGGGATGCAGGCAATAGGATATCGCTGATCCGGAATCGGATCCGAGGCGAATCGCGGATTGTTCATGACGCACGAGAGACCGTCGAGTTGTAGCGACGGCTCCGCGCGCTATCCGGTGCCCTTCCCGCTGGCTGGCATCAACGCTCAGGGGTATGCGGATCTAGCGGATCAAACGGATCGACCGGATCGATCTGCGACCGGGACGGGTCCTCGCGCCACAGCGACGAGGAAAGGGGAACACTGCTCGGGACGCCACTTTTCTTCGAAAGCTGTTCCTCGTAATTCTTTGCCGATCGTGTGAGCGAGCGTCCCGTCCATGGAGCGATCCGTTTCATCCGCCCGATCCGCTCCCATCCGCATAACCCTGAGCGTTGATGCCAATGTGGGCGGGCCTAAACGCAATGCTGGTGGGAGCTGTCGCCGGAGTCGAGATCTGCAATCGGGTATCGGGCATCGCAAAGTCTATCTTTCAACTCGTTCCCCGCTTAGAGTTGCCGCGCTGATTGCCCCGAAACCCGCGCCTGCCAGGAAATCCTGAATGCAGATTGGTGTCCCGAAAGAGACCGCCCCTCGTGAGCGGAGAGTGGCGCTCGCGCCCGATAGCGTCGCCCGCCTGGTCAAGAGCGGCGCGCAGGTCATCGTCGAGCGCGGCGCCGGCGCCGAGGCGTCGTTTACGGACGACGCGTATGCCGCGTCGGGGGCGACGATCGCCGGCGCGGCCGAGGCCTTCGGCACGGACGTAGTCACGAAGGTGCAACGGCCGTCCGCAGCGGAAGCGAACGCAATGAAGGCCGACGCACTCCTGATTAGCCTGCTTCAGCCTTCGTCGAGCGCCGATCTTCTGCCCGTACTCGCCGAGCGTCGCGTAACCGCGCTCAGTCTCGAGCGCGTGCCGCGCATAACGCGAGCCCAGTCGATGGACGTGCTCTCGTCGCAGAGCACCGTCGCCGGGTACAAGGCTGTGCTCGTCGGGGCGTCACTCATGCCGAAGTTTCTGCCCATGCTCACCACGGCCGCCGGCAACATTGCGCCCGCGAAAGCCTTCATTCTCGGCGCCGGTGTGGCCGGGCTGCAGGCGATCGCAACCGCACGGCGGCTCGGCGCAGTCGTCTCGGCGTTCGACGTCCGGCCGGCGGTGAAGGAACAGGTGCAGAGCCTTGGCGCGACGTTCGTGGCCGCCGAAGCGATCGCCGCGGACGCGGAGGACAAGGGCGGATACGCGCGCGAGCAGACCGAGGAGCAGCAGCGAAGGACCGCCGCCCTGCTCCACGATCACCTGAAGCAGATGGACCTCGTGATCACGACGGCGCAGATTCCAGGGCGCCCGGCGCCGCGTCTCATCACCGAGGCAATGGTCGCCGACATGCGTCCCGGTGCCGTGATCGTTGATCTGGCCGCGGAGAGCGGTGGCAACTGTGCGCTCACGAAACCCGGCGAGACCGTGGCCGCGAACGGCGTGCTGATTCACGGCGCCATGGACATCGCGAGCACCGTACCGACTCACGCGAGCCAGATGTTCGGTCGCAACGTACTCACGCTGCTGCAGCACCTCATCAAGGACGGTTCGATCACGATCGATCTCGCCGACGAGATCGCCGGGCCGATGTGCGTGGTGCACCAGGGACAGCCGCGAACGCCGTAGTCTCCGGTCATGAGCCCCGCGCCCGAGACCTCCTTCGTTCGTGAGTTCCCCGAGCTGGCCGAGTCACTCGACGGGCAGTTCCACGTCGAGCGGCACCTCGGACGCGGCGGGATGGGCGTGGTGTATCTCGCGCGTGAGCTCAAGCTCGATCGACTCGTCGCGCTCAAGGTATTGCCAGCGACGCTGGCGAACGACCCGACCACGCTCGAGCGCTTCCTCCGCGAGGCGCGCACCGCGGCGCGGCTCGCGCACCCGAACGTGGTTCCGGTCTACCGGGCCGACGAGGCCGGCGGCACGGCGTTCTTCGCGATGGCGTTCATCGAAGGCGAGTCGCTCGCCGATCGGGTGCGGGACCGCGGGCCACTGCCGCCGTTGGACGCCGTTCCGATCCTGCGCTCGGTCGCGTGGGCGCTCGCGTACGCTCACGCTCGCGGCGTCGTGCACCGCGACGTGAAGCCGGAGAACATCCTGCTCGAGCGTGCGACCGGCCGGACGCTCGTCACCGACTTCGGTATCGCGCGACCCTCGCTCACAGAGGACGCCGCCCGGCTGACGCAGGACGGGCACGTGCTGGGGACGCTTCACTACATGAGCCCTGAGCAGGTCAACGACGCGCCGCTGGACGGGCGCAGCGATCTGTACGCGCTCGGCGTGGTCGCCTATTACGTGCTGAGTGGCCGCCTGCCGTTCGAGGGCCTGGCGCCGTCGGCGGTGCTCGTCGCCCACGCGACGCGTGACGCGCCGCCGCTTCGAACGATGGCGCCTAACGTCCCGGGCGCGTTGGCCACGGTTGTCGACCGCTGCCTCGCGAAGCGGCCGGACGACCGCTTCGCGACCGGTGAAGCGTTGGCGGAGGCGCTCGATCGAGCGATTGCCGAGGCCCCCTCCGCCTCGCGCGCAGCCGACGCACCGTTTGCCCCCGGACTTCCGGAACGCGTGGACGCCGCGCAGGCCGAAGCGATCTGGAGGCGAGCGGCCCAACTCCAGGCCGATGCGCTTCATCGGCTCGAGGCCCGCGACGCACTCGCCCTCGGCGGCGGGGCGTCGCGGAACGCGAGTGCGTCGCAGGCCGACGACGTCGCGACGAAAGGCTATCGCCTCGCCGATGTGGCGGGCGCGGCTGCAGACGCCGGCATTTCGCGCCAATACGTGGCCATGGCGCTCGCCGAGCTGCCGCGCGGGACGCTGCCGACCACGCAAGCCGTCGGTGGCGTCAGTGAACGCCATGCCACCCGGTTGCTCGGCACCGACGTGCGCAGTATCGGCGTCTCGGTCGTCATCGCGGCGTCGCCTGCCCGGACGCTTCGAGCGTTAGGCACGGTCCTCCAGCAGTCGCCGTTCGAGCTGCAGTTACGTGAAACGGTCGGACCGCATCCGCTCGATGGCGGGATCGTGGTGTTCGACCTCACCGGCACCATCGTCCGGCTGAGCGAAGCGAGCGCCGCGAACGTGAACCGATCGTGGATGGCCCTTCAGCAGCAGCTCGAGGCGCGTCAGGTGCAGGTCACGTTGCGCGGCGTCACCGGCCAGCCAGGTGAGCCCGAGCGCACCGAGGTCACCATGGTGGCCGATCTTCGGCCGGGCGTCCGCGCGAACGTGCGCACCTCACAGTGGATCGCGGGGATCGCCGGCAGCGGTGTCGGACTCGTCACCGGGGCAGTGCTCGCGAACGCAGCGGCCGTCATCGCGAGCGTCGCCGTGCTCGGCCCGGCCGCCGGCGTGGGCGCCGTCGTCGCTGGCGCGTGTCTCTACACGTACCGAAAGTATTACCCGAGCGTGCTCCGTAAGGCGGAAGACGAGATGCGGCGCGCGCTCGGCGCGGTCTCGGCCGCGCTGCAATCGGAGTCGGTGTTCGGCGTCATTCCCGGCTCGGGGCGTCTCACCCGCGGGACGCCCAGTGGCGGCTCCGGAGATGATGCGATCGCGACGATCGGTGGTTCAATCTGACGACCGCGCGGAATACTCGCGCCCACGCCAGCGCGTCGGGCGTCTCACCGCCGAGATCACGAGACGGGCCACCGCGAGCGGGTCCGCGAGCGGCGAAAGCCAGAACGCGACACCGGGCCGGTCGTAGGAGTGTCGCAGCGCACCCAGCATCAGGACGCGTATCACGACCATGGCGGCGTTCACACCAAGGGCTGCGGTCAGCACGTTAGGCGCCCCGCTCAGAGGAGCCCGCAGGCCGAGCGTCACGAGCAGCGGCAACGGCAGGGCCTGTACGAGCACGAGAAACGCAATGTCGAGGTAGAGGCGCAATCGCGTCGTCGAGTCTCGCAGATCGATCGAACGCCCCCACTCGCGCCACATCTGGGAGAGCGACTCGTACGAGCGCACCAGATAGAGCCGAGACCCGTCGAGAAATCCGACCCGATATCCGCGGGCGGCGTAGTGCCGCACGAGCGTCACGTCGTCGCTGAACGACTCACGAGCCGGTGCATAGCCGCCGCCCTCGGCGAGCACAGCCGCGCGCGCGAGAAAACACTGGCCGTTCGCGAGAACACGATCAGGATCCGGAGACCGATCACCTGCGGCGCCGGTCCGATAGACGAGCGTCGTGAGGAGCGCGGGCTGAACCCACTGCTCCGCCGATGTCATCCCCGAGAAGCGCGGCGAGAACGACACGATGTCGAAGCCATGCGCGCGCGCGGCGGCAACGACGCCGCCGACGAGGCCGGGAAGCGGCTGCGTATCGGCGTCAACGCCAAGCAGCCACTCGCCCGTAGCGACGCGGCGCCCCGTCTCGAGCGCCCAGACCTTACCGATCCAGCCGTCGGGAAGCGGTCGATCATCGATGACGCGAAAGCGTGGGTCGCGCCGCTGCGCCTCGGCAACGCGCGCCAGCGTGTCATCGCTGGACCCGCTGTCGATCGCGAGGATTTCCGTCAGCGGCGCTCGCTGGCGGGTGAGCCCCTCGAGGCACGGTCCAACGCGCTGTCCTTCGTTCAAGGTCGGCAGCAGCACGGAGACGGTCGTGTCTTCGAGCCCGAACTCGACCGGAGCGACGGCGGGACTCCGCTTCCGACCGCCTCGGAGCCGCGCGACGAGCGCGACCAGCGCGATCGCCTGGGCCGCGACGACGACAGCGAGCCACGTCATTGCGCGTCGCGGCAGCGCGCACAGACGACACGGCCCCGGAGGACGTGACGCGTCCTCCGGGGCCTAACGAGATCCGATCGCGTCAACGGGTGTCGCCGTCGGCCGCGCCGGCAACCTGCCGCTTCTCGTCCTTGAGCCAGAACGCGAACCACTGGCGAAGCCGCTCGAGCCGGTCGACGAGCAGCCACGGCTCGCCGGTGCGCGAGAGGTCGTGTGTCGAGCGCGGATAGCGCACGAGCTCCACCGGAGTACCCTGCTTCTTGAGCGCGATGAACCACTGCTCGGCGTCCGTCATCGGCGTGCGGTGATCTTCCTCGGACTGCACGATCAGCGTCGGCGTCTTCACGTTCCGGATGTATCGGATGGGCGACAGCGTGTCATACATCGCGGGGTTGTCCCATGGCTTGCCATAGAACTCGAACTCGGTGAGTCCCTGCGCGTCGGACGTGCCGTACCACGACCACCAGTTGCTGATCATGCGGTCGGCCTGCGCCGCCTTGAACCGGTTCGTCTTCGCCGTGACCCAGGCGGTCATGACGCCGCCGTACGATCCCCCGGTGACGCCCATGCGTGTGGAGTCGACGTCAGGGCGCTTCGCGACAATGTCCACCCCTTTCATCAGGTCCTCGTAGTCCTCCGCGAACCACCGACCGCGCGTCGCGTACGTGAAGTCCGCGCCGTACCCGCTCGACCCGCGCGGGTTCGTGTAGAGCACGAAGAAGCCCGCCCCGGCGAGGCTCTGGAACTCGTCGAACCACCCTTCGTTGTACTGCGAGTGCGGACCGCCGTGGATGTAGAGCACCACCGGATACTTCTTCCCGGCCTCGTAACCTGCCGGCTTCATGAGCCACCCTTCGACCTCGAGCCCGCCGACTGACGGATACGTGAACCGTTCGGCCGGCGACCACGCGATCTGCTGGTTCAGCTTCTCGTTGAACGACGTGAGCTTCCGCTCGCCCGTCCCGTCGGCGTTCGCGACGTAGAGCTCCGTCGGGAGATCCACGCTCGTGGAGACGTACGCGACTGTGCGCTTCGCGCCGTCGTACGCGAAGCCGGTCAGCCGCCGACGACCGCCGATGAGCTCGCGGACCTGCTTCGTGCGGGGATCCAGCCGGAAGAGCGCCGAGCGCCCGCCGACCGAGGCCGAGAACGCGATCTCGCCGTTCGGGAGCCACTCGAAGGCATCGGGCTCGTACTTCCACGTGCCTAACACGTTCGTCGGCTCACCGCCGGCGACGTCCACCGTGTAGATGCGCCGCGACGAGACGCGCGTCGGCGCGGCGACATACGAGAGCCGGCGCCCGTCGGGCGACCACGCGAGATCACCTTCGCTGCCGCTGCCGGTGGTCACGCGGCGTGGCGCGCCGCCTGTGATTGCGACCACGAAGATGTCGGCGTCGTTGCGGGGCGTTTCATCGCGCTTCGCGTCATACGGCAGTCGCGCAATCGAATCGCGTTCGGCGTCCACGACGGAATCCGGCCGAAGCCCCGGGTCGGCGACGAACGCGACCCACTTCCCGTCCGGCGACACGGTGGCCTCACGACGCGAATACAGGGTCGAGTCGAGCCGACGCTTCGCGGAACCGTCGAAGCGCTGCACCCAGATCTGCGTCGGACGCCACACGCGCGCCTCACGCGGACCCGGGAGGAAGCCCTGCCCGTTCGCCTTGTAGCGCATCTCGGAGATGTGCCGGCCGTCGAAGCGCTTTGGGTCGAGCGGCTGCGTGATCGCACCGTGCGGCGGGCGCGCCATCGCCTGCATGCCCGTCCAGGCGTCGCGTCGGCGCGTCGAGTCAGCGCTGGAGTCCGGCGTGACTGGCTCACTCCACACTGCGAAGCTCTTGTCGCGCGGGACCGAGCCGTTCGGGTAGTCGGGCATCTCCATCGCTTCGCCGCCCGGCTGGTCCATGCGAAGCCCCCACGTTCGGGTGCGAGAACCGGGGCGAGTAGACGTGAAGAGCAGATACTTCCCGTCGGGCGAGAAGCGCGGGTTCGAGCTCTCCGTGCTCGGCGACGTATACCGCGTCGCCTCGCCGCCAGCCGCCGGGACTACCCAGACCTCACTGTGCCGCTTGTTCTCGCTCTCGCGCACGGTTGTCACCGTGAACGCGATGAGCTTGCCGTCAGGAGAAACGGCAGGTGCGGCGAGTGTGGTCAGCTTGTACCAGTCGGCAGGTGTGAACGCGCGTCGCGCAGTTGCAGCAGTCGCCGAAGCCGCAACCGGGCTGGCGGTCGCGGCTGGGCGCTGCTGCGCGCCGACGGTGAACGCGGGCGCAAGGAGCGCCGCGATTGCCAAGGCGGACGAACGCATCGATGTTTGCTCCACGATTGCTTAGCGGTGGTGAGGCACGGTGCCGTCCGGAAGTTACGGGATGGATCACCGTTGGCGAGTGCCGAGGGGATTGCCAGGGCCGCCCGCCGCACCGAATACGCAACGGCACCCTCAACCGCTCGGGATGGTTTTCCTCCGTTCGATCGCCCCGAAACGCGCCCTCGCCGACGAGCCCGCCGCGTTTCCGTTTTCCGTTCCGGCGGTCCGAGCGCTGACCGCGCTGCGGCTCGAGACGCCGGTGACGTTCTTCGTGGGCGAGAACGGTTCCGGGAAGTCCACGCTGCTCGAGGGCATTGCGGCGGCCGTCGGGCTACCGGTAGTCGGCAGCGAGTCGGTCCGCGACGACGCCACGCTGGCAGCCCAACGCGCCCTCGGCGCCAAGCTTCGTCTGGTCTGGACGCGTCGGACGCATCGCGGCTTCTTCCTTCGCGCCGAGGACTTCTTCGGGTTCACGAAGTATCTCGCGCAGCTGCGGGCCGGACTGCAGGATCGGTTGCGGGAAATCGACGTCGAGTACGCGAACCGCTCCGCCTGGGCCCGCGGGCTCGCGACGGGCCCCGTCACGGCGTCGCTCGCCGAGCTTCAGGGGCGATATGGCGTGGATCTCGACGCGAACTCGCACGGCGAAAGCTTTCTTCGCCTCTTTCAGTCGCGCTTCGTTCCGGGTGGGCTGTATCTCCTCGATGAGCCCGAGGCACCACTCTCGCCGCAGAGTCAGCTCGGCCTCATGGCGATGTTGAAGGCCATGGTGGCCGACGACGCGCAGTTCATCATTGCGACACATTCGCCGATCCTCCTCGCGTTTCCCGGATCGGCGATCTACACCTTCGACGAGCGGCCACCGCGCGTCGTGCCCTACGAGGAGCTCGAGCACGTGCGACTCACCCGCGACTTCCTGAACGCGCCCGGGGCTTTTCTTCGACATCTGTGAGCGACCACATGTCCTCTTCGCCAGGTCCGCGGCTCCTCGAGCTATGGCGCACGCTCAGCCCGATCCCCGCGGGACGCTGGCTGTTCAGCCGCGTGCTCGGTTGGGTGGTGCCCTATACCGGCACGATCCGAGCGACCGTGATCGAGCTGCGGCCCGGCTACGCCCGCGTCGAGCTCCGCGATCGGCGTGTGGTCCGGAATCATCTCGCGTCGATCCACGCGGTCGCGCTCGTGAATCTCGGCGAAGTGACGAGTGGACTCGCGATGCTCACCGGGCTGCCGCCAACACTTCGCGGTATCGTCGTTGGTCTTTCCATCGAGTACCTGAAAAAAGCGCGGGGGACGCTCATGTCCGAGTCAACCGTCGATCTGCCTCCCATCACGGAGTCCCGTGACATCCACGTGCAGGCGACGATCCGTGACTCGGCCGGCGATGACGTGGCTCGCGCGACGGTTCGGTGGCGCGTCGGGCCGATCCCGTCGTGATTTCAACCGAAGCCGGGCCGTCCCCGGACGATCGGGTCGATACGTCGCTCGCGACGCCGTTCACGCGCCACGCGCACGTGGAGATCCCGATCATCGGTGGCGCGATGTACCCGTGCAGCAACCCGGAGCTCGTTGCGGCCGTCTCGGCGGCCGGCGGCATCGGGATCGTTCAACCCATCTCACTCACGTACGTCCACGGTTACGATTTTCGAGAGGGACTTCGCTTCATCCGGCGCCTGACCGACAAGCCGATCGGGTTCAACGCGCTCATCGAGCAGTCGTCCCGGGCCTACCACGAACGAATGGTGAGGTGGGTAGAGATAGCGCTCGAGGAAGGTGTGCGCTTCTTCGTGACGTCTCTCGGCAAGCCGGGATGGGTGGTGGACCGCGTTAGGCAGGTGGGTGGAGTCGTCTACCACGACGTCACCGAGCGCAAGTGGGCCGAGAAGGGCGCGGAGGGGGGCGTGGCGGGATTGATCGCGGTGAACGACCGCGCGGGCGGCCACGCCGGTCCGCGGAGCGCCGCGAAGCTGCTCGACGAGGTCGGCGATCTCGGACTCCCGGTCGTGTGTGCGGGTGGGATCGGCTCACCGGACGACTTCGTGGCCGCACTGCGAATGGGCTACGCGGCGGTCCAGATCGGCACACGCTTCATCGCCACGCCGGAATGTCGAGCCCACCCCCGCTACAAGCAGGCGATCCTCGACGCGCGAGAAGCGGACATCGTGCTCACCGACCGACTCACCGGCGTCCCGGTCTCGGTGATCGAGACGCCGTACGTCCGACGCATCGGCACGCGATCCGGGTGGATTGCCCGCCGCATGCTGCGCGGGCGCAAGACGAAGCACCTCATGCGCAGCATCTATGCGCTTCGCTCGTTGTGGCAATTGAAACGTGGTCTGGTGCGCGGGGACGAGTCCGCCGACTACTGGCAGGCCGGCAAGAGCGTCGCGACGATCTCGGAAGAGCTTCCCGTCGCGGACATCATCGCGCGATTCGCCGAAGCGGCACGGGCGAGCGCCGCTCTGAACGGCGCGTTTGCATCGGTCGCGAAAACGGCGGTACGGCCGGCGCCGCGTTAGGTCGCCTGGTCCCTCACGGCCGACTCTCATCCCGGACAACAGTCCGGAGATCCCAGCGCATTTGCGCGGACCTGGCGCCCGCGAGACCGTTCCCGCTCCTTCCTCCGTGGAGTCGCGTCAGGATGGTGCTTTCGCCGATGCTGCCGTTGCTCGCCGTCCCGCTCGTTGCCTTGCCGCAGGCAACGCAGCCACCCGCGGTCCCGATCGGCTACGATCGTCCCGCGATGGTCTACGACGCGCGCCGAGGCGTCGTCGTCCATTTCGGTGGCGGTGACAACATCCGGTCGACACCGGGCGACACATGGGAGTGGGATGGCACCACCTGGACGAAGCGAGACGTCACGGGGCCGCCCGGTCGCTTCAGTCACGCGATGGTCTACGACTCCCGCCGCGGACGCATCGTGCTCTTCGGCGGTGGACCCTACGGCAGTTTTCGGTACACCGACACCTGGGAGTACGACGGCACGCGCTGGGAGCAGAAATCCGACAGCGGGCCGGGGCCGCGTGGAGGCTTCGGCATGGCGTACGACAGCGCGCGTGGCAGAACGGTGCTCTTCGGCGGAGCGACCGACGCCGGTCGTGTCGCCGACCGCGATACGTGGGAGTGGGACGGTACGCGATGGACGCGGATCGCGACGCCAGGGCCTACCGCCACGGAGTTCATCCGCATGGCGTACGACGCGCGTCGCGCCCGGGTGGTCGCGTTCGGTGGGCGCGGGGGCGGAGCGGAAACGTGGGAGTGGGACGGCCAACGATGGACTCGTGTAGCGACGACTGGACCTCCGCCACGAGATCACCACTCGATGACATACGATGCGCGGCACGGCCGTGTGGTCGTGTTTGGTGGAGGCGGCCAACCAACCGGCGTCGGGACGTACGTGTCGCCGAACGCCTGGCTCAATGACCTCTGGCAGTGGGATGGCTCTCGATGGACGCAGGTCGCGGAGCACGGCCCGCCTCAGCGGGTGGCGATTGCCGGTCTCGCGTTCGACGAGCGCCGCGGAAGGCTCGTCCTGTACGGGGGTCGCGCCAACGGCACCTGGGAGTGGGACGGTACCCGTTGGACACAGGTCGTGGGCGGCGCCTGGCCCGCCGCGCGCGCCGGTCACGTGATGGCGACCGACGGCGTCTTCGGGGGCGTGCTCCTGAGCTCGGGCCAAATCGGACGTGAGCGACGGACGGCGGACACGCTCTGGCACTGGAACGGCGTGGGATGGCGCGCGCTCACGACCGATGGCCCGCGCTACCGAACGCTCCCGGCTGCGGCGTTCGACACCCGTCGCAACGTGTTCGTGGTGTTCGGCGGCGCAGGGCTGTTCAATCAGAATGCGTACGGAGACACCTGGGAGTGGAACGGCACCGCATGGAGCGAGCGGCCCGCGGACTCGCCCGGGCCACGCGATCACCACGCGATGGCGTACGACGAGGCACGCGGCGTCATGGTGATGTTCGGCGGGCAGAACGCCGCTCGCGCGTTCCCTAACGACACGTGGACGTACGACGGCACCGCCTGGAAGCGCGTGGACTCGACGACAGGCCCACCGAGCGCCGGTCATCACGCGATGGCGTACGACGCGAAGCGCCAACGCGTCGTGCTGTACGGAGGCACGACCGATCGTCGCGAGGTGCTTCATCCCGATGTGTGGGAATGGGACGGAACCCGGTGGCATCGCGTGACGCCTGCGTCGCCCGGCCCGCCCGCGACTCGGCATCGCATGGCCTACGACGCCGCGCGCGGCGTCACCGTGCTCCACTCGGGAACGGAAACCTGGAGTTGGGACGGGATGACGTGGCGTCGTCTCGCGACGACGGGGCCATCACAACGCATCGTGAGCGCGATGGCGTACGACGGCCGGCGCCAGCGCGTGGTGCTGTTCGGCGGCGCGGGCCCGGGTGGGGAGCCGCCATACGACTCGCACGCCGATGTGTGGGAGTGGGACGGGACGCAGTGGATTGGCCCGTTCCGGCGTCCGCCGTGACCGGGGCGTTGGCCGCTCAGCGTTAGGCGTCTCCTCGCGCCCCGCCCCCGCGCCGCGGTCTCCGAGGACGTCCGCCGCTCGCGGCGCCGGACTGTGGGGACGTGCCACTCGCGCGATGGCTGTCTCGGTGCGCATCGGGACGGCGATCCTGGCGCGGCGCACCACCGCGCTGCTCGCGCTGATCGTCGCGCGACCGTGATCGCGCCCCCGCGTCGTCGCGCGGCCGCGCCGGTGACCACGCCCCCTTCACACGGTCGCGACCAGTGCTCGGCGGCGTGGCCGCAGCCCGCGATGGCGATCGGTGCGAATCGCCGCGCGGCGCGTGCTCCGTCGAGGCCGGACGACGCGTCGTGTGTGCAACGTCCGCGCGACCGCCCTTCGACGCCGCCGTCGATGACGGCGCTGACGGCGACCCGCCGCGCCGCTCGCGAGGCTCCCGCGCGGGCGGGTGGCCGGCCTGGTTCGCCGCGCGCCGCTCCGCTTTCTCCTTCGCCCGCTTCCTTTCTTCGGCGCGACGCGCGCGGATGGCCGCGATCCGTTCGCCGATCGGCACCTCGAAGCGCTCGGCTGGCGCCGCTTTGTAGTCGAAGTCGGAGACGACGATACGCGGCAACGATCGACCGACGGCGCGCTCGATCGCGCGAAGGTCGCCTTCCTCGTCGGGCGACACGAACGTGAACGCGTCACCAGTCGCTTCGGCGCGTGCGGTGCGACCGACCCGATGGATATAGTCGTCGGGAACGTTCGGAACGTCGAAGTTCACGACATGACTGAGCTCTTCGACGTCGATGCCGCGCGCGACAATGTCGGTGGCAACGAGCACCTGGTACTGCCCGCGCTTGAAGCCGTCGAGCGCGAGCGTGCGCTGCGACTGGGACCGGTTCCCGTGAATGCGTGCGACCGAAACCCCGCCGCGCTCGAGGACTTCCGCGAGCCGATTCGCCCGGTGCTTCGTGCGCGTGAACACGATGACGTCCTTGAGATCACCGCGACGAATGAGCTCGAGGAACAGCGTCGACTTGAGTGCCTCGGGTACGGGATACACGGCCTGAGTGATACCGACCGCTGGTGCTGCCTTTCGCTCGAGGTTGACCGTTGCCGGTGCGCGCTGCAGCTCTCGCGCGAGCTCGAGGATCGGCGCGGGCATCGTCGCCGAGAACAGCATCGTCTGCCGCTTCGCAGGAAGGTGCTTGAGGACTTTCCGGATATCGGGGAGAAATCCCATGTCCAGCATCCGGTCGGCCTCGTCGAGCACCAGCACCTCGAGCGAGTCGAGGCGCGCATAGTCGTGCCTGAAGTGATCGAGCAGCCGGCCAGGAGTCGCGATGACGACGTCGACTCCGGAGCGCAGCGCGTGCTCCTGCGGTCCCATCGCGACGCCTCCGAAGATCGCGGCGCCCGACAGCGGCGTATGCACCGCCAGCTCGGCGAGATGCTGCTCGATCTGGGCCGCCAGCTCGCGTGTCGGCGTGATGACGAGCGCGCGGGTGCGACCACGGGGCTTGCCCATGAGGCGGTGCAGGATCGGCAGAATGAACGCGGCGGTCTTGCCGCTCCCGGTCATCGCGCAGGCGAGGACGTCGCGCCCCTCGAGCGCGGGCGGAATGGCATCCGCCTGGATGGGGGTCGGGCGAGTGAAGCCTACTTCCTTGATGCCCCGCAGGAGATCCGGGTGCAGTCCGAACGAAGAAAACGGCATGACGCGTCGTGAGGAGAGAGAGGGTCAGGGGCGCAAGCTAGTCGCTCAGCCGGCCCTTGTCATTCCGAGGTTCGCTCGGAAAGTCAGCCTAACTGCTCGCGCGGCCCGCCTTGCGCGTCGAAGCGGAACGCCGACGCCGCATCAGGCGCCTGACGTCGATGCGCGGTGACGCCACGACGCGCGCCTTGAGCACGGTTTGCATTTGCGCCAGCGCCGTGCGATGCACCGCGGGTGACAGCGCCGCGACGCAGTCGCGCGGCACGACGAGCTGGTAGTCGCGCATGTATGCGTCGGCCGCGGTGAACAACACGCAGACGTCCGTCGCCATCCCGGTCACGATCAACGTCTCTGCCTGCAGGTGATGCAGCAGGAGATCGAGCGTCGTGTTGTAGAACCCGGAGTGCTTGGGTTTCAACACGAAGTAGTCATTCTCGTCAGGCACGAGCAGCTCGGCGATCGGCCTGCCACGCACGCCATCCTCGAGACAGTGCGCGACGAGCCGGCGAAAGTCGGAGCGCCATCGGCCGAAGTTGTCGTTGACGTAGATCGACGGGATGCCGGCGTCCGACGTCCGGCGCTTGAGAGCCGCGATGCGCCTGGCCATCGGCAGCGCGTGGCGCAGCAGTCGGTCTCCGCCCTCAAACTCCAGATCGTTGATCGTATCGATCAGCAGCAGCGCGACGGGCGACGTATCGGGCGCGTTGCCGTGGAGATCGGAGACGGTCCGAGCCACGATGAGAATCCGCTAACGGCGTTGGGCGACGTGTTACGACGCGGCGGCGCTGCGTGTCGGCGGTCCGAGGGCCTGGCGGAAGACATGCAACACGCACCGCAAGCCGCCGTTCTCGCGCACTTCGCGCGGAGAGAGGCCGGTGTAGCGTTTCAGCATGTTGCGCAGCGACGCGCCAGAGGAGAAGTCGAGGAGGAGGGCGATCTGCTCGACGGATCGCGCGGGGTCCTCGAGCATCTGCGCCGCGAGCGTGAGGCGGCACCACGCGATCATCGCGCTCGGTGTGGGGAGGCCGGCCGTGGCCAGACGATCGACGAGCGTCTTCCGGTGGACGCCGAGCGCTGATGCCGCGTCCGCCACCGTCACCGCCTGACGAGCGTGCTCGAGCGAGTAGCGAAGGAACGGAACGACGCTCGGCGGGACGAGCGGGGCGATCGTCTCGAGCACGTGCTTCGCGCCGCAATGCTCCTGCGCGGTCGCGATCACCGAGCGAAGCGCCACGCCGACGTCGTCGACGCCGCGAAGAATTAGATCGTTCACACCTGCACGCGCGAGCGCGAGAATGTCGCGCGACGAATCGGGCGTTAGGGCGCAGTACGCGACCACGGGGACGCTCGGGAAGCCGTCACGAATGGTCCGGACCATTGCAATGGTCGGAGCACCGGTGCGATCCCGGACGTCCACGACCACCACGCCAACGAGCCCTTCGGTAACGAGCGCGATGAGCTCGTCCTGCTGGTCGCAGGTTCGAACGGCGGCGTAACCACGCAGCGCATCCTGGATGCGCGCGCGCGCCGCCATCTCGCGAACCAACACCGCGACGATCACCGCAGAAAATTCGGACTTGGGTTACATGGCGTATGGGCATTGCCCATACGATGTCGGTCGGTCCTAACGCACCGTGCTAAATGTATCGCGGCGACACCACTCACCACTTGGAGCGATACATGTCCCGCACGATCCGTTACGCCATCCTTGCCCTCGCCGTTGCGACTGCTGCCTGCTCGAGCTCGGTCACCGAGCCCACCGCTACTCCGAACTGCGCCGCGACCCAGAACAGCTCCACACAGGCATGCGCGTCGTTGGACTTGATTAATCCTAAGGTGTAAGGGCCACGAGCGCCGAATCGACCTCGGCGTCCATAGCTTCCAGGGACTCGATGACCTGACGCGATGCGCGCTCGAGTTCGCGACGCTGGGGTACCGAGGTACGGGTGGCAAGATCCTTCGGCTCCGTAGCCAGCACGATCTCGAAGAAGCCGTTCTTTCTCGCGAGCGCGCGCGCGCGAAGACGATAGTCTTCGGCGCGCGCGGCGTCGCCGATCGTTTCGAACGCCTCGGACAGCGAGCGAAGCGCGCTCGCACTTTCGAACGGCAGAGCGCCAGTGATGAGCGAATCCTCCGACGTCCGTGCGATCGCCGTCACGAGATCCCGGTTCCCGACCCGGGCAGCCGCAACCGCCGCCCCGCCGAGCGACGGAAGCCTGAACCGCGACGCCGGGGATCGCCGGAGCGAAGCGACGAACCCACGCAAGGCCGCGTCGGCGTAGCCGGCGACCATGCTTACATGCGAGAGGTTGATCAGAATCTCGGCCTCTCGATCGGGATATCCGCAAGCCAGCTCGAACGCAGCCCACCCGTGCACGAGGGCGGTATCGGAGTCGCCGGCGGTAATTGCGGCGATGAGGAGCCCCTGGTGGCCGATGCTCTGCAGGTCGTGCAGGTCGGCCGCCGCGGCAATCGCCAGCCCATCGCGGAAAGCAGCACGCGCCTTGGGGTAGTTGCCTCGGACGCGCGCGTTGACGCCCTGCCCCAGCAGCGCCCGCGCACGAAGCTCGGGTTCGTTGTACGTCGCGCCCGCGCCAGCAACGCCCTCGTACAGCTCGTCTGCACTGTCGAGGTCACCCAGAGACCGCGCGACCCACCCCTGGTCGGCCATCGCGAGACCCAGTTCACGCGGCTCGGCGGTCGGCGCCGCCAGCCGCGCGTGACCTAACGTGCTGAACGCGAGCCACAACGCCCCGGCATCACCCATCTGATCCGCGAGCGCGCGGGCCGCCACGACCACCTCGGTCGCGCCACGACGAATGTCCAGGGTCACAAGCCCACGCCGCATGCGGTCGAGCTCCGTGAGCATCGCCGCTTCTTCCGGGGTGTCGGGAGAGACCGTCGTCGCGAGATCGTTGATCGCCGCCGCACAGTTTTCGGCGATGGAACGTCGCGCGTCGCGCTGCGCCCGCGACAGTCGATGCAGGCAATGCGCGACCAATAGCCACACCGTGTCGGACCGCCCGAAGTCGGTTCGGCTCGGGTGCCGGCTCAAATCCGATCGGTAGGCCTCGAGCGGCGACTGAAGAGGAAGCATTCGTTGGGGTCGATGGATCGCGCTAAGATTGAACTCAGCACAGGTTCGCACAAGGACGCCGGAGCGCGGCTCTACGGGGCTGTGACGGTCCATGTACGTCCTGAAACGCTGACGGTGTGACAAACATCGCAATTGGCGCCGCGACTCAGCAATGAAGTATCGGCGCGTTGCGGACGAAAGCCCGAGTGGTGCATCCTCTCGTCAATAGAGACTCCCGCTCCCGCCAATCGGTGACGCAAACGTGCAAAACCGAGCGGCGGGCGCGCTTCCCAACTGGTGTGCACGCCGAAGAGCTCACGTGATATCTCAGGTCTCAACGCGATGTCGCGGCGCAACATCCGAGATAGTATGATTGGCGCCCGGCCGCGCCGCGATGACCTGCGGCGCGGTTGCATGGGAACTTTCTCATCCAGAATCTCCAATGACGGACGACTCATCGGCACTCGCCACTCTCTTTATAGACGACACGACCGCGACCTTTCGCCGGCAGAAGGAGCTCGCCGAGCGAGCGATCGGGCAGGTCGCTGACGATGAATTTTTCCGCATGGTCGATGCCGAATCGAACAGCATTGCCATCATCGCCAAGCACGTCGGCGGAAACCTGCGGTCCCGGTTCACCGACTTCCTGAGCACGGACGGCGAAAAACCGGATCGCGACCGCGACGGTGAGTTCATCGCCGAGTCGCGAGCGTCGCGCGCGGAGATCATGAGCGCATGGGACACGGGCTGGAGCGTCCTGTTCGCCTCATTGGCCGCGCTGCGCCCGGAACACCTTCTCTCCACCGTCCACATTCGCGCCGAGCCGATGCCCGTGGTCGCTGCCCTCCACCGCGCGCTCGCCCACGTTGCACAGCACGTCGGGCAGATCGTGTGGCTCGCGAAGCATCTGCGATCCGCGGATTGGAAAACGCTCAGCATTCCTCGCGGGCAGTCGACGGAGTGGCGCGTCGGTCAGCCGCCGCGATGACGCCTCTCTCCTCCCCAGACTCTCACTCCTTCACGTCATGAAGCGCGGAACGTTGCTCGGACTGCTCGTCGTCGCCCTGTTTGCTGGATTCCTGCTGTGGTCGACGCTCTCGGCGCAGCGCGTCGACTGTGAGGCATGCGTGGAATTCAACGGCCAGCGCAACTGTGCGAAGGCGTCGGGCAAGACCGAGAAGGAGGCCTTGCAGACGGCACAGATGACGGCCTGTGGCCCGGTTTCGTCCGGAATGAACGAGTCGATCGCGTGCGGAAACCGGCCTCCGGTGACACAGGCGTGTAACGCTCGTTAGGATCTCGCACTCCCCTCGCGCGGGAGCTGACCAGGTCCGTGGGCCTCGGAATCACGGAACCGGTGTCGGCCGCGGCGCAGGCGACGGCGGCAATGCCCGCAGTCTCGCCTGAAACTCACGGAACGCGGGATCATCCCGCGTGAGCGCGCGCCCCGGCACCGCCGACGACTCGATCACGCGCTTTACCGCCGTGATGCGGGCCTCCTCGAGCGGGTGCGACGCGAACCAAACGGCGAGGAGATCGGGTTGGCGCTCGCGGTCCTGCAGCAGCCTCGAGAACATCGTCGCGATGCCGGCCGGGTCGAGCCCCGCTTTCGTCGTAATCCCGACGGCCGCCGAGTCGGCCTGGAACTCGTCCTCGCGGCTGAATCGCGCGAACAGCGCCGCGCCGCCAACGTTGATCGCCACGCGCGCCGCGTCGCTGGAACACAGACTCGTGAGTCCGCACACGATCGACACGCCGATGTTCGTCTTCTGCGCCTTCTCGAGACGTTCGGCGGAGTGCCGCAGCAGCACGTGCGCGACTTCGTGGCCGAGCACCCCCGCGAGCTCCGACGCGTCACCCGCGCGCTCGATCAGTCCGCGGTTCACGTAGACGAACCCACCGGGCAAAGCGAAGGCGTTCACCTGCTCCGCGTCGACGACGCGAAATCGCCACTCGCGCGCGCGGTCATCGCTGGCGGTCGCGAGCGCGATGCCGAGCGTGGAGATGTACTCGTTGATCTGCGGGTCCGTGACGAACGGCAGCTCGCGATCGATCTGCG
>Ga0075420_100001697_pt1 | contig 18747 bp, 14 predicted proteins | sample SoiMetdeltSBSDD4_FD_75296 | JGI IMG/M metagenome (GOLD analysis project Ga0075420, IMG submission 75296) | Bulk soil microbial communities from a Populus tree surrounding site in Tennessee, USA - Soil MetaG P. deltoides SBSDD4 | ecosystem: Environmental > Terrestrial > Soil > Tree plantation... | reverse complement strand
CCTACGTACCGGGCCCCGCCTATCTCGACAGCGTGCTTGGCGCGATGCGCCGTTCACAAACCCAAATGGCCGTCGTCATGGACCAGCACGGAGGGACGGCCGGTATCGTCACGATGGAGGATCTGTTCGAGGAAGTTGTTGGAGAAATTGACGAGGGCTTCGGGCGAAAGCCAATCGTGCGCGATGACCATGGGCGCGTGCACGTCCGCGGCACCGTCCGGCTACAGGATGCCGGCGAAGCACTGGGCCATCCTCTCGAGCATGAGCGTGTGACCACCATCAGCGGGCTTGTGCTGACGCTCCTCGAACGGCCGGCCGTGGTCGGCGACGTTGTGACGCTTGGCCGAGTGCGAATCGAGGTGACAGCGGTGGCGGGTCGAGGCGTTGCTGAAGCGGTGATTCAGCTCGCCAAAGCTTGAACGACAATCCTCCGCTCGAAGACGGCCGCAAAGTGGTGCGCCAGCCGGCTCTGGACCCCATCTAGATCAACGGGACATCCGGTGAGCTTCTCCAGTGACGTCACCCCGTGATCGCCGATGCCGCACGGCACGATCAAACGGAAGTGCTCGAGGTCGGTGCTCACGTTGAAGGCGAAGCCATGGCTGGTCACCCAGCGTGAAATCTTCACGCCTATGGCACCCACCTTCTCCGTGCCCACCCAGGTTCCGGTCATCCCGGCAATGCGGCCGGCGTCAAGACCATGATCGGCGCACGCGCGAATCATCACTTCTTCCAAATCGCGAACATATCGATGCACGTCGCAACGGTCTGGTTTTAGATCGAGGATCGGATAGCCAACGATCTGTCCGGGTCCGTGATAGGTGACATCACCGCCCCGCCCGGCGTCATGGACTTCAACGCCAATTCCAGCAAGTTGCTCAAGGCTTGCCACGATGTGACCGCGGCCACCGTCACCTTTGACGCCAAGCGTAATGACGGGCGGATGTTGAAGAAGAAGGAGGAGATCGGGGATTCGTTCAGCCTTGCGATCTTCGACGAGCGTTCGCTGGAGGAGCAAGGCATCCGCGTACGACACAACGCCGAGTCGTCGTACCTCGAGCGAGCGCATACGCCTCCTAGACCTCGGACGGGTCGAACTGCTCGAGCCCCTGCTTGACGTCGGCCATAAACGCGTCCGCGACAGCGCCGTCGATGAGGCGATGATCGAAGCCAAGGGTCAGGTACGCCATGGTTCGAATCGCGATTGCATCATCAAGCACGATGGGACGTTTCTCTATCGTGCCCACGCCAAGAATCGCTACCTGCGGCTGGTTGATGATCGGCATCCCGAACTGGGCACCGAAGCTTCCCGGGTTCGTGATCGTGAAAGTGCCGCCGTGCACCTCTTCGGCATTCAGTTGCTTGGCTCTGGCGCGCTCGGCCACGTCCGCGATGGCGCGGCTCAGATCGAGGAGGCTCTGCTGGCCAGCGTTCTTGATGACAGGGACGATGAGTCCAGTCTCAAGAGCAACGGCAACTCCGATGTTCACGTCCTGCTTGAAAACAACGTTGGTACCGTCGAGTGACGCGTTGACGATCGGGTGACGTCCAAGCGTCTGCGCCACCGCCCTGACGATAAAGGCCATGTAGGTCAGCTTGGCACCCTGAGACTCGTACTTCGCCTTGTGCTGCCGACGGAGCTTGTCGACGTGCGAGAAGTTGACGTGAAAGACCGTGTGGACGTGAGCCGATGTCTTTTGGCTCAGGACCATGTGCTCGGCGATCTTCCGGCGAATGATGGACAGCGGCTGAACCTGAACCTTCTCATTCGGTCCGTACGCTGGCATCGGCTTCGCCGGGCTCGGCCCTGACGCACCATCGGGATTCTGATCGAGGAATCCAAGGATGTCGTGCTTGGTAACACGACCAGCGGTACCCGTCCCGGCAATCTGGGCGATATCTACGGCGTGATCACGCGCAATGCGTCGAACCAGGGGCGATGACCGCGCCTTTCGCCCATCTACCGTCGGCTCCTTTGCCGGTCCCCGGGTCGCGCGGATGTCCGTCTCCTGATGGCCATTGGCGGCTGCAGGAGCCTGACCTTGCGGCCTGCTTTCAACCGCTTCGCCAGGCTCGCCGATGGTTGCAACGACACTGTCGACCGGCACGGTTTCGCCCTCGTGCACCCGGATGTCGAGAAGCACGCCAGCGGCGGGCGATGGAATCTCCGCGTCCACCTTGTCGGTCGAGATCTCGAACAGCGGTTCGTCGCGGTCAACACGATCGCCCAGCTTCTTGATCCACCGGACGACGGTGCCCTCAACGATGGACTCACCCATCTGGGGCATGACGACGGAAGTCGGCATACGTGCGTTACTCGAGGTGACTAAATCCTGATCCGCGACCGTTACATGTGAATCGCCGCACCGTGCGTCGCGTGAGCGGCCTCGCCGACCGCTTCGGAGAACGTGGGGTGGGCGTGAATCGTCTTGATGAGTTCTTCGACCGTGCATTCGAGACGAAGGGCGAGCACCGCTTCCGCCACAAGTTCGGTGGATCGCGGGCCAATCATGTGCACGCCAAGCACCTCATCGTACTTCGCGTCGGCGACGATTTTGACGAACCCTTCGGTCTCACCCGCCATTTTGGCCCGGCCCAGCACGCCAAACGGGAATGACCCGATGCGCACATCGTATCCGCGCGCCTTGGCCTCGGCTTCGGTCAGGCCCACGCTGCCGATCTCGGGATCGCAGTAGGTACACCCCGGAACGTGCTCGTAGTTGATCGGCTGTACCGGCTTGCCGGCGATCCGCTCGGCCGTGATGATGCCCTCCATTGACGATACGTGGGCAAGTTGAGGGTGCGGGGTGTCACCACCGAACGTGATCACGTCGCCAATGGCCGAAATGTTGGGGACCGACGTGCGATAGAGGTTGTCCACCTTCACATAACCGCGCTCCAGCTCGAGTCCGATCTTCTCGGCACCGAGTCCCGCGGTGACCGGTCCGCGACCCGTGGCTACGAGAAGGATCTCCGCGTTCATCTTCTGCGTCTTGCCATCGGGGCCCTGCGCCTCGATGTCCACGCCCTTCGGTCCGGCCACCGCTTTGGTGACCTTCGTTCCCGTCAGGCACTTGATGCCTTGTTTCTTGAACGACTTCTCGAGCTCGCTCGACACGGCCGCATCTTCTACCGGCACGAGCCTCGGCATCAGCTCGATGATGGTGACCTCGCTGCCGAAACGACGGTAGATGGAGGCGAACTCCACACCCACCGCACCGCTCCCCATGATCACGAGCGACTTCGGGATACTCGCCAGATTGATGGCTTCATCACTCGTGATGATCTGCTTGTGATCGATCGTGATCCCGGGCACGCTCCGCGGCGATGACCCGGTCGCGACAATGATCTCTTTCGCTTGAAGGGTCTGGGTCTCACCCTCGGTGATCTCGACACGACCGCCGCCAACGAGCTGAGCGGTCCCCTTGATCCAGGTCACCTTGTTCTTCTTCATCAGGAACTCGACGCCCTTGGTCAATCCGGTGACGATCTTGTCCTTGCGACTATGCACCTGCTTCATGTCCATCGCGGGTGCGCCGTAGGGAATCATCACGCCCCACTCGGCCGCGTTCTGAACGATCTTCAGCGCATGGGCATGCTCGAGTAGCGCCTTGGTCGGAATGCAGCCCCAGATCAGGCAGGTGCCGCCGAGCGACTTCTGTTTCTCGACAATGGCCACGCTCTTCCCGAGCTGGGCGGCGCGGATGGCGGCAACATAGCCACCGGTACCTGCGCCGACAACCACCACATCGAATGCATTTGCCAAAAGAGGGGCTCCTTGAGATTCGTCAACTGCGAGAGTTCAGCGCTTGACCGCCGAGAGTGGCACGAAGGCATCGGCCGGTGCACGTGACGGAGTTTCCTGCGCGGCCGGGGACGCCACCAATCCACCCGCTGCCTGGAGTTGGGCCCGAAGCTCACCCTGCTGGTACCGCAACCCCCAGTACTGATGCGAAAGCTCCTCGATCCGCTTCGAGGCTCGCCGAACCCAGACGAGGGCCACGAGCGAGGCGACGAGCGACGCACCCGTGACGAGCCAGAGAATGATCATGTCGTGGAGAACGTTGGTCGGTTCACGTCGTACCTTATCGAAGGAAATTCGCGAGTGTCAAGGAGCGCGCTATACTCCCGACCTTCATGTCTGATCGCCCGAAAACGCTGCTGATAGTCGATGCGGACGAAGCGATGCGCGACCGCATGGCCGGCGCCGTCTCAGCCGACCTTCGAGTCCTGCGCGTCGCGACCGGTGAGGCGGCTCTCCAGGTTATGGACAAGGAGGACGTCGACCTCATGCTCCTCGACGTTCGCCTTCCGGGGATCCACGGCCTCGACCTGCTGAAGATCGTCAAGGAGAACTACCCGTACGTCGAAAGCGTCGTCCTCTCCGCCGTCCAGGAGCTCGACACGGCGATTGAAGCGATGCGTCACGGAGCGTACCACTATCTGGCCAAAGATGCCTCGCCAGAGACCGTTCGAAGCGTCATCGGCAGCGCCAGCCAGCGACAGGACTTGAGTCGAGACCTGACTCGCCTGAATGCCGAGGTCGCCGAACAGAACGACCGGCCGTTCGTAGTCGGCCCCAGCCGCTCGACGCGCGAGATCATCGAGCTGGCGCAGCGGGTGGCCCCGCTGTCGGCCACGGTGCTCATCCTCGGCGAGAGCGGAACCGGCAAAGAACTCCTCGCACGTCTCGTTCATCGAGAGGGTGGCAATCCTGCTCGCCCGTTCGTCGCGGTTAACCTGGCAGCGATTCCTCACGAACTGGTCGAGAGCACGCTCTTCGGCCACGAGAAGGGTGCGTTCACGGGAGCCATACGCCAGCAGCTCGGCAAGTTCGAGCTCGCGAACAGCGGGACACTCTTTCTCGACGAGATCGGTGATCTGCGCATGGACCTGCAGGCTAAGCTCCTGCGGGCGCTGCAGGAAAACGAGATCGAGCGCGTTGGCGGATCGCACCCAATCAAGACCGACTTCCGCCTGATCGCGGCGACCAACGTGGACCTCGAAAAGGCGGTCAAGGAAGGAAGATTCAGAGGGGATCTGTTCTACCGGCTCAACGTGATCCCGATGCGCATCCCCGCGCTTAGGAATCGCGTAGAAGATCTGCCGGAGCTCGCGGAGTTCTTCCTGCGCCGTTACAACCAGAAGTTCCGAAAGCAGATGAAAGGGATCGCCGAATCAACGCTCCGCCTCCTCGGCGCCTACTGGTGGCCAGGCAATATCCGTGAGTTGGAGAACATGATCGAGCGCCTGGTCGCGGTGTCGGACAAGGAATGGATTACCGACGAGGACTTGCCCTACGAATTCCACATGGCCGAGCTCGAATCGGCTGGCCCGACGTCAGAGAACCTGCTCGACCGCGCGGTGTCCACGTTCGAACGCAACTTCATCCTGCGCGCCCTGGATAAGAACGGCTGGAACGTCACGGCAACCGCCCGTGCGCTCGGACTTCCCTTGAGCACGCTGAAGTTCAAGATCGACAAGCTGGGCGTCCGCCGCTTCCGCGGCGACTGACCCGCCGCGGGAGCGCTCGGACGGAGAAGCGCCGAACACGCCCGCGTACAGAAAAAAACCCGGCGCGTGCGCCGGGTTCAGGGGGACCTTGAGCCGAATTCTTCTCCGGCTATTTCTTCGGCAGTACCGCGTCCTTCAACTGCTTCGCGATGCGCGCCTTCACGACCGTCTTAGCTGGAATCTTGATTGCTTCACCGGTGGCCGGGTTGCGGCCCATGCGCGCCTTGCGCTTCTGAACAACCAGCTTCACCATTCCCGGTAGAACGAACTCACCGGAACGCTTCAGCTCCTTCTCGGCGAGCGTCGTCAGCTCGTCGAAGAATTCCCGCGCCTGCGTCCGCTTCTGCTCGAAGCGATCGGCAAAGTGCGAAAACAACTCTGACTTGCCCATGCGTCGGGCCTCTGCCATCTCGTCCCCCTAGCGCTTGTGCGCGCCTAAATTTCGTGGCCGCCGGAGCCGCGCGCGCCGCGGCTCTCGACCAAACTTGGCGAAAAACCGTGCTCATCCTAACGCGCGCGCAATCGGGGTGTCAACGAAACACCCAATATCGGCGGGGGTTTTCTTGCACTCCGATGCTAAGATTTTTTCAGAATGACGACACCTGTGACGCTCGAGACCTTCCCGAATCCACGTCCGGAGCGCGACTTCGAGATCCTCATCTCGTGCCCGGAGTTCACATCGATGTGCCCCAAGACGGGCTTGCCGGACTTCGGCGAAATCAGGATTACCTACGTCCCCGACGCGGCCTGCATCGAGCTCAAGTCGTTGAAGTACTACATGTTGGAGTTCCGCAACCGGGGCATCTTCTACGAGTCCGTAACCAATCAGATCCTTGATGACCTTGTCGGGGCGTGCGCTCCCAGACGCATGACGGTGGTCGGTAACTTCTCAGCGCGGGGCGGCATCACGGCCCAGGTCACAGCCACGTACGCCAGAAAGTGACGCACCGGGTCCCGATTGAAGACTCGCTCGACCACGGTCCTGGTCGAGGTGTCCAGTTGATCATTTCGCAACCCAGCGGTCAGACCCACGTCGCAGTTCGTGCCAATCATCGGGCCCAAGACAACGAACTCTTGGAGTTTTCGATGGTCTCCCACATGCACATCTCGGCCACATGGTGGCCCTCGTTCGTCCCGCGTCGAACAGCCTGGTGCGTATTCGCCATGAGCGATGGCGTGTGGAGCGGTCGGTCCCGTACCAGGCCTGCGTCATCGTCGAGGTCGTAGGCATCGACTCGAGCAACCGTGGACGACGTGCGAGCTTTCTGCTGCCATTCGAGAACTGCGACCGGCTGCCAGCGGCATTGCGCCCTCGTCGTGTCACCGCACGTGGGTGGCGGCGTCTCGTTCGTCGCACCCTCGCGACCGCCAACCCGTCGCCGGCCGCGCTTCGAAGCGCCGTTCACGCACGCTTCACCCCGATGCCCTTCCAGCTCGAACCTGCCCTTGCCTACCTTCGCGGCGAGGCCACTCGGCTGCTGCTCGCCGACGCTGTTGGTCTGGGCAAGACCATTCAAGCCGGGCTGATCGTTGCCGAGATGCTCGAGCGGCGTCGCGAGGGACGGGCACTCATCGTGGTTCCCGGCGGGCTGCGCGAGCAATGGCGAGACGAGCTGCGGGACAACTTCGCCATTCACGCCGAGGTGTTCGACTCCGCCGGTCTCTGGCGCGCCTCGTCCTTCCTTCCGGCAGGACTGAACCCCTGGGCCGCGCCTCGCGTCGTCATTACTTCAATCGACTTCGTGAAGCGTCCAGAGGTGTTGCGGTCGCTCGAACCGCTTGTCTGGGACGTCATCGTGTTCGACGAAGCTCACGCGCTTTGCGGTCGCTCGGACAGACGGCGAGCTGCAACGGGGCTTGCGGCTCGTGGCCGTGCGGTTCTCCTTCTCACGGCAACGCCGCACAGCGGCGATGAGGAAGCCTTCACGCGGCTCTGCAGTCTCGGGGACATTGCGGCGCGCTTTCCGCTGACGGTCTATCGACGTACCAGCGCAGGTCTCGGTGACAGCCGGTCTCGTCGCTCGACGTGGCTGCACCTACCCGCGTCTCGTGCCGAGCTGACGCTGCACGATTCACTCGTTCAGTACGCGCGTCGCGTATGGACCGAAGGCGCAACGTCCGGTGCACGACTCGCGATGCTTGTGCTGCTCAAGCGCGGAGCATCGAGTGCCGCCGCGTTGTCCCGCTCGCTGGTCCGCCGCAGGGATCTGCTCGGTTTCGAACCGTTGGCGCAAGACCCGCAACTCCACCTGCCCCTCAGCCTGGACCATGACGAAGAGCCGTATGCGGAGTTGGGCGCACCTGGACTTGCGGACCGCGAATGGGAGATCGGCGCACTCGACACCCTCATTGCGCTGGCGCACTCGGCGTCTGGCGCAGCGTTCAAGGTCTCGGTCCTTCGGCGCCTGCTGACGAGGACGAGCGATCAGGTCATTGTGTTTACGCAGTATCGCGACACTCTCGACGAGCTTGCGGCAGTATTTCGGGACATGTCGGCCGCCAGCATCCATGGCGGCATGTCCTCACGCGAACGTCTCGACGCCACACGCTCGTTCACGAGCGGTGCTGCTCGTCTGCTTCTCGCGACAGACGCAGCAAGCGAAGGGCTGAATCTGCAGGCCCGTTGTCGGCTGGTGGTCAGCTTCGATTTGCCGTGGACGCCTCTGCGAATCGAGCAACGTGTCGGCCGCGTTGATCGGATCGGGCAGACACGTCGCGTTCACTCGTGGCAGTTGGTATCGAGCGGCACGTACGAGGAGGTGGTCGCCGGGCGCGTCCGTACGCGCGCCGCGACCGCGACCGCTGCAATCGAGCAATTTGAGAGCGAGGACGAGAGCAGAACGGCGGGCGTCGTCCTTGAAGGCAGTACCGTGACGCCCGAGTCGCATCCCATTTCCAAAAACGTCCTCCTTCAGTCGAGGGTCCCTGGAGCGTTGGCGGAAGAGGAGGCGCACCGCATCATCACGGCCCGCGCGCTGACTCGCCACGCTTCAACCGGACCCTCCGGCCGTCCGTTCTTCGCAGTGCTGCGGCGCGGGCGCCAGCATCGGATCCTGCTCGCATACCAAGTCGAGTATTCAGACCCTTCGGGTTTACATACCTGGGAGACCGTGATGGGCATCGTGGGTGAAAGAGCTCTGAAACTGGAACTGAGCGTCGAGCAGTTGCTCGGGGTGGCCGAAGCAAAGCAACGGGTGCTCGACGCCTGCAAAGCGCGACATGAAAGCGAGCTGCGACAGTGGCGACGGACGGCGGCGTCGACCTTACGGCGCGACCGTGCAATCGCGGACGCCCTTCGCAAGGAACAAGCACACCTCTCGGCAGCGTTGGTTCAACCCGAACTGTTCTCGCGACGCGCGGAGCGGCTGCTGAGTCCGCAACTGCAGCTTCTCGAAGAATCCGTGGGGCGCCTGCGAAACGCATCGCTCGACGCGCGAGCCGCCGCACACATCAACCTCGAATCGGTCTCCCCGCTGTTCGCGGGGGTCTTGCCCTAGCAATCGTGGATGCAATCCGGGGCAGGTTGCTCTCTTCTGCCTTTGTCCGAACGGTCCTGCCGACGCTTCCAGGTGCGACGCCGCCATCGTTCGAGGTCGAGCGCCAACTCGAGCAAGTGGGCGAGACGGCGGATGCCCGGCTCGGACCCACATCGAGCGCGCGTGCCGTCGGGGACACCGTTCTCCTGCCTCTGCTTCGCGCGCTCGACCTCCGTGTACTCCGTCGTCATGACAGGTCAGACGCGGTGCGCGTCGATGCCGGCGGCCGCGGGCCTGGCGTCGTTCCAGTGCTGGTCCTGGGATGGGCAGACGACTTGGATCTTGCCTGGCGCGGGCTCGTTCGAGACGGGATTGCCGCGGACGCGCGCTGGTGTCTCGCGACGAACGGACGTCAGGTCCGGTTTGTAGACGCCCACCGCACCTGGTCGCGGCATTGGATAGACCTCGACACCGCCGGGCTCGCTCACGACTCGAGCGTCAGGCGTCTTGTATGGATGATCGGAAACAATGACGCCATCACGCGTGTGCCGGCGCTGCTCGATACCGCCGCGCAGCTCTCGGTCGAGCACGGTGCAGAAGTGTGTCGTTCCCTCGGCGACGGCGTGGTCGGGGCGCTCAGTCTTCTGTTTGACGCATTACGGCGGAGCGCTCCACGGACGCCGAGCGAGTCACGGCTGCTCGAACAGTGCCTGACGATCGTTTATCGGATCCTGTTCCTGCTCTTTGCCGAGGCTCGTGCCTTGGTTCCTGTGTGGCACCCGCTCTATCGCGACCAGTACACCATCGGCTCGATCGTCTCCGCTCTCATCGCCGGGCGTTGCTGTCGTGGCACCTGGCAGGCGGTGCAGGCGATTTCACGGATCGCTCACGCCGGTTGCACGGCTGGCGCACTTTCGGTAACCGCATTCAACGGACGCTTGTTCTCACCCGCTCACACTGCCGGAATCGAGGAGCGTCGGGTAGACGACGAGGTGATGAGACGGGTAGTGCTTGGACTGGGCACAACACACCATGCGCGCGCGGGTGTGGCCCGGACGCGCTATGAAGAACTCGACGTCGAGCAGCTTGGATCGGTCTATGAACACGTGCTGGAGTACCAGCCTGGTCCCGCGCGCGGGTCCGCACTAGTACGGACCCGTGACGCCAGAAAGGCCAGCGGCACGTTCTATACACCCAGGGAGATCGCGGCATCACTCGTCGCGCGCACCCTCGAACCATTGGTGGCAGGACGGACAGCCGAACAGATTCTGAGCCTCCGGATTCTCGATCCGGCCATGGGCAGCGGCGCGTTTCTTGTCGCCGCCTGTCGCTTTCTCGCACGACGAGTCGAAGAGGCGCTGATGACCGATGGGACGTGGCACGTAGGCGAGATTGCCGATGCCGATCGAACGAGTCTCAGACGAGAGATCGTGCAGCGCTGTCTATACGGCGTGGACCTGAATCCGATCGCCGCGCAACTGGCGCGACTGTCGCTTTGGCTCGTTGCCCTCGCGCACGACAAACCATTGTCGTTTCTCGACCACCATCTCGTTGTCGGCAACAGTCTGGTTGGTGCCACGCCGCCCGATATTCATCGCGCACCCGGCGGCACTCGAGTTGCCCGGGGGTCAACGGGTGAACTGCCGCTCTTTGACGAGGGACAGCTTGCGACCTCGCTTGCCGTCGCAGGGCAGGTCCGGAAGGCAATCGCGCTCGAACCCGACGACACGGTGGATTGCGTGCGATCAAAGGAGCGGCGACTCGCCTCGCTCGTTCGGTCGGACTCGGCACTGGCCATCTGGAAGCGGGTTCTCGACTTCTGGTGCGCAACGTGGTTCTGGGACGATGCCAGCCCGCCCAGTCGCGCGACTTTCAATGACATCTCGGAGGGCCTGCTGACTGGACGCTCTGCGCTCGGTCAGCGATTGATTGACGACCTCCTGAGCCGCTCAGACCGATGCGCGGATGAGAAAGGGTTTCTGCACTGGCCGCTCGCCTTCCCTGAAGTGTTTCAGGACGAGCATGGTCAGTCTGGAACAGGCACGGGCTTCGACGCGGTCATCGGCAACCCGCCCTGGGACATGGTCCGGGGCGACAGCGGCGACGACGTCTCGCGGGGCGCTCGCCGCGATGACGCCCGCCATCTGACACGTTTCGTTCGCGACTCGGGGATCTATCGAACTTCAGCACGTGCACATCTGAACCGCTACGCGTTGTTCACCGAGCGTGCCATGCAGCTCGTGCGGCACTCCGGACGCATAGGCCTGGTGCTGCCTGCGGGTGTGCTGACCGATACTGGGACCGCACCGCTCAGAACACAGCTTCTCTCAACGATGTCGGTAGACGGGGTGGTCGGCCTCGACAACCGCGCAGGCATTTTTCAAGTTCATCGTAGTCTCAAGTTCGTGCTGCTCACGGCAACGGCCGGGGCCGAAACACGCGCAATTCGATGCCGATTCGGCGTCTCGAGGCTGGACGACCTCGAAGACGCGTGGGGCGCGGCAAACTCGCTGACGCTGACGCGCGCGTTCCTCGAGCGCGTATCGGGTGCCGACGATCTGGGCCTGCCAGACCTGGCGTCGGCGGACGACCTGCGAATCGTCGAGATGATTACCGCGTCGGTGCCGGCACTCGCAGAGGCGCGAGGATGGCACGTTCGATTTGGACGTGAGCTCAACGCAAGCGATGACCGTGGGCTCATGATGCCGGCGGAGGCGAACCCCGAGGGCCGCCGGGTGGTGGAGGGCAAATTCCTGACACCCTTTCGAATCTCTCTTGGCGATTGCCGTTTCGTCCTCGCTCCGGATGCCGAGCGTCGGCGTGTTCTTCCCCCCCGGGCCAGACTGGCGTACCGCGAGGTTGCCGGCTCTACAAATCGCCTCACGCTCATCGCAGCGATCGTCCCAGCGCACGCGGTGACATCACACACGGTGTTCTGTCTGAAGTCGGCCCTGCCGCTCGACTCACAGCGTGTGCTGTGCGCACTGCTCAACAGTTTCGTTGCGAACTACCTCGTCCGCATGCGGGTCGGCACGCATGTGACCGCAGCGATCATGTCAAGGCTTCGTGTGCCGCTGGTCGAAGCTCCGTCAGAACAGTACGACACACTTCTCGCCACAGCACGTGCGCTCAGTGAATCCGAAGATGACATCGAAAGCAGTGCGGCGTTTGCAACCTGCCAGGCTTTGGTCGCCAGACTCTACGGCCTTGGAGAACACGACTTCTCCCACGTGCTGAGCACGTTCCCCCTCATCCCTCAACCCACGCGCGATGCGTGCCTTGATGCGTTTAGTGCCTTGCGTCGCTAACGGACGAACTGCCACCGCGTCGCTGATGGCAGCAACGTTTTTGTCGGGCCGCCCCGGTGCGCGAAAGCGCGCAAAAAGATTCCATCTGCCAGCCGTGGATCTGCCGGAATTACAGGAGCGGACCTTGGGCTGGTAGGATAGAAAGGTTATGAACCTCGAACAATTCGCGGGGGTCAACGCCGGGTACGTCTTCGAGCTCTACGAGAGATTCCGGCAGGATCCATCTTCGGTCGATCCCGCAACCCGTACAGCATTTGAGTCCTGGACACCTTCGGAACCATCAGCCACGCCACTTTCGACGTCCGATGCCGGGGGGACCAACCTCCACGCCGTTGTCGGGGCGGCCAACCTCGTTCAGTCAATCCGGCGCTACGGCCATCTGGCCGCCCGGGTTGACCCGCTGGAATCAACACCCCCGGGCGATCCGACCCTCTCGCCAGCAACTCACGGCATCACCGACGCCGATCTGAAAGGCCTGCCAGCCTGGCTCGTGGGCGGCCCGGTTGCTGCCACCTCCGCCAATGCTTTTGAGGCGATTGAAGGGCTCCGCCGGATCTACTGCTCGACCATCGGCTTCGACTATTCGCACGTCTTCGTCCCGGCGGAACGCGCATGGCTCCGTGAAGCTGCAGAATCGGGCAGCTTCCGACCACGTGTGGACCCGGCCAACGCCGACGCGCTTCTCGATCGCATCACGCAGATCGAAGTATTCGAGAATTTCCTGCATCGGAGTTTTCCCGGTAAGACGCGATTCTCGATCGAAGGGCTCGACATGCTCGTGCCGATGCTCGACGAGATCATCCAAGGTGTGGCCGCGCAGGGAGTTCGCCACACGCTGCTCGGGATGGCGCACCGCGGCCGCTTGAATGTGCTGGCGCACGTGCTGCAAAAGCCTTACGCCCAGATCCTCGCCGAGTTCAAAGATCCTGTGAACGCGCGTACCTGGCGGATCGACCTGGGTTGGATGGGCGACGTGAAATACCACGCCGGCGCCAGCACGGCGGCCATCGGCCAGATGTTCGTCTCGTTGGCTCCCAACCCGAGCCACCTGGAGGCGGTCAACCCGGTGGTCGCTGGTATGGCCAGGGCGGCAGGCACGTTCGCGGATGCGCCGGGCGCACCGCGCTTCGACGGCCGAACCACCCTGCCGGTGCTCATCCACGGCGACTCCGCCTTCCCGGGTCAGGGCATCGTCGCCGAGACGTTGAACCTGTCGCGTCTAGCCGGATACGACACGGGTGGGACGGTTCACATCATCGCGAACAACCAGCTTGGTTTCACCGCGACGCCGGAAGAGTCGTACAGCACCAGCTACGCCAGCGGTCTGGCGCGCGGGTTCAAGATTCCCATCGTCCATGTGAACGCCGACGACCCGATTGCCTGTCTGGAAGCAGCTCGCCTGGCGTGGGAATACCGTACGCGCTTTCAACGAGATTTCCTGATCGACCTGATCGGCTATCGTCGCTACGGGCACAACGAAGGCGATGAGCCGGCGTTCACACAGCCTGTTACCTACAAGCAGGTCGCGTCTCATCAAACGGTTCGAGAGTTGTGGGCGCGGACGCTCGTGGAGCAGGGCAAGGTGGCACCCGACCGTCCGGAGGCGCTCGTCAAGAAGCACTTCGCGGTCCTGGAGAAAGCGCTCGAAACACTTCGCCCGGAAGAAGACTACGTGGCTCCGATTCCGGAAGCCGTCGCCCCGGGCGTTGCCTCGCGTGCGCAGACGGCGGTGTCCCTCGACGACCTTCGCGCAATCAACGACGGTCTCCTCGCTACTCCTAATGGCTTCACGTTCCACAAGAAGCTCGAACGTGGCCGCGAGCGCCGCAAAGGTATCTTTGCCGACCCGGCCGAGCGCTCGATCGACTGGGCCGCCGCCGAAGAGCTCGCGTTCGCGTCGATTCTCGCCGACGGTGTGCCGATTCGTTTCACGGGCGAGGACGTTGGTCGCGGGACGTTCAGTCATCGTCACGCGGTCTTCCACGACGCGAACAACGGTACTGAGTTCATTCCACTGCAGTCGTTTTCGCGGGCGAAGGCGTCCTTCGAGATTCACAACAGCCCGCTGACGGAGAACGCCACGATTGGCTTCGAGTTCGGCTACAACGTCCAGGAACCCGATCGGCTTGTGATCTGGGAAGGACAGTACGGCGACTTCATCAACGGGGCGCAGGTAATCCTCGATCAGTTCATCACGTCCGGTCGCGCGAAGTGGGGGCAACGGCCATCGCTCGTCTTCCTTCTTCCGCACGGGTATGAAGGCCAGGGCCCTGAACACTCGAGCGCCCGTCCGGAGCGTTTCCTCCAGGGCGCGGCCGACATCAACCTTCGCCTCGCCAATTGCACGACGGCGGCCCAGTATTTCCACCTGCTCCGACGGCAGGCGGCACTGCTTGAAAGCGATCCGTTGCCGCTCTTCGTCCTTACCCCGAAGAGCCTTCTCCGTCATCCAGCGGTCGCCTCTACGCCAAAAGAACTGGCCGAAGGCCGCTTCCAATCGGTCATTGACGATGTGGAGGCTAGAGCTCGGGCGAAGAGCATCAAGCGCATCGTCCTGTGCAGTGGGAAGGTCTACGTCGATCTGATCAGCAGCGAGCGCCGAACTGCGTCCAAGGACGTCGCGATCGTCCGCGTCGAGCAGTTGTATCCATTTCCCACGACGGCGATCGAGGAAGTACTCTCGACGTATCCTTCGACACGCGACGTCGTATGGCTGCAGGAGGAACCCGAGAACATGGGGGCCTGGGAATTCGCGCGACCGTTGCTGCTTGAGCTCGTCGGGGACCGTCGGCCACTGCGCTACATCGGCCGTGCCCGCAGCGCCAGCCCGTCGGAAGGATCGAGCGCCTGGCATCAACTCAACCAGAAGGCGCTCGTTGAACGCGCCTTCGATCTCGGCAGCCACGCGACTGAAGGGTCGATGGTGCTGTCAAAACCTGCAGGCGCCGCCCGCTGAACTACGGATCGCGATTAAATCAACCCGGTTGAATTTCGTGAATTTCGAGGTCGTGGCCAGGAAATTCAGCCGGGTTGAATAACGAGGACACTACAAGCGTCATGCCCAACATTGTCGTCCCTGAGCTCGGTGAGTCGGTTGTCGAGGCTCGTATCTCGCGGTGGCTGAAGAAAGAAGGCGACCGCGTGGAGGCGGGCGAAGCCATCGTCTCGCTCGAAACAGAAAAGATCGACCTCGAGGTCAGCGCGGAGCAGGCTGGCGTGCTGACAAGCATCAAGCGTCAGGAAGGTGAGGACGTGAAGATCGGCGAGCTGCTCGCCGTCGTGGAAGCCGGCGGCACCGCGGCCACGCCGCCATCCGCCAAGACAAACGGAGCCGCCCAACCCGCGAAAGCGCCGGCCGTCGCGGCGGCGACACCGACGCCCGCATCCAAGGCCGAAGACCCGCGCGCAACGCCGACGGCTAAGCGCATTGCCAAGGAACACGACGTAGATCTCGGCGGCATGCAAGGCTCTGGTACCGCAGGACGCGTGATGAAGCAGGACGTCCAGCAAGCGATCGCGAAGCCCGCCGCGGCTCCAGCACCTGCGCAACCCGCGGCCGCAAAGCCTGTCGCCCCGGCTCCAGCTTCGATACCAATCGTCCGCCGCGCGCCAGGCGACCGCACGGAAGAGCGATCGCGCATGACGAAGCGGCGCCAGACGATCGCCCGGCGCCTCGTTGAAGCGCAGCACACGGCCGCGATGCTCACCACGTTCAACGAGATCGACATGACTGCCGTCATGACCCTCCGCGAGCGGCGGAAAGAATCGTTCAAGAAGGAGTACGGGATCAATCTTGGCTTCTCCTCGTTCTTCGTAAAGGCCGCGATCGCCGCTCTTCGAGGGTTTCCGCCGATCAACGGAGAAATCCAGGGGGACGACATCATCCTCAAGCACTACTACGACATCGGGATAGCTGTCGGCGCTGAGGGAGGTCTCGTCGTCCCTGTGCTTCGCGACGCCGACCGCATGAGCTTCGCCGACATCGAGATCTCGATCCGCGATTTCGCTAAGCGCGCCGGCGACAACACGCTCACGCTGCAGGATCTCACCGGCGGCACGTTCACCATCACCAATGGCGGCGTGTTCGGCTCGCTCCTCAGCACGCCGATTCTGAACCCGCCCCAGGTCGGCATTCTGGGTTTGCACAAGATCCAGGATCGCGCCATCGCCCTCAACGGTCAGGTTGTCATTCGCCCGATGATGTACGTCGCGCTCAGTTACGATCACAGGATGGTTGATGGTCGAGAAGCCGTGCAATTCCTGGTGAAGATCAAGGAATTCATCGAAGATCCCGGACACCTTCTGATCGAAAGTTGAGTATGCGAGCACCTGTCTCAGCCGTCGCTTTCATCGTGCTCGCATCGACGGTCGCCCTTCAGGCGCAGCGATCCGCGGTGCCTCCCGCGCCGGCTGATGTCGCCGGGCCGCCAGCCGACGCGGTGAAATCGACGACCGGGCTGGCGTCGAAGGTGGTGTCACCGGGTTCAGGCGACGAGAAGCCGCTCGACACCGATGTCGTTACCGTCCATTACACGGGCTGGACGGCAGACGGAAAAATGTTCGACAGCACGCACACGCGCGATCAGAGCGCGATGTTTCCGCTGAACCGCGTCATCCCGGGCTGGCGTGAGTGCGTCAAGCTCATGACCGTTGGTGAAACGCGGCGGTGCTGGGTGCCGCAGGATCTGGGATACAAGGGGCAACGCGGGCGGCCAGAGGGCCTCACGGTATTCGACATCGAGCTCATCGACACGCGCCGCTCACCAAGTGTGCCGCCGCCGGATGTGGCGGCGCCACCAGACGACGCCCAACGTACCGCGTCGGGGATCGCGTACAAGGTGCTTGTACGTGGAACCGGTGGCCGCAGGCCCGCGGGCTGGACCAAGGTCACCGTTCACTACACCGGCTGGACAACCGACGGAAAGATGTTCGACAGTTCAGTTGCGCGTGGCACTCCCGCCACCCTGTCGCTTGATAACGTGATCAAAGGCTGGACCGAGGGCGTACAGTTGATGGTCGAAGGCGAGCGCACGAGGTTCTGGATTCCAGAGGATCTGGCTTACAAGGGAGAGGCAGGAAACCCGCGCGGGATGCTGGTGTTCGACATCGATTTGATCAAGATCGAGAACTGATCGCCACGATGAGTGTCTTCAGCAATCCGGCTTCGTCCAGTGCGGCGGATGCCGCGGCTTACGTCGCCGGCCTTCTCCACTTGCTCGGCGACCATGATCCGGCGCTCATTCTCGGCCACACGCCCATCGCCATTCAGCATTTCCTCGACACCGTGCCGGCTGAGATCGCAGCCAAGCCTGAGGCGCCAGGCAAGTGGTCGATCCAGGAAGTCATTCAGCATCTGGCGGACTCCGAGCTCGTGGGCGGCTTCAGACTTCGCATGGTGCTCGCCCAGGATCGGCCCAGGCTGACCGGGTACGATCAGGATCTCTGGGCCACTCGACTCGATTATCGGAACATCGATATTCGTGAAGCGCTCGAGCAGTTTGTCGCCCTCCGCAGAGTCAACGCACGTCTTTGGCAGCACCTGACCCCCGGCGACCTGGCCAGAGTCGGACTTCACGATGAACGCGGCGAAGAAAGCCTCGAGCACATGCGGCGGCTCTATGCGGCGCACGATCTTCTGCACCTCCAGCAGCTCAAACGGATTCGTGTGGCGCTGCTGCCCGCCACCCCTTGACCCAGCTCCGCGGCATCGTCACGGGCATCTGGCTACTGCTGACACTAACCGCGTCGGCGGCTGCTGCCCAGCAATTGCCGGCCGACCTCGCTGGTCTGGTGGCAAGGGTGCAACCCGACGCTCCAGTGACGGCCTGGTGTCGCGGGGTCTTTCGGCCTGGACGCCCCGGTGCCTTCGCGATCGCTTTGACTTCTGCCTCCTCGGGCGGACGATATGTCGCGCTCGAGGCCGACGGAATGATGAGAGAACTGGGGTCGTTCGAGGGCATTGGTGATCTGTCGTGCTACACGCGCGCTCAGGCCGAAAGGATGGACGTCACCATCAATCGCTCAGACACCATTCACGGACACATCACGCCGCGCTGGAATACAACGGTCGTCTGTGCCTTCATCAACGCGACGAGTGCTACCTGCTGGCAGTACTCGCCGGTCGAACGGACATTCGTCAGAGTCGGCGAATGGGAGACCTGAAGACCGCTTTGCGCCCATTTTGAGATGCCCACACGGTTGGGCTACCTTTAGGGCCGTACGAATTGCTCTTGTGGGCCGCGACACGACTGTGATGATAGAAAACCGCGGCAGAATGGATGGTTAACGTGCGTGGATCGATGAAGTGTTTCGGAGTTGCCGTCGTGTGTCTGATGGTCGTCGCGTTTGCCCGCCCTGCCATGGCGCAAGACGCTCCCAAGGCTGAAGTCTCGGTTGGTTACAACTGGTTGGGCCTGAAGTCGTCAGGCGACGACGAGATGACAAAACTC
>Ga0075420_100001692_pt1 | contig 18777 bp, 15 predicted proteins | sample SoiMetdeltSBSDD4_FD_75296 | JGI IMG/M metagenome (GOLD analysis project Ga0075420, IMG submission 75296) | Bulk soil microbial communities from a Populus tree surrounding site in Tennessee, USA - Soil MetaG P. deltoides SBSDD4 | ecosystem: Environmental > Terrestrial > Soil > Tree plantation... | reverse complement strand
AGCCGGCGAGGACGCCGTTGATATAGCCCTCGTAGTCGAAGGCGTAGTTGAACGCCTGGCGGACGCGCTTGTCCCAGAAGAAATCGTTCGGGACGGTGTCGCCGTCGGGCAGCTCGTCGACGGGGATGTCGAGGTTGAACGCCAGGTGCAACGGCTCGAGGAGGTAGCCGGACTCGTCGAAGCAGACCCCGTCGTCGCCCTGCAGCTGCTCGACGAACTGGGGAGCCGGCTCGATGATGTCGTAGTCGCCCACCTGCATCCCGAGCACGCCCACGCTGTTGTCCCTGACGACCTCCCAGGTCGCGTCGAGCGGCGGCGCGCCGTTCCAGTAGTCCTCGAACGCCTCGAACTCGAGCCGGACGCCACGCTCCCACTCCACGAGCTGGTACGGGCCGGTGCCGACCATGTTCGTGTCCATGAACTCGTTGGGCTCGCCGGCGACGACGCCGCCGTTGCTCTCCACCGCGTCCTGGCTCACGATCGCCGCGGGCGTCGAGTACACGACGGTTCCGAGGAACAGCGCCGCAGGCTCGATGAGCGTGACCTCGAAGGTGAAGTCGTCGACGACCCGCATGTCCGCGATCGTCTCGGACAGCTTGAACGCCTGGCTCTCGGGGAGGTCCATCGTCATCGCGCGGTCCCACGAGAACAGGACGTCGTCGGCGGTCAGCTCGGTGCCGTCGTGGAAGACCACGCCCTCGCGGATCGGGAACGTGTAGGTGAGGCCGTCCTCCGAGACGAGGCCGTTCTCCTGCGACGGGACCTCGGTCGCGAGCCCCGGGACCAGCGCGGCGCCTTCGGGTGGGATGTCGACGAGGAACTCGTAGGACTGGATGATCGCGCGTGAGCCGCGCCCACCCTCGTCCAGCCGGGCGGGGTCGAGCCCCTCGGGCTCGCCGCCGAGCGCGTGGATGAGCACGCCGGGATTCGCGACCTCGGCGCCGGTGTCGCCGGCGCCCGTCTCGGCTCCACCACCCTCGCCCTCGGGCGTCGACGCGCCCGGGCACGCCGTGGCGAGGAACCCGATCGTCAGCACCAGCGCCGGGACCCACCGTCGAGAGCGTTCCGAGCGGAACCGCGCCATCCCTCAGCCACCCCTTTCGGAGCCGGCCTGACCCGCCGGCCAACAGTCGGACCCTAGGGGCCGCCTCATGAGCGCGCAAGACAAAGTGCTTCCATCTCGAACGAAATCGGGCTTCATGCGAGAGGGGGGACGACGGGGAGCAGGAGCGAGGAGGCGGTGTCGCCGCCGGTCATCACGGTGGTCGTGCCGCCGAAACGGTCCCGCGGGCGATCGACGGGATCGTCGTGGGTGTAGATGCCCACGCCTCGCATCGGGCTCTCCCTGAAGTGGCTGAGACTCGCGGCGTCGCCACCCGCGTGCTCGTAGTCCCGTCCTCGCACCGAGAGGGCGATGCGGTAGCCGGCCGGCACGATCACGCTCGTCGGCCAGATCTCGATCTCCGTCTCGACCACGTCGCCCGGAACGAGCGGCCACGGCTCGTCGTGCGTGTGGTACGGCCTGAACTCGGTCGACCGCTCAGCGTCGAGCTTGCGGTGCGACGCCCGCAGCCACCCCTGGCCGATCGGGGTGCGCGGATCGACCGCCCCCTGGAAGACGACCTCGTCGCCGCCCGGGTCGAACGCGCGCAGGACGAGGAACAGGTCGGCGTCCGTCGTCGTCGAGGACACGAACAGCCTCGCGGCCGAGGGCCCGGTGAGCTCGATCTCGTCCGCGAGCGGCGACGTGACGAACGTGGCGCCGTCGCCGAGCGCTTCGAACGACACCGATCCCGTGGCTGTTGCCGGCTCGAGCGCGAGACGCCCGTTCGGATGGAGGAACCACCGCGTCCACCTCGTCCGTGGGATGGGCCAGGCGTCCTCGGTGCGGTCCACGAATCCCCCGTCGACGGTTCGGACGCGGAGCAGCACCGGCGGCTGCCGGTCCCAGCCGTTGTCCACGCCGCGCAGGAAGTGGTCGAGGAAACGCCGCTGGAGCGCGATGCCGTGGTCCGTGGAGAACTCTGTCCAGTGCTCGCGGCCGTGGATCTCGAGCCATTTCCGTTCCGACGCCGAGTTGACGAAGCCCTCCACGTTGCCCCGGAGGTGCCTGCCGGCGCCGCCCCAGTTGCCGGATGAGAGCAGCGGCACCGTGATCCGCTCGAAGCGCGCCGAACGATCGCGGTGCCAGTCGTCGTCGAACGGGTGCGCGCGAACATCGCCCGGGTAGTCGGAGCGGTTCGTCGCCAGCTCCTCGTCCGAGAGCGTCTCGGGACCGGCGACGAGCTCACCGGTGATCCGGCTTCGAAGAGCCCGGTCGCCGAGCCCGTGCTGCACGGTCCTCGTCGTCCTGCGGTACCAGACGTCGACGGCCTGGCAGAGGATGCCTCCGTGATAGAACATGTCGCGGTAGAAGTCGCTCACGCCCTCCCACGGAACGATCGCGGCGAGGTGCGGCGGCTGTAGGCCCGCGACCTGCCACTGTGTGATCGCGTAGTACGAGACGCCGAGCAGGGCGACCTTGCCCGTGCACCAGCGTTGCGCCGCAGCCCACTCGATGCAGTCGAAGAGGTCCTTCGTGCCTCGAGCGGCATACGGGTCGATCCTCCCCGGCGACCGGCCCCAGCCACGGGCATCGACCCGAACGCACGCGTATCCACGTGGGACCCACCGCTCCGGGTCGGGGACCTCCCAGGCCTGGTACCGGTTCGACGAGCCTGCGGAGACGTCGGGATGCTCGCTCACGAGCCGATCCCACGCGTCCGGGTACCCGTCGGCGAAGTGCAGGCCCTTCGCGTAGGGGCCCGCCGTCATCAGCGCGGGGACGGGCTCGGGGTCGGTGGGACGGTACACGTCAGCCCGCAGCTCGAGGCCGTCGTCCATCCCGATCGGGACGTCCCATTCGACGAGCATCGCGTCGCGGATCTCGGTGGGCACGCGGGGACCCTACCGGAGCGCCTGCGAGGCGAATCGATCTCGGCCACGTTCGATCGTGTGGGCAGTGTCGCCCGCCCGACGCGGCATCGTGAGCGGTGGCCATCGTCCGGACGGGGTACGCTCGCGCGCGTGGCCCCTCCGCGTGCCGAGCTCCTCGAACTCCGGGTACTGGACGGCCCGAACCTGTACTTCCCGCGTCCCGCGGTGAAGGTGACGCTCGGCGTCGCGGGCTGGCTCGCTGCGCCCGCCGAACGCGTCGAGGCGGCGATCGAGCGCGCCGGCGCGAGCGGCCGTCCGGGTCGGCCCGGGTCGGACCTTCGGCGGCGGACGATCGCGCGGCTCGCCGGGCGGCTCACCTGGCGGCTCGCGCGCGCCTCGGGGGTTCGGCTCGCGATCCGCGCGCGGCCGGGCCCCGCACCCGACCAGGTGGTGGTCGCGTTCCCGTGGCGGCGCCGGGCGGCCGCCGAGGCGCTCGGCGCCGAGGTCGCGCCGCTCGTGCACAAGGTCGGCGGGCGCCGCTCGGTCGAACGGATGCTCGTCGAGGCCGGCGAGCGGCTCCGCGCGGCCGAGGCCGGGGACGAGCCGGTCGTGCCCGATCCGGACCGGCCGGTGATCTCGGTGACCGGCACGAACGGCAAGACCACGATCGTTCGGCTGCTCGCGCACCTCGTCCGGACGGCGGGCAGGTCGGTCGCGTACTCGTCGACCGACGGCGTCTACCGCGGCGAGGGCGAGCTCGTCGAGGAGGGCGACTACTCCGGGTTCGGCGGCGCCGCGACGGCGCTCGCCCAAGAGCCCGACGTGGCGGTGCTCGAGACCGCGCGCGGCGGGATCCTGCTCCGCGGGATCGGCGTGCTCCACAACGACGTCGCGGTCGTGACGAACGTGTCCGAGGACCACCTCGACCTCCACGGCATCCACACGCTCGACCAGCTCGCCGAGGTGAAGTCGACGATCACGCGGATCACGCGGCCCGGGGGCTGGGACGTGCTGAACGCGGACGACCCGCGCGTGCTCTCGATGCGGCGCGGCGCGACGGGCCGGGCGTGGGTCTGCTCGCTCGACCCTTGGCACCCAGCGATCCGCGACGTGCTCGCCGAGGGCGGGCGCGCGACGGTCCCGCTGGACGGCGCGATGACCGTGCTCGCGGGCTCGCGGTCGCACCCCCTCGTCCCCCTCATCGATGTGCCAGTCACGATCGCCGGGATCTCGCGGCACAACGTGATGAACGCGATGCAGGCCGCGTCGGCCGCGCTCGCGGTCGGCCTACCCGAACGCGCGGTCGCGAGGGGCCTGAAGACCTTCGTGATGGACCCCGACCGCAACCCGGGGCGCGCGAACCTGTTCGAGCTCGACGGGCGCGCGATCGTCGTCGACTACGCGCACAACGAGGCCGGCATGATCGGCCTCACCGAGATCCTCGGCGGCATCCGGAAGCCCGGGCGCGAGATCTGGATCGTGATCTGCGCGGCCGGCGACCGGACCGACAAGATCCTCCACGACTACGCCTACCGTGCCGCGCGCGGCTCGGACCACGTCGCGATCGCCGAGCTCGTGCGGTACCTCCGCGGCCGGGAGCGCGAGGCCGTGGTCGAACGGCTCGCAGACGGCGCCCGCGACGGCGGCGCCGTGGAGCTCGACGTCTACGCGGACGAGCTCGCGGGGCTCCGCGGCGTGCACTCTCGTTCGAAGCGAGGGGACGTGATCGGCGTGACCGCGCTGGGGATGCGCCCCCAGCTCTTCGCGTGGCTCGAGGGGGCGGGCGCGTCGAGGATGACGCCGGGGCGCGTTCGGCAGCGGGTGCGGGCGGCAGCCGCTTCGCCGACGACGATGACCGGCCGGAACTAGCTCTCGGGCGGCGTCACGACCCGGTTGGCCTCGACGCCCGCGAGCCGGGTCCGGGTCCCGTCGGGGGAGCGGATCACGATCGCCCGAGCCTCCGTCGCGTCCCCGAGCCCGAAGTGCACGCGCGGATCCTCCGAGGAGAGGTAGCTGCCGCCGGCCAGGACCTCGCGGACGAGGGCACGCCCGTCCGGCAGCACCACCATGACCCGGGTCCCGGGGGCGAACCCGTCGAGCTCGACCTCGAGCCAGTTGCCGTCCGCGGACGAGTTCTCGAGCAGGACGAGCGAGCCGCCGATCGTGTTGACGGCGAGGTCGACGTCTCCGTCGTTGTCGTAGTCGGCCGCCGCGAGCCCCCGCCCGTTGATCCGCATCGTGCCGGCCGCGTCGGCGTCGGCCCCGACGTCGGCGAACCGCGGGGTCGCGCCCGGGGTCGAGACGTTCTCGAGGACCTGGATCGGCTCGGCACCCTCCGCCAGGCTCGCGACCGGGATGTCGCCGTTCACCAGGACGAGGTCGAGATCGGTGTCGAGGTCGAGATCGCCCCACGAGGCGCCCCAGCCCGTGAACGAGTCGCCGAGCGCGGACGCGAAGTCCGCGCGCGCGTCAGTGAACCCGGCTGCCCCGCCGCCGGCGCGGTAGATCGCATGGTCCTGTCCCCGCGCGTTCGTGACGAACAGGTCGGACCGGCCGTCCCCGTCGTAATCGGCGACCGCGATGCCCATCCCGGCGTTCGGGTCCGCGACGCCCTGCCGCGCGGCGACGTCCCGGAGGCGGAAGCCGAGGCCGAGCGGATCCGCGTTCGCTCCGCCCGGCCAGGGCACGTTCCGGTAGAGCTCGTTCGGGTCGAGGTCGTTCGCCACGTACACGTCGGGGCGGCCGTCGCCGTCGAGATCCGACACGACCGCGCCGAGGCCGTGCCTCGGGTCGCCGGCGTCAACACCGGCCTGCTCCCCCACCTCGCGGAACGTCGTCCGGCCGTCGTCCTCGCGACCCTGGTTCAGGTACAGGAGGTCGCGCACGCCGCGGTGGTTCTGCGGGAAGCCCTCGAAGGAATCCGGGATCGGGGCGTTGGGATCCGCGTAGCCGGCGACGAACAGGTCCGGCAGCCCGTCGCCGTTCACGTCCCCGACCGCCGCGCCGGTGTGCCAACCATAGTCGTCGATCCCCGCGGCTCGCGCGCCCTCCGTGAACCGCCCGCCGCCGCGGTTCCACAGGAGCGCGTCGTAGGTGTTCGAGGTGACGTAGAGGTCGGTGCGGCCGTCCAGGTCGAAGTCGGCAGCGACGCACCCGTTCCCGCGGAGCGCGAGGTTGGCCCCCGAGGACTGACTCACGTCGACGAACCGCCCGCCCTCGTTGTGGAACAGTGCGCTCCGTGGCAGGTCGCCCTGTTCCCTCCAGCGCGCGACGTCCTGTTCCGAGTACGAGTTGACGACGAACAGGTCGAGCCAGCCGTCCCCGTCGAAGTCCAGCCAGCAGAGGCCGCCGCCCATCGCCGACTCGGTGTCGCCGACATTCACCGAGTAGCGGAAGGAGTCCTGCCGGAAGCGCAGCCCGACCTCGCCGGCGACGTCGCGCAGGCCGGGCGCGACGTCGCCGGTCGCGCCCGCGAAGACCCCGACGCCCTCCGGAGGTGGTGACGGTTCGGCCGCCGGGTCCCGTTCGCGCAGGACCTCGAAGATCCCGCCCGCCGTCGTCAGTTCGAACGTCCGCTCGAAGGCGAGCGGCTGCACCCCGACGAGCGTCACGACGGCGAGGGGTGGCCCCTGACCCTGTCCCGCCTCGAGCATGACGCTCGCGCGATCGACCTCGCTCCCGGGGACGCCGAGGCGCGCGAGCGCGACGCCCACGATCTCACGAGCGGTGCCGGAGTCGAGCTGGGTCGCCACGCCTTCCGAGGGGAGGATCAGCACCTCCGCCACGTCATCGGCGGAGGTCCCGGGCGTGTCCGCGGCCACGACGCTCGGAGGTGCGGCGAGGCTCACGACGACGACGAGGACCCCGGCGACGACCGCCCCCGAGAGCAGCAGCGCCCCTCGGGCGGGGCGACCGGCCGACCCGAGCTGTCGACGTGCGCGCTCGACGACCGGCGCGGTTCGGCGGGCGGACCGGATGATCTCGAACAGCGCCCACGCCGCGCACACGACCGTGAGGGACGCGAGGACGGCGACCTTCGTCGCCCACTCCGTCGTCTGCGGCGCGATCAGGAGCACGGAGACCAGCCCGATCGCGATCCCGAAGGTCCGGCGCGCCCGGGCCTCCTCGGGCGCCGTCTTCGGGTCGGTGATCATGAAGAACAGGAAGACGAGGATCTCGGGCGAGAACACGAGGATCCGCCACAGCTCCGTTCCCGTGATCGGCCCGAGGTGCCAGCGCGCGGTCATCGCGTGGTCGGTGGCGGCGAGCAGCGCGGCGCCCGCCGCGAACACGAGCCAGAACCCGAGCGCGACCCCAAGCAGATGCAACCGACGCAGGATCGCGAACCCGCCGACCACGATCAGCACGAGGGCGAGGGCGAGCCACGGCGACATCGGCCCCCACCAGAAGTCGAGCGGCTCGGCGCGGGTCGGGCCGAGCACGAGGAAACAGACGACGAGGCCGATGTTCGACGGGTTGAAGATGTGACGCCCGTGCCGGCGGATCACGTACTTGGAGAGCAGCGAGATCGCGGCCGTGCCGGCGAAGATCCACCATCCGTTCATGCTCCACCAGTCGCCGTGCTCGGTCCCGGGGACGCGGAGGATGAAGGCGACGCTGTTCCCGGTCAGCAGCGCGCTCGCGGGCCACATGACCACGTGCTGCAACCGGAACGTGATCGCGACCTCGAGCACCGCGCACGTGAGCAGGGAGATGAGGATCTGCGAGATCGAGAGCCGGAACTCGAACGCCACCTGGCCGAGGATCTGCAGCGAGAAGATGATCGCCGCGAGGTGCAGGCGCGGATCGCGCGGCGTCGGCAGGAGCAGCGGGTAGTCGGTGCCCCGGATCCGCAGGGTACGGCTCGGCGCGGTCACGTGCTCAGTATGCCCGGCGTCCCTCGGCCCGTCCGGGGCCGAGGAGCCTCAAAGGTAACCGTGCTTCAGGATGCGGTCGGCGCTCTTCCCGTACCCCGCGGAGGTGACCGCGAGGAAGCCGAGGGAGTCCGCGATCCGGTCGATCGTGTTGAACAGGAACCCGACGAACAGGGCGTCGACCACGCCGGCCTCGCTCACACCCGCCTCCAGGAGCGGGGTGACGTCCGTCGCCCCGAGCTCGTCCGGCCGGAGCGTCATCGTCTCGAGCAGGCCGAGGGCCGCCCGGACCCGCGCGCCCACCGGGGCGGTGCGCCAGTCCGCGAGGACGGCAGCCGTCTCCTCCGCTCCGAAGCTCTTCGACGCGACCGCGCCGTGGGAGCCCGTTCAGAACTCGCATCGGTTCCGTTCGGAGACGAACGCGGCGAACAGCTCTCGCTCGCCCACCGTCCACTCCGACGGACCGCGCATGACCTCCTCCGCCAGCTCGTTGAACGGCGTGCCGAAGAACGCCGGCTTGAACGAGAGCGTCTTCACGACGTCGAGGGTCGGGTCCCCCGTCACGAGCCGGATCATCGCGAACTTCGCCTTCGCGCCGACGCCCCGGCCGCGGGCGACCGCCTGCAGCCGCATCAGCCCTCCCCCCGAGCGTCGCGCACCGCGCGCAGGCCGGCCTCGAGGCGTTCGCGGGCGGCGCCGTAGGCGGCGGCGACACTCATCTCGAACACCTCGTCGTCGCCGGCACCTACCTCCGCGAGCCCTGCCACCATCCGATCGGTGACCCGGTACGCGTGCCGGTGGATCGTGTCCACGAAGGCCGCGAACGGTTCGGGGACCACGTCGTTCCGGGCCGCGGCCTGCCGCGCCCCCCGCGGAAGGACCCCGCGCCCGTCCAGGATCGCGGCCCCCAGGGCGTCGAGCTTCTGCCGGTGGCGGTCGGTCGGATCGTCGGCTGGCATGGAGACGGAGTATGAGGGCGCGGCTCCGGGCTGGCAACGGAGGGTCGACCGGTGCGACCTGCGGCTTCGCCCGACGGCCTCGCTCCGGGAGATGCTGTTCCATCACGACCCGAGAGGAGCGAGACATGAACGGCTTGGAGGGGAAGGTGGCGCTCGTCACGGGGGCGAGCAAGGGGATCGGGGCGGCGGTCGCCCGGCTCCTGGCGGAGGACGGCGTGCGGCTCGGACTCGCCTCGCGCGCCGGAGCCGATCTCGGCATCGACGGCGCGCTGGCACGCTCGTGCGACGTCCGCGAACCGGGCGCGATCGCGACGTTCGCCGACGAGGTGGCCGAACGCCTCGGGGGCATCGACATCGTCGTCGTGAACGCCGGCGTCGGATCGTACGGCCCGTTCCTCGAGCTGCGAGAGGAGGAGATGGAGGAGATCGTCGACGTGAACGTCAAGGGGACGTTGTACACGCTCCGCGCGGCGCTCCCCCACCTCCTGCAGCGCGACGAGGCCGACATCGTCACGATCGCGTCCGAGGCCGGGCGCCGCGGCCTGCCGTTCGAGGCGGTCTACTGCGCGTCGAAGTTCGCGCAGGTGGGCCTTACGGCCGCGCTCGACCACGAGCTCCGGCCGCACGGGATCCGCTGCACGAACGTTTGCCCTGGCGGCGTCGCGACCGAGTTCGCGATGGGTCGCGGGCGCACGCCCGACATGCCCGAGCTCAAGGAGATGATGCGCTCGGAGGACGTCGCCGAGGCGGTGCGGTTCGTCCTCACGCGGCCGCGGAACCACCGGATCCTCGAGATGGCGTTCCGGCCGATGAGCGAGGCGTCGTGGGGATGAGCGACCGCGTCCTTCGCTGGGGGGTCCTGTCGACCGCGAACATCAATCGCAAGGTGGTCCCTGCGACCCAGCGGGCCGATCGCTGCGAGGTCGTCGCGATCGCCTCGCGCGATCGGGAGGCGGCGGCGCGCGGGGCCTCCGAGTACGGGATCTCGAGGGCCCACGGGTCCTACGAGGCGCTCCTGGCCGACCCCGAGGTCGACGCGGTGTACAACCCGCTCCCGAACCACCTCCACGCCGAGTGGACGATCGCCGCCGCGGAGGCCGGCAAGCACGTCGTCTGCGAGAAGCCGCTCGCGATGAACGCCGACGAGGCCGAGCGGATGGTCGAGGCGTGCGCGTCCGCGGGCGTGGTACTGATGGAGGCGTTCATGTACCGGCTGCACCCGTCGTGGGAGGGGGTCCGCGAGCTCGTCCGGTCGGGGCGGATCGGCGAGCTTCGATCGGTCCAGAGCTGGTTCTCGTACTTCAACGACGACCCCGCGAACATCCGCAACATCGCGGAGGCGGGCGGCGGGGCGCTCTACGACATCGGCTGCTACACGGTGAACCTCTCGCGGATGTTGTTCGGGTCCGAGCCGTCGAGGATCCAGACGTCGATGACGTTCGACGAGACGATGGGCGTCGACGTGCTGACGAGCGCCGTCCTGGAGTTCGGCCGCGGCGTGGCGGCGTTCACCGTCACCACCCGCGCCGAGACCGATCAGCGCGTGCACGTCTACGGGACGGAGGGGCGGATCTCGGTGGGGATCCCCTTCAACATCCCCCCGGACCGGCCGACCGAAGTGTTCGTCACCTCGGGCGGCGATCCGCCCGTCGCGCCGGACACCGAGACGATCACGTTCGACACGACCGACCCTTACACCGTGCAGGCCGAACGGTTCGCGCGCGCGGTCCTGGACGAGGAGCCGGTGCCGATCCCGGTCGAGGACTCGATCGGCAACATGCGGGCGATCGACGAGATCTTCCGGCTCGGTCGGGGCTAGCCCGCGGGCGTCAGCGGGCGCCGAGCAGCAGGTCGACCGTCAGCTGGTCGAGCCGCTCGTACGGCTGGCCCCGAGCCGCGAGGGCGCGCCGGTCGAGCTCGAGCGCGTCGAGTCCCGCCGCGCGCTCGGGCGTGTACGGGCCGAGCAGCGGCGAGACCGACCCGTCGTCGGCCTCGATCTGCGCGACGAGCTCCTGGATCTCCGGGTCGGCGTTCCAGCGCTCGGCCTTCTCCTTGAGGATCAGGTACGTGCGCATGCACCCGCGCGCGAACGCCTTCACGTCCTCGTAGTCCGAGGTCCGGTACGCGTGCGCGTCGAAGTGCCGGCTGCCCTCGTACCCCACGTCCTCGAGGAGCTTCACGAGGAAGAACGCGGCCTTCGGGTTCGCCGAGCCGAACCGCAGATCCTGGTCGTACCGGCCGGGGATCTGGTCGTTCAGGTCGATGTGGAACAGCTTGCCCATCGACCACGCCTGCGCGACGTGATGCGTGAAGTTCAGGCCGGCCATGTGCTCGTGGGCGACCTCCGGGTTCACCCCGACCATCTCCTCGTGCTCGAGCGTGGAGATGAACGCCAGCATCGCGCCCGTCGTCGACAGGTAGATGTCGCCGCGGGGCTCGTTCGGCTTGGACTCCAGCGCGAATCTGAGGTCGTAGCCCTGATCCTTCACGTAGCCGCACAGGAAGTTCATCGCGTCGCCGTACCGCTCCAGCGCCCGCAGCGGGTCCTTCGAGGAGTCGGTCTCGACGCCCTCCCGGCCGCCCCAGAACACGTACGTCGTCGCCCCGAGCTCGACCCCGAGGTCGATCGCGCGCATCGTCTTGCGGATCGCGAGGGCGCGCACCCGAGGGTCGTTCGCCGTGAAGGCGCCGTCCCGGAACACGGGATCGCGGAACAGGTTCGTCGTGGCCATCGGAACCACGAGGCCGGTTGCGTCCAGCGCCTTGCGGAAGTCCGAGACGATCTGGTCGCGCTCGTGCGCGCTCGCGTCGATCGGCACGAGGTCGTTGTCGTGCAGGTTGACCCCCCAGGCGCCGACCTCCGCGAGGAGCTCGACGAGCTGCACGGGCGAGAGCGCCTCGCGAACCGGCTCGCCGAACGGGTCGATGCCGATGTTCCCGACGGTCCACAGGCCGAACGAGAACCGATGCTCCGGCCGGGGTTCGTACGTCATATCGCCATCACCCCTCGAGCTCGTGGGCGTGCCGGTCCTAGACGGCCCCCCGGGCAGCCCGCCGGCGCTTCGCGAGGGCGTCCAGCAGGACCGCGCCGAGGAGCACCAGGCCGGTGATCACGAACTTGTTGCCCGAGGACAGCCCAAGCAGGTTCATCCCGTTGTCGATCGATGCGATGACGAGCGCCCCGAGCAGCGCCGCGACGACCCGGCCGGTCCCGCCGAACAGGCTCGCGCCGCCGATCACTGCAGCGGCGATCACATTGAGGAGCAGGTCACTCCCGCCCGAGTTCGTCGATACCGACCGGAGCCGCGAGGCGATCATCACCCCGCCGACGCCGGCCATGAACCCGCCGATCATGAACACCGCGATCCGCACGCGGTCGACGTTGATCCCCGCCCGCCGAGCCGCCTCGGCGCTCCCGCCGACCGCGTACACGTGCCGGCCGAATCGCGTCCGCGAGGCGACGAACGACCAGAAGACCAGGAAGACGAGCAGGATCACGGTCACCTTCGGAACGCCCCGATCGCGGTTCGCGAACCAGATCGCCGCGAACGTGACCACGGCGAGGCCGACCGTCTGTGCGACGATCACCAGGCCCGGCTTCGCGTAGAGCCCACCCGCACGACGCGAACGAGCCGTCTGCAGCTGCGAGAGCCCGTAGCCCGCGACCACGACGACACCCACCGCCCACCCCCAGAAGGTGGCCAGGAAGTCGTTCGCGATGCCGATGACCGTCTCGTTCTGGATGCGGATCGTCCCGGAGGTCGCGTACTGGATCGTCATGATGAGGACCACACCCGACCAGATCAGCAGGCCGGCCAGCGTCACGACGAACGACGGTACGCCGGCCCTCGTGATCACGGTCGCGTGCAGGAACCCGATGATCGTGGTGATGGCGAGCGCGACGCCGATCGCCGCCCATGCCGGCCAGTTCGAGGCCTCCGGCCGAAGGAGGAGGGTCATTAGGACACCTCCGACCGCGCTGACGAACGCCACAGAGAGGTCGATCTCCCCGATCAGCAGCACGAAGACAATCCCGATCGCGACCGTCGCCACCGCCGCCATCTGCAGCAGGAGGTTCGTGAAGTTCCGCGGGGTGAAGAAGGTGTCGTCGAGCATCCCGAAGACGACCGCGATCACGATCAGACCGATCACGATCGGGATCGACCCGAGCTCGCCGCCGCGGATCGCCTCCCATCGCCGGCTCAGGTACCCCGTGAGTGACTCCTTGGCGGCCGGTCGTTCCGGGCCCGAGTCCGGAAGCTCGGTTGCGGAGACGCCCCGACCGATCTCGACCTCCTCGGCCGCCCCATGCCGTTCGGTCGTCATGCCTCCACCGTCGCGTCGGCCATGCCCGGCACGTGCGTCAGCGTTCCCGCCGTGATGGCATGCACGACCTCTTCCTGGCTGGTTTTCGCCGTCTCGAAGAGCGCGACCCGCTGCCCCAGACGCAGCACCGTGATCCGGTTGGCGCTCTCGAAGATGTCGTGGAGGTTGTGGGAGATGATGACGACGCCGAGACCTCGTTCGGCGAGCCGTCGAACGAGGTCGAGGACTTGGCGGGTCTGTGCCACCCCGAGCGCGGCGGTGGGCTCGTCGAGGATCACGAGCTTCGAGTTCCACATCACCGACTTCGCGACGGCCACCGCCTGTCGCTGCCCGCCGGACAGGCCGGCCACGATCTGGCGGACCGAGCGCAGCGACGTGACGGCCAGGCTGTCCAGGGTCTCGCGCGAGGCCTGCTCCATGCTCGACTCGTCGAGCACGACCCCGGCGCGGGTCCGTTCCCGGCCGAGGAACATGTTGGCCACCACGTCGAGGTTGTCCGCGAGCGCGAGGTCCTGGTACACAACCTCGATCCCGAGCTTGGCCGTATCGCGAGGACCGTGGATCGCGACGCGGCCGCCCTCGAACCGCACCTCTCCCTCGTCGAACGGATGGATCCCGGCGACGCCCTTGATGAGCGTGGACTTGCCGGCGCCGTTGTCGCCGACGAGCGCCATCACCTCGCCGCGCCTGACCTCGAAGTCGACGCGGTAGAGCGCACGGACCGCGCCGAAGGACTTCGAGACGCCGACGCACTCGAGCAGCGGCGTGTCAGCCACAGGTCCTCCCCGTCATCCTCCGCAACGACCGACCGGGGCAGGAGCGCCTCCCGACGCTCCTACCCCGGCACGTCTCCGGGCGTCTACGCGTTCTCCTGACAGAAGTCGGTCTGCGCGATGTCCCCCGTGCAGATCTCCTCGACCGTCCGGAACCCGTCCGCGATCACCGTGTCCATGATGTTGTCGATCGTGACCCCGATCGGGACCAGGGCGATGTACGGAACCACGCCCTCGCCGTCCGCCGAATCGGCCGGCGTGCCGTCCGCGGCGTTGATGCCGATGATCGTGACCGCCGAGCCTCCCGACGCGAGCTCGGACGTGTACGACGTCGCCGCCGCCTCGTAGTCCTCACCGTCCCGCAGCGCCAGCGCGATCGCGGCCGTGACCCCCGCCTCGTCCTGGATCGGCTTGTATACGCTCACGGTCTGAAGCCCGAGGGCGATGTTCTGGATCCCCTCCGCCGTCGCGTCCTGCCCGCTCACCGGGATCGGGCCGATCCCCGCGGCCTCGACCGCATTGATCGTCGAGTTGGCGAGGCCGTCGTTGGCTGCGAACACCGCGTCGACCTCGTTGTTCGCGCTGACGAGGATCTGCTCCATGATCGTCTGCGCCTCGGCGTTGTCCCATCCGGGCACGAACTGGTCGTCGACGAGCGCCCAGTCGCCCGCTTCCACGCGCGCCTCGACGGTCTCGGCGTAGCCGTCGCGGAACAGGAACGAGTTGTTGTCCTCCTCGCCGCCGTTCAGCATCACGACCTGCGGCTGATCGACACCGAGGCCGTCGATCACCGGCTCCATCGCCTCCGCCATCGCCGCACCCACGGCGACGTTGTCGAAGCTCACGTACGCGACGCCGCCGGAACCGCCGGTGTTGAACCGGTCGTACTCGACGACCTGGACCCCGGCCTCCTTCGCCTGGTCGATGATCGTGGCGCCCGACCCGGTGTCGAGGCTCGTCAGGACGATCACGCTCGCGCCGTCGGCGATCGCCTGCTCGGCCTGCGACTGCTGCGTCGCGGCGTCGCCCTCGGCGTTCACGACGTTGAAGTCCTCGCCGTTCACGAGCCCCGCGGCCTCGAACGCCTCGGTGAACAGCGGGAGGTCGTCCCCCTCCCACCGGTCGGACGATGCCGTGTCGGGCAGGAGGACCCAGATCGGACCCCCGGCCTCGCCGGTGGCGCCCCCGGTCTCCCCGTCCCCGCCATCCTCGTCGCTGGTGCAGGCCGCGGCGATCAATGCCGAGATCGCCAGCAGCGCGAACAGCGACCGAACGGAACGCTTCCGCATACCGCCCCCTCCGTTGTCGTGGCGCAGACCCGTGGGTGTGACGGGGCCCCACGCCCTTCGCGTGCGCCCGAGCGTATGCCGTCGCCCGACGAATCTGCAAGTCTCCTCTCGGACGTGAGGGCGCCACCTCGGGGAGCAGGAGGCCCACGACGTGTCGAGCGCAGCCGATCCGATCCGCGTAGGGCTGGTGGGCTACGGGCTCGCCGGTGCCGTGTTCCACGGGCCGCTGATCGACTCGACGCCGGGGATGATCGTCCGATCCGTCGTCACCAGCGATCCCGAGCGGCAGTCTCGAGCCCGGGAGGCGCATCCGCAAGCCGCCATCCTCCCGGACGTCGACGAGCTGTGGGCGGCCGCCTCGGACCACGATCTCGTCGTGATCGGGACGCCGAACCGCTTCCACGTGCCGATCGCGCTCCGGGCGCTCGAGGAAGGGCTGCACGTCGTGATCGACAAGCCGATGGCGCCCACCGCCGCCGAGGGGCAGAAGGTCGCCGCCGAGGCGGAGGCTCACGGACTGCTGCTCACGGTGTTCCAGAATCGGCGCTGGGACGGCGACTTCCTGACGCTCCGACGCCTCCTCCAGGAGAACGAACTCGGCGAGGTCGTCCGGTTCGAATCGCGGTTCGAGCGGTGGCGGCCCGCCGTGCGGCCGGACGCATGGCGCGAGCGGTCCGAGGCCGAGGAGGCCGGCGGCCTCCTGTTCGACCTCGGGGCTCACCTGATCGACCAGGCCGTCCAGCTGTTCGGCCCACTAACGCGCGTCTACGCGGAGATCGATCGCAGCCGCCCGGGGGCGGAGGTCGACGACGACACGTTCGTCGCGCTCGAGCACGCGAACGGCGTCCGGAGCCACCTGTGGATGAACGTCCTGGCTGCGATCCGCGACCCGCGGATGCGGGTGCTCGGCCTGACCGGCTCCTACGAGAAGTACGGGCTCGACGTGCAGGAGGAGGCGCTCGCGAGCGGGAAGCGTCCCGGCGACCCCGACTGGGGGCGCGAGGGTCCGGAGGCCTGGGGGCGGCTCGTCACCGACGACGGGGAACGGACGGTCGAGACCGAGCCGGGCGCGTACGAGGGGTTCTACGCAGGCGTCGTCGAGGCGCTGCGGTCGTCCGGACCGCCGCCCGTCGATCCACTCGACAGCGTGGAGGTGCTGCGCATCATCGAGGCCGCGTTCGACAGCGCGCGCAGCGGTTCGGTCGTGCCGTTCGAGCCCTAGACGCCCCCGGGGTGCGTGCCGTTCGCGCGGGGGTCCGGTAGAAAGCAGCCTGACATGGACCGCACAGCCCCGGTCGGGAGCGAACTTGGCGGGTACCGGATCGAGCGTCTGCTCGGTCGCGGCGGCATGGGTGCCGTCTACCTCGCCGAGCACATGCGACTGAAGCGCAAGGTCGCGCTGAAGCTGCTCGCCTCCGAGCTGGCCGAGGATCAACGGTTCCGAGATCGCTTCCTGCGCGAGTCCCAGGTCGCGGCCTCCCTCGACGACCCGAACGTGATCCCTATATACGAGGCGGGCGAGCAAGACGGCGTGCTGTTCATCGCGATGCGCTACGTCGAGGGCCGGGACCTCAAGACACTGATCGACCAGGAGGGCCCCCTCGACCCCGAACGCGTGGCCACGATCGTCGAGCAGGTCGCGAGGGCGCTCGACGCCGCGCACACGAAGGGTCTCGTGCACCGGGACATCAAGCCCGCGAACATCCTGGTGGCCCAGAGGGGCGGCGGCTCGACCGATCCCGAGCACGTCTACCTGACGGACTTCGGTCTCACGAAGCGGGCGGCGTCGGACTCGGGCCTGACGGGGACGGGCGTGTTCGTCGGCTCGCTGAACTATGCGGCGCCCGAGCAGTTCGAGGGCGGCGCGCTCGACGCCCGCACCGACGTCTACGCGCTCGGCTGCGTGGTGTTCGAGTGCCTCACGGCCATGCCGCCGTTCCGCAAGGAGCAGGACGTCGCGATGATGCACGCGCATCTCCACGAGCCGCCCCCTCGCGCGACCGCCGCCAGGCCCGAGCTCCCCGAAGGCGTCGACGGCGTCGTCGCGAGGTCGATGGCGAAGCGACCGGATCAACGCTACATGCGGGCCGGCGATCTGGCGGCGGCGCTGCGAGCGAGCCTCACTGACGCCGGCACGACCGCCCCCGGGGAACCCCGACGAAGGCGTCGCTGGTGGCTGGCGGTCGCGGCGGTCGTCGTGGTCGCGGCGTCGACGATCGCGGTCGTCGCACTCACCGGCGGCGACGACTCGCCGGACCCCTCTGCGTCGACCTCTCAGGCCGGTCCCCCACCGCCGAACTCCCTCGCGGAGATCGATCCCGAGACCCGAGCGGCCGTGCGTACCGTCCCCGATGTCACCGAGTTCGGATCGAACACGATCGCGGATCCGGTGATCGCGGTCGGCGAGGGCGGCGTGTGGGTGTCCACGTGGCCGCTCAACACGGATCCGAGGCTCATCGCCGTCGAGGCGGCGACCGGGACCGTCCGAGACCGGATCACGATTCCCCCTTCAACCTTCGGGGGGACCGGGGTCGCCGTGGGAGATCGCACCGTCTGGTTCATGGGCGGTGAGAGAACGGGCACCGTCTCGCGGATCAACCCCGCGACCCTGGAACCGCTCCCACCGATCCGGATCCGAAGCGGGGAGGTGACCGACATCGTCCTGGGCGGCGACGTCCTGTGGGTCGGCTCGAGCGGGGGCCGGCTGACCTCGTTCGACGCCCTCACCGGCCGGCAGCTGACGGAGATCGACCTCGGCTCGACACCCGACGAGCTCGCGTTCGGTGGGGGATCCGTGTGGGCGGTGAACCAGCTGGACAACCAGGTGATCCAGGTCGACCCGGACGCGACCGAGATCGTCCGCCGGATCGACGTCGGCGGCAACCTCGCGGACGTGGCGGCGGGCGACGGAGGGGTTTGGGTCCTGGACGACCTGGCCGGAACCGTGGTCCAGATCGATCCGGAGACCGGGGCGGTCGCCAACCCCATCCGTATCGGGCCGGCGCCCTCAGCCATCGCCGTCGGCCTCGGGTCGGCGTGGATCTCCGACCTGCAGGACGGGAGGATCTACCCCGTTGACCCGCAGACGGGTGCCGGGGAGCCGATCGATGTGGGGGCGCCACTCGTGGCGGTGGCCGTCGACGGGTCGAGCGGGTCACTGTGGGTCGCCGTGCTCGACCCGAGAGGGTAGACGGCTCAGGCCGGCGTTCGGGCACAGCCCACGCATCGGACCGCCCACGGGATCGCCTCGAGGCGCTCGGGCGCGATCGGCCGGCCGCACGCGTCGCACGTCCCGTAGGTCCCCTCGTCGAGCTTCTCGAGCGCGCGCTCGACATCGCGGCGCTTCGCGTCGAGTTGCCGGGCGGCGTCCACCTGCGCGATGCGTTCGACGGCCTGTGAGGTGCCCTCGCCCACGCGCTTGCCGAACGACACCGTCGCCGTCGGGTCTCGCGGCGCGGCGGTGAGCTCCTCGAGCTCGGTCCGGAGCCCGGCGCGGGCGCGTTCGAGCGACGTTCGGATGCGATCCGGATCCACGTCAGACGCCGAGGAAGTCGGGGTCGCCCCCGGCCTGCTCGACCGAGCCGTTGCCCTCGAGCGAGGCGAACACGGTCGGTGCCGCGAGCGATCGGCGGCCCTCGAG
>Ga0075420_100001688_pt1 | contig 18783 bp, 21 predicted proteins | sample SoiMetdeltSBSDD4_FD_75296 | JGI IMG/M metagenome (GOLD analysis project Ga0075420, IMG submission 75296) | Bulk soil microbial communities from a Populus tree surrounding site in Tennessee, USA - Soil MetaG P. deltoides SBSDD4 | ecosystem: Environmental > Terrestrial > Soil > Tree plantation... | reverse complement strand
CGTCGCGCACCTCCTGCACCTGCTCCGGCTCGAGCTCGGCCTCGGCGGCGATCTCCTCGAGCGTCGGCGCGCGGCCCAGCCGGGTCGACAGCGCCTTCTCGGCGTTCGCGACCTTGCGCTCGCGCTGGGCGATGCTGATCGGCACGCGGATCGTGCGCCCGTGCTGGTCGAGCGCGCGGCCGATCGACTGGCGGATCCACAGCGTCGCGTAGGTCGAGAAGCGGAACCCCTTGCGCCAGTCGAACTTCTCGGCGGCGCGGATCAGCCCGATCATCCCCTCCTGGATCAGGTCCGGCAGCGCGAGCTGGCCGACGCCCTGATAGCGGCGAGCGATCGACACGACGAGCCGCAGGTTCGAGTTGATCAGCCGCTCCTTGGCGTCGAGATCGCCGCGCTCGATGCGCTTCGCCAGGGCGAGCTCCTCGGCCGGCGTCAGCAGCCGGAAGCGGCCGGCGGCGTTGAGGAACGTCCCGAGTGCGTCCGCGTCGGCGATCACCGACGGGCGGCGGGGAGCCTCGTCGTCGCGCGTGGTCGTGGCGACGTGGCCGCCGGGGCCTGGATCCGTGTCGTCGACGAGCGACATTCCTGCCACAGCGCTTCCCGCGCTGCGGCAACCGCAAACGGCGCCGAGCCGTCAGCGGGCGGCGTCGAGCGCCTGGTTGACGAGCGCGTCGGCGTCGGCGTTCTGTGCTCGCGGAACGGATCTGATCGTCCACGACGTGAATCCCGCCAGCGCGTCGAGCGCCTCGCGGTGCAACGGCTTCATCGCCGCGTGCTTGACCTTGTAGGCCCCGTTGACCTGCTTGGCGATCAGCTCGGAGTCGTTGATCACCTCGACCTCGTCGGCGCCCAGCTCGCGCGCGCGGCGTAGGCCGAGCAGCAGGCCGCCGTACTCGGCGACGTTGTTGGTCGCCTCGCCGAGCAGCTCGGTCGCCTCGTCGACGACGTCGCCGTCGACCGTCGAAAGCACGGCGCCGGCAGCGGCGGGCCCCGGATTGCCGCGCGAGCCGCCGTCGACGTGGATGATCAGCTTCACGCCAGCGACAGCGCGCCGTCGGCGAAGGCGCCGTTGGCGTCGAGATCCTCGGGCTCGAGCTCATCGAGCTCGGTGCCGTTCTCGACCTGTCGCACACCCGCAGCCTCGTTGCCGAGGTCGACCTCGAACCGATACCAGGTGATCTCCCAGGCGGCGACGATCGACACGACGGCGCCCTCGGTCTCCGACGGCCGCACCGACACTGTCGGCGCGCCGAGCGAGCGGGCGACGCCGGCGACCATCCGAGCCTGCTGGCTGCTGTTGAAGACCTCGACGGCGCGCGCCGCCTTCAGCTCGCTGTTGGTCGGCACCGCGTGGACGTCGCGCGGCTCCGGCGCCAGCACCCGCTCCTCGGCGACGTGGCCGTTGCTCGGCTCGTCGAGCGCCTGGTCGCCTTCGAAGAAGTCCTCGGTGCGCTGCTTGATCCGGCTCAGCAGCGAACGCGACCGGCTCCCACGGGGGACGCCGCCGCCGAGGTCGCCGAAGCCCTCGCGCAGCCAGCCCTCGTGCACCGCGCGCGGAGCGCACAGCTCGCAGACCATCCGCCGCTGCCCACCGGAGATGAAGGGCTCGGCGTGCTCGCCTCGGAGGAGGGTTCGTCCGCAGACCGCGCACACGACGACGGTGTGCGAGGTGCTGATCGTTCTGCGGCTCATGCCCGCCGCAGGCTAGTGGCCGCGACCGAGCGTTCGGGCGCCCGCAAGCGCCCGCCCGAACGTGCCGGTCTCAGTGCGAAGCGACGGCTTCGACCGTGCTGGCGACGTGCGCCGGCACCTCCTCGTAGCGCAAGAACTCCATCGTGTACTCGCCCTGGCCGCCCGTCAGTGAGCGCAGATCGGGCGCGTAGACGAGCAGCTCGCTCATCGGAACCTCGGCCTTGACCTCGGTCATCTGCCCGGTCGGCTCCATCCCTTGAGGCCGGCCGCGACGGCTGTTGAGGTCGCCGATCACATCGCCGACGGTGTCGTCGGGCACGGTCAGCGTCACGAGCATGATCGGCTCGAGCAGCACCGCCGAGGACTGCGCGAGCGCATCCTTCATCGCGATCGAGCCGGCCATCCGGAACGCCTGCTCGGACGAGTCCACCGCGTGGTAGGAGCCGTCGGTCAGCCGCACGCGCACGCCGCGAACCGGGTAGCCGGCGACCGGCCCGTGCTGCATCGCGTCGCGGATGCCCTTCTCGACCGCCGGGATGAACCCCGAAGGGATCACGCCGCCCTTGATCTTGTCGACGAACTCGAGCGTCTCAGACGCCTCACCGTTCTCGATCGGCTCGATCTCGATCTGGCAGTCCCCGAACTGACCCCGTCCGCCCGTCTGCTTCTTGTGGCGGCCGTGCGCCGAGGCCGTCTGGCGGATCGTCTCGAGGTACGGCACGCGCGGCGGCTTCAGCGTCACCTCGCAGCCGAAGCGTGCCTTCAGCCGGTCGACGATCACCTCGACGTGGATCTGCGACAGGCCCGCGACGATCTGCTCGCCCGTCTGCGGGTCACGGTGGAGGTCGAGCGTCGGATCTTCCTCCTGCAGCCGGCGCAGGGCGTTGTAGACCTTGTCCTCATCGCCGTGGGCCTCCATCGCGAACGCCATCACCGGCGCCGGGAGCTTGATCGCCGGCATCGAGATCGGCTCGTCGCGAGCCGCCAGCCAGTCGCCGGCGCGCGTCTCCTTCAGCTTCGCGACGGCGCCGATGTCTCCAGGGCCGAACTCAGCGACGTGCTCGGTGTCCTTGCCCTTGAACGCCAGCAGCTGGCCGATTCGCTCCTTGCCGTGCGCGCGGGTGTTGAGCACGTGCGTGTCGTGGCGCATCACGCCCTGGTAGACGCGAAAGAGGTTGATCCGGCCGGCGAACGGATCGGCCCGCGTCTTGAAGACGTAGGCGAACATGTCCGCGTCCTCGTCGGCGGGATCGATCGTGATCTCCGGCAGCTCGAGGCCGCCGTGCTTCACGGGCGACGGCAGGTCCTCGACGATCGCGTCGAGCAGCCGGTTGGTCGCGAGGTTCTTCGTCGCGACGCCGCAGACGACCGGGAAGATGCCGCCGTGGTTGGCGCCGTCCTTGAGCGCGGCGACGATCTCGTCGTGGGCGATCGGCTCGCCGTCGAGGTAGCGCTCCATCAGCGCCTCGGACACCTCGGCGACCTCGTCCATCAGCTTCTCGCGGTACTCCTCGGCGAGCGCCTGGGCATCCTCGGGAATCGGGATCTCGCGACACGAGCCCCGATCGGAGGACAGGTATTCGTACGCCTTGAGGTCGATCAGGTCGATCACGCCGCGGATCTCGTGCTCGGCGCCGATCGGGATCTCGGTCGCGACGACGTGCGGGCCGAAGGCGGCCTTGAGCTGGTCGAGCGTGCGGAAGAAGTCGGCACGCTCGCGGTCGAGCATGTTCACGAAGAGCATCCGCGAGATGTCGAGCTCGTCCGCGCGCGCCCACAGCCGCGTCGTCGACGGCTCGACGCCGAGGACGGCGTTGACGACGAAGATCGCCGACTCGCAGACGCGCAGCGCGCCGAGGGCGTCGGCGACGAAGCTCGGGTCGCCGGGCGTGTCGAGCACGTTGATCCGCCGCTGCTGCCACTCGAAGGAGTTGAGCGCGAGCGAGATCGACATCCCCCGCGCCTGCTCGTCGGGATCGACATCCGACACGCTCGTGCCGTCGATCACGCTGCCGAGCCTGTTCGTCACGCCGGCCTCGTAGAGCAGCGCCTCGAACAGCGAGGTCTTGCCACTGCCACGGTGGCCGACCAGAGCGACGTTCCGGATGCGATCGGCTGCGTGGTGCATGCCGCTTCTCCTCTCCTCGGATGCCGAGTGCGAAACGCTACAAGCGCACGCGCTCACATGCGAGCCGATTGCACCAAGCACGCCGTTGATCTATGGAGGGCCGCAGAGACTGCGGCCTCTCTCCTACGGAGCTACGCCCAGAACTCGTCCCACGCGTACAGGTCCTCGAAGTGCTCACGGCCGTCGGTCACCCGGCCGTCCTTGAGCTCGAAGACGATGCAGTCGGCAACATCGAGGTGCTTGCCGCCTCGGTCCGCGGTGCTGCGCTGGATGCCGACGACGCGGTCGTCACCCTCGGCTGCCAAGTGCTCCAACTCAGCCCGGAAGGTCCCGCCGGTCTCCTGCGCCAGCTGACCGAAATACGCCAACGTGGCCTCGCGGCCCTGATAGTCCCGGGCCATCAAGCTCCGGCCCGGCAAATGCCACACAGCGCTGTCGTCGAAGAGATCGACGAGCGTGCCCATGTCACCCGTGTTGAACGCCTCATACGCGCGTCGCATGATCGCGACGTTCTCATCTCCGGTCATCGTGATGCCTCCTTCGCTGCCGAGGCACTGTCGAACTCCTCGGCGATTGCCTGTGGTCGGCCCACCGTGAGACCTCCAGGCGACGCTACACCTCATCCGCGTCCAGCGGGGTTTGATTCAGCGGCGACGAATCCGCGCCGACGCGCCGGGAAAAGGCGAACCGGGACTAGCCCGCGCTCAGGCGCGAGCGCAGGCGCAGCACGGCCTTGGTGTGCAGCTGCGAGACGCGTGACTCGGTCACGCCGAGGACCTCACCGATCTCGCGCAGCGTCAGGTTCTCGTAGTAATAGAGGGCGACGACGAGCTTCTCGCGCTCGGGCAGCCGCCCGATCGCGTCGGCCATACGGTCCTTGAGCTCGGTCGCATCCATCACCGCGGCCGGGTCCGGCGCGCCGGGGTCGTGCAGCGTGTCGAGCAGCGACACCGAGTCGCCGCCGGAGTCGCCCACCGACCACAGCTCGTCGAGCGCGGCGATCGACGAGTTGGCGATCTGCAGCAGTGAGTCCTGGAAATCCTCGACGGTCGTGTCGAGCTCGGCCGACATCTCCTCGTCAGTCGGCGCCCGCTGCAGCTTGTGCTCGAGCTTGGAGTTCGCGCGCTCGATCGCCCGGGCCTTCGCGCGCACCGAGCGGGGCACCCAGTCGAGCGAGCGCAGCTCGTCGATGATCGCGCCCTTGATGCGCATGATCGCGTACGTCTCGAACTTGATCTCGCGCTCGAGCTCGAAGCGCTCGATCGCGCTGATCAGCCCGACCAATCCGTACGAGATCAAGTCGGCTTCGTCGACGTGCGCGGGCAGCCCGGAGGCCATCCGGCCCGAGACGTACTTGACCAGCGGCGAGTAGGCGACGACGAGGCGCTCGCGGGCATGCTCGTCACCGCCGAGCTTGTAGCGGCGCCACAGGTCCTTGAGCTCGATCGCCTTGACGTTCGTTTCCAAGCCAGCTCCTGCTCGATCCTATGCCCGCGGGTGTGCTTGCGCATAGGCGCGCTTGAGTCGGGTCGACTCGACTCGAGTGTAGATCTGCGTCGTCGAGATGCTGCTGTGGCCGAGCAGCTCCTGGATCACGCGCAGGTCGGCCCCGCCATCGAGCAGGTGCGTCGCGAACGAGTGGCGCAGCGCGTGCGGCGACACCGTGCCCTGCAGTCCGAGCTTGCGCGTCCAGACCTTGAGCCGTCGGCGGACGTCGCTGGTCGACAGCCGCCGGCCCGACTTCGACAGGAACAGCGCCTCCTCACCCTCGCGCTCGACCGCCGCGGCCAGCGTCGGCCGCGAGCGCCGCAGGTAGTCGTCGATCGTGCGCGTCGCCTGCTCGCCGATCGGGACGACACGCGTCTTCGATCCCTTGCCCTCGATCCGCACCTGCTCGTCGTCGAAGTCGATTCCGGCGACGTCGAGCGTCACCAGCTCCTCGGCCCGCAGGCCGCTCGCGTAGGCGAGCTCGAACATCGCGCGATCGCGCATCTCCAGCGGCGTCGACGCCGGAATCCGGTCCAGCAACCTCGCGACCTTGCGGGCGTCGAGCGTCTTCGGCAGACGCTGGCCGCGCTTCGGCGCCGAGATCAGCTCGGCGGGGTTCTGCTGGATCCGCCCGTGCTCGCGCAGCACGCGGAAGAACTGGCGCTGCGCCGCGAGCTTGCGTGCGACGGTCGCCGGGCTGTCGCCGCCTTGTGAGCGCTCGGCCGCGTGCCGCCGCAGGGTCTTGAGGTCGACCTCGGTCGGCTCCAGGTCGCGAGCGCCGGCCCACAGCGCCAGCTGGCCGAGATCGGCCGCGTATGCCTCTCGGGTACGGGCCGCGGAGCCCCTTCGCCGCAGGTCGGCGTCGAGCAACGCGAGCGCCTCGACCCATGCCGGGCTGATGCTCGGTACCTCGCTAGCCTCGGTCACCGTGGGCGTCTTTTTCATCGACACGTCGACAGGCACAGTCGCCACCCAGCGTCAGCTGATCGAGGCCGGGGTTGCGACAACGTACTCTGCCCCACCCCGCCCGTGGCTTGAGATCCGGGCGACCGGGGACGCCTCGACGATGTGGTACGAGGTCCTGCGCAAGCGTGAGCGTGGCATCTTCATCGGCACGCTGGTCCTTCGACACTCAGGGCACCATGCCTCCCTGCTGGAGCGTGGCTGGGAGCCTGTCCCGATCGACGAGATCGCCGTTCCGCCCAGCGCCGGCTGACCCGGCGGCGCGCCGCTCAGCCGATGTAGATCGGCGTTCCGATGGGAACCTTGTCGTACAGCTCGATCACGTCGGGAATCCGCATCCGCACGCAGCCGTGCGACGCGGCGTGCCCGATCGAGCCGTACTCCGACGGGTCGACGCCGTGGATCCCGGCACCGTCGAAGATCCCCATCCAGCGCGCCTTGAGCGGGTTCTGCGGCGTCCCGCCCGGGACGACGTCGCCGCGCTCCGACGGCTTGATCCAATCCGAGTTCGGCTTCGTCCACGCCGGATTGATCGCCTTGTTCTGGATGTGGTAGATGCCGGCAGGCGTCTCGAGGCCGACCGCGCCGACGGCGACGTTGTAGGTCTTGACCTTCTCGAGGTCCTTGTACAGCGTCAGCGTGAACTTCTCGCGGTTGACGATCAGCGCGGTCTTGTACTTGTCCTCGATCTCGGCGGACGTGACCTCCGGCGTCGTTCGCTCGACGGGCACGGCGAAGCTTCGGGGTGCACGCGGATCGACGATCGTGCGATCGAGCTGACGGCGCAGCGCCGCGGTCTTGACCTCGAGCCCGTCGGCACCGAACTTCCGCGTCACGCCGGTCGGCGTGAACTCGACGCCCGCGTTCTGCGCCGGGCGGTTGACGGCGGTGTCGATCTGATCGACGAGGCTCGCCGCCGCGTCCTGGTCGTAGACCGTGCTCGGCGCGACGTCGGCGTCGAGCTCCTGGCCCGTCAGTCGGCGCCACGTGCGGGTGACGATCGAGTCGCCCCGCCCCTGGGCGAGTGCCTGGTCGACGAGCGTCGAGACGTTCGCGGCGGCCTTCGTGTCACTCGCGTCGAGCGTGAACGTCTGCGTGCCCTCGGTCACCGTGATCGGCTCGCGCAGGCGAGCGACGTAGCCGCTCTCGAGCGCCGCCCGCGCCTCGGCCGCGTCCATCCCGCCGACGTCGATGCCGGCGATGCTGACCCCCTGCGCGATCGTGCCCCGGCCGCTGTGATCGAAGGCGTACACGCCCGCGACACCCACGAAGACGATCACGAGCACGGTCGTGAGCAGGATGAGGGACCGGTTTCGCATCGTGTACAGCAGAAAGATCCGCTGACCGATGAGTGTAGGTAGCGATCAGGCGCCCCACCAGCCCTGCAAGCGCCCTGGCGCGACGGCGTTGTCGGCGTCTGTCAGTGCCGGGCGGGAACGCCGAGCAGCAGCGGCGCCAGCTTCGTCTCGAGCTCCGCCCAGTCCCTCGCGGCGACGATGTCCTCGGTCTCGCAGACGTCCTCGTTCCACGGATGGACGATCGTCGCGGCGACAAGCCCGGATTCGACGGCGCGGGTCAGGTTCTGCGGGCAGTCGTCGACGAGCAGCTCGATGCCCAGCTCGAGACATCGCGACACCTTGTCGCTCGAGCAGTAGAGCTCGTCGTAGCGGAGGCCGATCTTGTCGAGCCAGGCCCCGGTCGCCTCGTGGCAACTGTCCTCGCGATGGCTCGTGACGTGGATGAAGTGCCCCGCGTCACGCCAGCTGTTGACGGTCTCGACGGCGCCCGGATAGGGATCGCCGTTGAGGATCGCCGTGTCGCAGTGCGTCTCGGAGATGCAGAGCGCGAGCTGCTCCGGCTTGAGCCGCGTGATGCCCCAGGTGAACTGCTCCTCGTAGGGCAACTCGATCCCGAACCGGCGGCGCGCGGCGTCCGAGAGCCGGTCCCAGTAGTGGTGCAGCGTCGAGTCGATGTCGATCGCGATCTTCATGCGCTGACGAGCCTCAGGGTAGGCGTGATCGGTCGATCCTTCAAGCACCGTGCTCATCAGACGGTGACCGCGCCCTGCGACGCGCTACCGACAAGCTGTGCGTACTTCAACAGCACGCCGGTGCGGTCGGGATTGGGCGGAACCTCGTACTCGGCGACGCGCCGGGCGATCTCCTCGTCGGAGAGATCCACGTCGAGCCGTCGCGCGTCGACGTCGATCGTGACGATGTCGCCCTCGCGGATCGCGGCGATCGGGCCGCCGCGCGCCGCCTCGGGAGCGACGTGGCCGACGGTGAAGCCGTGCGTCGCGCCGGAGAAGCGGCCGTCGGTGATCAGCGCGACCTCCTCGCCCAGGCCGGCGCCGTTGATCGCGCCGGTGACGGCGAGCATCTCGCGCATGCCAGGCCCGCCGAACGGGCCCTCGTTGCGGATCACGACAAGGTCTCCGGGAACGATCCGCCCGTGCGTGACGGCGTCCATCGCCGCCTCCTCGCCCTCGAAGACGCGGGCCGGGCCGCGATGCAGGCGGCGCTCGTGGCCGGCGAGCTTGACGACGGCGCCTTCCGGAGCGACGTTGCCGCGCAGGATCGCGAGACCGCCCGTCGCCTTCAACGGCTCACCGAGCTCGCGAACGACCTGCTGCCCGTCGGCCTCCACGGCGCCATCCGCGAGCTCGCCGACGCTCTTGCCGGTCACCGTCGGAGCGTCGCGATGCAGGATCCCCAGCGCGTCGAGGCGCTGGGCGAGCACAGCGGTGCCCCCAGCGGCGTACATGTCGACGGCGTTGTAGCGGCCGCCGGGCTTGAGGTCGCAGAGCAGCGGCGTCTGCTCGGAGATGCGGTCGAAGTCGTCGATCTCGAGCGTGACGCCCATCTCGTGTGCGACAGCGAGCAGGTGCAGAACGCCGTTGGTCGAGCCGCCCGAGCTCGTCACCGCCGCGATCGCGTTCTCGATCGACTCGCGCGTGATCAGGTCGTGCGGGAAGACCCCGGCCCGCAGCACGTCCATCACCAGTACGCCGGCGTCGTAGGCGGCCTGCGCCTTCGACGCCTCCTGCGCCGGCACCGCCGACGGCCCCATCGGGCTGATGCCCATCATCTCGAACGCCATCGCCATCGTGTTGGCCGTGAACTGGCCGCCGCACGACCCGGCGCCCGGGCTCGCGACCGACTCCAGCTCGGCGAGGTCCTCGTCGCTGATCTTGCCCGCCGCGTGCGCGCCGATCGCCTCGAAGACGTCCATGATCGTGACGTCACGGCCGCGGAACTTGCCGGTGGCGATCGAGCCGCCGTAGAACATCACGCTCGGCACGTCGAGCCGCGCCAGCGCCATCACGGTGCCGGGGATCGTCTTGTCGCAGCCGCTGAGCGCGATCACCGCGTCGAAGAGGTGGCCGCGGCCCATCAGCTCGATCGAATCGGCGATCACCTCGCGGCTGACGAGGCTCGTCTTCATGCCGCTGGTGCCCATCGTGATGCCGTCGGAGATCGCGACCGTGTTGAACTCCATCGGCGTGCCGCCGGCGGCACGGATGCCGTCCTTGATCTTGGCGGCCAGCGCGCGCAGGTGGAAGTTGCACGGCATCGTCTCGGTCCACGTCGACGCGACGCCGATCAGCGGCTTGCCGAGCGCCTCGTCGTCGTAGCCGATGCCCTTGAGGTAGGCGCGCGCGGCCGCGCGCTCCGGGCCGTCGGTCAGGGCGCGGCTGCGGTGTTTGACGTCGAAGCTTGCGATCGTGCTCACGGCGCCGTCAGGCTACCGGCACGCCGCGCACGCACGGCGCGCGCCTGCTCCCAGCGGTCGAGCCGCCAGAGGTCACGCTGGACGCGCTCGGGGTCGACGAGACGGCCCGGGAGGTGCATCTCGGCCGCGCCGATCAGCCGGCGCTCGTCGCCGGTCAGCGCGATCCACTTCGCCAGCACGTCGTCGGACGCGGGCAGCCGCGCGCTGCCGTAGGGCCGCGACTGGTCGGGGAAGTTGACGCAGTACTCGTTCAGCAGCCGCCGTGACGCCGGGACGAAGCAGACGAGCGGCTCGTGCGGATAGATCAGATAGGCGTAGGCGTGCTCGTCGTCGCCATCGCGCAGAACGGGGTCGTCCTCGCCGCCCCAGACACGGAGGAAACCCAGCTCGGCGTACATCTCCCAGTCGGCTTCGTCGACGCAGGAGCGCAGCAGCGCCCGCGCCTTCTGCTCCGCGCGCAGCTCGCGTCCGGGGTCATACCCAACGGGTATCGCGCCGGGCTCGGCACGACGCCGCAGCAGCCGGCGGACGCGGCGCGAGACCGGCCCGCGAGCGATGTCGATCGACAGGACGGCGATCACGATCAACGTCGCGGCGAGCGCGAGCAGCATCGGCGCTCGCTCAGCCGCCCGCTGCCCGCGGGAAGAAGATCACGCGCTCGGCGTCGCGCGGGACCTCGCCGAACGCGGTGACCATCCGGCCGCGCCGCCGGCCGCCGGGCGCCGCCGTCGGGACCGCCGCCCACATGCCGAGCTCGAGCTGCTCGCGGAACGCGTCGATCAGCTCCTGCTCCTCCTCGCGGACGCTCGGATCGCCTTCGGCGAGCAACAACTCGCCATGTCCGGGCATCATCCGCAGGAACTTCATCGCCGAGCGATTATGGCACCCGTCCGACGCCAAGGACGTTGACCGGGCCCGGCCCGGCACCGAGCTCGCGGAGCCCGTCGCGGACGGCTTCGGCGGCGATCGCGCGGGCGGCGCGCGCGGCCTCCTCGAGCGGGTAGCCGAGCGCCAGGTGCGCCGCAAGCGCCGACGAGTGCGTGCATCCCGAGCCGTGCGCGGCGCCGTCGGGATGGCGCTCTCCGACCAGCTCGATCGCGCGGTCGCCGTCGACGAGCAGATCCGACGGCTCGGCGCGATGCCCACCGGTGACGATCACGGCGCGCGCGCCGAGACCCTGGATCGCGCGGGCGAGCTGCTCGGGCGATGCATCAGGCCCCTCCCCCGCGAGCACGCGCGCCTCGATCAGGTTCGGCGTCACGACCGTCGCCCTGGACACGAGTTCGCGCAGCAGCGCCGTCTCGGCGCTCTGATCGAGCAGGCGACCGCCCGACTCGGCGACCATCACCGGGTCGAGCACGACGGGGACGCCGGGGGCGAGCTCGTCGAGCGCCGTCGCGACCGCCTCGATCGCGGCGACACCTCCGACCATGCCGATCTTGACCGCGTCGACGCCGAGGTCGCCGGCGACGGCGCGGACCTGAGCCAGGATCATCGCCGGGCTGACCGGCTCGACCGCCTCGACGGCAACGGTGTTCTGCGCGGTGATCGCCGTGATCGCCGTCGCTCCGTGGACGCCGCAGCGAGCGAACGCCTTGAGGTCGGCCTGGATTCCGGCGCCGCCGCCGGAGTCCGAGCCGGCGATCGAGAGCACGACGCGAATCCGTCGTTCCGTGGGCGCGTCGGGCGATGTGGGCGAGTCCATGGCGCGGAAGGCTTTCACGCCGGCACGCGGACGTACATTCCGCCCGGTGCCCGGCGGACCAGCCCGAGCAGCTCGAGCTCCGTCAGCGCCGCCAGCGTCGCGTCGACGTCGGCGCTCGCCGCAAGCAGCGGCGCGAGCCCCGTCGCCTGCTCCCCGACCCGCTCGAGCAGCGCCAGGAGGCGGGGATCGAGGCCGGCGAGCTGGTCGCTGCCGATCGTCGCGACACCGGCGCCGAGCAGCGTGTCGAGCACGTCCTGCGCGTCGCGGACGACGGCGGCGCCGTCGCGCAGCAGCGCGTTAGCGCCCGCGGACGCCGGTGACGTAACGGGCCCGGGCACCGCCGCGACGACACGTCCCAGGTCCTGGGCCAGCTCGGCCGTGATCAACGAGCCCGAGCGCGCCGCAGCCTCGACGACGACCGTCAGATCGGCGAGCCCGGCGATGGTCCGGTTGCGCGCCGGAAACCCCCACTTGAACGGCACGAACCCGGCGGGCATCTCCGACACGACGCAGCCTCCGCCGGCGACGATCCTTCGATGCAGCGACGCGCTGCTGCGTGGGTATGGGCGATCGGCGCCTCCGGCGAGCACGGCGATCGTCGGCCCGCCGGCGTCGAGCGCTCCGGCATGCGCGGCGGCGTCTATCCCGAGTGCCAGCCCGCTGACGACGGGGACGCCGGCTCCGGCGAGCGCGCGGCCGAGCGATCGTGCCATCTCGCGCCCGTACGCCGTCGCACGCCGTGCGCCGACGATGGCGACGGCGATCGCACGCTCATCCGCCAGCGTGTCGAGCAGCGTCGCGTCGCCGGCGATCGTCAGCACAGCGGGTGCGTCTGCGGCGACGAGCAGGCGCGCCGGATAGTCGGCGGCGTGGCGGCAGCGAGCGGTAAGGCCCGCACCTCGGAGCTTCGCCCTCGCCGCCTCCGCGTCGAAGTGCTCGACCGCGGCGGCGACCGCCGCACGACGGGCGCCTCCGATCGCGGCCACGAGCTCGGCGTCGGCAAGCGCGAGCAGCTGTGGCAGCCGGCGCTGGTGCCGCGCCCGTTCGATGTGCGGCGCGAGCAACTCGAGCAGGCGCGTGCGCCGGAGGCATGCCTCGCAGGCGCCGGCGAACTCAGACCGTGCCATCGAGCGCCTCTTCGAGCCGCCATCCGAGCGCGGCGCGGACGTGCTCGAGCGCGACATCGTCGCTGTCGGCGAGGTCGGCGATCGTCCGCGCGACCTTGAGCACGCGATGACGGCCACGCGCGCTGAGCCTGCCGGCGTCGTAAGCGCGGTGCAGCAGCGCCGCCGTCGCGCTGTCCAGCCGGACATGCTCGCGCACGAGCGCGGGGGTCATCTCGGCATTGCAGGACGGCGCCCGGCCATCGAGCCGCGACCGCTGGCGGCCACGTGCCCGCTCGACGTCGTCGCGGACGATGTGCGACGGCGTTCCGCCACCCGCGGCGAGCTCTTCCGCGGACGGCCGCTGGACGTCGACGAGCAGATCGATCCTGTCGAGCAGCGGGCCGCTGATCTTGCGCCGGTGGCGAGCGTGGTCGGCGTCCGTGCAGCGGCAGCGAGGCGTACCGGCGTAGCCGCACGGGCAGGGGTTCGTCGCCGCGACAAGGATGAAGCGCGTCGGAAACAGCGCCGCCCGTTGCCCGCGGACGACGACGAGCCGGCCGTCCTCGAGTGGTTGGCGGAGCGACTCGAGCGTGCCGCGGCTGAACTCGGAGACCTCGTCGAGGAAGAGCACGCCGTTGTGCGCGAGGCTCGCCTCGCCGGGAACGGGGCTCGCGCCGCCACCGACGAGCCCGGAGGGCGAGATCGTGTGATGCGGGGCGCGGAACGGCCGCTCGCGCACCAGCCCGTGGCCGAGGTGGACGCCGGCCACGCTGTGGATCCGGGTGATCGCGAGGGCCTCGTCGAGCGTCAGCGACGGCAGGATCGACGGCAGACGGCGCGCAAGCATCGTCTTGCCGGTCCCGGGCGGCCCCGACAGCAGCAGGTTGTGCCCACCCGCGGCGGCGATCGCCAGCGCGCGAATCGGGCCGCCGTGGCCGCGAACGTCCGCGAGATCGATCCCGTCGCCAGCCGGGCGCGCCGGGTCCTCGCGGGGCGGCGGCGTCTCCCCCGCGGCGTCGCCCGTGAGGATCTCCGCCACGCGCGCGAGCGTGCTAGCCGCGAGCACCTCGACGCCGGGGACGAGCGCCGCCTCGGCCGCGCTGTCGAGCGGCACGACGACGCGCTCGATCTGCTCGCGTGCGGCACCCTCGACGATCGCGAGCGTTCCGCGGCCGGCACGCAGCTCGCCGCCAAGCGAAAGCTCGCCGACGACCGCGACGTGCTCGACGGCAATCGCGGGCAGGTGATCCATCGCCGCAAGCACGCCGCACGCGATCGCGAGGTCGAAGCCGGCGCCGACCTTGCGCAGGTGCGCCGGGGCGAGGTTGACGACGACCCGGCGCTGCGGGAAGGCGAAGCCGGAGTTCTCGAGCGCCGCCCGGACCCGCTCACGCGCTTCGCGCACCGCCGTGTCGCCAAGGCCGACGATCGTGAACGTCGGCAGCCCGGGACGAATGTCGACCTCGACGGTGACGCGAAGCGCGTCGACTCCACGAAGCGAGAACGTCGAGACGCGAGCGAGCACCGCTTGATCCTCGGACGGCTGCTGCTGGCCGGGTGCCGGCGAAGGTCACGAGGCCGGGTCGAATCTGCCCCGGAGCGGACCGCCGAGACGGCTGCGCCCGCGACGCGGCGCGAACCGCGCCTGTCGTGGCGACCTCAGCGGTCGAGCATCGACCCGTGACCGATCCCCGCCATCACCTCGGCCGCCTCGGCGAGCGTCTCGCGCTCGAGCATCTCGAGCGCCTCGGCTACCGGCTCGTCGAGGCCAACCACCGAACGCGGTTCGGCGAGCTCGACCTGATCGTGCGCGACGCCGGCACGCTCGTGTTCGTCGAGGTCAAGACGCGCCGCGGGCGGCGTCCAGACCGCCACTGGGAGCACCTCGACGCGCGGAAGCGAACCCAGGTCCGCCGCATCGCCGCCGCCTGGCTCGCCGAGACGGCAGATCGGCCGCACGCAGACGAACTGCGCTTCGACGCGATCGGCGTGACGATTGACGCGCACGGCACGCTCGTCGCGCTCGAGCACCTCGAGGGCGCCTTCTAAAGCGCCGTCCGCGAGCGCCGGGCGCCCGCGCGGGTCAGAGCTCGGTCTGGATCCGTGCGCGCTGCTCGAGGATCGGGCCGATCGTCTTGATCGCGACGTCGAGGTGTGCCGGGTGGTCGCTGTACGCCCGGAAGCTTTCGATGTCGTCGAACTCCGCGATCACCGCGAGCTCGTGATTGTCAGGGTCGCCGACGTTCTCCCCCACCACGAAGCTTCGAACCGCCTCGATCTGATCCGGCAGCGTCCGCAGCTCAGCGATCGCCGCCGCGCGCTGCTCCGCCGTCGACTCGGCCTTCCACTTGAACAGAACGACGTGTCGGATCATGGCGCGGAACCTACCTAGCCGGAGACCTGGAGTGCGGCGCGCTGCTCCAAGAGCGGTCTGATCGCATCGCGGATCAGCGCCTGGTGGATCGCGTTGTCGCGATACGCCGCATAGGCGTCCAGATCGTCGACTTCGGCGACGATCGCGAGGTCGTAGTTGCCGTCGTCGCTGCCGATGTTCTCCTCGACCGTGTACGAGCGCAGCTCCGGCACGTCGCGCGGCAGCGTCCGGATCTGGGCGATCGTCGCCGCGCGCTGCTCCGGCGTCACCTCGGCCCTCCACCTCAGTAGCACGATGTGGCGAACCATGGCTACAGGGCGAGCTGCTGATACGCCGTCGACGCGAACGACATCCGGTGCAGCGGCGACACGCCCTGGCGCTGGATCGCGTCGCGGTGCTCGGGCGTCGAGTAGCCGACGTGGGCCGCGAACTGCCAGCCCGGATGCAGCTCGTCGGCGCGGCGCATGAAGCGGTCGCGCGTCACCTTGGCGACGATCGACGCGGCGGCGATCGCGGCGCTCGTCGCGTCGCCGCCGATGACCGCGCGCTGCTCGAAGCCGAAGTCGGGGACGGCGAAGCCGTCGGTCAGGCAGATCGCCCCGGGGCGCGCGACGCGGATCAGCGCGTCGCGCAGTGCCGCGAGGTTCGTGACGTGCAGGCCGCGGTCGTCGATCCCCGGCGCACAGCGCGAGACGACGGCGACCTTGGCCGCCGTCCGCAGCACGATCGGGTAGAGCTCCTCACGGCCCTCCGGGGTGTGCTGCTTGGAGTCGTTCAGCAGCGCGAGCGCGCGGCGCTCGCGAATCCCGAGCGCTTCGACGTCGAACAGGACCGCCGCCGCGACGAGCGGGCCGGCGAGGCAGCCGCGGCCGGCCTCGTCGGATCCGGCCACCCAGCGCGAGCCGAGCTCGCGATCGAAACGGAACAGCCGGTTGCCGGACGCGCCACGCGCGTTCTTGCGCCGCACCCGGCGCGACTCAGAGGGTGCCGATGCGCTTCGGAGGCCAGTAGGTGGCGAAGGCTCCGCCGATGATCCACTTCTTGGGGATCGGTCCCCAGAACCGGCTGTCGTCGGACTCGCCACGATTGTCGCCCATCATGAACCAGTGCCCGGCCGGAATCGTGATCGGCTTCCGGTAGGTGCAATCCGAGCCGCTCTGACAGGGCCGGGTGAACGAGTCGTCCTGGCGCTTGCCGTTGAGGATCACGTGGCCGTCGACGATCGCGATCGTGTCGCCGGGCCCGGCGACCACGCGCTTGATGAAGTTGACGTCGGAGCGCTTCGGATACGCCGTCGGGCACGGGCTGCCGACGTCGTTGTCGACGCCGCACTGCCCTCCCGGGCCTTTGCCGGTCGCCTCGCCGTTCGCGGGAGCCGGCGGATGGAAGACGACGACGTCGCCGACGTCCGGCGAGCCGAAGTGGCTGCCGATGCGATCGACGAGCACACGCTGACCGACCTGCAGCGTCGGGAGCATCGACTCGCTCGGGATCCGGTACGGCTTGACCAGGAACGCCTGGATGCCGAGCGCCAGGCCGAGCGCCACGGCGACGATCGCGACGAGCTCGAACAGCTGGCCGGCGGCAGTCTTGTGCTTCTTCTCCGGCTGCTGCTCCTGGGCCGGCGGTGGCTGCGCCTCGGCGCCGGCTTCGGACGCCGCGGGGATGTCGTCGTCGGGAGTGCCCGACGTCACGCGTCGTCGGTGCCGGACTCGGGCTCCGCGGCTGCGGCGGCCTCGGGCTCTCCGGCTCCCTCGGACTCTGCGGCAGGCTCGGCCTCCGCAGCTGCCTCGGGCTCAGCGACAGCGTCTGCTTCCGGCGCGTCGACGGTTGCCGTCTCGACCGCGGCGGTGTCGACAGCCTCGTCGGTGGCGCTGCTCTCGATCACGGCCTCTTCCGCCGTCAGGCCCGCGGCGTCGGTCGCCTCGCCGTAGAGCAGGCCGCCCTCGACGACCTCCTCGGGACCGGAGTAGCGGCGCTCGCGGACACGAGCGCGCTTGCCGACGCGGTCGCGCAGGTAGTAGAGCTTGGCGCGCCGCACGTCACCGCGGGCGCTGACCTCGATCCGCTCGATCTTCGGCGAATGCACGGGGAACGTACGCTCGACGCCGACGCCGAACGACTGCTTGCGCACGGTGAAGGTCTCGCGGGCGCCGTGGCCCTGGCGCTTGATGACAACGCCTTCGAAGACCTGCGTGCGGCGACGGGTTCCCTCGATCACCTGGAAGTGAACGCGGACGCGGTCGCCGGACTGGAACTCCGGAACGCGGCGCAGCTGCGCGCGCTCGATGCTTTCGATGACGGTGCTCATTGCCTCAGGTCAGAGAAAACGCCAGAGCACGATGCCCCGGCGGGAACGATCACTGTAGCGAAGCGAAGGCGTCAGCCCGGTGAGGTGCCGGACGCGCCGCGCTCCTCGCTGCGGGCGCGGCGCCAGTCCTCGATCTCCTGGTGATGACCGGAGAGCAGCACGTCGGGCACCTTCCAGCCCCGGTACTCGGCCGGGCGGGTGTAGTGCGGGTATTCCGGGTTGCCGCCGAGCGCGACGCTGAAGGACTCCTCCTGGGCGGACTCGGCGTGGCCGAGCGAGCCGGGAAGCTTGCGCAGGATCGTGTCGGCGACGACCATCGCCGCCAGCTCGCCACCGGTGAGGACATAGCGACCGATGCTCAGCGTGTCGGTGCAGAAGTTCTCGATGATGCGCTCGTCGAAGCCTTCGTAACGGCCGCAGATCAGCGTCAGCTCGCGCTCCTCCGCGAGCTCGTCGACGTAGCGATCGTCGAGCAGCCTGCCGCCGGGAACCAGCGCGACGACACGGCGACGCTGCTTGAGCTCGACCGGGTCGACGCCGTAGAAGCCGCGCAGCGCCGCATCGAGAACGTCGACGCGCAGCACCATTCCGGCGCCGCCGCCATACGGCGTGTCGTCGACCTGTCCGCCGCTCAGCGGCGTGTGCTCGCGCGGGTTCAGCGCCCGCAGCTCATGCCCCTGAGCCAGCGCGTTGCCGACGTGGCGCTGGTCACGGAACCACTCGAACCACTCGGGGAACAGCGTCACGACGTCCAGCCGCATCAGGCGCCGTCGTCTTCGAGGCCGAGGAAGCGGGAGTCGACGTCGATCCGCCGCGCGGCGACGTCGATCGAGCGGATCGCGTCTTTGACCAGCGGGATCAGCAGGCCGTCGACGTCGAGCACCTCGCACGAGGGGTACGCGCGCATCGCGGCGACGCGGCCGAGCGAGCGCTCGCCGGCGACGACCTCGCAACCGACGAGGTCGGTCGCCCAGTACTCGTCGGCGCCCAACTCCGGCGCCACACCGCGCGCGACGAGCATCGCCTTGCCACCGAGCGCCTCGGCCGCCTCGCGGCTGTCGGCGAGCGCGAGCCGCAGGATTGGGCGCGCGTCGGTGCCCTTGCGCCCGACGATCTCCGTCGTGACACCGTCGACCTCCACCTGCTCACCGAGCGGCAACAGCCGGGCGTCGGCTTCGAGTACGTGGAACGAGCCGTCGAGCCCGTGCGCGCGGCCGATCCTTCCAGCGACGAGCGGCTCGTCCGCGGGCTCAGTCAACGATGTCGACGAGCACGCGCCGGCCG
>Ga0075420_100001687_pt1 | contig 18784 bp, 16 predicted proteins | sample SoiMetdeltSBSDD4_FD_75296 | JGI IMG/M metagenome (GOLD analysis project Ga0075420, IMG submission 75296) | Bulk soil microbial communities from a Populus tree surrounding site in Tennessee, USA - Soil MetaG P. deltoides SBSDD4 | ecosystem: Environmental > Terrestrial > Soil > Tree plantation... | reverse complement strand
GCGGCTGCGCCGGCGGGCTCGCCGCTGATTCCCACGGGCCGGCGCGGTTTCGGTGGCGGCGGTGGCGGCGGTGCCAACAATGGCGGAGGGCGGCAATGACCGCGCATGCGCTTCTCGTTCGCGACCTCGCGAAGACTTATCACGTCGGCGAGGTGGACGTGCCCGCGCTGCGCGGTGTCTCGTTGTCGATCGATCCGGGCGAGTTCGTCGCACTGACGGGACCGTCGGGCTCAGGGAAGTCCACGTTCATGCACCTGATTGGCTGCCTCGACCGGCCCACCGAAGGCACATATCTGCTGAACGGCCGCGACGTCTCGCGTTTGTCGAAGCGGGAGTTGTCAGCCGTGCGCAATCGAGACATCGGTTTTGTGTTCCAGGGCTTCAACCTGCTGTCGCGCACGTCGGCGATCGAGAACGTGGAGCTGCCGATGCTCTACGGTCCGCCGATTCCGGCGAAGGAGCGCCGTCGCCGCGCCGAGGCGGCACTCGAAGCCGTGGGCCTTGGCGCGCGAATGGATCACCACCCAAACCAGCTGTCAGGCGGTCAGCAGCAGCGTGTGGCGATTGCGCGGGCGCTAGTCAACAACCCGGCGCTGCTTCTCGCCGATGAACCGACCGGCAACCTCGATTCGCACACCAGCATCGAGGTGATGGGAATCTTTCAGCGCCTCAACACCGAGCGCCAGATCACCATCGTCCTGGTCACCCACGAGGTTGATATCGCCGAGTATGCAACGCGCATCATCGGGTTCCGCGACGGACGTGTCCGACTCGATCAGGCGGTGGCGAATCGGCGGTTCGCGGGCGAGGAACTGGCGAGGTTCGATGCGGAGTTGGAGGAACGATCAGCGTAGTGTCCGGCTTTAGCCAGACCGAACGTAGTGTCTGGCTTTAGCCGGACCGAACGTAGTGTCCGGCTTTAGCCGGACCGGGAGTATCAATGTCACCAGTCGTCACACTCAACATCGCCGTCTCCGCGCTTCGCCGCAATGCGATGCGAACTGCGCTGACCGCCCTCGGCCTGATCATCGGCGTCGCCGCCGTGATCGTCATGGTCGCGATCGGCAGCGGTGCGCGTTCGTCGATCGAGAGCCGCATTCGCAGCGCCGGCACAAACGTGGTCACCATCTCCGCCGGCTCCAACCAGTTCGGGCCGGTCCGCCAGGGCAGCGGCGCGACGACCACGTTGACGGCCGCTGACGCGGATGCGATAGCGCGCGAGGTGTCCGGCATCCGCTACATCTCGCCTGGCGCGAACTCTCGACAGCAGATCGTCGCGGAGTCATCCAACTGGAACACGCAGGTGCAGGGTGCCGGACCCGACCTACCGGCGATTCGCTCGTGGTCGCTGCAATACGGCTCGTTCTTTTCGAGCCAGGACGTCACCAGCGCGATCAAGGTCGCCGTGCTCGGCTCCGTCGTTCGCGATCAGCTCTTCGGAGCCGGGACCGATCCCACCGGCGCGACGATTCGCATCAAGAACCAGCCCTTCCGCGTCGTCGGAGTGCTCACCAGCAAGGGCCAGGCGGCGATGGGTCCCGATCAGGACGACACGGTCATCGTGCCCTACACGACCGTGCAGAAAAAGCTGCTCGGGATCACGCACCTGCAGAACATCACGCTCTCGACGGCCGACGGTGTCCCGTTCGATCAGGTCTCGGCCGCGATCACCAACGTGTTGCGCACGCGCCATCAGCTCACGGCGGGCGCGCCCGACGACTTCACCGTTCGCAGTCTCGAGGAGATGGCCACTGTGCTGACGTCCACGACTACGACGATGACGTGGCTGCTGGCGAGCATCGCCGCCGTATCGCTGCTGGTTGGCGGCATCGGGATCATGAACATCATGTTGGTCTCGGTCACCGAACGAACGCGCGAGATCGGCTTGCGCCTGTCGGTCGGCGCCCGCGACGTGGACGTCCTGCTGCAGTTCCTGGTCGAAGCGCTCGTGCTCAGTCTGGCCGGCGGTGCGCTCGGCGTAGCACTCGGTTTCGCCGCGTCGTACACCGTCAGCCACGTCATGCAATGGTCGGCGCTGGTTACGCCTGGCGCCGTCCTGATGTCGTTCGGCTGCGCCGCCGCGGTCGGCATTTTCTTCGGCTTTTATCCAGCACGAAAGGCAGCGGCACTCGATCCGATCGAAGCGCTGCGGTATGAATGATGGCATCACCGAGAAGTACACTTGAAATAGGCAGGTCTGAAGACCTGCCTTCACGAAGACATGAGGTCAGTCACGCGCCCGAGCCGATGACGAGCGCCCAACCCGAGCGTCCGAGCGTGCTGGTCGTCGAGGATGAGGCACGCATTCGGGAGTTGGTTGCGTTGCACTTGCAGCTCGAAGGGCTGGCGCCGACCGAAGCGACCGACGGCGACAGCGGACTGTCGCTCGCCCGCTCGCGCAAATTCGATTTGATCATCCTTGATCTGATGCTGCCGGGCCTCGACGGCGTCACCGTGTGCCGCGCCATTCGACGCGAATCGACGAATGCCGACACACCGATCCTGATGCTGACCGCGCGACGGGAAGAATCCGACAAGGTGCTCGGCCTCGACAGCGGTGCCGACGACTACCTCACGAAGCCATTCGGGATCCGTGAGCTGCTCGCGAGGATTCGTGCCCTGCTGCGCCGCGGGCACATCGCGCCGGGACGTCAGGCAAACGGGGCAGCCGCCGCCCCGGTCACGTACAAGCACATCGAGATCGATCCGGCGCGCCGGCGAGTGCTCGTCGGCACACGTCAAGTGGAGTTGACCTTCAACGAGTTCGAGCTGCTCTACGTCCTGGTGTCGAGTCCGGGCATCGTCTTCAGCCGCGAGGCGCTGCTCAGCAAGGTCTGGAAGGATCAGACGTTCGTGACGGTGCGGAGCGTGGACACCTTGGTCAAGCGCGTGCGCAAGAAGATCGAGCGCGATCCGGCACAGCCGGAAATCATTCTGACGGTGTGGGGAGCAGGCTACAAAGCCGCCGATGTCTAATCTGCGCTGGTATCGCAGTCTCTACTGGCGAATCGCGTTCGGTCTCATCGCCTTCCTGGCGCTGATGCTGGCCGCCGAAGGCGGCATCTTCCTGTGGATGACCGATCGCATCGCCGGCGCGATGCCCGCGCGTTCGCCGCGGCGCTTTGCGGCGCTCGTCGCCTCGGATCTCGGAACCGCGCTCAGCGCCAACAGCCAACTCGATATCGAAAACTACATCCAGGAGCAGTTCGGACACACGCTGCAGACGTTCGTCGTGATCATGCGCGACGGGCAGATCCTCGCCAACCACGACGATGTGCCGCCGCAGCTGCTCGACGCGGTACGCGCCGAGCTCGAGTTCATGCAGGCGCGAGGGCCACGGCGGTTCGGCCGTCGCGGCGCGTGGGGCGAAGGGCTGGGCTCGCCCGATCGCCCGCCGGAGCCGCCAATCGAGCCAGGGCCACGACCTCCCCGCCCGCTGCGGCGCGGCGAGTTCGCGCCGATTCTCGTCAGCGGCCTACCGGTGGGCCGCGTGGTCGTTCTGCCTGGGGGGCCGCCGTTCTCGCGCATCGTTCGACAGTTTGGTCCGACGATCGCGCTGGTCGCGACCGGGCTGCTCGTCGTCGGCACGACGTTGATTGCTTTTGTGATCTTCGGACCGGCGCGACGGCGGCTGAAGGACGTGCAGGCGGCGACCGAACGTCTCGGTGGCGGCGACCTCGACGCGCGCGCGCCCGAGCATGGCGGCGATGAAGTCACCGCGGTCGCGCGATCGTTCAATCGCATGGCGGGGGAACTCTCCACACGTACTCGAGCCCTCGAAACGGCGGATACCGCACGCCGACAGCTGCTCGCCGACGTCTCACATGAGCTGATGACCCCGCTGACGGCGATGCGTGGCTATCTCGAGACGCTGTCGATGTCCGACCTCGACATCGACGCACCGACGCGCGAGCGATACCTGCAAATCGTGTCGGAGGAGACACATCGTCTCGAGCGCATCGTCGGCGATCTGCTCGACCTCGCGCGTCTCGAGGGCGGCGGCACGACGATGCGGCAGGAGCGCGTCGACGTGGCCGCGTTGTTCGATCGGGTCGCCGCGCGGCACGAGCGCGAGCTGCGGCAGCGCAATGTGCGGCTGGACTTTCATGTGAACGCGGGCGCGGAGAATGTCATCGGCGATCCCGACCGCTTGGAGCAGGCGCTGCAGAACCTCGCTGCCAACGCGCTGCGTCACACGCCAGACTCGGGTCAGATCACGCTGACGAGCAGTCCCGTGCCGGACGGCATTCGTCTCACCGTGCACGACACCGGTCCCGGAATTCCCGCCGAGCATCTCCCGCTGATCTTCGAGCGCTTCTATAAAGCAGATGCGGCACGAAAAGCCGCCGGCGGCAGCGGTCTCGGCCTCTCGATCGTCAAAACGATCGTTGAGCGCCACGGCGGCACGATCGCGGCACGCAATGACGGCGGTGCTGTCTTCGAGATCGTTCTCCCTAGGACGGTACCGTCCCCGTTGCGGGACAGCGCATCGGCAAAAACCGCGTGAAACGGGCCGTCAGGAGGGCGGTTGGCCCGGCACGACCGTTGCGTGCGGCGGTCACTGGTTCTCGATCGGGGAGGTCCTTGTGACGAGGTCAAGGGTTTGTCTAACCGTTCTTGCACTCAGCCTCGCCGCCATGCTCGCCGCACCGGCGATCGCAGACGCACAGCCACGCCGGGTGCCGCCCCCTCAGGGACGCCAGGCGGTGCCCGTCGCGAATGTCTCTCGCCCGGGGCCGGGCTACGTCGTTGGCGCACGTCATTACAGCCCGCATTACTTCTACCGGCCGTATAACAACGGCTTCCACGGCTCGTGGTACTACCCGTACGGGTTCTCCGTCGGCTTCGGGTACAGCTCGTGGTGCTGCCCGTACGCATACGGGTACCCCTATGCGTGGGGATACCCCGGGCCGTATTTCTATCCGGGACCGTACTACTACGGACCTGCGTATTACGGCTCGTCGGTTCGGCTGCAGGTACCGCAACGCGACGCAGAGGTCTATATCGACGGTTATTACGCCGGAAGAGTCGATAACTTCGACGGCACGTTCCAGCGGCTGAATGTCGAACCCGGAGAGCATGAACTGCAGCTCTTCCTGCCCGGGTATCGCAGCTTCACACAGAAAGTGTATCTGCAGCCGACATCCACGTTCCGCGTGCGTCACGACATGGAGCCGCTCGCGGCAGGCGAGCCGGAACCGACGCGACCGGTCGCACCGCCACGTCCGCCACAGGCCGGACCCGAACCGTCCGGGAGATCTGATCGTCAAACCCCTCGTGGACCTCAACCTCGATCGCCTCGTGACCGCGAACCCGCTGCCAACGCGGACGCGGACTTCGGTTCGATCGCGATCCGCATTCAGCCGGGCGACGCGACGATCACAATCGATGGTGAGCGGTGGGAGGGCGCGCCCGATCAAGATCGCCTTGTGGTCCAGCTCGGCGCTGGTACTCACACCGTCGAGATTCGCAAGGACGGCTATCGGACGTACATCACGGAGATCGACGTGCGGCGCGGCGAAACGACTCCGCTCAACGTGTCACTAACCAGGCAGTAAGGCACCAGAGAGCCCAGGCAGTAAGCCAGAAAGCAACGTCATGCAATCGGATATTGGCGGCGGGTCAATCGGGCAGGCGGCGCTCACGTCGCCATTCGGGCCCGCGCCGCTCCTTCAGGACGAGTCGAAAGCCGAGCGGCGTCGCCGTAAAGAGGCGGAACGGCTGCTCGAGTCGCGCCCGCTTGATCCATGGGAGCGCTACCGCGCGCTGGCCGATCACGTCGATCATCTTCTCGACATCACCGAGCTGGCCGATCGCAAAACGCGATTCGCGCTGGTCATCCTCGGCGCGCTCAATGCGGTCAACCTGCTGATTGCGGTACGTGCGCCGCAGCTCGGTGCCGAATCGCTGAATCCCGCCGCACTGCAGTTCTACATCACCGGCTACGTGATGATCTCGCTGTATGCGGCGGTCTTCGCCATCCTCGCGCTTCGGCCCCGGTCGCAAGAGATGGATGGCGCCGCCGCGCAATGTGAACCCACGGGGATGACGCTGCTCGCCGGTGCGCCGAACACCGATGCGAACGCGTACTACGACACGTGGCGGCAGGCGGATCTGAGCCAGGTCAATCGCGAGCTGGCGATGCGGTCGCATCTCCTGGCGCGGGCCAACACCGAGAAATTCCAGGCCCTGCACCGCGTGTATCAGGGCCTCCTCGTATTGGTTGGGTTGACCGCTGTTCTGGCGCTCTTCATCGGTTTTCACGCGATGGCGCCGGCTGGGTTCAGCCTGTAGCCATTTCCCTCGCACCCGCGCCTCGTGCCGGGGCACAATGCACTCCAATGAGCGTTGTCGACTCAGACGAGGAGTCCAAGGCCGAGCGCAAACGGAAGAAGGATCTCGAGCGGTTCACCGAGACGCGTCCGCTCGACCCTTGGGAGCGGTATCGCGCGCTCTCCGATCACCTCGATCACCTGCTCGACGTCACCGAGCTCGCCGACCGCAAAACGCGATTCGCGCTGGTCATTCTCGGCGCGCTCAACGCGGTCAACGTGCTCATCGCGATTCGCGCGCCGCAGATCGACGCCGATGGCCTGAATCACACCTTCATCCAGGTCTACGTCGCCGGCTACGTCCTGATCTCGTTGTACTTCTTCGTCTACGCGATCATGGCGCTGCGGCCGCGGGCCGGGCGGATGCATCGTTCCGGTGAGGCGCGAGCGCAGGGCGGCGTGCCGGGTCTTCGGATGATGGACGACATCCTGGCCACGGACATCGACGACTACTACGAGCTGTGGCGGACGGCGGAAGTCGGGCAGCTCGATCGAGAGATGGCGCTCCAGGCGTACTTGATGGCCCGCGCCAACGCCGAGAAGTTTCGCGCCGTGCACCGCGTATTCCACGGTCTGTTGCTGCTCGTCGGCCTGACGGCGGTGCTCGTCGCGATTATCGGGCTTCACCTCATGGCGCCGGCGCTGCTGGGGATTTGACCCCACAACTGAAATTCGCGGCGTCGTCAATATCGCCCGATCCCTTGTAGACCGCGATCTGTGGATAGGGGCACAGCGGGCGCGTGCGATCGGACACGCCGTTGCGCACGCGCGACGCAGGGATCTGTTCAGGAGCCTTGCCGGTCGTGACCCACTGATCGATTTGCGTCATCATGTTGAACGTGTTGACGCCGGTGCCGCCGCCGCAGTGCCCCATCCCAGGAACCATGTACAGTCGAACCGAGTCCTTGGCATTGGCAGTCTTCGATTGAATCTCTCCGTAGTAGCGCACCAGGTTTGCCGGCGGAATGCCCGGCTCGCCCCAGCCTTGATACAGGAGCAACTTGCCGCCGCGTTTCGTGAACGCGGTCATGTCGGCATTGTTGGCATCGAATATCAGATTGCCGCCGGTGGCCGCCTGCGCGACATGTGTGTCGTAGTTGAGCGCTTTCGGATCCCAGTTCGGATCTTTGAAGACAATGTATTTGAAGTAGTCGACCGCATATCCCACGGGCACAGGACTCCAGCCAGGCTCACTTCCCCGCTCGAGCCCGACATAGATTTGCTTGCCAGTATTGGGATTCGATGGTCCCGCATACACCTTCTGCACGGCCGTCACCTGCGCGTCGGTCAGGCATGACGCGGCATTCGCCCCCGGCTTGCACGCGAGCACTTTCGGATCGAACGTGCAGGCAAGCGGATTCTCGAGCACGCCGTCCTTCGCGCCGTCGAGCGCGTCACACGCATTCAGCACCGCCTCGTGGACGAGCGTGAGCGCCTCGCGCGGTAACGCGCCGGCCGGATCCGACAACGCCTGCGAGAACCAGATCTGGCCGAACGCCTGCGTGGACGTGTGACTGGCCGGCGCTCCGGCGACGATGCCGTTGAAGTCTTCGGGGTAGCGTTGCGCAGCGGTCAGCGCCTGACGTCCGCCCGTCGAACAGCCGGTGAAGTAGGACCATCGCGGCGCGTTGCCGTAGAACCCGTTGACCGTCGTCTTGGCCGCGACCGTTGTCTCGTGAATCGCACGATGCGCGAAGTCCACGAGAACATCCTCGTTCGCAAACGTATTGCTCGATGGACCGGTATGTCCCGTGTCGGTACTCGCGGCCGCGTAGCCGGCGGCGAGGGCCGCGGCCATTGCCGGATAACTGATCGTACCGGCGAAGCCGCCGTTGCCGACCACCTGCAGCTTGCTGTTCCATCCGTTCGATGGCATCCACACTTCTGCCTTGATGTCCGAACGCGACGCGGGCTTGAGTGTCACGGCCACGCGGCAGAACTGCCCCAGCGAGGCGAACACGTTGGCGCCGCCAGGCGCTCCAGCGCGGCCTGCGGGCGGCGTGAACGCTCCCGGCGCGACAGTCTGCGCCATCGTCACCGTGCCGTTCTTCACCGGCAAGGCCGTGAGGCTTTCGCACGTCGCCGCGGCAGCCAGTGACGGCAGTAACGCCACACCAACACACAGAAGAACGAGCCGAGCAGCGGTCAATCTCATGCCGCGAATCTTACTCCGCCAGGTGCGTCTGGGCTTTGAGCTCTCGGCTTTAGGCTCTCGGCTTTCGGCTTTGGGCACAGGCCTCTCGATTTCAAGAGCCAAAAGCCTAGAGCCATGAGCCTAAAAGCCAAGACCCAAAGCCTGGGGCCAACGTCCAGAGCCTGGAGCGAAACACGTGCCGTGGTACGCTTAGAAAATGTCGTCGTCCTCGGCGCATCCCCCGATCAGTCGTCCCCGCCGTAGAGCCATTACCGCCGGTCTTCTCCTGGGCATGTCGCTCGGCGCGCTCGAAGCGACCGTGGTCAGCACGGCGATGCCAACCGTCATCGCCCAGCTCGGCGGCCTTGCACATTACAGCTGGGTCTTCGCCGCGTACCTCCTGACGTCTACCGCGTCGGTCCCGATCTGGGGCCGGCTCTCGGATCTCTACGGCCGCCGGCGAATGTATCTGCTCGGCGTCGCCGTGTTTCTGGTTGGCTCGGTCATGTCCGGCGCGGCCACGAGCATGTTCCAGCTGATTGCCGCACGCGCCGTGCAGGGCCTGGGCGCCGGCGCGATCATCCCGCTCAGCATGACCATCGTCGGCGAGTTGTATGCCTTGTCGGAGCGCGCCCGCACGCAGGCGCTGTTCAGTGGCGTATGGGGGGTAGCGTCGATTGCCGGCCCGCTGGTTGGCGGCTACATCACCGACGCGATCAACTGGCGGTGGGTTTTCTATCTCAATGTGCCGTTCGGCTTCTGCTGCATGGCCGTGATTGCGCTCGCCTATCCCCCGTCGCGGAGCGACAAGCCCGTGCACGTGGACTGGCTGGGTGCGTCGTTGCTGTTTGGCGGCGTCAGCGCGTTGCTCATCGCCCTTGGCGGCGAAACCGGTGGCGGCGCGGCGTGGTGGTTCGTGGCGTCGGTCGCGCTGCTCGCGGCATTTGTGTGGGTTGAGCGGCGTGCCGTCGAGCCCCTCCTCCCGGTGGATTTGCTGCGCCATCCGCTCATGACGCGAACGCTGGTCGTGGTCTTCCTCGTCGGCCTGGCACTCTTCGGCGCCATCGCGTTCATCCCGCTTTTCGTGCAGAGCGTGATGGGTGGTACGGCGACGCAGGCGGGTCAGGTGCTGACGCCGCTGTTCCTCGGCTGGGTCGTGATGTCGATCGTCGGTGCGCGGCTCACGGTGCGCATGGGGTATCGCGTGTCGGCCATTGGCGGCAGCGTGCTGATGACGCTCGGGTTTGTCGGTCTGTCGATGCTGGACACGCACTCGACGCGAACGATGCTACTCGCGAGCTGCACAGTGCTCGGCGCGGGAATGGGTTCGCAGATGCTGTCGCTGCTGCTTGCGGTGCAGCACGGCGTGGACCGGGCGCGGCTCGGCCTGGCCACGTCACTCAATCAGTTCTCACGCAGTATCGGCGCGGCGGTGGGCGTCGCCGCGATGGGCGCGATCATGACCCGCACGCTGACGGGCGTCGCGCTGCCGGGAGGCGCGGCGGGGCTGTCGGCGGGATCCATGGTGCTTACCGAGCCGATCCGCGATCAGTTTGCGATGGGCCTGCATCGCGTGTTTCTCGCCGGCTTGCTCGTATCGGTAGCCGGACTGATCGCGACGCTGTTCCTGCCGCCCGTGCACTTCTCGAAGAGCGTGCCGAGCGGCACGGGCGAGCAGCTGATCGAGGCCGAAATGACTAATCTCCGGCCCGAAGACGAGCCGGTTGCTGTACCCGACTAAATTCCCAACTCCCAAATCCCAACGACCAACCACTCCCAACCTCCAACTCCCAAATCCCAACCTAGTTGGGAGTTATTGGCAGTTGGGAATTGGGAGTGGTTGGGAATTGGTAGTCGGGAATTGGGAATTGACGTTCAGCGCGCGATCACGACGCCGGTGTGGAAGCGGAAGACGTTCGAGCCAGCGTCCTCCGCGAAGACGCGTATGTAATCCACGCCGAAGCGGATGCCGATCTTCTCGGCCACCCCGAAGTTGACGCCGCCGCCGACCTCGAGGGCGAAGTTCGTGGTCGAATCCTCTTCCGAGAACGACGGGAGGCCCGGAATCGTCGACGAAGTGCTCACTTCGATCGACCCGTTGATCCCACCGACGAGCAGCTGTCCATACGGCATCAGCTTCGGGTTGTCGCGCACGCTCAGACGCACACCGCCGAGGAATTGATACACGTCGAGATCGGCGGTCGCAGTAAACGTCCCACCCCCGATGGCAATGGACTCTTCGAACGTCTTGTAGTTGCCGCCCACCTGGAAGACGATGCCAAACATCGGGTTCAAGTTGCCCGCCACATCGACGTACCAGCCCTTTGGAAGCGACTCGTCGTTATCGACACCACTGAGTGACTCGTCTTCGTCCACTGAAAACGTCAGGAACTGATAGCCACCTGAGATCTCGGTCCGTGGTGAGGTCTGCGCCGACACGGGAATCGCTACGCTCAATACGGCAAGACAGAAGCCCAGAACTCGAACGCGAAGTCGCGGCATACAACGCTCCTTGCTAGAGGCAATCCGCCTTCGCCAAAAGGCGCCGGCGAGACAAGCGATGTACCATGCGGAACCGGACGCATGGTCTTCACGAGCGCCAGAGAACTGGCCGCCCTGATTCACACCCGCGAGATCTCCGCGTGTGAGGTCATGCGGGGCCATCTCGACCAGATCAATCGCGTGAACCCGCGGGTCCACGCGATTGTATCGAAGCTTCCCGACGATGCGTGCCTGGCCCTCGCCGACGACGCGGACGCCCGAATGATGCGCGGCGATGCCGTCGGGCCGCTCCACGGACTGCCGATCGCTTTCAAAGACAATCAGCCTGCGATCGGGTTTCCATGGACACGCGGTTCTCGCATCTTCGCGCACGAGATGCCGGCCGCGGACTCGGTGTTCATCGCCCGGCTGCGCGCAGCCGGCGTAATCCCGATCGGCAAAACGAACATTCCAGAGTTCGCGATGGGCTCGCACACCTACAACGCGCTCTTCGGCCCGACGCTGAATCCCTACGATCTGACGAAGAGCGCCGGCGGCTCGAGCGGCGGCGCGGCCGTGGCGCTGGCGACCGGCATGCTGCCCATCGCGGACGGCAACGATCTCGGTGGCTCCCTTCGGAATCCGGCCAACTTCAACAACGTCGTCGCGCTGCGTCCGACGGTCGGCCTCGTGCCGACCGCGCCCGATCCGTTTCCAGGCATCGGGTTCAACGTCAACGGGCCGCTGGCGCGAACGGTCTCCGACATCGCATTTCTGATGAACGTCATGGCCGGTCCGGATGCCCAAGACCCGGACTGCTTCGCGTCGGAGCCTTCAGTCTTTGGCCGACCACTCGAACGCGACCTGCGCGGCACGCGCATCGCGTGGTGTCTCGACCTCGGCGGCTTGCCTGTCGATCGCCGCGTGCGTCACGCGATCGAGCAGCAGCGCGGGGCCTTCGAGTCACTGGGCTGCATCGTCGAGGCTGCGTGTCCCGACCTGCGCGGCGCCGATGAGATCTTCCTGACGATCCGGGCGTGGCGCGCCGCCGGCGTCCTCGGTCCCTTGCTCGACAGGCATCGTGACCTGATGAAACCTGAAGCCATCGCCGAAATCGAGCGCGGCCTGGCGATCAGCCGAGATCACGTCGATCAGGCGCTGATTCGACATCGAACGTTCCTCAACATGTTTCGAGTGTTCCAAGAGCGCTATCCGTTCATCGTCACTGTGGTGAATCAGGTTCCGCCGTTCGACGTGGAGATCGATTGGCCGAAGTCGATCGACGGCGTGCCGATGAACAACTACGTTGACTGGATGAAATCGGCGTACTGGATCAGCACGACGCTCTGTCCCGCGATCTCGGTACCGGCGGGATTCACTGATGATGGACTGCCAGTCGGCCTGCAAATCGTCGGGCGGTACAAAGACGATTTGGGCGTGCTGCAACTCGCCTACGCCTTCGAGCAGGCGACGCGTTTTGGTGAAAGGCGTCCACCAATCGCGGTACGCTGATTCCTCACAGTTCAGACGACCTCGAAAGCGACGAATCCGCGTACGCGCCGTAACGCAGAACGCCATTTCCTCGACAATTCGAAATTTGACGAAGCGGCATCCATCTCGCTACCCGTCGCTATAATGAGCCCATGTCCGGGCGCGATGAGGTGATGCGCACGACTCCTGGCGTGAAGCTCACGTACGACGACTTCCTGCTGTTTCCCGACGACGGCAAGCGGCACGAGTTGATCGATGGGGAGCACTACGTGACGCCGTCGCCGAGCCGGAAGCATCAGGCCATTGTGTGGAATCTCGCTGGGATTATCGCCCCGTATCTCGAATCACATCCCGTCGGCCGTGCCTTTGTTGCTCCTTTTGACGTCATCTTCTCCGACTTCGACGTCGTGGAGCCCGACCTGCTGTTCATATCGACCGCCAGGCTGGAAGAGGTTCTGACAACCAAGAACGTTCAGGGCGCGCCCAATCTCGTCGTCGAGATCGCATCGCCGAGTACTCGCACACGCGACGAAACGCTGAAACGGAAGTTGTACGAGCGCTTTGGCGTCGAGGAGTACTGGGTGATCGAGCCGGATACCGACACGATCGTTGTGCATCGTCACGACGGCGAGAGCTATCGGCCGATGGAGGAACTGACGGCCAAGCGCGGCGACACGCTTACGACACCGCTTCTTCCTGGTCTCCAGGCGCCGCTGCATCGTATCTTCAAGGATTGATGGAGTATCGACTGCTCGGAGGCTCAGGCCTCAAGGTTCCAGTTCTCAGCTTCGGCACGGCGACGTTCGGCGGCAGCAGCGAGTTCTTCAAAGGTTTCGGCGACACGGAGGCTTCAGGCGCGTCGCGACTGGTGGACATCTGTCTGGACGCTGGTCTGACGATGTTCGACTCCGCTGACGTGTACTCGGCAGGTCGCGCGGAAGAAATCCTGGGACAGGCGATCAGAGGACGACGTGATCGGGTCCTGATCTCGACGAAGGGGACGTTCCGGAGCGGTCCGGGACCGAATGACGTCGGCTCGTCGCGCCATCACCTCATCGACGCCGTCGAGGGCAGCCTGCGCCGTCTGGGCACGGACTATATCGACCTGTATCAGCTCCACGGCTTCGATGCGCTGACGCCGGTGGAAGAGACGCTCGGCACGCTCGACGACCTGGTTCGCGCGGGCAAGATCCGCTACATCGGCTGCTCGAACTTCTCCGGCTGGCACCTGATGAAATCGCTGGCAGCGTCAGAAACGCGCGGCCTGGCTCGCTACGTTGCGCATCAGGCGTACTACTCGCTGGTCGGACGCGAGTTCGAGTGGGAGCTGATGCCGCTGGCAATCGACCAGAAAGTCGGCACGGTAGTGTGGAGTCCCCTTGGATGGGGCCGGCTGACCGGCAAGATTCGCCGCGGCGCGCCGCTGCCCGAGACGACGCGGCTCCGTACGAAAGTCGTCGTGGAGAATGGTCCCCCGGTACCGGACGAACTGCTCAATCGCGTCGTCGATGCACTCGACGCGATCGCGAAGCAGACCGCCAAGACTGTGCCGCAGATCGCGCTGAACTGGCTCCTGCAGCGACCGACTGTCGCGACGCTCATCATCGGCGCCAGAAACGAGGAGCAACTCCGTCAGAACCTCGGCGCGGTCGGATGGTCGCTGACGCCCGAGCAGATGACCGCGCTCGACACAGCGAGCACAACGACCAAGACGTATCCGTACTGGCATCAAGCAAGCTTCACCGAACGCAATCCGCCGCCCGCTTGGCCTGTGGGGGTCAGATCTTGATTTTTGCACCGAGGAACGGCACGAGCCTTGACGCGCAAAAATCAAGATCTGACCCCTAGCCCGCCGAGCTGAGGAAGCTCGAACCTACGTTCAGGCAATCGAACACGTGCAATCCGAGGCGCTTGGCGAGGTCCACGCACACCTCGATGCCGCGGACGCTGTTCCCCTGCAGGTCGAGCCGCGGCGAGTAGCTGGCGATCCCGAGCTGCCGGTTCACCACCGCCATCACACCGCCGCTCACCCCGCTCTTCGCCGGCACCCCGACCCGGTACGCCCACTGGCCTGAGTAATCGTACATCCCGCACGTAAACATCACCGACAGGACATCCTTGATGCTGCCCATGTCGAGCAGCGCGTGTTCCCTGGTGAGGGGGTTCCTCCCCATGTTCGCCAGCGTCGCCGCCATCGTCGCTAGATCACGCGTGGTCACGAGGATCGAACACTGCTTGAAGTACACGTCGAGGGCGGCTTCGGCCTGGTCGTGGACCAGAGCGAAGTTCAGCAGCAGATGGGCGATCGCGCGGTTGCGGTGCCCGGTCCGCCTTTCGGATTCGTAGACGGCCTCGTCCATCGACAGGCGGCGGCCGGCCATCGCGCTGAAGCGCTCGAGAATCCGTTCGAAGGTGCTGTCGCCGTACTGACGGTGTAGCAGCGCGGTCACGGCGATCGCGCCCGTATTGACCATCGGGTTGTACGGCCGGTTCGTGCCGCCGTGCAGCCAGATCGAGTTGAACGCGTCGCCGCTCGGCTCGACGCCGACGTAACGCGAGACGGTGTGGTCCCCGAGCTCCTCGAGGGCCATCCCGAAGGTAAACGGCTTCGAAATCGACTGGATCGTGAACGGCACGTCGCAGTCGCCGGCAGCGAGCACATCGCCATCCGCGCTGACGACGCAGACGCCGAAGTGTTCGGGGTTGGCGTTGCCAAGCTCCGGAATGTAGGCCGCCACCTGACCGGTGCTCAGTGGCTGGTGCTTGGCGTGGAGATCGGTAATCAGTTCCTGGAGCCTGTGGTCCTCGGCGACCGTCGTCGCCCTTACCGCCGATGTGGTCATGGAATGGATGCCCGCGCGCGTTGCAACGAACGTTCCCGCGGCGCGCATACGCCTGAATCTCGCTATGCGATTGAGAGGAAAGGCCGTAGGACGTTCCGCGCTGGCTTTGAGTGACGTGCGATGGACAGACAAACTTGTCCGCAGCGCAGCGAGAGCACAACACACCCGAAGGATCCGCGCTTCAACGCATCAACAATGTCTCCAGCGCGTTGAGCACCACGCGCCCAGGATCCGATGCCAGAGCCTTCGCACGCCACGCAACGAAGCCATCCGGGCGGACGAGTACAGCACCGTTGTCGCCAATTCCGTAGGCTGATGCAAATTTGTCTGACCTGATAGCGTGGGCGTCGAACTCGAGCCCTGCGATCTGCCGTGCCGCTGCGCGCGAGGGATCCACCCAACTCGATCCGTCCGCGGTCGTCAGCAGCACGAACCCGCGGCCGAACAGATCCAGCGTGGAGAAGCGTCGACCATTGCTCTCGATCCACATGTGCGGCGCCCGTGAACCCGGCCGCCCCTGCGATTCACGCGGATCCTCGCTGCCCCGCTCGATGCCGTCCTCGGCGATGATGGCCGGCGAGCGGTAGATGTAACCAAGCTCGATGTTGAAGTCGTTGGCGAGCGGCTGGAAGTCCTTCGCGCCGAGATACGTCGCCGACCGGGTGACATAGCGGGTGTAGGCCTGCTCGACAGTGAACTTCCCCACCGGACGGCGCTCGGTTTCATAGGTCGCGAGCAGCTCTGGTCCAGCGACGCCTTTCAAGACCATCGCCAGCTTCCACGCGAGATTGTGGCCATCGTGAATCCCGGTGTTGCCCCCATATCCACCGTTGGGCGGCATCAGATGCGCGGCATCGCCCGCCAGGAACACCCGGCCATCCTGAAAGCGGCGGGCGACGTCGGACGTCGCGCGCCAGCGCGCGACGCCGTCGATCGTCACGGGCAGATCGTGAACGCCGGCGCCGAGCCGCACCAGCTCGACGAGGCGTTCCGGCCGCACGTCGTTGGCGGGACTCGCCGCCTCGGGGCGCGAGGTGTCGCCCACCGTGTTCACGACCAGGAACCCGGAGTTGCCGTCTTTGTCCATCCGGAAGAAGCCGGAGAGCTCGGCGTTCTTCACGTAGATCACGCTGAGCGCCTTGCCGACTACGTACTGAGCCAGCGGTGCGTGAAAGTAGATCGTGATCGCGTTCGAGAAGACGCCCCGGCCGTCGAACTCGATACCGAGCAGCTCGCGGACCTTGCTGTGCGCGCCGTCGGTCCCAATCAGATATTTGGCGCGAAGGCGACGCTCGTCCCCGGTCTCGACGTCGCGGATCGTCGCGGTCACGCCGTCGGCGTCCTGCGCGATGCCGACGACCTCGCTGCCTTCGATCACGCTCGCGCCCGCCTGCTCGGCGCGGGCACGCAGGATCGGCTCGAGCCCCGGCTGGGTCACGAACAACCGCCGGCACGGACTCAGCGCTTCGACGCCTTCATTGAGGCTGGGAATGAGCCCGGCCAGCACCTTGCCCGCCAACGTGTCCATCAGGACGATCGCGCCTTCGGGCTCGAACTCCTTGAGCGACTGTTCGCGTACTTGGTCCTCGACACCAGCGGCGCGGAACATTTCGATCGTCCGCATGTGGAAGAACGCGGCACGCGGCACTGGCGATCCCCCGCGCAATCGCTCGATCGCGACCGACGAGATGCCGTGTTGGGCGAGGAACATCGCCGTCGACAGACCCACCAGGCCTCCGCCCGAGAACAGGATCGGCACTTCGTCCACGTTCGTACGCGCCACGGCGTCACCTCCAACGCGAAATCATATAATCGCGGCCGTGCGCCCACTCCCCGCAATCCTGCTGTTTGTCTGTACTCTTCCCGCCGCCGCGGCCGCGCAGTGGCTCCATCATCCGACACCGGGCATTCCGCGCACGGCGGATGGCAAGCCCAACCTCACGGCTCCGGCGCCGCGAACGCCGAACGGTAAACCCGACCTCTCAGGTCTGTGGGTGCCCGCGACCGAGCGGTACTACAACAACATCCGGGTCGGTCTCGATACGAAGGACGTTCAGCCCTGGGCTCAAGCGCTGGTGGAGAAGCGCGTGCGCGAGTTCGGCAAGGACGCGATGGAGACGCTGTGTCTTCCGCTCGGACCCGCGGTCGTGACGTCCCCCTTCCGTGAGGCGAAGTTCATTCAGACGCCGACGGTCATGGCGATCCTCTACAACGACTTCACTCATCGTCGGATCTTCATGGACGGCCGTCAGCTCGAGAAGGATCCCAATCCAAGCTGGATGGGGTACTCGGTCGGACACTGGGATGGCGACACGCTGGTCGTCGAGAGTAATGGATTCACCGAACGGACCTGGCTCGACTGGGACGGCCATCCGCACAGTGAGCGCCTGCGCATGACCGAGCGCTACCGCCGCCTCGACGTAGGGCACATGGAGGTGCAGCTGACTCTCGACGACCCGGAGATCTACGCCAGGCCGTGGACTGTGACGATCCCGCTCGAGCTCGTCGTAGACCTGGAGATGCTCGAGTACCTGTGTCAGGAAAATGAGAAGGATCGGCACCGCATGGACGCGAAGGGTCCGGAATTGCTGACGACTCCGGTCTCAGCCGCCACGCTTGCCAAATACACCGGCACTTACGATTTCAAAGACGATGGCGGCAGACCTCACGTCGTTGAGGTGACGGTTTCGAACGGCGAGTTGTTTTGGGATCAGGATGGAATAGGCCGCCAGAGACTGTTGCCATTCTCCGACCGAGCGTTCTCATTGAGCGGCTGGCACGTCTCATTCGTCACCGACAGTCAGGGCGCAGTTACACACTTCGTCGGTCAGGCGGCGGAAGGCGAGACGAAGGGCGTCCGCCGGAAATAACGCGAAACGCGGGATAGCTCGCCGCAAGGGCGACGAGGGCGATCAGGCTGTTCGTCGGATCGCTCGCGATCGCGCCAATCAGGAACGCAATCGACCCCACGAGCGCCAGCGCCGTCGTCCAGGGATAGCCCCACGCACGATAGGGCCGTGCCTTGTCCGGTTCTCGTCGACGCAGCACGAACACCGACAGGAACGACAGGGTGTAGTTCGCGACGAAGAAGAACGCGAGCACGGTGATCACACGCTCGAACGTGCGTCCGAACACCACGAAGATCACCGCGACGACGGTGCTGGCGAGTAGCGCCATTGTCGGTGTGCCGCCCTCGTTGACGACGGCCGCTTTCCTCGTCACCAACCCGTCGCGACTCATCGCGAAGAGGACGCGGCTGGCCATGAGGTGATTGGAGTTGAGGGCGCTCAGCATCGACACGATCGTGATCGTCCGGAACACCGGGTCACCCCACACGCCGAAGATCACGCCAGCCACCGTGCCCGCGGCGAATGCCTGTCCCGCGAGGGTTGCTATCGGCAGCACGGCCAGCAGCGCCAGGTTGACGAGCAGATAGATCGCGATCACCGACAGCACGCCACCGATCATCGAGCGTGGGATGTCGCGGCCAGGGTTCTCGACCT
>Ga0075420_100001681_pt1 | contig 18806 bp, 14 predicted proteins | sample SoiMetdeltSBSDD4_FD_75296 | JGI IMG/M metagenome (GOLD analysis project Ga0075420, IMG submission 75296) | Bulk soil microbial communities from a Populus tree surrounding site in Tennessee, USA - Soil MetaG P. deltoides SBSDD4 | ecosystem: Environmental > Terrestrial > Soil > Tree plantation... | reverse complement strand
CATCTTCCTCATTTGGATCATCGGAGCACTATGCGCATTAGCCGGCGCCTTCTGCTATTCCGAGCTGGGCGTGAATTTTCCCTCCTCCGGCGGCGAGTATGTATACCTGACCCGCGCCTACGGTCCGACGTGGGGATTCATGACGGGGTGGGTCAGCTTCTTCGCGGGATTTTCAGCGCCGATCGCGGCCGCCGCACTGGCCTTTTCGGACTATCTCGCCTACTTCTGGCCGGAACTCAAGCAGGCAAACTCGGCGTATTCGGTTGACATTGGAATCACCACTCTCAAACTTGGGGGCGCGCAGTTGTGCGCCAGCGCGCTGATCGCTATTTTCACGGTGTTGAATTTCTATGGCGTGAAACTCGTGGCGGCGGTTCAGAACACGTTGACGACGACGAAGGTTGCCGTGATCCTCGGGCTCATCCTACTGGGGCTCGCTTTTGGAAACGGCGACTGGGCACATTTTTCGCAGCCTGCCGTGCGCGGCACCTCGACGCCGCTGCTCGCGCAGTTTGCCATCAGCCTGTTCTTTATCTATGTGAGCTACTCAGGGTGGAACGCCGCGACCTACGTTGCCGAGGAACTGAAGGAGCCCTCGAAGACTTTGCCGCTTGCACTGGCGCTGGGAACGGCGCTGGTCGCGTTGCTCTATCTGGGATTAAACGTCGTGTTCATCTATGCCGTGCCGCTGGAGGAGATGAAGGGTGTGATCGCGGTGGGTTCGCTTGCCGCATCGAGACTGTTCGGTCCGGAGATCGCGGGAATTTTCGCTCTGCTCATGGCTGTGTCGCTCATGTCTACGGTGAACGCAATGGTCACCATTGGCCCGCGTGTCTATTACGCGATGGCCAAGAATGGCGCCTTCTTCTCCGCGGCAGCGCGGGTTAACGAAAAGTCGCATGCCCCAGTGATCGCCATTGCGTGCCAAGGCGTTGTGGCCATGCTGATCACGATGACGCCCTTCCCGGATTTGATTATCTACATCGGCTTCGCGTTAAATTTCTTCGCCATGATGACGGTTGCGTCGCTCTTCAAATTCCGCAAGCAACCAAGCTGGCAGAGGATTCGCGTGGTGAGCTTCGCCTGGCCGCTGTTGCCGCTAATTTTCTTTATCGTGGGCGCGATAGCGACGGTTGTCGGCGCCACGCTGCAGCCGCGCATCGCGCTGGCGGCCGTGCTCACCATCGTCAGCGGCGCGGCGGTGTATCACTATGCGCTTCGCGCCAAGCAGACCTAAACATGCCCACACTTTTGAATGGCAATCGAATCCGCGACGAGATTCTTTCCGAGTTGAAACCCCGTGTTGAACGTTGCATCCATGAAGGGGGGCGCAAACCTGGACTGGCCGTTGTGCTAGTGGGTACCAACCCGGCGAGCCAGATTTACGTCCGCAACAAGGTGAAGGCAAGCGAGGCTCTAGGGCTGCATTCCGTGGAATTCACTCCGCCCGCGACCATCACCACCGACGAGCTATTGGGCTTGATCGGAAAGTTGAACTACGATCCGTCCGTCGACGGCATTCTTGTGCAGATGCCGCTGCCGCCGCAGGTGGAGTCGCGGCGCATCCTGGAAGCAATTTCGCCCGAGAAGGACGCGGACGGGTTTCATCCGATCTCGGTTGGGCGGCTGGTGGCGAACCTGCCCGCGCCGCGCGCGTGCACACCCGCCGGTGTGATGGAGATTTTGCGGCGGCAGGACATCACGGTAGCGGGGAAGCACGCGGTGGTGATCGGCCGCAGCGATATCGTGGGCAAGCCGATGGCGCTGCTGTTGCTGCACGCAAACGCGACGGTGACCATATGCCATTCGAAAACACCGGACCTCGCGGCGACGTGCAGCCGCGCCGATATCCTAGTTGCCGCCATCGGACGGCCGGCCTTCGTCCGCCGCGAATTTATCAAGCCCGGAGCGACGGTGATCGACGTTGGCATCAATCGTCTGGCGAACCGCGCGGAGATGGAGTTTATCTATTCCGAAGCGCCCGATCTGAAAGCGCGCCTGGAGGATTTTGACCGCAAGCACAGCGCGCTGGTGGGCGATGTTCATCCGTTGGAGGTTGACGCCGCGGGCGCAGTCACTCCCGTGCCCGGCGGGGTTGGCCCCCTGACAATCGCGATGCTGATGTCGAATACCGTCGCGTTAGCCGAGCGCCGGTTGAACCTCGCTTAATCATGCTAGTCGCCGGTTTGACGGGAGGGTTCGCCTCGGGGAAGAGCTTCATCGGTCAGGTCCTCGAGGAATGCGGCTGTCGTCTGATTCGCGCCGACGATTTAGGCCATGAGGCACTCGCCGTGGATAGTCCGGTTTACCGGGGCGTGCTTACCGAATTTGGCAACGATATCCTGAAAAGTGATGGTACGATTGACCGCCGCAGGCTGGGAGCGCTCGTCTTTGCGGACACTGAGCGATTGGCCCGGCTTAATGAGCTGGTGCACCCTTACGTATTCGCCCGGCAGGAGGAGCGAATCGCCGAGTTGGGCGCGCGAGACCCGAACGCCATTGTTGTCGTGGAGGCGGCTATCATGATTGAAACCGGTTCCTACAAGCGATACGACGCAATCATTCTCGCCGTGTGCGACGTCGAGACGCAGATCGCCCGCGCCATGAAGCGCGATGGGTTGAGCCGCGAAGAGGTGTTGAGTCGCCTGGACCGGCAGATGCCGTTAGCCGAGAAAATTCCTTACGCCCAGTTCGTGATCGACACGGATCAGACCAGAGAAGAAGTAATCACTCGCACGCAACAGGTGTATGAATCTCTGCGCGCGATGCAGCAATCCAAATTAGAGATATCACGCGGACCCCTATTATGAAAGCCCGAATCCTGCTCATTGCCGCCCTGTTTGCCGGCGTCTTCATTTTCATCACCTCGCGCGCCGGCTGGCGGCCGGCGTTTCTGAGCCGCGATGCGACCTCTTCGTCGGCGCCGTTGTGGTCGGGACCGGGTTCGGTGCGTGGCGCCGGGCTCAGCAATGACGAGCAGAATAACATCGATATCTACAAAAATGCCCATACAGCGACGGTGAACATCACGTCGACCGTCTACCGGCGGAATTTCTTTTTCGAGGTCTATCCAGTGAAGGAATCCGGCTCCGGCTTTTTCGTGAATGCCGAGGGGTTGATCATCACTAACAACCACGTGATCTCCGGGTCGGCAGATGTGCAGGTGACGCTGCACGATCAGACCCGGTACAAGGCCGACATTCTCGAGCGCGATCCGGCGAACGATCTCGCGCTGATCCGCATTACGCCTAAAGGGAGAATAGCGCCGCTGTCGCTAGGCGATTCCGAGAAGTTGCAAGTCGGCCAGAAAGTGCTCGCGATTGGGAATCCATTCGGTCTGGAAGGAACGTTGACCACGGGGATCATCTCCTCGATGGGGCGCGACATTCGCGACGAAAGCGGGCGCACGCTCGAAGGAATGGTGCAGACCGATGCCGCCATCAACCCTGGTAATTCGGGTGGGCCGCTGCTCGATTCGGCGGGTTCCGTAATCGGCGTGAACACGGCGATCTATGGCCCCGGCGGCAACATTGGCATTGGATTCGCCATGCCAATCAACCGCGCCAAGGTGATGCTGGACGCGGTGAAGGCGGGGAAGAAGATGACGCGCCCACGGTTGGGCGTTTCCGGCACGCTCATTTCAGGAGATCTGGCCGAAGCGATCGAGCTACCATCGCAAGGCGGCTTCCTGGTGTACGATGTCGCTGATAATTCTCCGGCTGCGCGAGTGGGTATTCGTGGCGCGCGGCGGTTTGTCGTGATCGGCAACGTAGAGGTCGGTATCGGCGGCGATCTCATCATGGCGATCGACGGACGGGCCGTGGACCGCCCCGATGCGATCGCGCGGGCAATGGCCCAAAAGCTGGTGGGCGACAAGGTCGAGTTGACGCTGTTCCGGAATGGCAGATCGGTGAAGATCGTAGTACCTCTCACCAACGGCGCTGGATCGGAACCGCTATAATCGCGGCTCGCCGGACTGAGAGGACAAACTTGCTCAAAGGAACACGCCAGGAACTCGTCTACCTGATTTTAGGCGGAATTTTCGTCACCAACGCTCTGCTGGGAGAAATTCTCGGGGGCAAGCTTATCCAGATGGGTCCCTACGTCATGAGCATGGGTGTACTCCCCTGGCCGGTGGTTTTTCTCACCACTGATTTGATCAACGAATATTTCGGCAAACCGGGCGTGCGCAAGCTCACGTTCTTAACGGTGGGTCTGATCGTCTATGCGTTCTGCGTGATATATGCGTCGATGACCGTGCCTGCAGCGCCGATTTCTCCGGTGGACGACCGCTCGTATTCAACCGTGCTGGGCCAATCGTTGTGGATCATTGTGGGAAGCGTGACGGCGTTCTTGACGTCGCAGCTCGTCGATGTATTGGTGTTCTGGATGTTCCGCGACAAGACGGGCGGGAAGCATCTGTGGCTGAGAGCAACGGGATCGACCGCGGTGAGCCAGATCATCGATACGTTTGTTGTGCTCGGGATTGCCTTTTGGCTGCCGGGGAAGATCACGACCAAGGACTTTCTCGGGCTTACGTTCACCAACTATACGTACAAGTTTCTGATCGCGGTTTCGATCACCCCGATCCTTTACCTGGCGCACAACGTGATCGACCGGTTTCTGGGACGCTCGGAAGCGCACCATATGATCGAAGAGGCCGTGGTCACGTCTCATCAGACGACGGTATAGCGGCGGGCGTGGTGGGTTGCGGGCCGATGCGGCGAGAGCCCTGGTGCAAAAAAAGGCCGTCCGGAACGTAACTGGAGGAAACCTTCCGGACGGCCCCGAATCCTCATCGATGTGCGCCATTGTCAACGCCTCATCGCGGAGGGAGGAGGAGAATCGAATCCCTACTGGAACAGGCGGCGCGTGCCGCGGCGAAATATCGACGGCGTATCGAGGTCGCTCGACGGCAGGCCTTCGGATCGTGTGGCCTGCTGTTGCGCGCCGGGATGCGGATATCCAGATTCGGGAAGACTGGTTTGCGGGTAGACTTCGGGAGCGATCGCATCGGCATGTGTTTGCGGCATGGTCTGATAGGTCATCTCGACGGGTTCTTCGACGGTTTCATCGCCGACGGAAGCCTGCGGCGCGTAGTCGGTCGAGCCGGCCGGAGCCGCTGCAGCCGTGGCGCGCATTGGCTCGGGTTCACGCATAGGCGCGGAGATTTGCGGCGGCTGCGCCTGGGGAGGATTCAAGCGGAACCCTTCCAGCGACGCACCCGCCCGCTGAAAACCCGTGGCAATCACCGTGATTTTCACTTCTTCGCCCATGGAGTCATCGAGCACAAGACCGAAGCTGATCGGTACCTCTTCGTCGGCCACGGCTTCGCGGATGAGGTTGCAGGCCTTCTGGACATCGCGCAGGCGAAGCATCTTCTCCGGGCCCGTGATGTTCATGAGAATGCCGCGAGCGCCGCGAATACCACCGTCCTCCAGTAGCGGAGAGGAGATGGCGTGGCGGGCCGCTTCAACGGCCGCACCGGTGCCCTTGGCCATCGCGGTACCCATCATGGCGTAGCCCATGCCGAGCATGATGGAGCGGACGTCGCTGAAGTCGCGATTAATCAAACCGGGACGCGTGATGATATCGCTGATACCCTGGACGCCCTGGCGGAGTACATCGTCGGCGATCTGAAAGCCTTCCACGAAGCTCGCGTCTTCGGGAGCGATGTCGAGCAGCTTCTCGTTAGGAATCGTGATGACGGTATCGACAGTGCCGGCGAGTTCGGCGAGGCCCTTCTCAGCCATGCGCATGCGCGGCTTTCCCTCGAACTCAAACGGTTTGGTCACGACGGCAACGGTGAGCGCGCCGAGCTCCTTAGCGAGGGCCGCGACAACGGGCGCGGCGCCAGTGCCGGTTCCGCCACCGAGCCCGGCAGTGACGAACACCATGTCGGCGCCTTCAAGCAGCTCTATGATTTTTTCCGTGTCTTCCAGCGCTGCCTGGCGGCCGATAGCGGGGTCCGAGCCAGCGCCGAGACCGCTGGTGATCTTAGTGCCGATCGCCAGTTTGTTCGGCACCGGGGAGGCCTGCAGCGCCTGGACGTCGGTGTTGAGCACGTAGAACTCCACGCCAGTCAGCCCGCTTTGCATCATGCGCGCCGCGGCATTGGCACCACCGCCGCCCACGCCAACTACTTTGATTTTGGTTCCACCGGCCACTTCTTCGGCGATGGTGAATCGCATTGCGTCGAGGTTTGCATCCAGATTGAACATCATCACTCCTGCCTCATCCGTTCTTCTTCTCTTTTTTCCGGCCTGCTGCTGTTCCATGTGTTTCCTTGCACTCCTACCAGCCCAAAAGTCCAAGCAGTCCAGGAGGTTTTTTCCGCCCGCTGCGGTGCATTTTGAGCCGTGCCGAATACATGCACAGCCCCGCCGCCGTCGCCCAGGCCGGGTCTTGAAAGTTTTGCGGCCAGGAGTCAATTCCCCGCGCCAATCCGAACTTGGCTGGGCAATTGAGCACCTTTTCCGCCATATCGCACATGCCCGTCAAACGGGCTCCAGCGCCAGTGAGGAACACGCCTTCGAGAAGGGCGTTGTCCATACCAGCCCGCACCAGTTCGCGCCGCACGTAAAGGAACAGCTCTTCCGCGCGCGCCTCCAGAATTTCGTTCACCTGCCGCCGCGTGATCTCTTGAATGCCGCGGCCTTCCGGCGAGGGGATCTCGAGCAGTGTATTGTCCGAGGTCAGGCCGAGCATCGCGCAGCCATACTCGCGCTTGAGCGACTCCGCGTCCTCGTATGAGATCGAGACGCCATAGGCGGCCCGCAGACCTAGCGTCAGGTCGCGTGTGAGATGGTCGGCCGACACGGGCAGGCTGGCCGCGCCCACCATCGCATCGCCGTCGTAGATGGCGACGCCGGTCGAATGAATTCCCACGTCGACCACCGCCGCGCCGCGTCCGCGCTCCTCGGAAACGACGGTCGCATAGGCCGCCGCGATCGGTTCAAATACCGTTTCCTCCACGGCAAGGTGGGCTTGATGCAGTGCGGACACAAGACATTGATGCTCCTGTGCCGACGCCGTGATCAATTGCAGGTTCGCTTCCAGCCGTGTACAGCCAACGCCTACCGGCCTGCGGTAGCCCGGCTTTCCGTCCACCGTGAAGTCCTGCGGCAGGACATGGCACAACATCCGGTCTTCCTCAAGGCGCACGCGTGTACCCAACTCGACGGCGTAGGCGAGGTCGTTTGCTTCCAACTCCCGCGCGCGGCTGAACTCATATAGACCACGCCCCTGCAAACCCTCCACCGATGGCCCACCAAGACCAGCGGCGACTGATTCCACCAAAACTTGCGCGTTGGTCTCGGCCTCGCGCACGGCGAGCGAGATGCTATCGCTCACGGCGTCGGGATCGGCGACCCTTCCGCGATACCAGCCCGTGGATGGCGACGACCCGGCGCCCAGGAAACGCAGCCGGCCATCCTCGAGCGCGCACACGACACACCTCGTGCGCGAACTGCCCGCGTCGAGCCCCACGGCGATTTTTGACTTACTCGCCATCCTTCTCCTCGTCGGAAGCGGTGATCGTCTCGCGAATCCGCAAATCGAGCACGACGGCATCCGGCATACGGCGTTCAATCTCTGGTAAGTGCTTCCGGAAACGGTCCAGGTTGTAGGCGAAGTCTTCCTTGCCCAGCAGCAACAGATAGCCGCGGTCGCCCAACTTCACGCGGCATTTCAGATTTTCCAATCTGTGCAAATGCACTTCGGGGATAATCAATCCCAACTCCGCCACCTGACGATAGAAACGCTGCATCTGGCGGACGCGAAGGGCGCGGTCGGCGGGCTTCTGATCCTCGCGTACGCCGAACAGCGTGGGCAGGTCGTAACGCTGGCGGTCCCGTTCAGTGATGGGCATCAGGTATCCATCTGCGTCGATGAAGCTGGTGCGGTGGCGGCCGCGTCCGGCGGGCAATTGCACAAAGGCAGCCGGTTGCCGTTCGATGACGTAGACTTCGATCCGGTTCGGCCAGCGGCGCGCGATCGTGGCGTGCCGTATCCAGTCGAGCGATTCCACGCCCTGCCTGCGTTCGGTCAACGGAATTTCGTAAACGCTCTTGCCTGCATCGGCGCGAAAGACCCGCCGTACACTCTCTTCGTGCGTACGCGACAAACCCGCGACGGCAAGTGTGCTCGGCTCGCCCGGTACGGGCGGAAGCAGGAACGTGAAGCGGCGATCGTGCAGCAGAAAGCTTTCGGCCAAGTGGATAGCGACAGCCACCGTAACGCCGATGACCGTGAGCAGAATGGCGGGAAGGATGAGCGCGCGCAAGATGCGCGGAGCAGGGCCCTTGCCTCTTTCCTCAACTACAAATGCTTCGCGGCGCGGCATCAGTTCCTTGCCTCCCGGGCATGTGTTTCCAGCCCACGAAGCAACGCTTCGCCCGCCTGCGAAATGCTCCCCGCGCCCAGCGTTAAGACCAGATCACCCGGCTTGGCCTCATCGATCGCGCCCGCGACGGCGGCGGCGATAGTGCCACTGTAAACCGCCGCGCGATGCCCGTGATCGCGCATACGCTCGACGAGCGCCTCGGCCGTGACGCCTTCGATTGGATGCTCGCTGGCAGCATAGATATCGGTGACCCAGACGTAGTCAGCCTGGTGGAAGCTGCGCGCGAACTCGTCGAACAAGGTTTGCGTGCGTGTGTAGCGGTGCGGTTGGAACAGGACGAGGACACGTTCGACGCCCATGCGAGCGGCCTGCAACGTGGCGCGAATCTCAGTGGGATGGTGCCCATAGTCGTCGACTACGCAGATGCCAGCGACGACGCCGCGAAGCTGGAAGCGGCGATCGACACCCCGATACTGGGCGAGGCCCGAGCGAATCTGGTCCGGGGAGAGTTCCATCTCCAGGCCAACGGCCACGGCGGCAGCGGCATTGAGTACGTTGTGCATTCCCGGCACATAGAGATCGAATGTGCCGAGATCTTGTCCATGGCGGCGCAGCTGAAACTTGCTTGCACCGGCGACCATCGTGATGTCGCGGATTTCGAGGTCGGCTTGCGCGCTCGTTCCATAGGTAATGACGCGGCGCCTAATTTCCGGCAGAATACGCTGGATGTTCTCGTCGTCGAGACACACAATAGCGGCTCCGTAGAACGGAACCTTGTTCACGAAGTCGACGAAGGCACGGAGAACGCCTTCGAGGGTGCCGTAGTGGTCAAGATGCTCGCGGTCAATGTTCGTCACGACGGCCAGAATCGGAGCGAGTTTGAGGAAGCTGCCGTCGCTTTCGTCGGACTCGACGACCAGCAGATCGCTCTGGCCGACGCGCGCGTTCGAGCCGCCCATTGTCCCGACCCGGCCGCCAACGACCACGGTGGGATCGAGGCCCGCGTGGCTGAGGATGGTCGCCACCATCGAGGTAGTCGACGTTTTGCCGTGACTGCCCGCCATGGCGATTCCGAATTTGAGCCGCATCAACTCGGCTAGCAGTTCGCCGCGCGGGATCACGGGAATGCCTCTGCGGATGGCTTCGGCGACCTCGGGGTTATCCGCCTTCACGGCCGATGTGATGACTACGGCCTGTGCGTCGCCCACGTTCGAGGCATCGTGGCCTTCCTGGATGGCCGCACCCAGCGAGGCGAGCCGGTCCGTGATCGGGCTCCGCTTCAAATCGGAACCACTGATCCTGTACCCAAGATTCAGCAGCACTTCGGCGATGCCGCTCATCCCGATTCCGCCGATCCCCACAAAGTGGAGGTGCTGGGACCTAAAAAACATTTTTACTCCGTATTGTTTCGGCTTTATGGCAGCCGTGTCAATCCTTCCTAAGCATTTTCCTGAGCAATACTTTCAAGAACGTCGGCAGCGCGCCGGGTTGCGTCCGGCTTTGCCATCCTCCGCGCTGCCTCGCCCATGCGCCGCGCCGTGTGCGGATCCTCCATGAAATTGGTCACTTCGCGGTGTAACCGCTTTCCCGTCATTTCGCTGTCGCGCACCATAACGGCCGCACCCGCGCGCTGCATCGCCTCGGCATTGCGGGTCTGATGATCGTCGGCGGCAAAGGGGAAGGGAACCAATATGCCTGGCTTTCCCGCCGCGGCTAGTTCGGCCACCGTTCCGCCGGAACGACACACAATCAGGTCGGCGTTGGCGAAGGCGAGAGGCATGTCCGAAATGAACGCTGCGACCTCGCCGGAGAGACCTTCGGGCTTGGCGAAAGCCGCCCAATCACGGGCCATCGATTCTGCCTCGCGGGGCCCGGTTTGCATGACCAGATGGAGGCGCGCGCCCGATGCGGCAAACAGCGGCCAGCTCTCCCGTGCCGCGCGGTTCAGCGTGCGCGAGCCCTGGCTTGCCCCCGTAATGAGCACGGTGAATGGCACGCCCGGCTCTTTGGCCGGCACCGCGAAAAACTCCGCGCGCACGGGTCTTCCGGTGATCTCCGCGCGTCCCCGGGGGAACCAGCGCGCCGTCTCCTCGAAACTCAATAGCGCCCGTTTTACCCACCGGGCGGCAATCCGATTCGTGAACCCGGGCGTCGCGTTCGGCTCCATCACGGCGAGGGGGAATCGTCCGAGAACGGCTGCGGCCACCGCTGGGCCCGCAACATAGCCACCCATCGAAAACACAGCCGCGATACGCAGCCGCCGCATCAAACGCCACGCGCGCCCGGTGGCCAGCGGCAGCTGCCAAAGGGTACGCAGCTTGCGCATGAGGCCGACACTGTTCAGTCCGCCAATCTGTACCCACTCGATCAGGAAGCCCGCTTCCGGCACGAGACGCGCCTCGAGTCCGCCGCGCGTGCCAAGAAAGGTGACGGCATGGCCGCGAGCGTGCAGTTCACGCGCCACAGCGATGGCCGGCATCACGTGCCCGCCGGTACCGCCGCCCGCCATGAGGAAGTGCAATTGGCTCATTCTGCCCTTACGCCTCGGCCTCTCCCGTATCCACGGACCGATCACTCACGCTGAGTAACAGTCCGGCCAAAACCATCGTGGAGAGCAGCGAGCTGCCGCCATAACTCACCAGCGGCAAGGGAATTCCTTTCGCTGGCCCCAGATCGAGAACCACGCTCATATTCATGAACGCCTGCAACAGGATGCAAGTCGTGATACCAACGGCGAGATAGCGCCCGAACTCATCGAGCGCTGTCCAATAAAGGCGGTATCCGCGCCAGAGAACCACCACGAAACCTGCCAACAACAGGGTACTGCCGACCAGCCCGGTCTCTTCGGCGAGGATGGCGAAGATGTAATCCGTGTGCGCCTCGGGCAGGAACATCAACTTCTGCTTGCTGTTCATCAGTCCCTGGCCAACGATGCCGCCCGTCGCCACGGCAATTCGAGACTGCAGGCCGTGATAGTTGGTGTCCTGCACTTTCGAGCCCGACTGCGCGTATTTGAGAATCCGCTGGCCGAGGCTCGTGGCGGTGATGCGCTTGAAGTCCGGATCAGCGTAGGTGATGACGCGCAGCAAGCGGTATGGCTTCGTGACGACGGCGACGCCCAGGATCAGCACTCCGCCAAGGGCCGCCATCATCAGGTAGCGCCGCGCGATTCCGCCAATGTAGAGGATCGAAAGCACTGTCCCCACCAATACGACCGCCGTGCCGAAGTCGGGCAGCAGGATGACGCCGCCGATTGCCGCTACAGCGAGGGCGATTTGCATCAGCGTGTGGCGCGAATTCACGAATCCGGAGCGCACCGTCGTCATCCAGGCGATGAAGACGATCATGGCGGGCTTAGCGAGCTCCGATGGTTGCACGTTCGTGAAACCGAGGTGAATCCAGCGGTGGGTCTTCGTGTCCAGAACATAGGCCGCAATCAACAGCACGAGGGTGACGCCGAGCGTGGTGAAAGCGACCGACGGTGAGGCAAGCTTGCGGTAGTCCTTCTGGCTCAGCAGCGTCATCGCGGCGAGCCCAAGGAGCGCCGCTACGGCTTGGCGAACGGCGAAGTAGTAGCTGTGCTCACGGTAGCGAATTTCCGCCACGATCGAGCTGGCGCTGAACACCATTACGAGACCGAAGGCTGCCATGGCGAGCACGGTGAAGAAGAGAATCCAATCCATACGCCCACGTGACATCGGTCAGTTCCTTCCCGCCTTGGCCGGCTCGGCCAACGCCTGTACCAGTTCTTTGAAGACCCGTCCGCGATGCTCGTAGCTTGTGAACTGGTCGTAGCTTGCACATGCCGGCGCGAGCAGCACTACGTCGCCAGGAACGGCATACCGGGCCGCATGATCGATGGCGGCCTCGATGGTGCCGCAAGCGACTTGTGGAATGTCCGCGCCGAGATGGCCGGCGATCTTCCCGGCAGCCGCTCCAATGAGTAGCGCGCCCGCGACATGGTTTTTTAACGCACGGGCAATAGGGCGGTAGTCGCTACCTTTGTCCTTACCGCCGAGAATGATCCACAGCGGGTTATCGAAGGCTTCGATGGCCTTCAAAGCAGCGTCGACGTTGGTCGCTTTCGAGTCGTTGTACCAGGCGACGCCGTTGCGGTCGCGGACGAATTCGATTCGGTGTTCGACACCAGGGAATGTGCGTACGGCGGCGGCAATCTGTTCGAGCGAGGCGCCGGCGAGGTGAGACGCGCCCGTGGCGGCGAGAACGTTCTCCACATTGTGGCGGCCGCGCAGGGGGATGTCGCGAACCGGCATCACAGGGTCGTCGTCGAGAACGACCATGCCGTCTTGCACGTACAGGCCGGGTGTCACCGGGCGGTCCTGGCTGAACCAGACGGGCCAGCCTTTGGTGAGTGCGGCAAATTCCGTGCAGGCTTCATCCTCGGCGTTGAGCACGGCGAAGCTTTTCTCGCGCTGCGTGGTGAACAGGCGAGCTTTAGCCGACTTATACGCCTCCATTGTCTTGTGTCTATCGAGGTGGTCGGGCGTCACGTTGAGGCAGACAGCGACCTTCGCGGTGAAGTTGGAAACCGTCTCCAATTGGAAGCTCGACAGTTCGAGCACCAGCCAGGTATCTTCGTTTGAGGCGCCGATCAACGAGGTGGGTGGCGTGCCGATGTTGCCTCCGACGAGTGCGTCGATGCCGCTTTGCGCAAGGATGTGGCCGATCAGCGCCGTAGTGGTTGTCTTGCCGTTCGATCCGGTAACGCCCAGCACAGGCCCGGTCAGGAAGTAGCTGGCCAATTCCAGTTCCCCGATGACGGGTATGCCGCGCCCGCGCGCCGCTCCGAGGATTGCCAAATCGCTCGGTACGCCTGGTGAGAGGACGACGAGGTCCTGACCCAACGTGGGATCATCAACCTGGGGTACGAAGGTCACGTCCTCCAACGCGGCCCGCGTCTCGGCAGGGAGATCGGCAAACGGCTTCTCATCGCTCGCAGTCACCAAGGCGCCCTGCGCGCGCAACAGGGCGATTGCGCTCAGTCCGGACTTGGCCAGACCGAGTACAGCCACCGACGATCCCTGTAACTCAACTCCCGCGACCTTCACTGTGTGCTTTCTGCCTCTATCTCAATTTCAATGTCGTGAGCGCAAATAGCGCCATCACGAGACCGGCGATCCAGAATCGCGTGATCACTTTGGCCTCGTCCCAGCCCAATTGCTCGAAGTGGTGGTGCAACGGCGCCATTAGGAAGAGCCGCCGCCCGCGGAAACGCACGCTCGCCACCTGCAGGATCACCGACAGCGCTTCGACAACGTAGACGCCGCCCACAAACGGAAGTAGTAGTTCCTGCTTGATAAGAACCGCCACCGTACCCATGGCGCCGCCCAACGCAAGCGAACCAACGTCGCCCATAAAGATCTCCGCCGGATGCGCGTTGAACCAGAGGAAGCCCATCGCCGCGCCCGTGGTGGCGGCACAAAAGATGCTGAGCTCGGCCGCACCCGGCAAGCGCACCAATTCGAGATAGGTCGATAGCTCGCGGTGGCCGCTCACATAGCACAGCACGGTCATTGCGCCGGCCGCGATGATCATTAAGCCGCTCGCCAGGCCGTCGAGCCCGTCGGTGAGATTCACGGCGTTGGCCGAACCCACGAGAATGAACAGCAGGAATGCGAAGAAGAAGATGAAGGCCAGTGGATAGGTGAACGGGGAGCCGAGCAGCGAGTCGATCAACAGGTCGGGTTTCAGCGATTTGAAGAAGGGCACGTTCATTGACGTGCTGTATTGTCCCCGGGAATGCAAGATGAGAAGGAAGATGCCGATTATCGTTGCAGGCACGCACTGCAGAGCGAATTTTGACAGCGCACTCAAACCCAGGCTGCGTTTCTTGGCCACCTTGGTGTAATCGTCGATGAATCCGATGGCGCCATAGCTGATCAAGCCGAAGAGGGCGATCCACACATAGAGATTGCGCAAGTTGGCCCACAGCAGCGTGGGCACGACGATGGAGGCAATGATGAGCAGCCCGCCCATCGTCGGCGTTCCCGCTTTTTTCTGATGCGAACGTGGGCCTTCCTCTCGGATGTACTGCGTAAATTGGAAACGGCGCAGGCGCGAGATTACGAATGGGCCAAGAATCCAACTGATCAGTAGCGCCGTGAGCGCGGCAAACGCCGTCCGGAACGTGACATAGCCGAACAATCGGAGGGGGCCCCAAAGCGGAGCGAGCAACTCGAACAGGAGCCAGTAGAGCATGTTTACCGCGCGGCCTCCCGCCGAAAAAAAAAGGCGCCGTCCTGATCTCGCCGCAACGGGCGTGACAGAACATGGGCTGCGTCCCAAGATGTACCTGAATATGAAAAGACGGCGCCTGCTCTCCCAACGAGCACTGACAAAACGCGGACCGCCCGGCGGGGTTGCCACCGGACAGCCGCGTACTCAGCCAAATGGCTAAGATCGAATGCCACCGCCGGAGCGCTCATGCTCGCGCCTCCTTGCGGTAGCCAAATGTCTGCAGAATGCGACGGGCGACCTCACGATCGTCGAAGGGGATCGTGCGGTCCTTCAACACCTGATAAGGCTCGTGCCCTTTGCCCGCGATGACGATGAGATCACGTGGCCGCGCCTCCTGGATTGCCTTGAGAATGGCGCGTTCGCGATCCGGCTCGCATACGTGCGGCGTGTCGGTGCGGCGCAGCCCGACGAGCGCATCGTTGATGATCGCCAGCGGGTCTTCGCTACGCGGATTATCGCTTGTGAGTACAACGTAGTCGCTCAGTTCGCCTGCCGCCTGGCCCATCAACGGGCGCTTGGCGCGGTCTCTGTCGCCGCCGCAGCCAAACACAGTCAACACGCGGCCGGGGTTTAATTCGCGCGCGGATCTTAGAGTGTTACGCAGCGCATCGTCGGTATGCGCGTAGTCCACAACAATGAGAAACGGTTGGCCTTCGTTGATGCGTTCGAAGCGTCCCGGGACGGCCGCACAGGCCTCCAGGCCGCTCACGATCAGTTCCGGTGAGAGGCCAAGGGACAAACCCGCGCCGAAGGCAGCCAGCAGATTGGCGACGTTGATTCGCGCGGCCAGCGGTGAACGCAGGGTGTAACTTGCGCCTTTCCACTCAATACAGAAGCGCAGGCCATCGAAGCCGGACTCCACATCGCGTGGGCGCAAAACGTCTTCTCCTTCCGCATCTCCGGAGGCCGAATACCAGATGACGGTGGTGGCGGCATCGAGCTTGAGCTTGCGCGCCCAGGCATCGTCGGCATTGAGCACGGCGTAGCGCGGAGCCGGAGCATCCTGGCGGAGGAACAGCCGCGCTTTGGCGGCGAAGTAGTCCTCTAGTGTCCGGTGAAAGTCCAGATGATCACGCGTGAGATTTGTGAAGACGGCGGTGAAGACATCGAGTCCCCAAACGCGCCCCAACGCAAGAGCATGCGAGCTGATCTCCATTACCGCGTGGGTGCCGCCCTTTAGCCGCAGTGCTTCGAAAAGTTCGTAAATTTCCAACGATTCCGGGGTCGTGTTGGGCGCGGGCAGCACTTCCTCGCCGACGTGATACTCGATCGTGCCGAGCAGCGCCGTCACCAGCCCAGCTTTCCGCAAGACTGAGTCGATCAGGTAGGCGGTGGTGGTTTTGCCATTGGTTCCCGTAATTCCGATCACCGTAATTGCACGCGCGGCTTCAATGAACAACGTGCGCGCCATTAGGGCCAGAGCCTTATGACCGTCTTCGACGTGAATCCACAGTCCGTTGAAGTCTTCTGGCGCATCGAGATCGCTGACGACCGCGACGCAGCCGCGCTCCATCGCCTGGCGTGCGAACTTGCGGCCGTCGGCTTTCGCTCCCGCGAATGCGACGAACACATCGCCGGGAGCGGCTTTGCGCGAATCGAAACACAAACCCATTACCGCGATTGACCCTGCCCCGCCGGGCAGCGGCGCGCGTAGGTCCACGCCTTCGAGCAGCGCTTCGAGTTGGACTGCGATGGGAATCGAGTGTCTCCTGATTCTTTCGGCTATCGTGCGAACGTTACGCGCACTCTGTCGCCACCTGCGATCAACTGTCCGGGCGCCGGATGCTGGGCACGCGCCAGTCCACGCCCCACGGTTTCCACTTCCAAGCCGAGGTGAACGCATTCTCGTAGAACCGCGCTCAACGTCATGCCCTGAAAGTCCGGCACGCGGGGTCCAATGACGACGCCATTCGCAGCGCTCTCGGCGGCTGCCTGCAACGCTTCCGCTACTTCGCGGTCGGCAATTGCCGGTGCATCACTTGCATCGGAGAGCATGCGTCCTGGTTCCGGCGCCGCCGGCTTGACAGGCTCTACGTCGGGAAGGTCGCGCGCCACACGCCGGATTCTCATCGACGCTTCGGCGATGTCGCGAAACACAGGAGCAGCCAGCACACCGCCGAATTCCTTTGCGCCGTTAAGAGTTACCACGATCACCACGTTCGGGTTTACCACCGGCGCAAAGCCGAGAAACGTTGCGTTGTACACGTGGGTGTAGCGACGCGACTGCAGGTCGAAAATTTGCGCTGAGCCGGTCTTGCCGCCCGCGGTAAATCCGTCCATCTTCGCGTTCTTACCCGTTCCGCGCAGCACGACCTGCTCCATCAACTTGCGCATCAGAATCGCTGTCTCGGGGCGAAGCACCTGGCGCGGCTTCTCGGGGACTTCCTGCACGGGTTCTTCGCCAGGACGCTTTTTCCACATCACCAGCTTCGGCTGCACAAGGAAGCCGCCGTTGGCGATCACCGAGGCCGCCTGCGCCAACTGCACCGTCGTTGTGCCGATTTCGTGGCCCATGGAAACATAGGCCACCGATCCCTTGTTCCAGCGCGCCAGAGGCCGCACCATGCCCGGTGATTCACCCGGCAACGGAAGACCCGTGCGCTTGCCAAACCCAAAGTGGCCAGTCAGATAGGTATGCAGATTCTGTGGCCGCACAGCCAGTCCGACTTGTGCGGCGACAACATTGCTCGAAAGCACGAAGCCGTCTTCCATCGTCAACGCTCCGTAGCGATGGTGATCGTGGATTACTTGCCCAAACACGTTGATCAGGCCGCCACCGCCGCTGAACCCATCCGAAGGCCGCAAGCGCGTCACTTCATAGGCGGTGGACCAAGAGAAGGTCTTGAACACCGAACCCGGCTCGAATGGCACGCTGGTGGCCTGGTTCACGCGCCGCGCCAGATCCTGCGCCGAATCGGGCGTGTCGTTTGGGTCGAAGGTGGGATAGCTCGACATCGCTAAAATATGACCGTTGCGCGGGTCCATGATCACGACGCTTCCGGTGGTGCATTTGTTGCGGGTTACCGCGGTTGCCAGCGCCTGGTCGGTGATAAACTGCAGGCGGCTGTCGATGGTGAGTGCGACGGTACGGCCGGGCACGGGCGGCACCTCGATGTGAGCATCCAATCCGCGGCGTCTGACGTCGGTGGTCATCCGCACACGGCCATTGCGCCCGCGCAGGTCGTCGTTCAAACCCAACTCGATACCCGCATTTCCGCGCTGCTCCTGATCCACCGCGCCAATGAGGTTCGCGCCCAACGTTCCATTGGGATAAACCCGCTTGCCTTCCTTAAGCAGGTCGACCCAGTCCAGTTGCAGTGCGCGTAAGCGTTCACTCTCTTCGCGGGAGATAGTGCGCTTGACCCACATGAACGCCTTATTGCGCTTCTGAAAATCCTGAATCTTAGCGCGCAATTCGCGTGCGTTGAGGCGGAGCACCCGGGCGAGAATTTCGGCGGATACGCTCGCGTTTGCCAATGCGCGCGGATTCACGGAAACCGAATCGAGTTCGACGCTCATGGCCAGCCGGCGTCCCTGAGCATCGAGAAGCTCCCCGCGAGGCGCTTGAATCTCCTGCTGGCGTTCGTGCTGGCCACTGGCCATCTTCACGTACTCGTCGTGCTTGACCACTTGCAGCATCACCAGGCGCACGAAGATGACCAAGGCCCAGATCACGGCGATCCGGGCGAGGATGAATAATCGTTTCTGGCCTGCACTGGCCGCGGCGGGTGCGCTCTCGAACGGCTCCATGTCGATACTCTTTCAGACCGCGGTACGGAGGGCTGGAGCGGCGCTTTAGCGCAGGCCCCGATTCAACGCTAGCGACTCTTCATCGGCGGGCGCGATGTCATGGACTCGGCGCGGCGCCGGCTTCATACCGTGTAACTTGGCGAGTTGTTCAAGGTGTTCCGGACTGCGCAACACCGCGTTGTCCAGTTGCAGCGTGCGGCGCATGTCCATCAATTCGGCGTGCTGCTTTTCCAGCCGGTTCAACTGATAACCGGCGAGCAGACGGTAAGCGGCGGGAAGCAACTGCCCGACCACGAGCAGCACGACGACGGAAGCGATGCCGATAAAACGCCAGCAGGCGTTGCGCACCTTCGGATCGGCGTGCCGCACGACGCGCGAGTTGTCGATCGTCTTGATCCAAAGGCAGACGTCTTCGTTCGGGAGGGCCCGCACGAAAGAGTCCTGCCGGTCGTAG
>Ga0075420_100001677_pt1 | contig 18852 bp, 22 predicted proteins | sample SoiMetdeltSBSDD4_FD_75296 | JGI IMG/M metagenome (GOLD analysis project Ga0075420, IMG submission 75296) | Bulk soil microbial communities from a Populus tree surrounding site in Tennessee, USA - Soil MetaG P. deltoides SBSDD4 | ecosystem: Environmental > Terrestrial > Soil > Tree plantation... | reverse complement strand
ACATGCATTCTGCCTGGCAGTCGAGAAACTACTCGACATCAGCATTCCCAGGCGCGCGCAGCTCATCCGCGTGCTCTATTGCGAGATCGGACGATTGCTCTCGCATCTTCTCAACGTGACGACTCAGGCACTCGATGTGGGCGCGCTGACGCCGCCGCTCTGGGGCTTCGAGGAGCGCGAGAAGCTGATGGTATTTTACGAGCGTGCCTCAGGCGCTCGCATGCATGCCAACTATTTCCGGGTTGGCGGCGTACATCGATCTGCCTCAAAATCCGACTTTGTCCGCTTTGGTCCGATAGCGGACATTGTGTGATAGTAAGACCACGCAAAAATGAGACTGGCCCCCCGGGGGGGCGGTTGAAAAAACTAAACCGAGCGAACCGCGGACCGCCCCGGTACAAAAAATAATAGTTGGCTCAAATTGAGAGGCAGCCAATGGGCCTAGCTGGACCGAACCGGAAAACCATCAAACGCGCCTCGAGGGGACGCTTACCGCCATCATCCGGCCCGCATCCCTGGGACAAGCCGGGGCTTTCCCGTGCCGAGCGCGTCATTCGGTTTGCTGAAAGCCTGCCCTGCACGTCGGGCCCGAAAGCAGGCACACTATTCAAGCTGCGCCCCTGGCAGCGGAAGTTTATTCGAGCCGTCTACAGGACCAACAAGGCCGGTGAACGCCTGGTGCGAACCGCTGTGCTGAGTGTTGGTCGCGGCAATGGCAAAACGACTCTTGCTGCCATACTTGGGCTTTGTCACCTCGCCGGTCCCGAAGCTGAGAGCCGCGGCGAGGTCTATAGCGCGGCGAATGATCGCTTCCAGGCCGGCCGGATCTTTGCGGAGATGGCGGCCATCATCGAGCGCGTGCCTTGGCTCGACGATCGCGTATCTATCAAGCGGTTCACGAAGGAGCTCGAGGACGTTGGCGGCGCTGAGAGCATTTATGCCGCCTTGTCGCGCGAGAGCGGCACCAAGATGGGCATGGCCCCCACAGTCGTTATCTACGACGAGCTCGGGCAGAGCGAAGGCCGCGACTTACTCGACGCCCTCGATACGGCAATGGGTAAACGTGCCGAGCCGCTGATGATCATCATCAGTACACAGGCGGCCCGCGACGAAGCGCCACTATCTCAACTCATTGACTACGGTCTGCGCGTCAATCGCGACGAGATATCCGACCCGACATTCCATCTCACATTGTATACGGCGCCGCTTGATGCCGATCCATGGAAGCGGTCGACCTGGAAGCTGGCCAATCCTGCATTGGGCGATCTTCGTTCGCTCGAGGACGCCAAGCGTCTGGCACTGCAGGCGCAGAGAATGCCGGCCGCTGAAGCAAGTTTCCGCAACCTCATCCTCAACCAGCGTGTCGACGCAACCGCGCAATTCATCTCCATGCCCACTTGGAAAGCTTGTGGCGAGCAACCGTGTAACACCGACTTGGAAGGCCGCCCGTGTTATGCCGGCCTCGATCTGGGGGCGACCAGGGACATGACGGCGCTAGTGCTGGTCTTCGCCGGCGAAGGCGGCGCCTTCGATGTACTGCCATTCTGTTGGCTGCCTGGCGAGACTTTGCAGGAACGTGAAGACGAAGATGGAATGCCGTACCGAGTGTGGGCGCACGAGGGCAATCTCCTAACATTTTCAGGACGCACCACCGATCCGCGCGTCGTCGCCATGAAAATCGCTGAGCTCCACGGCCGCTATAAAATCCAGGCACTCGCATTCGATAGGTGGCGGATCGAGGACATCAGGCGGGAGTTGTCGGCGATCGGATGCAACGTCGAGCTCGTGCCTTTCGGCCAGGGATACAAGGACATGGCTTCGGCCGTTGATCGGCTTGAGGCCTTGGTCGAGGAAGGTAAGTTGCGCCACGGCAATCACCCGGTGCTAACCATGGCCGCGGGCAATGCGAAGTGCGAGCGCGATGCCGCGGGCAATCGGAAGCTGTCAAAACTGCGCAGCACCGGCCGCATCGATCCACTTGTTGCGCTCACTATGGCGATCGGTGTCGCAGCGCGCCCGGCGCCGGTGATCGATATCGAAGCGTTGATTGGATGACGGATGGCAACCTGGCCGTACACGACGCAGCGATGGCAACGGTTGCGCCGGCACAAATTGCGCGACCACCCACTTTGTCAGGCATGCCTACAGGTTGGTAGAATTGAGCCCGCTACCGTCGTCGATCACCGCACCCCTATTAAGCGCGGCGGCGATCCCTATCCGCCGCTCGAGCAACTCGCGTCGTTATGCGTTGGCTGCCATAACGCCAAGACCCGGGCTGAGCAGTTGGGCGAGGACTACTTCCGCAAAGGGTGCGATATTTTTGGGTACCCGCTCGATCCCGATCATCCGTGGTACCGGAAATGACTTACGGATTCGCCGATTCCGGAAAGTCGAGTCCCACAGAAGGCCACACGTGCGTTAATCGGCCCGGGCCATATCCCCTTCGCTATCGAGACTCCAGCCATCGCACCAGCGACCGCCTGGCTAATTCTGTGCCCCCGGCGTGCCCCGAGCCCCGATGGCCTTTTAGGTCAGCCCTGAGTGATGTTGGTAAGTATTAGAGATTGTTAGGTTCGGTGGTGCCCAAGGGTGGAATCGAACCACCGACACCGTGATTTTCAGTCACGTGCTCTACCAACTGAGCTACCTGGGCGCCGGGCCGGGCCGGACGAGCCGGTCAGCAAGGCGCGGGCGTTATAAAGGCTCGAATCCGCACTGTCCAGAACGCTGGCTCCTAAGCCCCCGGGCCAGTCGGTGGACGCCTTTGGCCGTTCTTGTTTCCCCGTCGGCGCGATCCGGTTTATCGGCGTCCTCGATCGAGATCGATGCGGCGCAACGTCTGGAGCAGACGGCTTGAAATTCAGACGAAATCTGTAACGTGATGCGTCGCTATCGAAGTTGAAAACGGCTAAAGAGACTTTTGGCGTATGATGGGATGCTTAAGTCGGTCTCAACTTTGTAAGAGCTGTCGGCATGTTGTACGGACAATGTATAGAGGTAACCGGCCTTTGCTTTATCAGAATAAACGACAAGATCGAACCTGCTTTGATGAAGTCCTTTTGACGGCCTGTAGAAACGCGTATGCAGCATGGATGCTTCTTCACCACCACTAAGCAACAACTTTTCTTGGCGGTCGTGCCAGCCCGCAGAAAATACGCGATCACTAGTCAAGCGATAGCCTTCCAGGCATTCGTGCTTGCAGTCCTCAAGCGAACTACAACGCTCCCGCACCAAAAATATGGTTACGATAACTGGACCTTGATTAAACGTTATCGGAAGCCCGACGCCACTTGCTGCAAAGAATTGTTCCGGGTTCTTTCCTGAGGGCGTGGGGAGTTGGAGAAACATTTCAGGTACACTGAATTGATAATGTTGGCCCGTGATGGTCTTTAGCTGTGCCCAAACTGCGGGGTTCTCCTGAGCAAACGCAGAGAAAGAAAGCAACCAGGCAGGAATTAGAAAAAGCAGGTCGCGCATATTTTTCAGTTCAGTCACGGCCCGATCTAGTTTCGGCGTTGGTAAGCCTTGATGATTTACATCAAACCACACTTGAAAGCTTGGTGGATCACGACGCTGATTTAGCCGAAAGCGCGACCACTCAAGGCCATCATTTGAGCCCAATCGCCGCGCGGAACCGATTTTTCAGCGCGACGCCGTCGCGCAATGGCAGCACGCGCGGCGGCTCCTCGGCTTCAATCTCCACCCGGGCGAATAGTGTCTCGCGGAGACTCTGCAACCGGCGTGCAAGATCAGCCAACGCTTTCTCATCGCGCACATCGAGACAGCTCGCGATGCCGCAGGCGCGCGCCACGTCGATCAAGTCGACTCCGGTCTGGGTATGGCTCGGCTGCATGCCGGTCTCGCCATAGACGCCATTGTCAAAAACGATCACGGCAAGATTGCGCGGCTGCTGAATGCCGATGGTCGCGAGCGAGCCGAGCCCCATCAGCATCTCCCCATCGCCGGTGATCACCGCGACCCGGCGATCAGGCTGCGCGAGCGCGAGCCCCAATCCGATCATGGCGGCTCCCCCCATCGCGCCCCAGAGATAGAAATTGCGATCGTTGTCACCGGCCGCAGCGGCATCCCAGGCCGTCGAGCCAAGGCCCGGTATGACCAACAGATCGTCACCGCGTCGGGCGAGCAATGCGGCCATCGCTGCGCGGCGTTCGAGCTTCACCTGGTCCACACCTTCTTGCCGATCAGTTCCTGCGACAGGATCACGGCGGCGATGCGTTCGTCGCCGAATGCGTGCTGGATGGCGCGCTCGGCGTTGCTGACAACGTCGCCCGGGCCGGGCGCGCGGTAAATCTCCGCCTCGCACAACTTGAGCACCGGATCGACGATCGATCCCATCGGTACCTGCCAGGGATTGAACTCCTCCCATTCGCCGCGCATGGTTATAACCATAAGCAGCGGAAAGCGGCACGTGCGCGCCAGCGAAAACATGTTGACGCAATTTCCGACCCCGCTCGACTGCATCAACAGCGCAGCTCGCTCGCCGCCGAGCCAGGCGCCTGCCGCAAGCGCCACGCCTTCTTCCTCGGTGGTGAGCGCGATATCGCGGATATCGCGATCGGCGCGGCAGCGCTCGATCAGGCGCGCATGGCCGGCATCGGGTACGTAGCCGACTTGCCGGACGCCGCCGCGCTTGAGTGTCTCGAACAGGCGGTCGGGCCAATCAGCGGTCTGCGCGCTCATTTTTCCCCCGCCTCGCCCTCGGCCGGGCGCTCGCCGTCTTCGTCCTCATCGTCCTTCGCAGGTACCGCATAGACGCCGGACAGCCAGCGATTGAGATCGATGTCGGCGCAGCGCTTCGAGCAAAATGGCTTGAATGCGGGATCGACCGGCTTGCCGCAGATCGGGCAGGCCCGCGCGCTTACGGTCTTGTGGTCGATCTCATTCATTCTGCGCCAGCCACCGGATTTGGAGCAGGACCTGGGCGGCGCTTCACACCGCGTTCAGCCAGCCGAAGCGAATCGGATAGCCCTCGCCGCCCAGCAGCGTAATGACTTCGTAGAGCGGCAAGCCAACAACGTTGCTATATGAGCCCACAATCTTCACAATGAAAGTGCCGGCAATGCCCTGCGCGGCGTAGCCACCCGCCTTGCCGCGCCATTCACCCGAAGCAAGATAAGCTTCGATATCGTCCTCAGACAGCCGCTTGAAGCGCACGCGCGATTCGACAAGTCGCTGACGGAAGTTCTCTTTCGGGGTCACCAGGCAGATCGCGGTATAGACCCGGTGATTTCGACCCGAAAGGAGCCGCAGGCATTGCGCCGCCTCGTCGAGCAGTTCTGCCTTGGGCAGAATACGCCGGCCGACTGCCACCACCGTGTCCGCAGCCAGGATATACGCGCCCCGCAACTCGTCGTCCAAATTCACATTCGCCAATGCCGCCGTTGCCTTGGCCTGGGCGAGCCGCGTCGCGTAGGCGCGCGGGATCTCGCCGCGGTGGGGAGTTTCATCGAGATCGGCGGGCTTGAGGGCGTCCGGCTCGATTCCGGCCTGATTGATCAGGGCAAGGCGGCGCGGCGAACCGGAAGCGAGCACGAATTTGGGACGGCCAATCATTGACGGACGGCGATAACCTGAAGGAACGCGGTGAATGGGCGCGGAACCTAGCGGAACGAGGCAAATTTCACAACCCGAAGCCGCCCGATGCGCCTACTCGTTGGTGCCGCGCGCCTGCGTGAAACGCTCGCGGATTCGCGCCATCAGTTGATCCCGCACCTCGCGATAGGCGTTGAGCCTCTGCTCGCGGTTGCCTTCGGCGACGGCCGGGTCGAGCATCGGCCAATATTCGACGTCCGCTGCAACCTTGCGGGTCAACTCGAGCGCCTTGTGATGGGCAGGCGGCGAAAGCGTGACGATCAGATCGAAGTTGAGCCCTTCAAGGTCCTCGAGCTCTTCGAACGTGATCGGCTTGTGACGCGAGATGTCGATGCCGATTTCCTCCATGGCCGCAATAGCAAACGGGTCGAGCTCGCCTTTTTGAACTCCGGCCGAGCCAACATAAACGTTCTTACCGAACATCTGTCGGAGCAGCCCAGCGGCCATCGGCGAGCGTACCGAGTTCATCCCGCAGGCGAACAAAATCGCGTGGGGGCGCGATGAGCGCTCGGGCGCGGTCAATGCTTGTTCCCGCTCGTCCCCGCGACCCCGCCTACGCTCGCTTTGCGAGCTTCGCCGGGTTGCGGTCCGCCGAACCGCTCAGCGCGAAGGCGGACGGCGAGGACCCGGGGCCGGGACGGATGAGTTTTCGATGCGCAACTGGTTTCCCGGTTATGCGGGAAAGAACGGTCTGGGTGCCCGCCCAAACACACCATCTTTCAACCCTTCCAGTGCAGCACGCAGATCAAAGTGAAAAGGCGACGCGCTGTATCAAGATCGACCGCCACTTTCCCCTTCAGCCGATCCATCAGGATGCGCGAGCCATCATTGTGGATGGCGCGGCGGCCCATATCGATCGCCTCGATTTTCTCGGGCGTTGCCGTGCGGATCGCCTGATAGTAGCTGTCGCAGACCATGTAGTAGTCCTTGACGATTCGCCGCAGCGGCGTGAGCGAAAACAGGTGCGCAATGACCGGCTCGCCGTTTTCACGGCGGATGTCGAAGACAAGACGGTTGCCGTTGATGCTCAGGTGGAGCGTGAAAGGTCCTTCCTCGTGACCGACAGGAACAAAGGAATTCTGTTCGAGCAAGTCATAGATCGCGACCTGCCGTTCGTGCTCGACATCCGGATTGGAACGGCCGATCGATTCTTCATCAAGAACGACGCCGACGAGACGACGCTTCATCGCAGCAGGCGGTGATTTTACCGCGCTCATTTCTGATTGAGACGCATCGCCACGGAGCGAGCGTGCGCCTCAAGCCCTTCCGCCTGGCCAAGCGCGATGGCGGCCGGGCCAAGCGCGCGTAATTGCTCCGGCCCGCACTTGAGCAATGAGGTACGTTTCATGAAATCCAGAACGCCGAGGCCGGACGAAAAACGCGCCGATCGCGCTGTCGGCAGCACGTGATTGGAACCGGCAACATAGTCGCCAATCGCCTCTGGCGTGTGAGCGCCAATGAAAATGGCGCCCGCATTGCGGATTCGACGGACAAGTTGCTCGGCATCGGCCGACATGATTTCCAGATGCTCGGGCGCGAGCTGGTCGACCAAATCGATTGCATCGGAAAGGCTGGGCACAGCAATGATTGCGCCAAAATTGCTCCACGCCGCTCCGGCAACCTCCGAGCGCGGCAAGGTCTTGAGCTGGGCAGCAACCGCCTTCTCGACTTGCGCGGCTAGAGCAGCGTCGTCCGTGATCAGGATCGGCTGCGCGCTGGCGTCATGTTCGGCCTGCGCCAGGAGATCGGCCGCGATCCAGTCGGCGTTGCCGGTCTTGTCGGCCAAAATTAAGACTTCGGAAGGCCCGGCGATCATGTCGATGCCCACTTTTCCGAACACGAGGCGTTTGGCCGCCGCGACATACGCATTGCCGGGACCGACGATCTTGGCAACCGGCGCGATGGTCGCGGTGCCGTAAGCGAGCGCAGCCACCGCTTGCGCACCGCCGACGCGGTAGATTTCATCCACGCCGGCGAGCTTTGCCGCTGCCAGGACCAGAGGCTTGATCTTCCCCTCCGGCGTGGGAACGACCATGGCCAGGCGCGGAACACCGGCGACCTTGGCTGGAACCGCATTCATGAGAACCGATGACGGATAAGCGGCAGTGCCGCCGGGCACATAAAGTCCGACCGCCTCGATCGCAGTCCACTTCGCTCCCATCTCAACTCCGAGCGCATCGGTGAAGCGGTCTTCCTTCGGCATCTGGCGAAGGTGGTAGGCCTCGATACGGTCGCGCGCGAGCTTGAGGGCCGCCAGCGCCTCCGCCTCGCATGATTTCTCGGCGGTAGCGATTTCGGCGGCGTGCACCCGAAGACCTGCCTTGGCGAGATCGATGCGGTCGAACCTGGCGGTCAATTCGAACAGTGCGGTGTCTCCGCGCGCGGCCACGTCCGCAACGATGCGGCGCGCCGCCTCCTCGACATCCTGCGCCACCTCGCGCTTGAGCACGAGCAGACTGCGAAACCGTTCGGGAAAATCCGCGTTTTGACTGTTCAGGCGGAAGGGCATGACCTGTTTCCTGCCGGCGGGCGGCCGGAGGACAGGTCAATGGGTGATGCGGGCCTTGGCGTCAACCCTGACGCAGAACCGCAGTTAAAACTCAGGTCCGGCCGGCCTTGACCACCCGCTTGTCAACATTTTCATGGCAGGGGCAAGCCGCCGTTTGCCAGCTTGGTCCCATATCGGCGAGTTCTGCCTCCAGGCATTCGACCTCGAGCCGGAGCGTGGCTCCGCCCGAAAAAGCCAGAGTCACCGTGCCGGCCGGAGCGTCGGTCTCGGCAAACTCGATCGCCAAAAGATTGAGAACGCCGTCCTTCTGAGCCGGATTTACGTGCTGGCATTTACAGGACAATACGCGCTCGAAGCGCAACGCGGTCCGGTGTCGCCGGAATTCATTGCCGTTGCCGTTCGCGCTTTCCCAGTCGAAGCGATTAAGTCCGAGAACAAGACGCCTTTCTTTCGGCCGCCAATGCACATCGGCAACCTTGACCACGGCATCCTGGAGGTGGGTCGAAGCGACCTCGAGATCTTCCTCGTCAAGGACCACGAATTTCAGCGCGTCCATGGCGTGTCACTCCCTCCCCCGCCTAATTAGGCAAGGCCCTTCACCGGCGCAAGATGGTCAGGCACCTGAGAATGCCGGCTCCAGGCCGGCAGCAACCCATCGGGGCCTGGTCGCCGGCCCAACGAGCGTCCGCAGCAGGGATTCCGCCCCGTCACGGGAGGCCGCCCGCGCGTGAATGGCTCCGGTATAGGTGTTGGCGTTGTGCAATTCGCCCGGCAGGGGGCCAACCACTTTGGCGCCTTTTACAGGCAGAACCTCGCTGATGAAGGTGGTGCCGAGCTCCGCCCGACCCTCGGCAATCGAGGTTGCGACGTCATGGCCGCCCTTGCCGAGCACCGCCTTCCTGTTGATCTCCTCGGCGATCCCGAGCTTTTGCAACAGTGCGGAAAACATGATGCCGCCCGATCCACCGGCCTTCGGGTCCGTGTAAGCCACCGACCGCGCATTCAGCAATGCCTGCCTGAAAGCTTCGGGCGTTGAAATATCCGGCTCGGGCGCACCCTCGCGCACCACGACGCCGGTCACGGTGCGGCCGAGATCGGTGACGGTTTCAGGAATCAAGAGACCAAGCTTTACCAGCTCTCCAATGGCCGATTTGGACAAGATGACGAGATCAGCCACTTCGCCATTCTTGATGCGCTCGCGCAACGAACCCGCCGTGCCGAAGTTCAGATCGAGCTTCTTGCCGCTTTCCCACTCGAATTCGGCGCCAAGCGCCGCGACCATCGACTTTACGGCGCCCGCGCTCATGACTTTGATGCCAGCCACGAATTCCTCCCTCGCCGCGGGATCGTGGCCGAACACGTGGATTTCGTCTAGGCGCTGATGCGTTCGATCGCAGCGCCGCAACGGGAGAGCTTGTCCTCCAGCCGTTCAAAGCCGCGGTCGAGATGGTAGACGCGGTTGACCATGGTCTCGCCTTCGGCGGCGAGCGCAGCAATGACGAGCGACACCGAGGCACGCAGGTCGGTCGCCATCACCGGCGCGCCCTTGAGCTGATCGACTCCTTCGATCGTCGCAGTTTCGCCGTCGAGCTGAATGCGCGCGCCGAGGCGCACCAGTTCCTGCACATGCATGAACCGGTTTTCAAAGATGGTTTCGGTGATATGCGAAGTGCCCTTGGCACGGGTCATCAGCGCCATCAGCTGCGCCTGCAGATCGGTCGGGAAACCGGGGAACGGCGCTGTACTGACTTCGACAGGCCCGAGCCCCGAGCCGTTGCGGGCGACGCGAATGCCTTCGTTGGTCGGCGTAATCGTGGCCCCCGTCTGCTCGAGGACGTCGAGTGCAGACTGCAGCAACTCCGGACGCGCGTTCTGCAGCAGAACATCGCCCCCGGTCATCGCCACCGCCATGGCATAGGTTCCGGTTTCGATACGATCGGGCAGCACCCCGTGCCGCGCGCCGCGCAGTCTCGGCACGCCTTCGACGACGATGCGCGAAGTGCCCGCGCCGGAGATTTTCGCACCCATCTTGTTGAGGCAATCGGCGACGTCGCCGATCTCCGGCTCCCTCGCGGCGTTTTCGATAACGGTTGTACCATTGGCGAGCGAGGCAGCCATGATGGCGGTGTGTGTGCCGCCAACGGTTACCTTCGGGAAAGCGATTTCGCCGCCGCGCAATCCCTTCTTTGCCCGCGCAATGACGTAGCCAGCTTCGATCTCGATTTCGGCGCCAAGCTTTTCCAGTGCCATGATGAGCAGATCAACCGGCCGCGTGCCGATGGCACAGCCGCCAGGCATTGAGACCTTGGCTTCACCCATTCGCGCCACCAGGGGCGCCACCACCCAGAAACTCGCGCGCATCTTCGAGACGAGATCGTAAGGCGCCGTGGTATCGACGATCTGCTTTGCGGAAATATGGATCGTGCGGCCCTGATTGGGATCATCGCCCGGGCGCTTGCCCGCGATCATGACATCCACGCCATGATTGCCGAGAATCCGTTGAAGTTGGATAACGTCGGCGAGCCGCGGGACCTTTTCGAGGATCAGGGTCTCATCGGTGAGCAGGCTCGCGATCATCAACGGAAGCGTTGCATTCTTCGCGCCCGAAATCGGGATTGTGCCGCTCAGACGCTGACCGCCAACTATCCGTATTCGATCCATGCCTGCCCCCGCGTATCGCCGTGGCGCTCACGTGCATTGTGTCCGAACAAGGGGCCACGTCACGTCCTGCGCGGCCCGTTGCCAACACCTTCCGCCGCCAATTGCGGCGAAAGTCCGACCGTATCCTGCGGGGCGCTCAGGGAACCTATTCAGTTTTGGAATTCAAAGGCTTCGGCGATGTTTTCGATTCCTCCGATGCGGCGCGCCCGCGCTCCTGCGCCTTGCGGCGACGCAGGTTTTTTCGCAGCTCCATGGCCAGGCGATGGCTGCGGTCAACAGGCTTGCTGGGCTTGCTGTCGTTGGGCGAGCGCGTCATGGCCATATTATCGGCCTGCCACCCGATGTTGCCAACCAGATCCATTGCTTGCGCCACCGGAGGTCGTGTGGCAGTTTCCGCCGCGTTTGCGCGACTTTATTTTCTGCGCGCCCTGCTGCCGTAGCTCAGTGGTAGAGCACCCCCTTGGTAAGGGGGAGGTCGAGTGTTCAATCCACTCCGGCAGCACCATAAGATCAACAACCTAGGCTGATCTCGCCGTACCTAATTTTGGTTTGACAGCACCCTGACAGCACCGAACCTCGCGATCGATATTCACAGTTATTTCGTTTGCCGTGCTTCGCCCAAACTTTCAGTCGCGGTGATATCCTTCGCCGTCTTCGGTCTCAGGGTCCGATTTCCATCGAGTATTTCGCACGATGACCTGATACGTGACACCGCATGTCATCCCTTCCTAACCGATCCGAATGGTCTTTCGCCCAGATTCGCGCCGCACGCCCCGCTCGCGCTGCTTATCTCGAAGACGCGCCGGAATTTGGAGAAATCCTTTCATCCCTGGCCGCTGCATTGACGAATTCGTTAGCGCGGAAGGAATTTTTCTTCGATGTTGATCACTACGAGGGCAATCGACGCGTTACTTTTCAATTCAGGGTAACGCCGCGGCTGTATGATACATTTTTCAACGCGCGGACTGGCTACCGCGCGCATTATTGGGCTTCCCCAGAATGCGCACAGTGCGCAAATGCAAAGCTCGTGCAGACGTTATGGATGGCGATATCCAGTGCTGTGCCCGATCAGGTCAAGCCCGTCGGATCGAGGTCGAACAACGTGTTGTGCCTACGTACATAGACACAGGGCGCGTTACAGTGTCCCGTTCACTTGTACAGGCATCCTTCACACATACCGCCGGGAAAATTTGGATTTGCGAAAAGCAGATTTACGGGCTTGAAGGCCCTTTAAAAATTGTCCCGATTCTCGAAGGTCTTCCCCTGTCGGTTATCCGATGGAATACGCACGCGCCTCTGCCCGACAGCCGTTCCACTTTGTTGGATTTAAAAGGCGGCTTTGTCAGCGGCGCGCAAGCCAAGGATCCACTGGTGCGCGCGCGGGAAATTCATTCGAAGGGGTGGTCGTGAGATACCGCGATCAAGCATGGATGAGACACCAGTGAAAGAGGCAAAACTCCCTCAGGCGCGCATGTACCTAAAGTCAGCACAGTGGGGTTTCGATGAGATGATCAAGAAGAAACTGATCGGTTATGCGTTTCGGTTTCACATACTTGGAGTTCTTGCATCGCTCCGTACCGTTCAACATGCGCTGTACAATCACGACCGGCATCTTTCTTCGGAGCATCGCAAAGTCATTGACCACTGGTGGGCCACTACACCGCTGGATGGACCCGAGTTGGCGTTCATCAAATCAGCGCGCGATCAAATGCTTAAGCAAGGCTCTTTCGATGCCTATGCGACGCACACAGAATCCGGGACGGGCGAAGGCAGCAATTACACGGTGACGGGCGAGGACTACGATCTTGCCTACTACGTTGATGGAGTGCGGCATGATCTCCTCGCCAAGTTGAGAAGTGCAGTTGCATGGTGTGAGCGCGAACTTGCCAGCATCGAGGCAAAGTTACCGTAGTTGCTTTGATTGACCGAGATGTCCGCTTTACCCCCCGTCGTCGCGCGTGAGCACTTACCAGGTTGTGCCTTCATACCTTGCCCCCTTATCGGTGTGCCGTTTCATAATCCTCCGCGCATGGGAAAGAACGTAATCGAGGTCCTCAAACCTCGCAGCGATCCTCTTGGCTGCGTCGGCAGAAAATTCTGTGCCGCTGCGAGCCTGGATAGTGTTCAATGTGTTTCTCACTAACGACTGGTCCAAAAACATCATCGACATATTTTCTTCGGCGAAAGCCCCCATCGCATCCGGCGATTGAGTTATGTGTACAAGCAAGTTTTCGTCAGGACGATTCTTCCCCGTGGCAACGAAGAATCGCCAGCTCTCCGGTAGTTTTTCTTGCCCCAACTCCGCCCCCTCCGGCCGGAAGCGCGAGAACATGTTAGACACCGCGCAGTAGAACGCGCGATATAACCATGGGTCTTTTTCCCAATGCTGGCGCGGTGCGGGCACGATCATCCCCAGCATCCCATCCATTAGGGCGTCGAACATCCGCAACATCGAATCCCGCTCTTCCTCGTTCTCTTGCATAAACGACTGCTGCAACCTCTGTAGCAATTCCTGACCGACTGAGCCGCCGCCGGGACGTTTTTTGGCGGCTCTTTCTAATTTCTTGCGCAGATCATTCGGCATTCTGACGGTGAAGCTAGTGGTCAGCTGAGAGAACGGCCCCCTCGGCTTTCGACCGCCTCCCGCAACTCGTTTCCGCGCCATGTGAAATTCCTTATTTGTAAGACGTTAGTCAGACACCGATCTTGCTGAGTACGTATCAAGCTGTATGTACAGATACAACGCAATTATCGGTGCACGAATCATCGACGGGGAAAAGAGATGACTAAGCTGTTCAATTGCACACCTAAGCCGGCAATGCTGCGCTCGGTGCAGAACGAACGATGGAATATCAGTGGGGCATTAGCTGAGCTGCTCGACAATTCCTTCGGTCCCGGTCGTGGCAACGCGACAGCCGTTACTATTTTTCATGATCTAACAGCTCGAACCCTGACCGTTTTAGACAACGGCCGTGGTATGGATGCCATCGGTCGCTTATTCCAGCACGGAAACTCCATCGGTCATTCCATCGGCGATATCGGTGAGTACGGCGCAGGCGGAACGAAGGCACTGTTGTGGCTGGCCTCAAGGGTGTCAATTTGGACATTGCGCGAGCAGATGGTTCAGCGCGATCACGTAATCTGGAAAACTGGTTTAATCTCGATTCCTTTGACAACGCGAACGTGAGCAATGACTGGCACATAGCGAATAGCTCCAATACCCCATCAGAGCTTCTCGCTATCGGGCATGGAACACTCATCAGAATGCATCTGTTGCCGACTCGTAGCCTTCGCGTCAATAACATCGTCCGCGATCTGGCCCGCTTTTACAGCACTGGGCTTCGGAAGGGGCGGCACATTTCGTGGGTGACGTGTCGCAAGGGAACGCCTGACGACACGATGGAACTTGCCGACCCGTTCGCCACACCTTCGGAACATAGTAGGACGATCAATTTTGACCTTGTTCTTGAGCATCGCGGCGAACATCTTCCAGTCCATGGCAGCGTGATATTCGATGAGAATACTCCGCAATCTGAATCCCGTGTTCAGATTGGATTCGGTTACCGGATGATCCGCAGCACAACCGAGTGTTTTCAATCTCGTGACGGCGAGGAGAAATACGCGGGCATTGGCGTTTCAGGATGGCTTGATCTCGGCGAGGGCTGGCAGCCATACCTATCGACCACAAAGGACGCCGTCGATGACGCGCCGCTGTACAGCGCTCTGATGGATCACGTCTTTAAAAGGATCAAGCCGCTCTTGCAGGCCGCCGAGAGAAAATCATTTAGCGTTCAATTCGATGATCTAGCGATAGGCTTGGAGCAAGCCCTAAATTCTCGAACGGGCGATGTAGTCGTAAAGGTCGGTACCGAAATGGGTCCGCCACCCACTACAGACAATTCGACGGGTGTGCCGCCGACTGACCATCCGCCCGGACCACCGCCTGAAATTCCAATGTCAAACGGTCGGCCCGGGGATAGCGAAAGAAATGTCTCACCCTCTCTTGAGATTACTATCTATCAGGAAAGCGACTCGGCCTTGGAGGGTGCGCTTTGTCAGGCCGGAATAAGGGGCAACGACATTTTCGTGGCGGTCAACAGAGATCACGCTTTTGTGCAGGAGGCATTAAAGGCGCGGCCGGTTAATCGCATGGCATTCAATGTGATGATTGTGGACGAGTTAGCCCGAGCCATTGTCGAGGTTGATGACGGCATTCTCATAAAGAAAATCTTTCACCGCGACGTCGCTTCGGCCATCTATGGGATCGAGCACAATCATCATCGCTCACGCATTGTTGCACGTCGTTTGATTGATCGCGTCCGTGAGCCGCTGATGGCTAAATAAATCCAGGCGAACTGCGCTTCATGTGCGGCGCACAAGCTCATGTGTGCTTTGGGTCAAAAACGGACATGTGACGCGCAATAGGTCATGTCCACTTACGCCTGAAAGCGACCGCGAAAAGCAGACTTCCCGTGCTGTCACGGTGCTGTCAGATCAAAGCGTCACACGAGCGTCGGAAAGCTAAAACATTGGTGCGGGCCAAGAATTGAATCTAGGGCCTTTCCCTTGCGAAGGGTAAGCGCGCGCAAATTGATCCGCCTTCACGTTGAAAGATACTCAATGTCCGCTTTCGCGGTCGCTGTTGGGGCAAAGCGGACATGCACTTTTGCACTGCACATGTCCGCTTCTGACCCAAAGCGGACATCCACGCGAGATGAAGCTAAATTAGGCGTTCGTGCGGGATCGTTAGTAACGGTAGCGCGCGACCGCGGCTTCATCCCATTCAATGCCGATGCCCGGAAGGTCGGGAATTTCTAGGCAGCTGTTCTTAACGGCAAATGGCTCCTTCAAGATCGGATCGGCCCAATCCTGCCACTCCAGCCAGTGCGCGGTTTCGGTCACGCGCATCAGATGCGCCGCAACTTCCGGATATAGATGGGTAGAGACCTGGATCCCTGCAGCCGCAGCGACCGGTGCTGCTCGCAGCCATCCGCTGACGCCGCCAATCCGCATCAGGTCCGGCATCACATAGTCACAGGCTCCGGCAGCGAGCGCATCATGGATGGCGCGCGGTCCGTAGAAATTTTCGCCAATCTGTACAGGCGTCTTTAGTTCGCGCGCGAGCTGCGCGTAACCCGACAAGTTGTTGTAGACGATTGGCTCCTCGAACCAATAAAGGCCCGCGTCGTCGAGCGCGTGGCAGCGCGCCAGCGCATCGCCGAGCGATAGACCTTGGTTGAAATCCACCATCAGCTTGATTTCGTCACCTGCACCCTCGCGAACTGCGCGGAGGGCAGCGAGATCGTCGGCCAGCCGGTCCCGCCCAAGGCGAAGCTTGAGCCCTGTGAACTGGCCTTCGGCCACCAATTCTTCAGCTTCCTTGGCTAATGTCGAAACATCGGTCAACCAGAGCCCATTGCTGTTGTAGGCCGGTACGCCGCCGAGCGACCCGCCCAGTATGACCGCAAGCGGCATGCCCGCAGCCTTTGCCAAGGCGTCCCAGATCGCCATATCAATACCGGCAACCGCGATCATCGTTATGCCTTCGTAGCCCACGAGGTTGAGCGAGCGCCGGCTGGCCTGAAAGCTGTCGAGGGGCGCCAGCCGCGTGCCGATCTGTGACGCCAACCAGATCTTCAATCACCGGGATGATGTAGCGGGGCGATTGTTTGAGATAGGGCTCAAGATAGCCGCGGCCAACCACGCCTTCGTTGGTGTAAAGATCGATTAGAATCAGCGGCCATTCCCGGAACAGTCCGACTTTTGAGACGACAGGTCGGCGCAATGGCACCGACACACTTCTGACCGTAGCGGATTTCAGCGTCAGGCGTTGCGGCATGTCATGGTGATCAGAGCGCCGGTTCCATTGCGATGTAAATACACTCGTCAGTATACTTGGATGTTCATGTTCAAGCCCCGAACAAGATTGTGAAACGGTCGAAACAGCAGACGCGGCTACGCATCCTCGATGCCGCGTTCGGCTTGTTTTGGCGCCAGGGTTTTCTGCGGGTGACGATGGACGAAATCGCCGCCCACGCCGGTATCACAAAGCGCGCACTCTATCAGCACTTCCCCAGCAAGGACGATCTGATGGCGATGACCCTCGCGCATTCCAGCAAGCTGGCAATCGAGCGGTTGCGTGCATTTCCACGCGCGGGCGAGCCTGGCGCATTCATTGACTCGTTCTTCGCGGACCTCTCGGAATGGGCGGCGAAGCCGAAATGGTCGGGCGGTGGCTTCACGCGCGTTGTGGTGGAACTTGCTGATTTGCGCGGGCATCCAGCTCGCTCTATCGCGCGCAACCATAAGACCGCAGTTGAGCAATGGCTGGCCGACGGGCTTGCCACCGGCGGCGTCTCCTCGCAGCGCGAGCGTGCGCGCGAGATCATGCTGCTAACCGAAGGCGCCATGGCCTTGATGCTGATCCACGGCGATCGTAGCTATGCGCAAACCGCCGCGCGCGCGGCAAAACGGTTGGTGCGGAAGGCTTGGTGAACGTCCGCTATTGGCCCATAGCGGACATTCGAGAAAACGCATCCAATGTCGCTTTCGGGGGTAAATCGGACATGGCCTATTGCGGTGCACGTGTCCGCTTATGACCCAACGCGGACACATCAGACCCCGTTAACCAGCGTCTTGAATGTCGTAGCGGTAAGCGCGGACGCTATGGCTGCCGCATTCAGAACAAGTCAGGCGCCGGATAAAACTGGCTATAGACGCGTCCGGGCTGAGGCGAAAAGCCTTTAATCGCTCCTCGGGAATTGAGCTGCAGTGGCCGCAGGTCAGGCATTCGATTGCGATGCGCTTCATAGTCCCAATGTGGGCATCCAGTCGGTTCGCTACAACTGGATAGGCTCTTAAAACGCCAGTTTCCGGGTGGCTATCGGCCCGTCAGGACCGCAGTATCAGATTGTCGTTCATTTTGGAGAATTGCATGAAAAGAGAAGTGATCCGTGTCGAGCCTTTATCTACCTATCTTGAACGGTGGAAAGCGCCTACTTCGGCCGTTACCAGACACGGGGATACAATCTATGTCTCAGGTTTTCCGCCTTTCGACCCCGCTACAGGTGAAGTGGTGAACGCTCCAATTGAGCGGCAGACCGAGTTGGTCATGGAACAACTCAAGCTGTGCGTCGAAACCGCAGGGTCATCGATGGATCACGTCTTGAAATGTAATGTTTATTGCACATCGGTTGAAATGTTCGCCCGCGTCAACGCCATCTACGCCCGTTACTTCCCTAACAATCCCCCGGCACGAATATTCGTTAATGTGCCAGCGTGGCCAGGGCACTTCGATATCGAGATCGACTGTATCGCAGCAGTCGCGGACAAGAGCTGAAAGGAGGTCGCTTTGTTCTCGGTGATATTCGAAGTGCACCCGAAGCCGGATCAATGGGATGCGTACCTTGGTGAAGCAAAAATGCTGCGGCCCGAACTGGAACAGGTCGATGGCTTCGTCGATAACATTCGCTACAAGAGTTTGTCGCGGGAAGGTTGGATCCTTTCGCTTTCAGGTTGGCGCGACGAAAAATCCGTTGTCCGCTGGCGCACCGCCAAGCGGCATCACATGGTGCAGGAAAAGGGTCGTTTTGAGATACTGCTCGACTATCATCTGCGCGTCGGCCAAATCATCCACGATACTCGTGTGCCCGCTGGACAGAAGATTGCAGAACAGCGTCTTGACGAGACGGAGGTTGGCGAGGGCACGACCGTTACCTTCGTTGATGCCCCATGGCCAGCCACATCGTGCGACACGTTAAACGCGGCAGAGGCGGCGTCCTTTCTCGGTTTCAAGCAGGACGCGACCGGGTTGGCAAACTGGGACGTTTACAACGCCGTCCTGACGCCGGGCGACCTGATCCTAATGATGGTGTGGAAGAGCAAAGCTAACGCGGATGCGTTCGCTAAACGGGTCATCATGCCGCCACGCGGTCGATTGCGGCACGTCCGGATTGTGCGTGATTACGGTATGTTCGACCGTCGCGAGGCGCCGCAATACTATCCGCCGGTCGAGCGAGAGTAGTGCAAGGGGGTCGGATGTCCGCTTTTGGCCCAAAGCAGACATGAGC